>Ga0207720_100182_pt1 | contig 58009 bp, 57 predicted proteins | sample A23P2SouthBayCA_2_FD_187751 | JGI IMG/M metagenome (GOLD analysis project Ga0207720, IMG submission 187751) | Aerobic enrichment media microbial communities from Eden Landing Ponds, California, USA - A23 E3 (2) (SPAdes) | ecosystem: Environmental > Aquatic > Marine > Unclassified | place... | reverse complement strand
TGGTCGGTCCACTCACCCGACAGTGCCTGGACCAGCGTCGTCTTGCCGTGGTCGACGTGGCCGACGAGTCCGATGTTCACCTCCGGTTGTGTGTTCGTCGTCATCTCGGGAGTAATCTTGCCGAATCTTCGCCCTCTGGGACTGATAAGCCTACTGTTCCGCGCTCGCGCGTCCCCGGACCGCTCCGATCGGGCCGATCCGCCGACAGGCCGGCGATCGGGCCGTTCCGTCGACCGGCGTCGTCGAGCGCTGAGAGAGCCGAAACAACTATGTTCCGCTGGCGAGACATTACGTGAAACGAAAGGATGTTTGACACGGGGTCGGGGACGGGGGTCTCCACGTTGCGGGGTCAGTCCGATGTCATCGCGGTCGTGTTACTGGCCGGGATGGTCGTCGCGGGCGCGACGGTCGTCGTCGTTACCGGGTCAGTCGCGATCTCACAAAACCAGGAGGAAGCGTCCTACACGAGCGCGAAGCAGTCGATGCAGTCGCTGGGCGAACACATCGACCGCGCCGCCAGCAGCGGGGACTCGCTCCAGGCGAGCGTCCCCGAGTTCCCCGACGGCGACGCTACGGTTGAGGCGGGCGATGGGGAGATCACGGTGACGACGCGAAACGGCGGTGACACAGAGTCCGTGAGCCGAACGCTCGGGACGGCCTACTACGAACAGGAGGAGAAAAACGTCGCCTACCAGGGCGGCGGCGTCTTCGAGAGTTCGGGTGCCGGGAGCGCGGTCGTTTCGCCCCCGCCGGTCAGTTATCGCTACCAGAGCGGGAAACCCACGCTGTCGATCCCCGTCGTCGTCGTCACCGGGACCGACGTCAGCGGTGACGTCGAGATCGAACGCCAGAGCGTCACCGACCTCTTCGACGGTCTCGACGGCGACCCGAGCAACTCCTCGGCCGACAACGATGTCAGCCCGCTCCCGGCTGGCAGCGAGTTGACCATCTCGGTCACGAGCGACTACTACGAGGCCTGGGGCGAGACCTTCGAGAACAAGGTCGGCGTGTCCGTGAGCTACGACGACAGCGGGGAGACCGCGTCGTTCACGCTCGAAGCGCGCGACATCGACCCGCCGACGGCGCCGACACCGACGCCCTCGACGACGGCGACGCCGGCGCCATCGTCGCCGTCGGATACCCCGACCCCGACGCCCACCCCGACGCCGACCGACCCGGACGACATGTACGTCGACATGGCGCAGGCATCGGTGCTCGGCGAGGCGAGTCTCGCCGCCAACAACCGCATCGCGATGGACAGCTACAACTCGAACGCCGGCCCCTACGGCGGGGACAACGTCCGGTCGAACGGCGACGTCCGGATCCACGGGAAAGTGACGCTGAAAAATAAGATCCACGTCAGCGGTGAACTCCACGCCGAGCGGATCGCGATCGAGCAGTCCGGCGCTGTCGTCGAGGGCCGGACGATCATCGGCGACGGGCCGTCTAGCCAGGCGCCGCCGACGTCACAGGGTGGGTCCAGCGATCCGCTCCAGTTCAACGGGCTCTTCTCGCTGAACGACGACTTCGACTCGGCCAGCGTCGGCAAGGAGTTCGCCTCGGACGTCATCATCGGTGGTGAACTCCTCTCGTTCGGTCATGCGACCGTCGGTGGCGACCTCCACGTGCACGAGGACGCGACCTTTTCGGGCTGGTCGGACACGACGATCGAGGGGAACCTCGTCGTCGACGGCGACGTGGAACTGACCAGCGAGGTGACCGTCGAGGGCGACGTGGTCGCCAGCGGCGAGGTGACGGGCACCTCGGAGGCAACGGTCCGTGGGAACGGCCAACTCGTCTCCGGCGGCAACGGGGTCGCCGAGAACACCGATGTCAGTGACGCCATCAGGGACCCGCTCGCCCCGAAAATCCCCTCGGTCCCGTCCGCTGACGACGAGATCGACCAGCGTGGGGCGGAGTTCGAGACCGACAACGACAACGAACAGAGCACGTTCTTCCCCGACGACGGCGGCGACGCGAACTGTCAGAAGGAGCATTGTGTCGTGAACGCCGGCGATTACTACGCCGACTCGGTCACCGCCCAAAAGAAAAATACGAAACTCACCTTCGACACCACCGATGGTGACGTCGACATCTACGTCAAGGAGTCATTCGTAATGAAATCGCAGGACCCGACGGTCGTCGTCAAGGGCGGCAACCGGGTGAACCTCTACGTCGACTCCAGCGGTGGCGGTGACGACTTCCGGATGAACAACCGGGCGGAGATACTAACCGGTAACGAGTCCGAACCGACCGACAACGGCACGAAACTCTGGGTCTACATGGATAGCGACGGTGTCGCGAAGCTGACCAACCGGATCAAGTTCACGGGCGTCATCTACGGTCCGGGCGACGACCCCGGCGAGGGCGTCGAGTTCCGCGGGACGAACCGCGCCGAGTTCTACGGCGCGGTCATCGGCGACCCGAGCCACGCCGTCAACCGCATCGACTTCCACTACGACGAGGCTATCTCGGGCGAGTCGACGACGGTCGAGGACCCTCCCCAGAACACGCCGACGCCCACCCCGACCCCGACGCCCACCCCGACCCCGACGCCCACCCCGACGCCCACACCGACCGTGTCGCCGACGCCGACGGCCACGCCGACCGCGACGCCGACTGTCAGTTCGCCCGGCCCTGTCGTCTACATTCGGATGATGGTTCGGGAAGTCAGTGTCGGGTGAGCGACCGGCCGCCGCGCCTCCCGTTTTCCGCTCTTTCGACGCCGTGAACTTCGAGTCGAACCGTTACCGGAGGTCGTATTCGACGGTCACGAGCGACGTGACGAGCGTGTCGGTCTCGAACTCGCAGCGGACGCCGCCGCTCGCAGGGGTGAAACAGGGGGTATCCGGCGACCGCGCGGACATGCCGTCGAGCCGTTCGTTCATCGTTCGCCGCCAGACCGCCGCACGGCTTTCGGGGATCCCCGTGAGTTCGGCCGTGACATTGAGGGTGTTCGACGCGTCGCTCGTGAACACCTCGCTCGACGTGTCGGTCACGATCGATTCGACCTGGATGGTGCCGCCGCTGAGTGACTCCTCGGTCGCAGCCTGGGTCAGGACCATCGGTAAGACGGTGTGCTCGTCGGAGAACGTCCCGAGGGGGCCCTGAAGCGCGATCGCTCCCGATTCGACCCGCTGGTCGCGGACGAGAAGCGTGTTTTCGGCGACGATCGACGCCCTGTCGCTCTCGAACGTGATCGGGCGGAACGTGCGGTCGAGGGACGGAGTCAGCGTGGTGCCACCCCGTTCGACGGTCACCTGCATTCGCGTCTCCTCGCCCGTTGCCAGCGTCCCTGACTCGACGTTGAGTTCCGTCGTCCGACTCGACGCGGTCCCAGTGAAAAGCGCCTCCAGGTCGGCGCTCACCGACTCCATCGCGAGTTCGCCGCTCTCGGCGACGGTCGCGTCGCGGGTCGTCTCCAGCGCCGAGATGCCGAAGGCGCTGACGCCCACGAGTGCGACCAACACGATCGAGAACACGACGATGAATCCGATGACGTCGCTCTGACTACGGCGTGGGCCTTGGTTACGGGCGCCCGGCGAGTCACGCACGCGCGACCACCACCGCGTCACGCACATACTCGGTCGCCACCGCGTCACGCATGCTCGATCACCAGTTCGTCGGCCGTGTCGTCGTACCTGACGACCGTCCGGCCGCCGGCGATCTCGGTCTCCCCGACCCCGCCGACCGAATGCACGTCGACCCGCATCGAGGCGCTGATCTCGCTGTCGACCGTCTCGAGGGTGACGACCGACCCGGACCCGCTAGGGGCGTCCGCGACCGAGATGTGGTACTGCGACCCGGCGACCCGGCGGGGGAACTCGCGGGTGATCACGAGGCTATCGGGGTCGTTCTCGGTCGCACTCAGGCGGTCGGCCGTCTCGATGGTGGCGACGAGGCGCTGGCCGACCACGTCGAGTTGCTCGGTCGCGGCTCGGTCGCGCTGGTTGCCCACGAGCGCGTCCGTCCCGACGACCAGCCCCGTCGTCAGCGTCAGCGTGATGACGACGATCAGGCTGTACGTGACCGCCGACGAGACGGCGCGGTCGGAACTCGCGCGGGTCATATCTCCCCCGGCGTGACGACCAGCGTCGTCTCGTAGTCGACCGTCGAGGAGCGGTATTCGAACGCCACGTCGACGCCGTACAGTGCGTCATCCTGGCAGATATTCCCGGGACTTGGACAGGACGGGAACCCCGTGATGTCGTCTTTCGCCACCATCCAGAACCGACCTTTGGATTCGTTTCCGTTCCCGAAGGTCACGTTGTAGGGGCTCCCGGGGTTGAGCTGTGACAGTGCATGACAGTAGTCGGAGCCGAACGTCGCGGGTGCAATATTCAGCTCCACACTGTCGCGTGCCTCGGGGGGACGACACGGTCCTCCTACCCTGGACCCGCCGTTGAACACCTCCAGCGTCCAGCCGCGGCTTCCGTTGTATACGTGCAGTTCCCACGCGTCTCGGGAACTAGTAGCGGGGTCGAAGCCGATTACGAACGGGGAATCGGAGCCAGATGAGTTGGTGATTACGAACGTCGCATTTCGGACTCTCGTTCCTTCCATGATCGTTCGGTTTCCTATCAACGACCCGGTCGACGTATTTCGCTTCGCGAAGTAATCGCTGGATCCGTTCTCCGCTGTCTGCTTGACGAGCGTCCCGTTCGTGAACGGCGATGACGGGAGCGTGGCGTTGACCAACCGACCCCGCTTGGCGCGGTGGTCGCGGATCCCCCTCGCGAGCGCGGGCAGGCCGTCCCTGAACGCCTGGACGTAGTCGCTGTCGTGTTCGCGATTCACCGTCCCGAGGAGCGCTCCTACGTCGCCCCTCGCGGCTTCGCGCGCCGTGACCGCGTCGCCGCCGCGGACGGCACCCGTCTCGGACTCGGCCAGCGTGTTCGTGTGGACGCTCGCGTTGAGGACGAACGTCAGCGAGATCAGCCCGACCGCGAGGACGAACGCGCCGGCCAGCAGTAGCTGTCCCCGGGACCCTTGCAGTCGAAACTGTCCTCGGGTCCCCTGTGGTCGCGACTGCCGCCGGGAATCTCGCGGTCGTCCCCGGCCCGCGGGCCCTCGCGCTACCATACGATCACCTCCACTTCGAGGACGTTGTACACGTCACTCCCCGAAACGTCGGGTGCGTAAAAGCGCGCACTCGAGTTCGTCTGCAGGTCTTCGAGCGTCGTCCCCGTCGGCTTCCCGCCGTCGTCGACGATCTGGTCGCTGTCGAACAGCGTCACCGTCGTCGACGCGCGGACGGCCCCCGCGCCGGGCGCGCCGCCGTCGACCAGCAGTTGACTCGTCATGTCACCGCTCCCGTCGCGGTAGTGGACGGTGATGGTCATCGACGTCGTCGACCCGAACCGGTCGTCGAGCGCGATCAGGAACGCCGGATAATCGCCCGATTGGAACCGCTCGCGCGTGTAGTACCTGAACTCCGACGCGCCGTGGAACCTCGTGATGTCGGCCGTGTCACGGTCCCAGAACAGCGTCGCTCGCTTGAGTTGGCCGTTGGCGGCCGCGCTCTTGAGCGCGCTGTCTACTTCCTGTGATTCGGCCGCCGCCGACGAATCGCCGCTGGTCGCCGGCGTCACGACGACCGTCTGAAGCGCGAAGACGAGCGCCACGATGACGATGACGGCCGCGAGGACCCCTTCGAGCGTGAACACCTGTGCTCGCTCGCCCGGTCGGTCGGGTCGCCCACGGGCGGCACTGCTCCTGTCGTCCCCGCCGGGGCGTTTACCAGGACCTGACAAGGACGTACACCTCCTCCCCGGCGAGGGTCGCCGACCGGCTGACGGTCACGAAGTTCTCGTTTTCCGTCGGGTCCGGCCCGGCCGCGAGTCGCACGTCCGCGCTCCCCCCGCAGGCGCCACTCGCGACCGTCTCGAGTTCGCCGGCGTCCCGGTCCCAGCACAGGGCCTCGCGCTTGTCGTTGGTCTGGTTGATGTCGGCTTCGACTGTAACGTTGATCGGATGGTGTGCGGCGACGCCCGCGTCGGGCGCGAGGGTGGTACCGCTCCGGAAGCCACACTCGCTCGTCCCGTCGAAGTACGCGGCGACACACTCGGGGTCCAGGTGCCCGCTCGTCGAACTCACGAACGCCGACTCGACGAGGTTGTCGGCCGCCCGGTCGGCGACGAGTTCGTCCCCACTGGAGACGCCGCCGGTGTCGTTGAGCGCCGAGAAGGCGACGGGGACGAACGCGATGACGCCGACCACCACGACGATGAAGAGGCTGACGCCGATGGCGTAGTCGAACACCGACTGCGCTCTGTCGGCCGGCCCCGACACCCGCGACGGCGGTCTGCGTGAATCCATCGATACACCCCGCCGGGCGGTGTCGCGTTCGCCTGTCAGCGTCCCGGGCCGACCCCATCGGCCCACGCCGTCGGCACACCCGCGCTCGACCCCCGGCTGCCTTACGTGGGATAGCTTAACACATTTAATTAAAACTTACGCCACGCCAGCCACCGACGGAAACGGGGTCGTTCTCGGCCGGAAAAGGACCGTTCGCGGCGATCCGCTGCCGGTTTCAGAGGGCCTCGGCCGGCCATGAGAGGCTGTCGCCCAGCCCCTTCGAGAAGCCGTCGACCGCGTCGCCGGTGTTGCCCGTCGAGTTCGATGAGTCGATGATGTCGTAGACCTGAACGGCCTTGCTCCCGAAGGCGACCTGGACGTTCTTCACGCCGCCGACGCCTTCCCAGGTGATGTCACCGGTGCTTATCGCGCGCCGGGCCGTCGCGCGCTTGTCCTCCGCGTTGGCGATGCGCTGGACCGTCTCGCAGTCCGTTCGGGCCCGCAACGTCGGGTCGTCGAGCCGTCCCCGCGTGGTCTCGGTGACTTCGCCTTCGTCGTTGACCACGACGCCGAAGCGGGTGTCGCCCACCCGCGCCGAGATGCGCTCGCCGACGACGGCGTCGTTCGCCACGTCGGGCAGCGAGTCGGCCGTCTCACCGACGAGGTCGCCGAGTTCGGCCTCGACGTCGAGGTCGACGCCGGGGCACGCGTCCGCCGGATCGGTCTGTGCGGGCCCCGCGCCGAGCGTCCCCGCGTACACCGGCCCTGCCGAGATCAGGATCGCGAGACAGATGCCCAACACGGCCACAATCCGCCCGGTCCGCAGTCGATCGTCGTCCGTTCCACTCATAGCTGTCGTGTACGGTGAACTATCATATATTTGTTCGCCTCCGCTCGCTCGAACTCGCCGGCGTCAGGCGTCATCGCTGCCCTCCGTTGGCCGGGTCGTCGTCCGCGTCGTCGCCCTTCGGGTCGGTCGCGTCGTCGTCGCTTCTCTGGTCACTTGCATCGTCGCCGCCTGCCGATTCGGTCGTCTCGCCGCTGTCTTCCGCGTCGGTCGCCGCGTCGACGTCGCCGTCCGCGGACTGTCTGTCCGGTCCGGACTCGCTCTCGCGGTTCTCGCGGCCGCCGTCCGACGGTGAATCACCCTCGCCGTCGTCGGACTCGCTCGGTGTGGGCTGGCCGCGGTCGGTCCGCGGTGACTGGCCGCGCTCGCCGTCGGGCTGTCGCCCCTCCTGCTGTGGACCGGCATCCTCGCCACGTCCCTGTCCTCCGTGCTGGGGCTGTCTGTTCCGCGGCTGGGTGCCGCGACTACCCTGTCGGGACCGGCTTCCCTGCTGCGGTCGGCCGTTTTGCTGAGGCTGGCCGCCCTGCTGGGGCTGGCCCTGCCCACCCTGCTGGGGCTGGCCCTGCCCACCCTGCCGGGGTTGACCGCTCTGCTGGGCCCGGGTCCGTCCCTGGCCGCCCTGCCGGGGTTGACCCCGCTGATTCGGTGCCTGTCCTTGGCCGCCCTGTTGCGGCTGACCGCCCTGCTGTCCGCGGTTGCCCTGTCGTTGCTGGCCCTGCTGGCGGCGCTGGCCCTGCTGGCGGCGTCCGTTCCCGGGCTGGCCGCCGGGCGGACCGCCCTGTCCGCCCTGGCCGCCGCGAGCGCCCTGTGGCGCGTATTCGGCGCGCTTGCGGCCCCGCGCCCGCCAGTAGACCAGGCCGGCGAGGACGCCCGCCAGGAGCGCCGCCGCGGCGTAGGCGTAGCCGGACGTGTCCCATCGGATGCCGCGCTTGCGGAGCGCGGTGACGTCCAGCGCGATAGCGCCGGCGATCAGCAGGTTGACCGGCCCGACCACGTACAGCATGCCGTCGGGGTTGAGGTCGACCGATATTCCAAGCCCGAACGCGAACAGCTGCAGCGCCGTCGCGATGAAAACCGCGTAGCGTGTCCCGCTTTCCGGTATCTCCGGGTCGGCCACGGCCGCTGGCCGCCAGTCTTCCCCGACGCGGAGCGCCGCGACGACGACGCCCGCGACGAGCAACCCGGCGACCATCGCGCCGAGCGCGCTCCCGATCCAGCCCGCTATCGTCACCGTCCCGGCGGGCGGGAGCAGCGCCGCCCCGAGCCCGAACGCGAGGCCGTATCCGACGTGATACCACCGGATACCCCACCCACCGCGCGATGCCTGCGTACTATTCTGTGTCGCCATGTGTCACTATCCAGCAACTAAACGGATATAACCTTCGGCGTCGCGAGCCCCCGCCCGCCAAACTGTCCCGCTTCAGCATCGTTAAGGGGTGCGAGCGGGCCACCAACGGTATGGCGAAGCCGGTTCTCAAGTGGGCGGGCGGCAAGCGCCAGCTCCTCGACGACATCTACGCCCGCTTTCCCGCCGACTACGACCGCTATTTCGAGCCGTTTCTCGGCGGCGGCGCCGTCTTCTTCGACCTCGAACCCGCCCGCGCGACGGTCAACGACGCCAACCCGCGACTGGTCACCTTCTACGAGCAGGTCCGTGACAGCCCGGAAGATCTGATCGACTGCCTGCGGGAGTTTCGCGACCCCGAGAGCGATCCGGACCCCGACCTCGAATTTTCGGAGACCGACCGGAACGGCGACCTGATCGAGCAGTACTACTACCAGCAACGCGCACGGTTCAACCGTCGTGCCTACGGCGGACGCGAGGGGACGGGGGCCGACGCGGGTGGCGAAAGCGGCGACGATGAGTCCGGGACCGGTGCGAACGGTGGGAGCGGCGACCGGTCCGAGACTGGCGAAAACTGGCCGGCGTCGGCCGCCGACCGACTGGAGGAGGCGGCGCTGCTTCTCTACCTGAACCGCACCTGTTACAACGGGCTCTACCGCGAGAACAGCGCTGGCGGGTTCAACGTCCCCATCGGGCGGTACGCCGACCCCGACTGGGTGCAGGCCGACCGGATCCGCGCGGCGAGTCGCGTCCTCGAACCCGCGACCCTGGACAACGCCGATTTCGCGGATGTGCTCGCCGAGGCCGGGGCCGGCGACCTGGTCTACTGCGACCCGCCCTACGAACCGATGAGCGCGACGGCCGACTTCGCGGAGTACAGCGCCGGCGGGTTCGACCGCGACGACCAGGAGCGCCTGCTCGACGCCGTCTGCCGCCTCGATGACCGCGGCGTCCACGTCGTCCTCAGCAACAGCGGCGTCACCTACGACCGCTACACCGACGCCGGGTTCGCCGTCTCGCGGGTCAGCGCCACCCGCGCCATCAACAGCGACGAAACCGGCCGCGACGCCGTCGACGAGGTGCTCGTCACCAACGTCCCCGAGTCCGAGCGCGCGGGCCGGAGACAGCGTTCGCTCGACGACTACGAGGAAGCGGAGTAAGAACTTAGTTCTTACACGGACTGGATCCGGTATGAGCAAGAGCACGCGCGTCACCGACAAGGGACAGACGACGATCCCGAAGGAGTTTCGCGAAAAGTACGGTATCGACCCCGGAGACGAAGTGATCTGGATCGATACGGAAGACGGGTTACGGCTGATCCGCGTGGATACCGACTCCGGTCGCGGAATGCTGGCCGAGGGACTCGACGCGGACGAGCGTCGAGAACTGGCAGAATCGGTGACCGGTGACATCCGCGAGAAACAGCGCGACGACTGGGACGTATGAAACAGTACACGACCGACGCGGTGGGATTCATTCGGTATCTCGTCGGCGAACTCGGACGTGAAGCCGACCGCCTCTACTCGCTCGCCGAACGTGGCGAGGCAGTCATCGAACTCCCGGCTATCGCCGCGTCCGAGGCTCTCTATCGGATACAGAAGGGGCACCCGTCCAAGGGCGTCGAGCTTTCGGGGTCGGCCGAGGACGTGGTCGCCGGCCTCCGAAGTTTTCTCCCCGTCGTCCTCGTCGAAACGACGACGGACGACCTGCAACACGTCGCCCGCGCTCGCGGGACGTTTTCGCTTCACGACGCGATGGTCGTCGCCAGTCATCGATCCAGGGAGACGGAGGCGGTCATCACGACGGACACCGAGATCGGCGAGAAGGGTGTCCCCGTCGTCTGGGACTGATTCGAGAGGCCCTGTCGACGCGACCCTCTCAGTTCAGAACCGGAGGGGGGTTCTGGTTCCGGTAGCTGAATGGGGGCAGCGCCCCCGGACTGGGCCATGGACTACTCGCTGTTCATGTCGACCGATCCCACCGAGCGGTGGGACCTCGCGAAACAGATGGGCGTCACCCACGCCGTCTCGGGAATGCCCCGCGACGGCCCGGGCGAGCCCTGGGCGTTCGAACCCCTACTCGAACAGAAAAACCGCTTCGCCGACGCCGGCCTCGAACTCGATGTCATCGAGGACCGCCCGCCGCTTGACGACGCCATCCTCGGGCGCGAGGGCCGTGACGAGCAGATCGAGACGGTCAAGACGCTCCTGCGGAACATGGGCCGAGTGGGAATCGATGTCTGGTGTTACGTCTGGATGGCGCCGCTGAAGGTCCTCCGGACCTCCCGCTCGGTGCGGGGTCGCGGCGGGTCGCTCGTCACCCGCTACGACGACGCACAGATGCAACGCGGGCCCGACCTCGCGGGCGCGAGCGAAGAAGAACTGTGGGACAACCTCGAATACTTCCTCGAGGAGGTTGTCCCCGTCGCGGAGGAGGCGGGCGTGAAACTCGCGCTCCACCCCGACGACCCGCCCCGCGGCCCCATCCGCGGCGTCGACCGGATAATCACAAGCGTCGAGAACTACCGCCGCGTACTGGATCTGTACGACTCCGAGCACAACGGCATCACGCTCTGTCAGGGCAACTTCGCAGCGATGGGCGCCGACATCCCCGCCGCGATCCGGGAGTTCGACGAGCGGATCCACTTCGTCCACGTCCGCGATGTCGAGGGCACTGCCGACGACTTTACCGAGGTCTGGCACAACGAGGGCCCGACGGACCTGGGCGCGTGCATCCGCGCGTACGAGGAGATCGGATACGATGGCCCGCTACGCCCAGATCACTGCCCGACGATGGCCGGCGAGGACAACGCCTCGCCGGGGTATCACGACAAGGGCCGCCTCTGGGCCATCGGCTACCTGCAGGGCCTGCGCGACCAGCATCGCTCGATGGCCGGGGAGTAGCACCGCTCGATGGCCGGCGAGTGACGCGGCGTCGCGGCACGACGCGCCGGCGAAAGGCCTTTTGACGCTGCATACGACTGTATGCACATGTCGAAGAGCATCCGGCTCTCCGAGGAGGCCTACGACCGCCTCGCCGCGCACAAGCGCGAGGACGAGACGTTCTCGGATGTCGTCATGCGCCTCGCGGGCGAGCGCTCGCTTCTCGAACTCGCGGGACTGCTCTCCGACGAGGAGGCCGACGAACTGCGATCGGCTGTCGAGGAGCGCCGGGAGCGCCGTCGGGGAGAACTCGACGGTGTCGCCGACGAACTGCGGGAGGCGTGACGTGCTGCTCGACACCGCCTTCCTCGTCGATCTGTTGAACGGCGACGACGGCGCGGTCGAGACCGCACGCCGCCTCGAAACCGACCTTGTCCAGCAACGGATCTCCGCGATGACGCTGTTCGAACTCTACTACGGGGTCGGGCGGGTCGCGGACACGGCGGCGGAGCGCGAGAAGATCGAGACTGTCCTCGCGTCGAAGCCAGTCCATCCAGCCGATACGGCAGTGATGCGGAAGGCCGGGCGGATGGCCGGACAACTGGCGAGCGAGGGCGCCCCAGTTGCGGATGGGGACGTGATAATCGGTGCGACGGCAGCGGTCGTCGACGAACCGGTACTGACGCGAAACGTCGACGACTTCGAGCGCCTGCCGGACGTCGCGGTCGAGACGTACTGACCGAGGACTACGAAACGACGCAGTTCGCCCCGTCGCTTAACTTTCGAGCGCCGGTAGCCGGGGTATGGACGCGCGCGAAACCTGGGCGTCGAGAGTCGGGTTCATCTTGGCGGCGGTCGGGAGCGCGGTCGGGCTGGGGAACGTCTGGCGGTTCCCCTACGTCACCGCCGAGAACGGCGGCGCGATGTTCCTCGTCGTCTACCTCGTCGCCGCGGTCGCAATCGGCCTCCCGGCGATGCTCGCGGAGTTCGCCGTCGGGCGGCGGGCCAGGCGCAACGTCATCGGGGCGTTCGAGGCCATCGGCTACCCCGCCTGGCGGGTCATCGGCCTGCTCGGCGTGGCGACCGGCTTCTGGATCCTCTCGTACTACAGCGTCGTCGGCGGGTGGGTCCTCCGGTATGTCGGCGCCAGCGCCACCGGCGCGTACTTCGGTGACCCGAACGCCTACTTCCAGGGCGCCGCCAGCGGCGCTCCCGCCGTTGCGCTCCACGCGCTCTTTCTGGCGCTCACCGTCGGCGTCGTCGCCCTCGGCGTCCAGGAGGGGATCGAACTCGCGACGAAGGTGATGGTCCCGGCCATCCTGGCCGTGCTCGTCGGCCTCGCACTCTGGGCCGCGACGCTCCCCGGCGCCGGTGACGGCTTGACCTACTTCCTCTCGCCGGAACTCGACGTGTTCCGCGAGAACTACACGACGGTCGTCCCGGCGGCGGTCGGGCAGGCGTTTTTCTCGCTGTCGCTCGGGATGGGGGTGATGATCACCTACGCCTCGTATCTCGGCCGGGACGACAACCTCGCGGTCGACGGCGGCCTCATCGTCGTGCTGAACAGCGCCGTGGGCATCCTCGCCGGTCTCGTCGCCTTCCCGCTGTTGTTCTCCCAGAACGTCGACCCCGGGTCAGCGGGTGCCGGCGCCATTTTCGTCAGCCTGGCGACGGCGTTCGCCAGCCTCCCCGGCGGCCGCCTGATCGGCGTCGTCTTCTTCGGCGTCGTCCTCGTCGCGGCGCTGTCCTCGGCGATCAGCCTGCTCGAAGTCGTCGTCTCCTACGCCGTCGACAACTACCCCGTCGGCCGGATGCGGGTCGCCGCGGCCATCGGCGTCCTGGTGTTCCTCCTCGGAGTGCCAAGCGCCATGGATCTGGAGACGCTGACGCTGTTCGACCGGATCGCGAGCAACGTCTTGCTCCCGCTCGGGGCGACGCTCGTGGTCGCCTTCGTGGGCTGGGTGTACGGCGAGGCGGCCGTCGCGGAACTCCGCCAGGGCACCGGCCGCCTGGGCGATCTCGGCCCCGCCTGGCTCTGGCACGTCCGGACCGTCGTCCTCGCGACCGTCGTGGGCATCCTCCTCCTCGGAGTCATGGACGTGCTCGCGGCCTACACGAGCGTCGACCTGCTGGGCTGATACGGATCCCTGTCGCGATGTCCCGGTCCGACCGCACGGCGAGTGATCCCCGAAACTGCTGGACAGTGGGTCGTCACCACGACAGCGAGCGCTAGAGTGCGCCTGCCGAGCAGTTGCGGTGGCGCGCGCCGTCACGGCCGCGAGCGCATATCGCGCGAGCGGCCAAGACGGCGTCGTGCGAGGGATGAGTAGCGAGGGACCGACGGTCCCTCGGACCATGCGAGCGGGCCTACGGCCCGCGAGCAGACACCGGAGCGAACGCAGTGAGCGAGGAGCGCAGTCGGTTGGGGAGGCGTGTGGCTGTCCGCTGTCGCTGTGCGGTGAGGTCCTGGCGGATCGAAAGGGCGAGGTTCGGTCGCGTTTATATAGTCGTCTGCGTCACCCCTATCCGAGTGAGCGGAGCGAACGAGGATATGTGACGCAGCGACCGCGAGCGAGCCGAGGGCTTTCATCGCTCAGGCTCACGTGCGGTCACGACAACGGCTAGGGCCGAGGGCTTTCAGTGCTCACTACGCGAATCGGTGCCCCGAAGTGAGTTGTCCGCCGCTACGCGGGGTCCAGCAGCGTCTCGCCGTCGGCCATCCGGGCTGCGACGGCGTCCAGGTCGAGGGTCACGCCGAGACCGGGGTCGTCGGGCACCGGAATCGCGCCGTCCTCGATGACCGACTCCTCGACGAACTCGGCCCATTCGGGGTCGTTGCGGCCGTGGTACTCGATGGCGAGGTAGTTCGGGATGGCGGCGGCGACGTGGGCGCCGGCCATCGTCCCCAGCGGCGAGGAGACGTTGTGCAACGCGACGGGGATGTAGTAGTCGTCGGCCATCCCGGCGACTTTCACCGTCTCGCGCATCCCGCCGAACTTCGGCATGTCTGGCTGGAGCACGTCGACGGCCTGCTCGTCTATCAACTGGCGGACGCCGTGGCTCCGATACAGGTTCTCGCCGGTGCAGATAGTGGTGTCCGTCGCGCGCGTGAGTTCGCGCTGGACGTGGAGGTTCTCGGGGGGGACGACGTCTTCGAGCCACCACACGTCGTAGGGTTCGATGGCGCTGGCGAGACGGACGGCGCTGTCGCGGTCGTAGCTCCAGTGGCAGTCGTAGGCGACGTTGGCGTCGTAGCCCACCCGCTCGTCGATGGCCTCGACGATCCGGCGCTTGAAGTCGATGGCCTGCCCGTCCAGGTGGCGGTTCTGCCCGTCGCCCTCGTACCTGCGGTCGGCGTCGAGGTCGAACTTCAGGGCGTCGTACCCCTCCGCGACGGCCGCCTCGGCGGCGTCGGCGTAGGCCGCGGGCGCGTAGTCGTCCGCGCTCGCCTCGCCCGATTTCGCCTCGTCCTGGTGGACGCCGGCGTGACAGTCGACGTAGACGCGCGCCTCGTCGCGGTACTTCCCGCCGAGCAGGCGGTGGGCGGGCTGGTCGGTGACCTTCCCCGCCAGGTCGTACAGCGCGATGTCGAGCCCGGAGACGGCGCTGACCGTCGCGCCCGCGAGCGAGCCCAGATGCTGAGTGCGCTCGAACATCCCCCGGCAGAGCCGGTCCACGTCGCGGGGGTCCTCGCCTTCCAGCCATTCGCCGAGAAAGTCAACGACGTCCTTGACGCCGGGGCCCCAGTAACACTCGCCCGTGCCCGTGAGCCCGGCGTCGGTGTATATTCGGAGGAACGTCCACGAGAACTCCCCCTCGACCTGCGTGGCCTGTACGTCCGTGATGGTCGCGTCCGTCATGGCACCGCCTTTCGCGGCCGCCGCCTTGAACCCGCGGGGCCCGAGAGACTCTCTCCGGCTCTCGGCCCCCGGAGCGAGCCCGTTCACTCGCCCGTGCGATCTCATCCCGTCCGAGCAACCCCTGCCCGAGCAACCCCCAAATTCTCGCGCGCGGTCGGAATCGTCGATCACCGCTTCGATCGGTGTCGAAATCGACCCGATCGGGCCGTACCTGTCGGCACAGGGCCACGTTAATGGCTATCACGGGGTAAACGATCGTTATAATTCCAGCCGATCTCCCCGATACCGTTTACTACGGACCGAGATAATGCCTTGATCGGCGGATCATCACTGCTACGGAATGGAATCGTCAAGTTTGACAGTCGAAAACCGCGAGAGCCGGGTGATTTTTTAGGATGAATGTGCTACTTGTACTCGTATGGGGTTCGGGAGTTACGACGAATCGGAACAAGAAAACCAGGAGTACGACGTCGATGCTGACGACGACGACGGCGTCAACACAGCTGAAAACACACACGACGGCAACGTCGAGTACGAGTTCAACGCCTCGAACGACGAACTCCTCGACAGGTTACAGGAGATCAAAGACAACACGTGAAATCGGGGGTTCGCGCCCTCGGCGTGGCGGAATCGTTCCGCGGTGACCGAAGCACGTTCGCCGGCGTAGTCGTTCGGGCGAGTCGGGTCGTCGACGGCGTCGGCTTTGGCACCTGCGAGGTCGGTGGCACCGATGCCACCGAGACCGTGATCTCGATTTTTCGGCAGCTCGGTCGTGAGGACATCCGCTACCTTCTGGTCGCGGGTATCGCCCCCGCATGGTTCAACGTCCTCGACTTGCACGCGGTCGCCGCGGCGGTCGAGCGCCCCGTCCTCTCGGTCACGTTCGAGGAGAGTCCTGGCCTGAAACCGGCGCTCCGGGAGGCCTTCGACGGCGACGCCCTCGCACGACGGCTAGAGACCTACCGCGCCCAGCCACCGCGACAGCGGCTCACGGTCAACGGCGAGACCGTGTTCGTGCGAGCCGTGGGTGTCGACGACGGGGAAGCCGCGGACGTGGTGCGCGCGTTCACGCCCGAGGGCGGCCGCCCGGAACCGCTCCGGGTTGCCCGCCTCGCCGCCCGCGGCGCCGACGACGCGTTCGTCTCTGATAGGTAAGTGTCGCGGTCATCGGTCACGAGTGATCTCGATTTCGAGGACAGTGTCTCGGACGTGGGCTGACGCGACCGACGAGAACAGCGTGAAAGCCCCCACTCGCTCGGGCGTTCTGACTCGCTGCGCGCAGCGAGTGTCACGCTCGGCTTCGCCTCGCGTGACCTCGGAAGACGAGCAAAGCGAGTCTTCCGGTGCCTGGGAGTCGAACGCGTCGGGGCTTTCACGCTGTTTGCGGTCGCTCTCTCAGGAGAACCACGTCCCGAACACGATGAGTCCGGGACCGCCCGGATTCTTGACGGTGCCGCTCGACGCTCCGGTATGAGCGACGGAGGCGGCGAGATGGCGGGGCTCGAAGTCCAGTCCTGCGAGCGTTGCGCGGACCTGTGCGCGTCGCGTTCGCGGATCGTCAACGGCGTCGGTCCCGCGGACGCGGATCTCCTGTTCGTTGGCGAGGCGCCTGGACAGCGAGAAGACGAGGGGGGAGAACCGTTCGTCGGCCGGAGCGGGGACGTGCTCGACGCGGCGCTGCTGGAAGCGGGCCTCGACCGCTCGGACGTGCGGATCACCAACTGCGTTCGCTGTCGGCCACCCGACAACCGCGACCCGCGGAGCGGGGAACTCGCCAACTGCCGCGAGTACCTCGAAACGGAAATCGACCGCGTCGACCCCGAGGTCGTGGTGACGCTCGGAAAGGTCCCCTCGGAACACCTGCTCGGCCGCGACGTGGCCGTCACGAGCGAGGCCGGCGACGTTGTCGAGGCGCGGATCGCCGGCCAGCCACGGCGCGTGCTCGTCTCGGTCCACCCCGCGGCGACGCTGTACGACCGTTCACAGGAGGACACCTTCGAGGCGACCATCCGCCGTGCCGCCGAGTTTTCCGACGACGAGAGCGGGCAGTCTCGGCTCGGCGACTACTGAGGGACCGCCGCTCGGCAGTCGCCGCGTCACTCCTCGTGCTGCCGGGCGGCGACCGTCTCGGCGACGCCCGCGTACTGTGACTCGCGGCGCAGACACCGGGTCTGTCGCCCCTCGTCGTCGGTCTCGGGCGCGGGGTGTTCCTCGTCACAGCGCGACCCGACGACATCGGTGAGGACGGCCGCGGCGGCCGCATCGTCGCCCGCCCGCGCCTCGGCGACGGCCTCGTCGACAAGGCCCCTGAGCTCGTCGTCCAGGTCCACCCCCTCGAGCAGGTCCTCGACCGTCGTCTCGAGGTCCGCGCCGGCAACGTCGAGGCCCGCGAGTCGCTTGACTGCGTCGAGGGCGGAGTCCTCGCTACGGGCGCGCGTCCGGAAGACCACCCGGAGTTCGTCGAGCGCGCGCCAGGTCGACTCCGGCAACGTGCGGTCGTCGGGGCGGATCTTGGCCGGACAGCGCGTGGCGAACGGACAGCCCTCGGGCGGGTCCCGGGGGCTCGGCGGCGTGCCACGGAGCGTCACGCGCTCGCCGTCCCAGGGGGACCCGCTCCCGGGGATGGCCGACAGCAACGACAGCGTGTAGGGGTGGGCGGGGTCGGCGTACACCGACTCTGTCGGGCCGAGTTCGACGACGTTCCCGAGGTACATCACGGCCACGCGGTCGGCGATGTGGCGCACGACGCTCAGGTCGTGGGCGATGAAGAGGTAGCTCAAGCCGAGTTCGTCCTGCAACTCGTCGAGGAGGTTGATGATGCGCGCCTGGACGGAGACGTCGAGCGCACTCACGGGTTCGTCGAGGACGACGAAGTCGGGTTCGAGCGCCAGGGCGCGGGCGATGCCGACTCGCTGGCGCTGGCCGCCCGAGAACTGGTGTGGATAGCGGTAGTAGTGTTCCTCCTGGAGGCCGACGCGGTCGAGCAACCGCCGGACCCGGTCGCGGCGGATCTCGGCTTTGTTCTTCCGGACGGTCACCGACACCGCCGTCTCGCCGTTCCGGTCGACCGAGACGACGAGTTCCTCGGCCGTGAGCGGCAGTGCGTCCCGGACGGAGACCTCGTGGTCGGTCTCGGTGATGCGGACGGTGATGTCGGGCGTCTCGTCGCCGTCGGCCGCGGTGACCGCGCCGCCGGTGACGGTCGCGTCGGCTCCACGCTCGGTGCTCCCGTCCGTGACCATGACCGGGAGCGCGGGCCAGTCGTGGGCCTCCAGCGGTTCGCGGACGATTTCCCCGACCGTCATCCGATCGTTGAGGCTCTCCTCGGGGTCCTGGAACACCATCCCGACGCGTTGTTGCCACTCGCGGCGCTCGCTCCCCGAGAGGTCGGTGACGTCCCGTCCCTCGGCCTCGACGGTGCCCTCCGTCGCGGTTTCGAGGCCGAGGAGCGTCCGCCCCAGCGTGGTCTTGCCACAGCCCGACTCGCCGACGAGACCGACCGTCTCGCCCTCGTGGACATCGAAGCTGACGCCGTCGACGGCCTTCACTGGCGGCGTCGACGTGAACAGCGACCCGTCCTCGTAGTAGGTCCGAAGGTCCCGCACGGAGACGAGCGGGTCGGCGTCGGCACGGTCCCGTCCGCGCTCCCGGGCCTCGGCGGAGTCGGCGTCGCTCCGGGTCGATGTCGGCGTCCTCACAACCGATCACCCCCGGTGTCGAGCGGGCCCTGGTACTCGTCGTCGTGGAGCAGGCAGGCCGCGGTCCGCTCCGTGCCGTCGTCGCCGACGGGCTGGTGGTCCGGCGGGACCTCCCGGCAGGCGGCGAACGCCTCGGGGCACCGGGGCGCGAACCGACAGTCGGTCGCCTCGCCCACCGGGGTCGGCACCTCCCCCTCGATGGTCGGCAGGCGGTCGTCCGGGTCGGTGCGACCGGGGATGCTCCGCAGGAGCGCCCGCGTGTAGGGGTGAGCGGGCTCCTCGAACAGCGCCTCGGTCGGCGCGCGCTCGACCACCTCGCCGGCGTAGACGACGTTCACGCGGTCGGTCGCGTCCTCGATGACGCCCATGTCGTGGGTGATGAGCAGGATGGCGAGGTTCGATTCGCGCTGGAGGTCGTCGAGCAGTTCGAGGATCCCCGCCTGGATCGTTACGTCCAGCGCCGTCGTCGGCTCGTCACAGACCAGCAGATCGGGGTCACAAGCCAGCGCCATCGCGATGACCGCACGCTGTTGCATCCCGCCGGAGAGCTGGTGTGGATACTCGCCGACCCGCCGGGCGGCGTCAGGGATCCCCACGTCCTCCAGCAACTCGATGGCACGCCGGCGTGCCTCGCTCCCCCGCAGCCCCTGGTGGATGCGCAGCGCCTCGCGGATCTGGTTGCCGACGGTGTAGACGGGGTTGAGCGACCCGCCGGGGTCCTGGAAGACGATGGCGATGTCGCCGCGGTGGGCGTCCCAGTTGTCCTCGGTGAGGTCGTCGCCCCGGAAGTAGATCGCGCCGCTCTCGATCCGGCCGGGCTCGTCGACGAGACCGAGGATAGAGCGGGCGGTGACGGACTTGCCCGAGCCGGACTCGCCGACGAGGCCGACCGTCTCGCCCTCGTGGACGTCGAAGCTGACGCCGTCGACGGCGTGGACCGACTCGCGGTCGGTATGGAAGACGGTGTGTAAGTCCTCGACGGAGAGCAGGGGGTCGTCGCTCACGCGCCACCACCCCGCCCGGCGGCCCCGCCGGCGCTGTCGGACTGCGGGTCGATGGCGTCGCGGATGCCGTCGCCCAGCGCGTTGAACCCGGTGACGACGAGGGTAATCAGCAGGCCGGGGACGAGCGAGATGTGCCACGACCCCGTGTCGACGTAGGGCTGTCCGAGATTGACCGCGCGGCCCCACTCCGGCGTGGGCGGGGAGACGCCCAGGCCGAGGAAGGAGAGGCCGGCGATGGCGATGATCGCCCCGCCCAGCGTCATCGACCCGTAGATGAGCAGGTAGCCCGTGATGTACGGGAGCATGTGCTTTCGCATGATCGTCCGGGGCCGCTGGCCGAAGCTCCGCGCGGCGTCGATCCACTGGCGCTCGGACACCTGGAGCGCGGGCCCGCGCAGCGAGCGCCACATGTAGGTCCAGCCGGTTCCGGCGAAGATGAGCGCCAGGACGAACCCGCCGCTGTACACCTTCCCGATGGCCGTGTCCGCGAGCACCGTCGTCAGCATGATCAACAACAGGAGCTGTGGCATGGCCATCACGGAGTCGGAGAGTACCACCATCCCGAGGTCGACCCGACCCTTGTAGTAGGCCGCGACCAGCGCCAGCGACGCCGCGAGGGTGGCGCTCAGGCCGACCGACAGCAGGCCGATGACCAGCGAGATTCGCGACCCGGCGACGATGAACGTGAACATGTCGCGGCCGCTTGGGTCCGTCCCGAACGGGTGGTAGCGGCCGTAGTCGTCGTAGGTGAACGGCATCACGCGCTGGTTGTCGCCCTGGGACTGCGAGTCGCCGTTGGCCTCGCCGACCAGCGTCGTCCGCACCTCCTCCGAGTCGGCGTCCCAGTACTGCACCTCGTTCGTGTAGGTGTTGCGCATGTTCTCGTCGACGGTCGTCGGCCCGAGCGCGGGCGCAAACACCGCCATCACGACAAACATGAACACGACGGTCAGGCCGAACAGCCCCCAGCGGTGCGAGCGTAGGCGGTCGACCACGTCGTCACGGGGCGTCCAGTCGGCGACCCGGTACTCCCGGCGGTAGAGTCGATAGCCGACGACCGCCCACCCCGCGAAGGCGAACGCGTAGCCGTAGATCAGCGCGGCCCGCACCGCCCACGCCGCGGCGGGGCTGAGCCCGAGGAACGTCCCGGCCCACGACTCCCCGTTCCAGTACCCCTGGTTCGGGATCGTCTCGCGGGAGAGGAGTGTCGGCATGTCCCCTGCCGCGCTCGTCGCGGCGGTGAGAGCGTCGGTGATGGCCGATTTGGCCGTCGCGGCCGGTCCCGGCGCCGGGAGCACCCCGACGCAGTCGGCGAGGAAACTGAAGGTGAACTTCGCGGCCGCGCCGGCCTCGATGGCGAAGAGGACGAGGCCGGCGATGGCCCAGACGGCTACCGGGGACCGTGTCGGGACGACGGTCGACGCGTCCGACGGGAGCGCCCCCGTCGCGTCGCTGCTCCGGGGATCGCCACTCCCGGGGTCGCCGCCCGACCCGCTCGAGTCAGCGGTTTCGGCTTCGGAAGCGGGCGCGTCAGCGTCGATGGTCCCCGCCATTTAGCGTCCCTCCAGTCCGACGCGTGGGTCGATGACGGTGTACAGCAGGTCCTGGAACAGATTGATTCCGACTATCATGAGGATGAACACGTACATCAGCGTCCCGACGAGCGGCAGGTCGCCCTCGATCGCGGCCCGGAAGAACAGCCGTCCGATACCGTTGATCGCGAAGACCTCTTCGACGAGGACCGACCCGCCGATGAGCAGGAACGCCTCGCTGGTGATGATCGGCACGAGCGGCACGAGCGCGTTGCGGAGGACGTGCTTCCAGACGAGGACGCGGTCCGAGACGCCCTTCGCCTTCGCGAGGTCGACGTAGTTCTCGTTTTTCACTTCGAGGACGGCGGTCCGACCGATTCGCATCTCGTTGCCCATCGACGCCGACCCGAGCACGAGCGCCGCCGGGAGCACCTTCTTCGTCGCCGCCAGCGTCTTCTCCGGTTCGAGGACGAAGTTCAGCGGGTTCGCACCGAGATACTGCAACTGCGGGCTCCCGGTCAGCGCGTCGAGTTCGACGCCGATCTGTTGCCAGCTGAACCCGAACAGCTCCTGGGTGCTCCCCAGCAGCGCCAACACCATGATCGCGAGCCAGAAGTTCGGCATCGCTCGCCAGACTATCCCGCCGAACGACGCGACGTAGTCCGCGCCGGTGTTCGACCGGAGGCCGGCGTAAAACCCCAGCGGAACGCCGATACAGACCGCGATGACGACCGACCAGAAGCCGAGCCACAGCGTCCGCGGGAGGAAATCCAGGATGAGCGCGTTCACGTCCGAACCCTGGTAGAGAAGGAACGTCTGTCCCAGATCGAACGTGTAGAGGTTGACCAGGTAGTCGACGTAGTGCTCCAGCGGCGACCGGTTCAGTCCGAGTTGCTCCTGTGCGGAGCGGTAGGCCTCGGGGTTGCGAAGCTGTCCCTCGCTGAGTAGTCGCGCCGCTGGGTCGACCGGCCCCATGAAGATGATGAACCACGTCAGCGACGTGCCGATCCAGATGACGGGGATCGACAGCAGGAGTCGCTTGCCGACGTATCTGAGCCTGTTCATCCGTCCCCTCCGCGGGTTCGATCGTCGTCCGCCGACCGGGTCCCGGATGGAACGCAGGATGGTCGGGCGATACGGCCGCGGTTACATCGTCGCGCAATCATGCGGATTCGTACATGAAATGTATATTTTGATGACAGGTACTGCGAAGACGGGGAGTCCGAATGGCTGATAGCCGGTGTCCCACCCGGGGTTACCGGTCCAGCGTCACGTCGTCGAACGTCTGGGTCTCCATCACGCCGTACATCTCGACGTCGACGCCGTCGTGCCAGAAGCGCTGTTTCGTCGGGTGGATGAAGGGCAGTTCCTGGACGGATGCCCAGTTCATCTCCTCGACGGCCTGGAACGCACGGTTGCGTGCGAGCTGGTCGTCCCTGCTGTCGCCCTGGTTGGGCTCGTAGTTGGACTCCCAGGTGTCGATGGCGGTCTGGCGGTACTCCTCGTTGTAGTGGCTGTTCTCGGCTCCCCAGCGGGTGAACTGGTTGCCGGGGTTGTTCCCCCAGAGGAACCGCAGGAAGTTCTGCGGGCCGGGGTACTCCATCCCGTCGCCGAGTCCGAACATCTCCATGTCTCCGGAGATGGCGCGGCTGATGATCGTCCCGAAGTCGGCCTCGACGATCTCCATGTCGATGTGGGCCGCCCGCGCCTTCTCCTGGAGGCTCAGGAACACCTGTCTGTACCCTTCGTCGCCGGCAATGGTCGTCGCGGTCACGGAGTAGGTGTTGTCCTCGCCGTAGCCCGCCTCCTCCATGACCGCCTGTGCGTCGCCGATACGCGTCTCGCCGTAGCCGTAGGGGTAGCCGTCCGAGCCGAAGTCGGTCTGTGAGTTGGCCCCGTTCTCGGCGTGGCTGTCGTAGCTCTCCTCGCCGGAGGCCCCCTCATCGAAGGTGGGGTACGGCGCCGGCGGCGTGATGTGATAGGCCGGCTTCGCGAGCCCCTTGTAGATGTCTTCGGCGATGTCGTGCTGGTTCATCACGTAGGCGAAGGCCTGGCGGACCGGATGGGGGACCTCCAGCGTGTTGAAGACGATGTACTCCGTCTCCAGCGTCGGGATCTGCCCGTAGTTGACCGTCTGGTTCCCCATGTCGTAGGTCCCGGTCTCACGGTTGCCGTTGCGGTTCTCGATGGAGACGCTGTCGGGGGTAAAGGCCGAGGTCGGCATCCCCTCGAGGATGTCCGCGTTGCCGTTCTCGAAGCGGTCGAGACGGGTGTTGGCGTCCGAGACGATGGTGTAGGTGATCCCGTCGATAGAGGGCGCCGCGCCGTGGTAGCCGTCGTAGGCCGCTAGCTCGAGGCTACTACCCTTGTTCCAGGCGTCGACCTCGAAGGGACCGGTCCCCGCATACTCCGGACCGCCGTCGGCCGTGCTGAAAAACTCGTTATAGCCGTACTCGCCGTCGTAGCCCTCGATGTCGCCGACCGCGCCCTCCGGGAGGATGGCGAACGCGCCGCCGGCGATCTGGAAGAGCGTGTACTGGAAGGGGCTCTCGAGTCGCAACTCGACGGTGGACTCGTCGACGGCCTCGACGCCGAGACTCTCCGAGACGTAGTCGGCGAGTTCCGCCTCCTCGCCCTCGGGGGTGTCTTTCTCGTGTTCGACGGTCATCGTGTCGCCGATGATGTCGTCGCGGTTGCGGGAGTTGTCTGACCCCGCCAGCCGCCGATACGAGTAGACCACGTCGGCCGCGGTCAGTTCCGACCCGTCGTGGAAGGTCACGTCCGTCTTGAGATCGAACGTGTAGGTCAGGCCGTCCTCGGAGACGTCGTACCCCTCGATCAGCTTCGGCTCCGGGGGGTACTGCCCGTCCGGGAAGGACAGCAGCGACTCGTTGTACTGCGGGTAGCCCGCGCCCGACCCCTTGGCGTTGATCGGGTCGAGCGTCTGGACGGCCCCCGTGGCCATCATTTCGAGCGTCCCGCCCGGTTCGGGGGTCGCCGAGTCCGTTCCCGACCCGCCGTCGCCACCGCCGCCACCGTCACCGCCGCCGCCGTCACCGCCGCCACCGCCACCGCCGTCACCGCCGCCGTTGGTATCCGTCGAGCCACCGCCGCTCGAACAGCCCGCCAGAACAGTTACCACACCGGCGCCCGCCGCGGTCAGAAACCCTCTCCGGGTTTTTCGATTTGGCATCGGTTAGCTGTTTTCTTCTTTGTAAAAGTGGGTTTCTAATGGGTATATGAATACATCTGTTCTGGAATTTTGGCTATATATTCGGCTATACCCAAACGTATCGGTATTTCGAAATGCACATGAGTTCGGGCTCGGACCGCTCGACCATGTCAGCAAACGCGGCCGACGACGCCTCGGCGTGGGAACGAACGCTCCGCGAGGCCGGAGAGATGGCGGACCGACTGCGTGCGGACGGCTGGGACGTGGTCACCGTCCGCGCGGGCCACGTCGCACCGGTTGCCCCGGAGCGGGGTGACACTGACCGCTTCGGCCTCGTCTACGTCGCGCCCGACGGTGTCGCCGACGCGCTCCCGAATGTGCTCGGCCGCGCGGATATCGACCGCTACGAGGCGTTTCGCCGACAGGTCGGCGACGACCTGTTCCTGCTGACACGGCTCAGCGACCCCGACGCGGCAGTCGCGGTCCTGCTCGTCGGTGCGGTCACCCTCACGACTGCGGAACCGCTCGTTGACGCCGCCCGCGACCGGGGCGCGTTCCACTCGCACGTCGACCTGCTCGACGGGACCCACATCGCCTCCTTCCGTCACGACGACCCGGCGGCGTTTTTCCCGCAACTCGCGTGAGCTCCCGTGTGAACAGTTCCCGTTCCGACCGGTCGGGAGAGATGGGGAAGGTCACGACCGTGCTGGACCGCTATTTTTGCGGTCGTAGCGGGTTTTTTGCGGTCGCGGTCCGCCCGTACAGGCGTGCCAGTTCACACCGCAGACGGAGACGAATCGGCGTCGGTCGGAGGCGGCTTCGAACCCGGCGCGCACGCGGGGTCGGTGATGGCCCGGCTCGCCGCGCCGACCGCGCCGACCGAGACGACGCTTGCCGTCGTCGCCGACCCGCACGTCGCCACCCACACCGAGGGCACCTCGAAACTGTTCGACCACACGGAGACGCACTTTCGCAACGCCGTCGCCGACATCGCCGCCAGGGACATCGACGCCGCCTTCTCGGTCGGTGACCTGACCAAGGACGGCGAGCCCTGGAACTACGATGCCGTCGCCGACGCGCTCGACAGTCTCGATGTCCAGTTCTACGCCGTCCCCGGCAACCACGATGTCCCGAAGGAGGGCGACGAACACGACACGCCGCCGGTCGCCGACTTCGCCGAGCAGTACGCGCCCGGCGACGCCTACCCGTTCACGACGAGCGTCGGCGGCGTCGACATCGTCGGCATCAACACCGCGGGCACCGCCGAGTTCCTCGCGGACAGTCACGACGGGGCCATCGATCCCGACCGGATCGACGCGGTCCGCGACGCGCTGGCGGCCGCCGACGACCCGGTGGTGCTCTCTCATTTCAACCTCCCTGCGATGGCCGAGCAGGTCCGTGCCCACCGCGACGCGGTCGAACCCGAGATGTACGTGCCGCCGGTCACCCGCGACGGCGCCCGCTTCGTCGAGACGCTCGCCGACGGCGGGACGACTCTCCTCCTGACCGGCCACCTCCACATGCCCGCGACCGCCGTCGAGGGCGGCGTCCGCGAGGTGATGGTCCCGACGACCTGTTCGTTCCCGCAGGGCTATGTCACACTCGCCGTCGGCCCCGAGGGGACGACAGTGCGTTTTCACCCGGTCGCCGACCGGGCGGGGATGCGGCGGGGCTACGCCGAGCGGGCGGCCGACTCGACGACCGCACGCGGTCTGACCGCGATGGCCGCCGACCGCCTCGCGCGGTTCCCGCTGGTCGACGAGGTGGAGCGATGACGCCGCCGGCCGACCGCGACGACGGCTCCGCTGTCGACGCCGAGGAGCGAGCGGCGACCGCTCTCGCTGCCGCCCGAGCGGGGGCGAGCGTCGCCGCCGACCACTACCGCACGGACCTGCCCGTCGAGCAAAAGGACGGGAAGACGGACCTGGTGACGCGGGCCGACCGCGAGGCGGAGGTGGCCGTCCTCGACGTGGTCGCGGAGCGCTACCCCGGCGAGACAGTCGTCGCCGAGGAGTCCGCGGGCGAGACCGCCGTCCCCGAGGCGGGCGCGGCGTGGGTCATCGACCCGATCGACGGGACAAACAATTTCGTCCGGGAGATACCGCTGTGGGCGACGGCCGTCGCAGCGGTCGTCGATGGCGAGGCCGTCGCCGCCGCGGTCGTCCTCCCGGCCGTCGGGGACGCCTACGTCGCCGACGCCGAGGAGACGCGGCTGGTGCCGGTCGACGCCGCGTCCGACGAGACACCGCACAACGGCGAGGCCGTAACCGTCAGCGACCGCGCGGACCCGGAGACGATGGCGGTCGCGCCGACGATCTGGTGGAACATGGACCAGCGCGACCAGTACGCGGCCGCCGCGAGCGAGGTGGTCCATCGCTTCGGCGATCTGGCGCGCTTCCGGTCGGCACAGGTCACGCTCGGCATGGTCGCCGCGGGATCGCTCGACGGCACCTTCACCAATCTGACGCCCAACCCCTGGGACTCCGTCGCCGGCGCACACCTCGTCGACCGCGCCGGTGGGACCGTCACCGACCTCGCGGGCGACCCCTGGCGCCACGACGCGGACGGCTTTGTCGCCTCGAACGGGCGCTGTCACGACGAGGTCCTCGCCGCCGCGCGAGCGGTCGCCGACGTGGCCGACGGGGAGTGACGAACCGGCGGAGCGGTCGCGATGGTCGGTCACGGTTTTCGCGCGGACGACCCGCCGCCGCGAACTTCGCGCGGACGGAAAGCGACTTGACGGCGCTCGTCGTATCGGGAGCCATGAGTACGCGACAGGCCGCGGCCGAGGTGGTCGTGGTTGACTACGGACTGGGGAACCTCCGGAGCGTGACCCGCGGGCTCGAACGCGCCGGAGCGAGCGTCGAGGTCAGCGGCGACGTCGCCGACCTCGAGCGCGCCGACGGCATCGTCCTGCCGGGCGTCGGGGCCTTCTCCGAGGGGATGGAGAACGCCGGCCCCTTCCGCGAGGCGCTGGTCGAGCAGGCCGAGGCCGGCAAACCGCTGTTGGGGATCTGTCTCGGGATGCAGATGCTCCTGACCACTAGCGAGGAAGCCGAGCGCGAGGGCCAGGGCGACGTGGAGGGACTGGACCTGATCCCCGGCCGGAACGTCCGGTTCTCCGAGGACCTGACGGTCCCGCACATGGGCTGGAACGAGCTTTCAGTCCGGCGCGAGCACCCCATCGTCGCGGGCGTCGACTCGGGGCCGCGCCCGGCAGAGGGGGGCGGTTCGGTCGACGGCGAGTACGCCTACTTCGTCCACTCCTACTACGCGCGACCGGACGACGAGGGCGCGGTCGTTGCGACGACCGACTACGGCACCGACTTCGCCGCCGTCGTCGCCAACGAGCGGGGCAACGTCTTCGGCACGCAGTTCCACCCCGAGAAGTCGGGCGAGACGGGGCTTCGCATCCTCCACAACTTCGTCGACCTCTGTGTCGCGTAGCGGACGAGGTCGGGCGAGACTGGCGGTTCCGGGGGTTCCGGGCGGCTCCGGGCGGCTCCGGGCGGTTCCGGGCGGCGCGCCGGACTGACCGGTGTCCGCCATCGCACCGTGACCCGGGTCGCAGGTAGGTTTTTTACCGACTCGCGGGAGATATGTGAACGATGAGCACGGACGAGGCCGACCCGTCCTGTCCCGAGTGCGGGGAACCGATCGGGCGGCGTGCGTCGTACTGCATGCACTGCGGGGCCGAGTTCGGCGACGCCGAGGGGGAGTTCGACGACGCCGAGGCCGAGGTGGGCGGTGGCGATGCGGATACCGAGGACGGCGGGCTGGGCGGGACGCTCGGGTCGGTCGTCGACGCCGTCGACGGTACGTCGGCCCGGCCGGAGGATGTCGACTACGACCCGGCCGAGGTACCCGACGAGACCGGCGAAGCGGACACGGCGAGCGAAGCAGACACGGCAGGTCGAGCGGACGCGACGGGCGGAGCGGACGCATCGGGCGGGACGACCGCGGCAGGTGGGGCGGGTGCGGCGGGCGGAGCGGACGCATCGGGCGGGGAACACGGCACGTCCGGGGCGGGCACGGCGGCCGACGAGACGGGGCTGTTACACCCTGATGGCCTGCTCGACAACTCGCTGACCGTAGTCGTCGGCATCGTCGCGGGGATCGTCATCGGGATCATCTCGCTGTTCGTCTTCGGTATTGCCTTCGGCGGAACGGGCGTCCTGCTGGCCTTCGTCGCCTGGCTGGGTTCGACCGCCTACCTCGCGCGGCGACGGACGGTCTTCGACGCGGTCCGCGACGGCGCGTTCGGCCTCGCAGCCGTCCTCGTGATCGCCGGGGTGGGCGCCAGCGTCGGCACCGCGATGGACGGCGGGTCCGTCGTCGCCACTCTCGTCGTGCTCGTGCCGTTCGTCTTCGTCGCCGCTCTCGTTGCGGGGACCGGCTACGCGCTCGGGACCTTTGGCGTCGAGTGACTCCCGTCCCGTGCTCGCGACTCACAGTCCGAGCGAGTCGGCCACGTCGACGCCGGCGCCGGTGAGCAGGACGTAGGCGCCGCCGGCCACGAGCGCGAGGGCGATGACGGCCCAGAGGATCGCCATCGCGGTCTGTCGGATCCAGCCGCGCCACTCCGCCGTGTCCGAAATGACGAACTCCGAGTTCTCGCTGTTGCGGGTGATCACCACGTCCTCGCCGTCGAGCGCCGTCGAGGCGGGCATCTTCTCGGGACTTAGCCCGAACAGCGAAAGCAGTGTATGGAGGATACCGCTCGGCTCCGGGGGCGTGTACTCTTCGGCGGGGATCGCCTGGCCGAGGACGTACACATCGTCGCCGGGTTCGAGTCGCCCCTCGACGGAGTACTCCCGCCGGTGGCCCGTTCGCTCCCTGTCTTTGGCGTCGGCGTCGAGGCTCGTATCGGCCCGCGCGGCGTCGACGAGGATGCGCCCGGTGTCGTCCTCGACGTAGAACGGCACGGACGACACCCGGTTCAGGGAGTTCGGCGTGAGCTGCTGGGGGAGCGGGATCCGCGGCAGCGTCCCCGAATCGTCGTGCCCGTGCCGGTCTCGCTCCTCGCTCTGTGACCGGTGTTCGACGATCACCGCTGTCTCGTCGGAGAGTTCGCCCGTGACCGCTTCGCCCGCGGAGGCGACGGTCCCCTCGATCTCGACGGTTCCCGGTTCGACCGCTTCGACCGCCCGCGTCTCCGTCCCGACCATCGTCGCCAACCGCCCCAGACTCCTGACCGCGAACCGGCCGACCCAGAGGCCGGCTATCACGAGGAGCACGCCCCCGACGAGCGCGCCTGGCTCCAGCGCCCCTGTCTGTGCCACGTACATACCCGTTCTTCATCGAACACGAGTATAAAGGTGTCACACTAGTACCAGTTTCGAGACTGGACGGGTCGCGGTTCCGTTCGCGGGTGTATCAAAACTACCTTGCCCACGGGGTGTGGAGTGTCGCGCACACCCAAGGTGGGCTCCCGTGACCGAAAAACGCGAATACACTGGCGATTACCCCGACAAGACGCTGTACATTCCCGGTCCGACAGAGGTGCGCGAGGACGTCATCGACGAGATGGCCCAGCCGATGTTCGGCCACCGGATGGACCGGATGACCGACCTCTACACGACCATCGTCGAGGACACCAAGGACTTTCTCGGCACCGACAACGAGGTCATCATCCTGACCGCCTCCGGCACGGAGTTCTGGGAGGCGTCGACGCTCAACCTCGTCGACGAGAAGATCCTCGTGCCGACCTGCGGGAGTTTCAGCGAGCGCCACGCCAACGTCGCCGAACGCCTCGGCAAGGACGTCGACCGCCTCGAGTACGACTGGGGCGATGCGATCAAGCCCGAGGACATCCGCGAAGCCATCGAGGCGAGTGACAACGAGTACGACGTGGTCGCCACCGTGATGAACGAGTCCTCGACCGGCGTCCGCAACCCCATCGAGGAGATCGGCGACGTCGTCGCCGAGTACCCGGACACGTACTTCGTCGTCGACGCCGTCTCCGCGCTCGGTGGCGACTACGTCGACATCGACGAACACAATATCGACGTGATCTTCGCTTCGACACAGAAGGCCTTCGCGATGCCACCGGGGCTGGCGGTCTGTGTCGTCAGCGACGAGGCCTACGAACGGGAACTCGAGAAGGACTCGGCCTCGTGGTACGGCGGCTTCCAGCGCACCCTCGACTACTACGACCGGAAGGGTCAGACCCACTCGACGCCCGCCATCCCCGTGATGCTCGCCTACCGCAAGCAGATGAAACACATGCTGGACGAGGGGCACGCGGGTCGCGACGAGCGCCATCAGGAGATGACCGAGTACGTCCACGACTGGGCGCGCGAGCATTTCGATCTCTTCGCCGAGGAGGGGTATCGCTCCCAGACCGTCTCCTGCATCGAGAACACCCAGGACATCGACGTGGCCGCGACCATCGAGCAGGTGTCCGAGGAGTACGACTTCGTCTTCTCGAACGGCTACGGCTCGCAACTCGGCGAGCGGACCTTCCGGATCGGGCACATGGGCGAACACGACCTCGAGAGCATCCGGGCGCTGACCGACGCTATCGAGGACATCGCCGACCTGTAGACGGGCGGGCGTTCGCCTCGCTACCGCTGTCGCGGGACCGCGGAGCGCATCGCTTTTCGCGCTCGGTCGACCAGAGTGGGTATGCACGTCACCGAGGGGTCGGTCGAGGTCGAGGTGCCCGAACAGGCCGAGGCTGGCGTCGGCGACGCGGTATTTTTCAACCCCGTGCAGGAACTGAACCGGGACGTGACCGTCGCCGTCCTGCGGGCGCTCGTCGAACGGGGTGAACTGGGTGACCTCACTGACGACGAACGCACGCCCTCCTACCTGGACGCGATGGCGGCCTCCGGAATTCGGGGCGTGCGCGCCGCCGCCGAGGAGTGGGACGCAACGCTCTGTGACGTCGATCCCGACGCCGTTTCACTCTGTCGCGAGAACCTCGCGCGCAACGATCTGTCCGGCGAGGTCGTCGAGCGTGACGCCAACGCGCTCATGCACGAGGAGCGGTTCGACGTGGTCGACCTGGACCCGTTCGGGACGCCGATCCCCTTCGCCGACGCGGCCTTCCGCGGGGCGCGACGGCTGGTCTGTGTCACCGCGACCGACACCGCGCCGCTGTGTGGCGCTCACTTCGAGAGCGGCGTCCGCCACTACTCGACGGTCCCGCGAAACACCGAGTACCACGCCGAGATGGGGCTGCGCGTCCTGCTCTCGGCGCTGGTGCGCACCGCCGCCCGCTACGACCTGGCCGCCCAGCCCGTACTGAGTCACGCGACGAACCACTACGCCCGGACCTACCTCCTCCTCGAATCGGGTGCACAGGCGGCCGACGCCCTGATCGACGACCTGGGCTATATCGACCACTGCGAGCACTGTCTCTACCGGGAGACGACTCGCGGGCTCATCGCGGACCCGCTGGAGTCCTGTCCGGAGTGCGGGCACGGGATCCAGACCGCGGGGCCGGTCTGGCTGGGCCCGACCTGCGAGGACGGGTTCGTCGCGACGACCCGCGCGGCCGTCGACGACGGGATGGGAACCGCCGCGGAGGCCCGCGAGCTCTGTGACACCCTCGAAGCGGAACTCGACGAGCCGACCCACTACGACCAGCACCGCCTGTGCAAGCGCTGGGGCGTCGGCGCGAGCGCGATGGACGACTTTCTCGACGACCTCCGGGCGGCCGGCTACGACGCCTCGCGCACCCACTACGGCGGGACGACGTTCAAGACGGACGCCGACGTGGCCGAGATCCGGGCGGCGACCCAGGCGTAGCTCTCAAGCACTCTTCTCAGGCGCTCCTCTCAGGCGTTCGCGACCCGCGATGCGAGCCCGTACAGGAGGTGATAGACCGGCCGCAGGAAGTAGTTCGTCATGCCGAGGAGGCCGAGGATCCCGCCGAGCGCCTGCACCTCGCCGGGACTGGCCCCGAGAAAGACGAGCGCGACGACGCCGGCGACGACGGGGCCGCCCCAGAGAACGGGGACGACCGCCGCCGAGTCGAGTCGGTCGACGACAGTATCCTCGGCCGCGGGGGCGAGCCCGTAGAACGCGGCGCCGGCCCCGAACAGGCCGACGACGAGCGCGAGCGAGCCGGAAACGCCAGCCAAGCCGGCGCCGACGAGGCAAAAGCCGGCGGTCACCAGGACCACCGTCAGGCGGAACACCGCGTCGGTCAGCCTCTCGTCCATACCCTGGGTCACGTCGGCCGCGCCTTGGCTCTTTCGAGAGGGTGCATCGCCGTTTTCGAGGGTGCGTCGCCGCGGCCGTTCTCTTGGTGCGCTCGCCGCCCGGATCGTGTTTGCCAACCCCGTCCACTGCACCCGTCAGTCATCGCCACCACGACGGCGGCGCCCGACCGCGTGACGGCGGATTTATCAGTCGAACTCGCTGAGGAGATACCATGGATAGACGGCAGTTCCTCGGTCGGGCGTCCGCGACGGTCGCCGCGAGCGCCGCGCTCGCCGGCTGTTCCGGTCTCGGGGGGAACGACGACAACGACGGCAACGGCGCCAACGGAGGTGGCGCGCGAGCGCCCTACGACGACTGGGCGGGGACCTCGGTGTACGGCGAGAGCGAGGTACAGGCGTTCTCGGTCGACATCGGGGCGCTCTCGGAACTAAGCGACGGCGCGACGGCGACACCTACGCCGACGGCCACGGGGACCCAACAGCAGGTGGACCCGATTCTCGGCGCGCCGGTCGCGTACCTGTTCGGCGCCGGACTCGCCGGGCTCGCTCTGCTCGGCTTCGGACTCAGCCATCTCACCGGCGAGGACGGCCCGATGGAACGGGTCCACAGCGTCGGCGACGTGACCGTCTTCGAGGGGTCGTTCGACGAGAGCGAGGTCACCGGAACGGTCGAACAGCGCGAGGTCGAGTCGCGAACGTACCAGGGGCATACGGTCTACACGAGCGGTGAGGGCGAGAACGCGTCCGTCCTCGCGGTGTCCGGGTCGGCGCTGCTCACGGCCTCGGCCGGCGAGCGCGTGAGCGATCCCGGCGCCGTGGTCGAGGATGCGATCGACGCCGAGGCGGGTTCGGGAACCCGCTATGCCGACGAGCACGGCGCCTACGACGACCTCGTCACCGCGTTGCCCGCCGCCTCGATACTGGGTGTCGGCTTCTCGCCCGACGGCGCGATCAACGCGGCGACGCCGACCCCGACCTCGACTCCTTCGACGGGTGGCGAGTCCGACGGGTCGCTCTCCGGCGTTTCCGACCTCGAGTTGGACGGGGATGTCAGGGGGTACGCCTCGTCGCTTGAGTTCTCTGACGACGGGGAGGAGGTCACCGCGCGACTGGCGCTCCGGTACGCGAGCGCCGACCAGGTCGACGACGACGAGACCATCAGCTCCCAGGCGGCCCCGTCCGGAAGCGACGTGTCCGTCGAGACCGACGGGGCGCTGGTCGTCGTCGCCGCGGCCTACACCGAGGACTCCGGGGCGGAGCTCTAGGGCGACTCGGCCTGTGACCGCTCGCGGTACCCGCCGCCCGTGGGCCGGTCCGATCGTAGCTGAGGCCGCGGCTATTAGTAGCCGAGGCCCGGACGTGTGATCGTGGCGGACTCACGCACCGACCGCGCGGTAGCGACGGCTCGCGACGCGGGCGAGCTGGCCCGGGAGGTCGTCTCCCTGTTGCGCACCGAGCAGGTCACGTTCCTCGCGGCCGCCATCGCCTACTACGCGTTCGTCTCCGTGTTGCCGGCGCTGCTGTTGTTGCTCGCCGTCGCGTCGGCGGTCGGCGGGAACGAACTGGCGACGCGGGTCGTCGAATCCTCCGGCGGCGCGCTCTCGCCGGTCGGCCAGGACCTGCTCCGTGAGACGCTCGTCTCGGCGGCGGGCCGCGCGCCGGCGACGCTCGTCAGCCTTCCCGTGCTGGCCTGGAGTACGCTCAAGGTCTTCCGCGGCATCGCCATCGCCTTCGGCCGGATCTACCGGACCGAGGAGCACGCGTCGTTTCTCCGCCAGGTCCGAGACGCGGTGACGGCGCTGGGCGCGGTCGGTGTCGGCCTCGCGGCGCTGGTCGGCGTCGGCGTGACCATCGGCTACACCGACACGGCCTTCGTCGGCGTGGTCGGCACGCTCGCGCTCGTGGTCGTCCTCACTGTCACCTTCCTGCCGCTGTACTACGTGTTCCCGGACGTTCGTCTGTCGGTGCGGGCGGTCCTGCCGGGGACGCTCCTCGCGGCGGTCGGGTGGACGCTCCTCGGCACCGGCTTCCGGGTCTACGCCGGGATGGCCGGACAGTTCTCCCTCTACGGGGTTCTCGGAGCCGTACTCTTGCTCGTGACCTGGTTCTACGTCGGGAGCCTCGTCCTGCTCGCGGGGGCGACGCTCAACGCGGTCATTGCCGCCCGCGCCGACGAGACCGGCACGCACAAGAGGCCCCCAGCCGACAGCCCCGATATCGACCGCGCATGACCGCCGACACCGGTGCCGACGACGACGACGCGCCCGGAGACGGGTCGGCCGCGGACCCTTCCGACCGCGCCGGCACTGACGACTCCGAGCCCGCCGCGGACGCCACAAGCGACGCGTCGACCGCCGAGAGGCGCTCGGAAGTCGACCCCGCGGACGTGGCCGCGCTCGCCGAGGCGCTGGACGGCCTCGACGGCGATGTCTCGGCCCTCGCGAGCGAACTCGAGGACCTGGAGACGCGCGTCGACGAGAAAACCGTCCACCGCGACGACATCCGTTCGGAACTTCGCCGTTACGTCCGCAAGCGCCAGCGCCGCGGTCACGCGACCGGCTGGGGCCCCTATCTCGTCCTCCTCTACGGCACCGCGATGACCGTGGCCGCCTTCTTCTATCTCGGGGACCTGTGGGCCATCGTCGCGATGCTCGTCATCTGGCTGTCGACGCTCGGGCTGTACGTCTTCATGCTCGTCCTCGGCGCCTTCCTCGGCGTCGGTCGTCGGCTCGCTGGCCTGCGCGACCTGGCCGGCAAACTGCGGTGAACGGGGTGAGCGCGACAGTCCGCCCAAACGGGACAGCGCTTGACGGACCGTGACGGAACCGGAGAACACATTGGCGACGGCGACGAGTCGCCGATAGAATGGTCGAGTGGCGCGCCCGGGCCGGTGAGGTCTGGACGATTCCGAACCTCGTGAGCCTCTCGCGACTGCCGCTGCTGGCCGGAATCATCCTCTTTCCGGCCTCGCCGGCCAGGTACGCCCTCTTCGCCCTGATCGTGCTCTCGGACGGGGTGGACGGCTGGCTGGCTCGCCGACTCGACCAGAAGACGGAACTGGGCGCGCTGCTCGACCCCGCGCTGGACAAGTTTACGGCCGTCGTCCTCGTGGCGGCGCTGTTCCCGCGGATGGACCTCGCGCTCGCCTTTCTCGCGCTGTTTTTCGCGCGGGATATCTTCGTCGTCGCGCTGGTACCGCTGGTATCGATATACGGCTTCGACACGAGCAAAGTCGGCGCTCGGACCTTCGGCAAGGTGGTTACCAACCTCCAGTTTCTCGCGCTGGTCGCGATGCTCGTCCCCCATCCCGGGGCCGTCGAGGCGCTGTGCTGGCTCCTCGCGGTCGCCTCGGCGCTGGCCATCGCCGACTACGCGCTGTACGTCGGGCGTGACCTCTCGGACGCCGCATGGCTCCACACCGGGCGCGGCGTCGCGGCCGTCTACGCTGCCGCCGCGCTGACCGTCGGACTGGTCGCGGTCGGCCTGCTCGGCGCGCAACTCGTGGACGCACTCACGACGGTCGCCGACCGTCTCGGCGTCTGAGACGGGAAAACCGAGCTGGCCCAGCAGCGGCGACACTTTTCCGATCCGGCTGACGCCCGAGGGGATGCGGTGGCGCGTGCCGGCTCGCGTGCCCGAGCAGTGCGAGGGCCGCGAGACGGTACCGCGCGAGGGATGAGCGCGTGAGCGAAGCGAACGCGCGAATCGGTTGGGGAGGCGTGTGGCCGTCTGCGGTGTTGTGCTGTCCCTGGTGTCTGCGCGAACGGAGTGAGCGTAGTCGCTGAGTGTGGCACTATCCCTCTCAGCACCCGCGACCGGGCCGAGGGCTTTCGACGCTCACCATAAGCGCCTGCTCGGAAAACTGCTAGCGAGCGGGCTGAGAAGTGCCATCACGCACTGTGAACACGACCACTGTCGATTACCGATATGCGTTCATCTCGGCGAACCGGTCGTCGTACCCCTCGCCGGCGGGGTGGGTCGGCTCCTGCCCCGAGAGGACGACGCGGTCGAACTTGTCCCAGCTGTTCTCCCAGCCGAGGTGGGCGAACTCGGCGCGACACTGCAGGGCGTGGTCGAGGCCGTTGCGGTGGAACATCCGCCGGGGGACCCCCTCGCGCAGCGCCGCGACCAGGTCCGCGGCCGTCTCGATCTCGGCCTCGAGTTCGACCCACGCCTCACCGATCGTCGAGCGGAGGTGGGCGTACGAGGAGAGATACGTGGGGAGTTCCGCCTCGATGGCGATTTCGCGGGCGCGGCGGTTGTCCCACGGCCAGTGTTTCGGGTTGTAAACCTCGACGGCGTCGATCCGGTCGGCGTAGGTCGCGATGTCCTCGCGGTCGACGCTGAGCGTCAGAAACTCCGGGTGGGGCGCGAGGACTGCGGCGTCCTGGTCTTCGAGTTCCGCCATCGTATCCCCGAGGGTGAGAAAGTCCGGGACGGGGTAGTCGGGGTCGACCCCGAGGACGTGTTTCCTGCTGGCCCAGGTGTCGGTGAAATACTCCCGTGCGGGGACGACGAGCAGGTCGTCGTCGGAAAAGCGGGCGGCGCGTTCGCGGATCGTCGAGAGGTGCTCGAAGTGGGGCGCGTAGACGAGGACGTCAAGGCCCGCGGCCTTCGCACGCTCGACGACCACGTCGTCGAGGATCTTGACGTGCAGGTCGACGCGCGTGACCGGCCGCTCGTCGTCGCCACTGCCCTGTTCGTCGCCGCCGCCGGGCTCGTCGGTCGGGGTGGGCTCGTCGGCGTCGCCGTCCCCGGTCATGAATTGAGGTACGCGAGCCGGCGTTTCAATGTTACGACAGCCGTCCATTCGGGTGATCGACGACCGATGTCGACCGTCGCTGTCCGGTGCGAACGGCCGTCCGTCACGGGTGGAACTCGCGGCCGGCCACGGCTCACAGATCGAGTTCGAGGACGACCCCGGCTCACAGGTCGAACTTGCGGATGGGCTCGGCTCACAGGTCGAATTCGAGGACGACCGGGCGGTGGTCGGACACCTGGACGTCGATGACGTCACAGCGGGTCACGGTGATGTTGGGCGTTGTCAGGAACAGATCGAGCGTCCGGGTGTCGGTGACGAGGCCGTCGAGGGGGCGCGGCGGAACGGTCTCGCCGGGGTTGTGGAGCACGAGGCCGGCGGCCTCGAGCGTCTTCTCGACCTCCGCGAGGCCGTCGTAGGCGTTGAAATCGCCACAGACGACGACGCGGTCGCGGCTGGCCACGATGTCGACCATCTCCTCGAGCTGGCGCCGCCGGCCGCGACCGCTCATCGCCAGGTGGACGCCGAAGACGGACAGGGTACCGATGCGGGCCTCGCTGACCAGCCGTTTCGGCCCGGTGTCGAGGTAGTGGGCGGTCATCTGAGCGTCGATGCCCTCGCGGACGAGCAGGCCGTTCGAGAGATGGCCGAGGACGGGGAGGTTCGCGAGGACGTTCCCGTCGCCGTACTTGCCGTCGGCGCGGGCGTCGTAGCGCAGTCCCCGCTCGGCCAGGCGGTCCACGATCCGGGTGACCTGGCCGTCGGTGGCCGTTCGCATCGACCCCTGGTCGATCTCGACGAGCATGACCACGTCGGGACGCTCGTCGGCGATCACGTCGACGAGGCGCTCGGTAGCGCGCTCCTCGGCACCGCGGCTCCCGACCATCGCGCGGTGGGGCCGGAGGGCGTAGCCGCTGAGTGAGCCGTCGTAGTCGAGCAGGTAGCCGGCGTTCGCTGAGAGTATCTTCACAGTGTCTCGTGGCCGTCGGTCGGCCGTCGTTGCTCTCTCTGAGCCGGTACGGCCGCTTAAAGGCGTTGGTGGAACTGCAACTGCGTTGGCGAGACTGCAGCGGCGTTGGTGAGACTGGCCGACGGATACGTGGCTACCCCGGTGTCAAAAACGGCCGCAGAACGGCGAACGGCGAATGGAGAATGGAGAACGGAGAACGGCGACCGAGTCGTCGTCACGAACCGGCTGAGAGCGGTCGAGACGACGTCACCCGTGCTCTGGTCGCTGCGAGCAGCGATTAGAACGTCTCGAGGTAGCGGTCGAGTTCCCACTGCGAGACGTCGACGCGGTAGTCGTCGTACTCCTGGCTCTTGGCTTCCATGAAGTTCTCGTAGACGTGGTCGCCGAGCGCGTCGGCGATGACGTCGTCCTCTTCGAGGGCGTCGAGGGCTTCGCCGAGGTTGCTCGGGAGCGTGGTGATACCGTACTCCTCTCGCTTCTCCTCGTCGAACTCGTAGATGTTCTCGCGGACCGGGTCGTCGCAGTCGAGTTCGCGCTCGATGCCGTCGAGGCCGGCGTGGATGAGCGCGGCGAAGGCGAGATAGGGGTTACACGACGGGTCCGGGAAGCGCGCCTCGATGCGGGAGGCGGCCGGGACACGCGCGGCAGGCTTGCGGATGAGCGCCGAGCGGTTCCGGTCGGACCAGGCGACGTAGACCGGCGCTTCGTAGCCGGGGACGAGTCGCTTGTAGGAGTTGACCGTCGGGTTGGAGACGGCGGCGATGGCCGGCGCGTGGTCGAGGATGCCGGCGGTGAACTGCTTGGCCGTCTCGCTCAGGTCGAACTCGTCGTCGCCGTCGTGGAAAGCGTTCTCGCCGTCCTCGGTGAACAGCGAGAGGTGCGTGTGCATGCCCGAGCCGTTGATGCGCGGGATTGGTTTGGGCATGAAGGTCGCGTGGAGGTCGTGCTCGGCCGCGATGGCGCGGACGACCGCGCGGAAGGTGGCGACGTTGTCGGCCGTCGACAGCGCGTCGTCGTACGTGAAGTTGATCTCGTGTTGACCCTGGGCGACCTCGTGGTGACTGGCTTCGATGTCGAAGCCCATATCCTCCAGGCCGTAGATGATGTCACGGCGCACGTCCTGGGCGAGGTCTTTCGGCGCGAGGTCGAAGTAGCCGCCGGCGTCGTTGGTTTTCGTCGTCGCGCGGCCCTCTTCGTCTTCCTCGAACAGGAAGAACTCGGGTTCGGGGGCGGCGTTGACCTCGTAGCCCATCTCCTCGGCGCGCTCGATAGCGCGCTTGAGCACCCCGCGCGGGTCGCCCGAGAAGGGCTCGCCGCTGGAGGTGTCGATGACGTCACAGATGAGTCGCCCGGCAGCGCTCTCCTCCGTGTTTCGCCACGGGAGGACGGAGAACGTCGACGGGTCCGGATCCAGACGCATGTCCGACTCCTGGATGCGGACGAAGCCGTTGATCGACGACCCGTCGAAGTAGATTCCCTCTGTGAACGCCTTCTCGGCCTGGTCGGCCGGTACGGAGACGTTCTTGACTGTACCCAGAATGTCCGTAAACTGCAGGCGGAGGAAGTCGACGTTCTTCTCGTCGATCTCGTCGAGGACGTCCTGCGCCTCGGCGGAGAGCCCACCGTCCGTTTTCGCGTTGTCGCTTGTCATATTTATCGACGATCGCAGAGTGTAGCCCTGATACTAAAACCCTATCCTTCTGCGCAAATCTTCCTGTAGGCCTACCGGAACTGAATATTCGTAAAATTCTAATGCCCCCGGGGACTGTGTGGACGTAATGACGTACGAAAATCTCGACCGCAAGTTAGTGAATGCCCTTCTGCACGACGGGCGCGCCAGCCTCCGGAGCCTCGGCGAGGACCTCGACGTGTCGGTGACGACCGTCTCGAATCACCTCTCGGACCTCGAGGACGACGGGATTATCGATGGGTACACGCCGAAAGTGGACTACGACAAGCTCGGCTACGACGTGACGGCAGTCCTCCAGCTCAAAGTCGAGGGGAGCGCCCTCCCGGAAGTCACCGAGTCGTTGCGCGAGCACGAACAGATGGTCTCCGTCTACGAGGTCACCGGCGACTACGACATCATCGCCATCGGCAAGTTCGCCGACACCGACGGGATGAACCGCCACATCAAGGAACTGCTCGTCGACCCCGAGATCAAAGAGTCCAACACCAGCGTCGTGCTCAACGCCGCCTCCGAACACGAACAGTTCGAACTCGACGTCGACGAGTAGGCGACGGCGTCAGGAGTCGCTTCGGTGTGGCGATGGCACCGGGAGTCGCTTCGGTGTGGCGATGGCACCGGGAGTCGCTTCGGTGTGGCGATGGCACCGGGAGTCGCTTCGGTGTGGCGATGGCGCGACCGAACGCAATTGAGACATCGTGACCCGAGACGTTCGCGGCCGACTTCCGGCAGCCCCGTGACCGCGAGACACCTATTTTCCGGGGTCGTCGCCAGCCTGATACGTCCGGACAGCGTACCGACAGGTATGCCACCGACCGCCCGACTGGACCGGCGGGCGTTTCTCGCGGTCGCCGTCACCGGCGCACTGGGGGGCTGTGGGTCCCTCGATCGAGGTGGCGATAGCGCTGACCCGACGACCTCCTCATCCGATTCGGACCCGACACCCCCCTCGTCCGACCCGGGGTCGACGCCGCGACCGGACGCGGTCGGCTACGGACTGGGAGAGTTCGGCGCGGGCGGCTACGGCGGACCGCGACAGCCGTGACGCGGCCGCTGTAGCGCTGTCGACCGGAATCACGAAGAGTGAATGTAAGCAGCGAACGGCGGAACGTGAGCGTCAGGAAATGAACGGCGAGAAAGAAGTGGTTCGAATGCAGGACCGGCGTCAGTTGGTGGGGCAGTCGGGCCTGACTTTTACATCATGCCGCCCATGCCGCCGCCCATACCGCCCATGCCGCCGCCCATACCGCCGCCGGGGCCGCCGGCGGGCGGACCGCCGCCGTCCTCGTCGTCGCCGCCGGGCGCGCCACCTTTGAGGTCGCCCGCCGCGATGACGTCGTCGATACGGAGGATCATCACGCCGGCCTCCGTTGCGCTCTCGATGGCCTGGGTCTTCACGCGCAGCGGTTCGACGACACCCTTCTCGACCATGTCGATCACGTCGCCGGAGTAGGCGTCGAGGCCGACCGTGGTCTCGCCGGCGTCGTGCCGGCTCCGCAGGTCGACCAGCGAGTCAATGGGGTCGTGGCCCGCGTTCTCGGCGAGCGTTCGCGGGACGACGTCGATGGCGTCCGCGAAGGCCTCGACCGCGAGCTGCTCGCGGCCGCCGACGGAGTCGGCGAAGTCGCGCAGTTCGAGCGCGAGCTGGGTCTCGGGGGCGCCGCCGCCGGGGAGGACCTCCCCGTCCTCGAGGGTGACGCTGACGACGCCGAGGGAGTCGACGACGGCGCGCTCGACTTCGTCGACGACGTGCTCGGTGCCGCCGCGAAGGACGAGCGTGACCGCCTTGGCGTCCTCGACGTCCTCGACGAAGATACGCTGGTCGCCGCCGATCTCCTTCTGGGCGACCGAGCCGGCGAAGCCGAGGTCGTCGGCGGTGATGTCGTCGATGTTCGAGACGATGCGGGCGCCGGTCGACCGCGAGAGCGCCTTGATGTCGGACTTCTTGGCTCGGCGCACGGCCAGAATGCCCTCCTGTGCGAGGTAGTGCTGGGCCATGTCGTCGATGCCCTTCTGACAGACGACCACGTTGGCGCCGGCCGCTTTGATCGCGTCGACGTACTCCTTGAGCTGCTTTTCCTCCTGGTCGAGGAACTGCTGGAGCTGGTCGGGGTCGGTGACGTTGACCTCGGTGTCGAGTTCGGTCTCGGGGACCTCGATGGCGGTGTCGAGCAGCGCCACGTTGGCGTCCTCGACGGCGTAGGGCATGTTCTCGTGGACGCGCTCCTTGTCGAGGATGACGCCCTCGACGAGTTCGGACTCGTCGATGGAACCGCCGACGACCGTCTCGATCTGGACGTTGTCCGTGTCGATACCGTCCTCGTCGGCGACGGCGCGGACGGCGTTGACGACGAGCGTCGAGAGCGTGTCCTTCGCGTTCTCGGCGCCTTTGCCGGTCATCGCCGTCCCGGCGATGGACTCGAGGACATCCTGGTCGTCCTCGTCGACCTCGATGGCCATGTTCTCGAGGACCTCCTTGGCCTTCTCGGCGGCCTGGCGGTACCCCTGTGCGAGGATGGTTGCGTGGATGTCCTGGTCGAGCAGGTCCTCGGCCTTGCCCAGCAGTTCACCGGAGATGACGACGGCCGTGGTCGTCCCGTCGCCGACCTCGTCCTCCTGGGTGTTGGCGACTTCGACGATCATGTTTGCCGCGGGGTGCTCGATGTCCATCTCGTCAAGGATGGTGACGCCGTCGTTCGTGACGACGACCGATCCGGCGTCGTCGACGAGCATCTTGTCCATCCCTTTCGGCCCGAGTGTCGTCCGTACGGACTCGGCCACGGCCTTCCCTGCCGTGATGTTCATCGACTGTGCGTCCTTGCCCGAGGTTCGCTGTGAGTCCTCGGACATGATGATGAGGGGCTGGTTACCCATTTGCTGAGCCATAGTCACCTGAAGGATTGATTGTGATTCTATATAAATCCTGTGGTGGGCAGCGCGAGAAAGCCGCTGGCGACGCTTGCAGAGGATTGTCACACTATACCAAGGGCTGGTTTAAGTACCAGTCGGGCGGTCGAAACGGTGCCGAAATTGGGCTTGCGCCCGTGCGGACCCTGCATTGTCGCTCGTGCGGACCCTGCATTGTCGCCCGCGTGGACCCCGCCGGGAGCCGTCCCTGGCGTTGTCGAAGCGAACCGTCCATCGCGGACCGAGGCGTGCTCGCGATAGTTCCCGTGCTGTCGCTCGTCTACCCGCCGGAGGAGTCGCCACGTGGATCAGCTCACGCGGTGGGGCCGAGTGGGCGCGCGCCGACGTCACCGATCACTTCGAGGCGAGATGGCGGAGCACGCCGGCGGCGACGACGAGCAGGGACACGCCCCACAGCAACCCGAACGGGGACGCGAACCCGGGGTCCTGCGTGCCGCCGCTCCCGTACCAGACGCCCGCCACGTAGAATATGGCATAGAACACGCCCCCCCAGAAGAGATACGTCAGCGCGTTCCGCATTGCCCGCCGGATCCGTGCTGTCGCGCGGTCGAGCGACGACACCTGATTCGACATATCGGTGCTTCTCCCCGACGAGTGATAATTGTTGCGGACGTGAGGACAGTATTTTCCAGCGACTTGTTCGTGACCATACTGGTAGCGGGCTCCTCTCCGACCGGCACCATGTCGGGTTCTTTCTGTACAGGGAAGCCGCGCTGTTCACGGCCCAGCGGATGTCAGTTACCCGTTTCGCTCGTTCGTTGCGGACGGAGGATCCGCGCTACAGCAACTGCTGAAACCGGCGAAAATCCACAGAACAGTGCGAAAGAACGCGGTTATCGGGCCGCGGGGCTCTCCTGTTTCCCGAGGGCCTGCTTGACCTGGAGCGCGGCACTGGCGGCCAGTCCCTGCGCGAGGTCGGTGCGTTCATCCTCGTCGATGGCGACGTCGGCGTCCTCGGGGGTGTAGCCGGCCGAGACGACCGGGCCGACGGGCGGACGGACGGCGATAGTCGCCTCGGGTCCGTCGGTGCCGGCCGAAAGTTCGGACCCGACGGCGAACTCCCGGGGAAGCAGTTCGCGGGTCTGTGCGGCGACCGCCGAGAGGTCGCGTTCGAGGCGGCGGCGCTGGGTCTCGGTGAGGGCGTCGGCCTCCAACCCGTCGTCGCCGAGCGGCGAATTTCCGTACATTGGGGCTTCCCACCAGGTATGGGCCGCGGGGTCTTAACCCCTGCGTAGCCCGCAGAGAGTGTCACGAACTGTCATCCCCGGCGGTGTCCTCGCCCGGGGATCGATCCGCGGCAGTCGCTCTCACTCGACCAGCGCGTGGCTTTCGCCGTAGGCGGCGATGACGACGGCAGTCGCGTGCTCCTCGGCGGCCGCCGGAACCGACTCGACGACGATCCGGGGGTCGTCGGGAAACGACCACTCGCGCAGGTCCATCCCGCGTTCGAGGCCCGCCGCGACCGCCCGGCGGACGGCGTCGGCGTCGGTGCCGCTGGCCTCGTAGAAGATGCCGCGACCGGACTCGCTGCGGGCCCAGCCCAGTCCCGCGCAGGCCCGGCCGTCGACGCCCGGGAGAAGCGTCTCGCGGCCGACGACGGCGTAGAGTCCCTCACCGGCGGGACCCAGATTCGGGGCCGTGTCGACCGCTTCGACCGCGGCGTCGGCGGGGATCACCGACGAGAGCGTGACGAGGTTGTAGTTGTGAACGTTGGCCGCGGCCAGCGCCGCGTCGAACGACGACATGGCCGTCGGCCCGGTCGCGGACCCCCACACGACCCGGATCGTACTCATGTCTCCCTGTCGGGTGGTCGCGAGGTAAGGGGTTTCGTTTCCGGTCGACGCCCGGTCACGGGCGGACCGCGAGAACCGCCACGTGACTACAGCCGACTCGACAGCGCGGCGAGGTGGAGCGGGTAGGACTCCCCGCCCTGTCCGCGGCCGTCGACGCCGGGGGTCGGTGGAACCGCCCGCTTGTGTAGCGAGTCGACGTACATCGTCGCGACACGCTCGGCGGTTTCGGCCTCGACGTCGAGCGCCTCGACGACGGTTGCGACGCGCTCGCTCCGGTCGACGACCCGCCGGAGGATCGGGTCGATGGTCTCGTAGCGGGCGCCGAGGTCATCGGCGTCGGTCTGGTCGCGCCACATGTCCGCCGTGGGTTCCCTGGTGACGATCCGTCGCGGGACGCCGATGTGACTCGCAAGCGCCCGCACCTCGGTCTTGTAGAGGTCGCCGAGCGGAAACAGGTCGGCAGCGCCGTCTCCGAACTTGGTGAAATATCCCAGCAACAGTTCCGAGCGGTTGGCGGTCCCGAGGACGAGCAGCGAGCGGGCGTTCGCGGCGTAGTAGAGCGCGGCCATCCGCAGGCGCGCGACGACGTTGCCGACGGCCTCTCGCCCGCCGGTCGGCGCGACTTCCGGCGCGACGTGGTCCTCGAAGAGGTCGACCAGCGGCCGCAGGTCACACTCGCGGAACTCGATGCCGAGCCCCTCGGCCATCGTCCGGGCCTCCTGGACGTTCTCGTCCGGTTCGCGCGCTGGGAGGCCGAGTCCGAGGACGCGGTCGCTCCCGAGCGCCTGCACGGCCAGGGTCGCCGTCAGCGTCGAGTCGATCCCCCCGCTCAGTCCGACGACGACGCCACGCGCGTTCGCTTTCGTCACCGAGTCGGTGACGAACGAGACGACTTCGTCACGGATCGCGTCCAGGTCGTCGTCTCGCGTCAGAAACTCCGTTTTCGAGTCCGAGCGGCCGTTGTCGTTTCCGCCCTCGTCGCCTCCGGTGAGCATTGCTCTCTCAACACCGTCCCGTTAGATCGCTGGTCGAACGTGCTATATTTGAATTTAGTCCTTAAACAACTAGAAGCTATTTCGAATTTCCCTGATCGAACCGTATCGATCCCTGCTTGAAACGGGAGCGGTGGCCGGGAGCGCGTGCCGGCGCGACAGCGCCGGTCGCGCGTAGCGAGGGACCGCCGGTCCCTCGGACCTCGCGGTGAAACCGCGAGAATCCGGGGAAAGGCAGGCCAGCCACGAGCATCCGCGGTGAGCGGAGCGAGGCGCGGTTCACGCGAGCGCGGTAGTGATCACTGGAAGTTTTGTATAGTTAGCCGATCGATAGCTTAGACGCCTTCAAAAGAGTATAGAATGGAAACAGAGAGTTTTAATGAGGTTTCCGAAAATCCGGTGTGAAGGGCGATTCGGAAACTCACCTGTTCAAAAGCTGCCTTAGATGGTCTGCAGACGCCTATTTCGACACCCGCATATAAACAGGCAGTTCGTGGTGGAACATTTCTGAAACCAACCTGTCCACGGTCGCTACTGACCACTCATCCTCACTCGATCAGAAGTTCTGACGATCACTAGAGCGCTCGCGATTTTTGGTCCAGCTTTTTCGAGGAGCCTCCGCCGCAGCGAACGCAGTGAGCGAGGAGAGGCGACGAGCAAAAAGGTGGTTTCTAGTAGAAAGCGACTGGCACGCCGTCGGTCGGGTCACCCTCGCGGACCTTCTCGAGGGCCGCCTCGAAGTCGGCGGTGGTGACTTCGGTGCGGCTGTCGCGGATGGCGAACATCCCGGCCTCGGTGGCGAGACTGGCGAGTTCGGCGCCCGAAAAGCCCGCAGTCTCGTCGGCCAGGGCGTCGAACGCGACATCATCGGCGAGGTTCATCTCCGCGGAGTGGATCTCGAGGATGCGGCGGCGCCCCTCGGCGTCGGGTTCGGGCACCTCGATGAGACGGTCGAATCGGCCCGGACGCAGGATGGCGCGGTCGAGCATGTCGAAGCGGTTGGTGGCGGCGATGATGCGGATCTCGCCCCGCTCTTCGAAGCCGTCCATCTCCGAGAGCAGTTGCATCATCGTCCGCTGGACTTCGGCGTCGCCGGAGGTCTTGGAGTCGGTTCGTTTGGCCGCGATAGCGTCGATCTCGTCGATAAAGACGATCGAGGGTTCGCGCTCGGCGGCGAGTTCGAACAGATCGCGCACGAGGCGGGATCCCTCGCCGATGAACTTCCGGACGAGTTCGGAGCCGGCCATCTTGATGAAGGTGGCGTCGGTCTGGTTCGCGACGGCCTTGGCGAGCATCGTCTTCCCCGTGCCCGGTGGCCCGTGGAGCAAGACGCCGCTGGGCGGGTCGATGCCGATTTCGGCGAACTGGGCGGCGTTGACGAGCGGTTCCTCGACGGCCTCGCGGACTTCACGGATCTGCTCGTCCAGTCCGCCGATGTCGGCGTAGGTCACCGCGGGCGACTCGTCGACTTCCATCGCCTGGGCGCGGGCGTCGGTCTCGGCGTCCAGGCGGTTCTGGATGGCAAAGGAATCGTTGATGGCGACGCGGTCGCCGGCCTCGACGTCCTCGCGGAACTGCGGGGGGAGTTCGGTCAGCACCTCCTGGTTGTTGCCGTGCTGTTTGACGACGACGCCGTCGTCGAGGATTTCCTCGGTCGTGGCGACGTACAGTGAGGACGTCTTGAGCGTCTCGTTTTCCCGTTCGAGTTGGTCGACGTTCTCGGTCAGCGACTCACGGCGCTGGCGGGCGGTTTCGAGCTGTTGTTCGAGTTCGCGGTTGACCTCCAGAAGCCGGTCGTAGTGCTCCCGCAGCGCACCCAGCCGCTCCGACGGCGACATGTCTGGGTCCAACTCCAGGCGGGGGCGCTCGGGTAGCGAAGGACTGCGGGACATCCGTTACACGGCTGTAGCGAACGGAGGAAAAAGTGCCTTTGGATCACGTCAGTTCCGGTCAGTGCGCCCGCTTTCCCCGGCGAGACGGTGGCGGCCACGCGGTCGGTCGGACCGATAGCGGGTCGAGAGGGCGGGATCCTGACGGGCGTGTGAACGTCTCTCGCGGCCCTGGAGCCCCGTTCCGGTCGTGAACCGCAAGGAGAAGGCTTATCGGGGGGCGTCGCACACCAATCGGCATGGTCGAGTTCGAGGTACCGGAGATCGATTACGACCGGTACTCCAATCGCCAGCTCGCGGTCGTCCCGCTCGCGGTGCTGGCGGTCGCGTTGGCGATCCTCGTCGGAGCGTACGTCCTCACCGGTTCGCCGGTCGCACTCGGCATCGACTTCACCGGCGGGTCGGAACTGACGGTGGAGACGACGATGTCACAGTCCGAGATACGGAATTCGTTCGACAGCGATCCGGTCTCCGTGCAGGCAGTTCAGTCGGAGTCGAACCAGCACGTCGTCACGTTCGGATCGGACGCGGGCGACATCTCGGACCTCGCGGACCAGGCGGAGGCGGCCGGCATGACGATACGAGGCAGTGGGACGACGCCGGCATCGTTCGGTTCACAGAGCCAGCAACTCGCGCTGATCGGGCTCGCGATCGCCTTCGGCGGGATGAGCCTGCTCACGTTCGCGCTGTTCCGGACGTTCGTCCCGAGCATCGCCGTCATCGTCTCGGCCTTTTCCGACATCGTGATCCCGCTGGCCGTGTTGAGCCTCCTCCAGGTGAAGGTATCACTGGGCACCGTGGCGGCGCTTTTGATGCTGATCGGGTATAGCGTCGACTCGGACATCCTGCTCAACAATCACATCCTGCGGCGTCGCGGCGGCTTCTACGAGAGCACGTACGCCGCAATGCAGACTGGGGTATCTATGACCGTCACCTCGATGGCCGCGATGGCGGTCATGGCGATCATGGCGACGTTCTACGGCATCGACCTGATGTCCCAGATCGGGTTCGTGCTCTTCCTCGGGCTCGCGGCTGACCTGATGAACACCTACCTGTTGAACCTGAGTCTCCTCCGCTGGTACAAGTTCGAAGGGGTGGCACGATGAGTCTGATCCGCGAGAACTGGCGGATCACCCTGTTGATCTTCTTCGTCATCGGGAGCGCGGTCGTGCTGTTCGTCCCCGGCGCACCGCCGGGCACGTCGGCCGACCAGGCCGGCGCGACCAACCTCCAGTACGGGATCCAGCTCGACGGCGGGACCCGTCTGCAGGCGCCGCCGGTCGGTGTCATGGCCGACGGCGTCGATGTCGCCAACGACCAGGAATCGTCGCTCGCGACCGACCTCTCGCGGGAGTTCGGACTCGACTCGATCGACGTCCGCGTGTCGGCGGGGTCCGGGACCGTCGAGGTGTTCTCGAAGAACGTCTCGACCAGCGAACTCCGGACCGCGCTGGAGGAGCAGGGATACAACCCCGACTCGGTCGATCGCGGCGTCACGCAGTCGACGATCGACGACGTGGTCGATGTCATCCAGAACCGGATCACCGAGTCGGCGCTCGGTAGCGGGACCGTTTCGACGATCCAGACGGCGGGCGGGGACACGACCTACGTCTCCATCTCGGCGCCCGACCGTGACGCCGACGAACTCCGGTCGATCATCGCCGACCGCGGTGTTGTCCGGATCCTCGCCGGCTATCCCGCCGAGAACGGCACCTACGTCACCACCGAAGTTCTCTCGCGCGACGACATCGCGGACGTCGGGAACGCACGCGAATCGGGGCCGAACAACCAGCCCGGCGTCGACGTGACTGTCGCCGACTCGGCCGCTACCAGGTTCCAGGAGGATATGGTCGAGTACGGGTTCGACCAGCAGACGTTCTGTAACTACAACAACGAGGACCCGCAGAACTCCTCGGGGCGGTGCATGATGACGGAACTGAACGGTGAGGTCGTCTTCAGCGCGAGCGTCGAACAGGGACTCGCCGAACTGTTCGCGACCGGTGAGTTCGACGAGAACCCCGTGTACACCTCGAGCACGGGGTCGATGGACGAGGCGCGCGAACTCGAACTCAGCCTGAAGACCGGGAGCCTCGCCACGACGCTGAACTTCGACGAGCAGCGGACCCAGACCCTCGACCCGGCTCTGGCCGAGCGCTTCCGCCTCAACTCGCTCATAACCGGTATCATGGCCGTGCTCGCGGTCAGCGGGATGGTCTACCTACGCTACAGGGACCCGCGGGTCGCCCTGCCGATGATCGTCACCGCGATGTCGGAGGTACTCATCCTGCTTGGCTTCGTCGCCCTGGTGCAGTACCCGTTGAATCTCTCGCACATCGCCGGGTTCATCGCCGTCATCGGGACGGGGGTGGACGACCTGATCATCATCGCCGACGAGATCCTCCAGCAGGGGAAGGTAGCGACCGGTCGCGTCTTCCAGAACCGCTTCCGCAAGGCGTTCTGGGTGATCGGTGCCGCCGCGGCCACGACGATCATCGCCATGAGCCCGCTCACGTTCCTCGGGCTCGGTGACCTGACCGGGTTCGCCATCGTCACCATCGTCGGCGTCCTCGTCGGGGTGCTCATCACCCGCCCGGCCTACGGGGATATCCTCCGACACCTCGTGCTGTCCGAAGACAAGGACTGACAGTCCACGCCCCGATTTTTTCGCGCGGCTGAGGACTGACCGATACCGATACCGTTCGGTGTCCCGTTTCGGAGTGCGCTTTTGCCCTCGTAGAACCTGCGTCGGCCCCGCCCTAGAACGGGATTCGCGCGCGCTTCAGAACTCGTCGAGCGTCGTCGGCCGCGGGTCGGCTCGACCGCCGTCGGTCTCGGCGGTCGGTTCCGCGTCGGCCCGCCCGCCGTCGGGTTCGAACTCGCCCAGCGAGGACTGCGAGCGGGCGGCCAGCACGTCCCGACTCGTCTTCCAGGAGGCCCGCGCACACGGCGGGAGCGCGTCCTCGCGCTCGACGTAGCTTTCGAGGAACTCCCGCGTCGTGGGGTCGCTCGGGTAGCCGCTCCCGACCGCGCCGTAGCGGTCGGCCAGTCGGTCGACGTGGGCGTCCCGGGCGACCTTCGCGACGATACTCGCCGCGCCGACGATGGCGTAGGTTTCGTCGGCGCCGTGCTCGCCGCGGATGTCGACCGACGCGTCGACGGCGTCCTCGACCCGGCGCTCGAAGCGCACGGCGTTCGTGTCACCGGCGTCAACGTAGCCCGCGTCCGCGGCGCGCGAGTCCGCGTCGTCCGCCGCCACGAGCGCGTCGAGCGCGGGCCCGAGCGCCTCGGCGTGGGCAGCGACGGTCAGCGAGTTCATATCGGTCTCCTCGTCGTCGATGCGCTCGACGGTGATCTCGGCGACTGTGACCGCGTCCGCGACCGCGCGGATCCGCTCGTCCAGGGCCTCGCGGCGGTCGGGGGCGAGGTCCTTGGAGTCGCCCACGTCCTCGGGCAGGTCCGCGGGGTCGGCGACCACCGCGGCCGCGAACATCGACCCGAGGACCGGGCCCTTGCCCGCCTCGTCGACGCCGAACTCCAGCATGGATCGCGGGTTCGCGTTCCGCCCGTATAAGTGGTTGCGCTCGGTCTGCCGCGCGTCCGACGCGCGTCCGCTCGTCGTCCGTGGGTTTTGAGAACAGTCGGCGATGGCACTCGCCGGTTCGCTCGATGGTTCGCGTTGCCCACCGTCTCGTTGCACGGGCCGGGAGGGAGTTGAACCGGAGCCAGAGGGTCCGGGCGTGCGGCCTCACTTCGTTCGGCCGGTCCGGGCTGCCACTGGCAGGGTTCAACTCCTTCCGGGCCGGTTCACTCACCGCCTCGTTGGCACTCGGCGGTTCGTTGCACGGGCCGGGAGGGAGTTGAACCCCCGACCATCTGGTTAAAAGCCAGACGCTCTGCCTGACTGAGCTACCGGCCCGCATACCGTTCTCCGTGAGTTTCCGGTTAAGACCTTACGATCGGCGCCCCCCGTCGAATCGCCGGCGGAGCGCGTCCGCGATGATCTCGTCGGGCTCGACGTCCTCGAGTGCCGCACGGCGGCGCAACTCCCGGTACACGGGCGGCGGCAACTCGACGGTCAACTCACCGAGCGTAACCCCCTCGGCGGCGAGTGCGTCCGCGACCGGCGCCCCCTCGTTGACCTCGCTGGCGACCGAGCGGACCTGTCTGACCGTCAGGTCGTGGTCGAGGACTGCCCACGCGAGCTGGAGGCGGGCCTCGCCGGCGACGCGGGCGATGTGCTTGGCCGCGGTCGGGGCGATCTCGCCCATCGCGACGTGCTTGCGGATCGACCGCGGGAGGTCGTGCACCCGCGACCACTTCCGGATGAACGCGACGGTCGCGTCACCGCCGGCGCGCTCGGCGGCGGCTTTGTATGACCCTTCACCGCGGACGAGGGCGGCACACGCCGCCGCACCGCGGAGCATGAAGACGGTGTCCGTCTCGCCGGCGGCGTCGCTCGCGAACTGTCTGACGGTTTCGGCGGCGGTCGCGAGACTCTCCGGGTCGTCGGGGTCGAACTCGACTGCGTCCTCCGGCCGCTGGCCGGTGACGCTCGGGTCGCCCCGGATGACCGGTGCGCCGACCGGCGACTCGCGGTCGGTCGGCGGGTCTGGCCCCTGACTCATTGCTCGTCCCTTGGAAACGGGCGTCCAAAAGCCTCCCGTATGTGCCCACGGCGGACACGCCCGGTCGCCGGACATGTCCGACTCCGCAGTGGGGGTATCAGTCCGACGCCTCGCCCGCGCGCTCGTCCGAGAGGTGCTCCCAGACCTCGGCACACCCACACCCGTCCTCGACGTCGTCGAGGTGGGCGCGCTCGTCGCGGCGCTCGTCGGCCGCCGACTGTGCTTCGTCTGCGTGGTCAGTTACCTGCGTCATCTCTCAACGTATCCACCCCTTGGACTTCCCGCCTCTTAACCCCCTCTTCCTCCGTAATTGCTACCTGTGCTCCCGATTACCGGCAATTCGTTCGCCTATCTCGGTCGGTCCAGCCCGTGTTACTCCGGGAGCGTCCCGCGGTCGTCCGACGCTCCTGTTTCCCGTGTGGCCTGAATCGACTGTCCGCGGGATTCCGGACGCGCCGGTTCACTTCGTTTGGTCGTCATCGGACGCCTCGCTCCTCGATACCGCGTTCGACGCTTCCTCTGTGACCGAATTCCGTTCGAATGGGGTCCGAGATCGCCGGCGATGAATAGGCAATAATATCCGGAAGGCAGCGTGAGTGTCCGCCGGGGCCGCTGGCGGCATTTGCCGGTCGCTCGACCGCTTAAGTGGCTTCGCCGCCCAGTCCGGGTATGCCGGATCGGATCGTCGACGTGACGGCGTACACGACGTTCGACTTCCTGGAGGGCGTCATCGAGGGGCACGGGTTCACGAACGAGGCGGTGGCCGTGTTGAACGTGACGACGCCCGAGGACGACCCCGACCGCGTGGAGATGCGTCTCGAAATGGACAACACCGACCTCGGGGAACTGCCGGCCCACGCCGACGTGGTCTCGTTGACCCCGGCGCAGGCGCGCGAACTCGCCGCGGAACTGGAGTCGTACGCCGACGACATCGAGGGCGAGTGACGGCGAGGGCGAGTCGTCTGCCGGTGCGGTCGGGAGTCGGCGACGTGTGCCAGTGCGGCCGGGCGACCGCGACCCTTTTTATTGCGACCGGCGAACGGGCAGGTAATGGACGTACTGACGCTCGGACCCGCGGGGACGTACACGCACCGCGCCGCGCGAGCGGTGGCCGACGACGAGGATATCTCCTTCACGGAGTCGAAGACGGATATCGTCGAGGCGGTCGCCAGCGGCGAGTACGACCGCGGCGTCGTCCCGGTCGAGAACAGTACCGAGGGGTCGGTCACGGAGTCGCTCGACGCGTTCGCCAACTACGAGGTGGCGGTCGTGAAGGAACTCATCACGCCCATCCGGCACGCGCTGCTCGCACAGGGTTCCGAGTTCGACACCGTCGCCAGCCACCCGCAGGCGCTCGCGCAGTGCCGGGACTACCTCAACGAGAACTACCCGAGCGCGACGCTGGAGGCGGTGGCGTCGACGGCCCGCGGCGTCGAGCGCGCCCGAGAGGACGCTTCCGTGGCGGCTATCGCCCACCCCGCGACCGCCGACAACGGCACGTCGCTGTCGGTCCTCGCCGCGGACATCCAGGACGAGAGTTCGAACGCGACCCGCTTTCTGGTCGTCTCGCCGGCCGACGAGCGCAACGAGGCCGGGTCGAAAACCTCCTTCGTCGTCTACCCGAACGTTGACTACCCCGGCCTCCTCCTGGAGATGCTCGAACCGTTCGCCGACCGCGACATCAATCTCACCCGCGTCGAGTCCCGCCCCAGCGGCGAGCGACTCGGCGATTACGTCTTCCACATCGACGTCGCCGCCGGGCTCTACGAGGAGCGCACGCAGGCGGCGCTGGCCGATATCGAGGCCATTGCCGAGGACGGCTGGGTCAAGCGACTGGGCTCGTACGACAGCGAGACGGTGCTCGAGTGACGCTCGCGCCCGCGCCGCCAGCGTCACGCCCGCACCGCCAGTCGTCTCCGCACCGCCAGTCGTCTTAAGGCGATCGCGGGTGTAATTCCAGTCGAGACACATGACACGACGCACGGATCCGTTCGCGGACATCGAGGACTTGCTCGACACGCTGACCGGCGGCGGCGGCGTCGCGGCCGGCGGTATCCCGCCGGTCGACGTCGCGGACGCCGACGACGAGTTCGTCGTCGTCGTGGACCTGCCGGGCTACGACGCCGAGAGCCTGGACGTGACACTGACCGACCCCACGACCCTGTACGTCGCCGCCGAGCGCGAGCACGAAGCCGTCACCGAGGCCGACCGCTACGTAACTCGCGAACGCGAGCAGGTGTCGGTCAGCCGCCGGATCGGCCTCCCCGAACCCGTCGACGAGTCGGGCACCGCGGCCACCTACGAGGAAGGTATCCTGACGGTCCGACTCCCCAAGCGCTCGTCGGCGCCCGACGATGGAACGGACATTCCCGTCGAATAATCCGGTCTCGTGAACTGGCCTTGCACTCGGTCGGCTCCGCAGTCGTCAAGCGCACGACGCGGACCGCAAACGGCTTTCGCCGGTCGGGCGTAGGATGGGGTATGGTACTCGAACCCGGCGACCCGGTGCCCGAGGTGTCGGCTCCGAACCAGCACGGCGAGACGGTCGACCCCGACTGGCGCGGCGTCTCGGTCGTCTACTTCTACCCGAAAGACGACACGCCCGGCTGTACGACCGAGGCCGAGCAGTTCCAGGCCGAACTGGAGAGTTACGACGAGGCGGGCGTGACCGTCTACGGCGTGAGCGTCGACGACGTGGACTCCCACGCCGACTTCGCCGACGAGTACGACATCGAGTTCGACCTGCTGGCTGACCCCGATGGCGCGGTGGTCGAGGCCTTCGACGTCGATAGTTCTCGGGGTGTGGCGAGTCGGACGACGTTCGTCGTCGTCGGTGGCTCGGTCCAGGCTGTCTACGAGGGCGTCGACCCTGACGGCCACGCGCGCAACGTCCTCGCGGCCCTCGTCGAGACGGGCGTCGTCTCGCTGGAGTGAGTCGGTCGGTCAGTCGAGAACGTCCGCGATTTCGTCGGCGACGGCCGCGACGGCTGTTTCCCACTCTTCGGGGAATTCGCCGCTCGCTTACTGTCGTCTCTCCTCCGGGTGATCCTGTGCGTTGAAAGCCCTCGGCCCGGTCGCTCACGGTTCCCTTCGGTCACCGTTCGCATCGAGGCCTCCCGTCGGTCGGCCTCGCTTTCGCGGTCGCTGCGTCGGATACCCTCGCTCCCTTCGGTCGCTCGGATAGAGCCGACGCAGCCACTCCACTACGACGCGACCGGGCCTCGCCCTTTCAATCCGCCAGGAGAGCGAGCTCTCCTGAGCCTGCGCTCACTCCGTTCGCGCAGACGCCAGGACGCCACCGCAACCGCGGACAGCCACACACCTCCCCAGCCGATTGCGTTGCTCGGTTCGCTTCGCTCACCTGCGCTACTCATCCCTCGCACGACGCCGCCGCGGCCGCTCGCGCGAAGTGCGCTCGCGGCCCGACGGCGCGCGCCACCGCAGTCGCTGGTCGTCTGCCGTCACGACACACCGCTCGGAAAAACGGCCCGAACCGCGACCGGTCAGTCGATCCGGATCGCGGGGCGGCCGGGTTCGGCCTTCGCGGCGAGGTCGTCGTCGGCCTCGTCGGACGAGTGGACGACGACGGTGGCGTCGAACTCCCGCTCGATCAGCCAGGCGGCGCGTTCGAGCGCGGCCTGTTCGGCGTCGGGGGCGAGCACGTCGCCCAGCGCCTCGCGCTCGGCCTGGAGGTCCTGGGCGAAGTCGGCGGCGGCGTCGCCCTGCTCGCGGATCTCGTCGTGGCCCATCAGGTCGCCGATCAGGTTGGGGGCGTCGGACTCGCGGGCGAGTTCGTGAGCCCGGAATTTCCAGTCCGGCGCGACGGCGAGCGTGACCGTCTCGGGGTCCTCGATGCCGACCGTCTCGACGATGTCGCGGACGTCTTCGCGGGTGTTCTCGACGAGGCGGCGCTCGCGCTCGTAGTTTGCGGGCGCGTCGGCGCTCGGCCACTCGGCCTCGGCAAGCAGCCCCTCGTGGCCCAGTTCCGCCCAGATCTCCTCGGCGACGTGGGGTGCGACGGGCGCGAGGAGTTTCGTGACGGTGACGACGCCCTCGGCGAAGACGTCGGCGTCGGGGGCGGTGTGGTCGCGGTAGCGCCGCAACAGCGAGACGAGTTCGCGCGCGGCCTGGAGCGCGTGGTTGAAGCGAAAGTCCTCGTATTCGGCGGTGGCGGTGGCGGCGGTCGCCGCGATCTCGTGGGCGACGTACTCGTCGACGGGGCCGCGTGCGTCGTCGGTCTCGACCGCGCCGTCGGCGACGGTCGCGGCCAGGTCGTGGACGTTCTGGAGGAACTGGTGAGCGGACTGGACGCCCTCGGGATCCCAGGCGAAGTCCTTCTCGGGCTGGGCGGCCTCCATGATGAACAGGCGCGCGGTGTCGGCGCCGTACTCCTCGATGATGCGCTCGGGCGAGACGCCGTTACCCAGCGACTTGGACATCTTGTTGCCGTTCTCACCGAGCACCATCCCCTGGTTGGTGAGGGTGACGAACGGTTCGCGGACCCCTTCGACAAGGTCCAGGTCGTCGAGGACCTTCGTGAAAAAGCGGGCGTACAGCAGGTGCATTACGGCGTGTTCGATGCCGCCGACGTACTGGTCGACGGGCAGCCAGTCGCTGGCCCGTTCGGTGTCGAAGGGGGCGGAGTCCAGATCCGGCGAGCAATAGCGCAGGAAGTACCACGAGGAGTCGACGAAGGTGTCCATCGTGTCCGTCTCGCGCTCGGCGGGGCCGCCACAGTCGGGGCAGGTCGTCTCCTTCCACTCGCCGGCGGCGTCGAGCGGATTACCGGTCGTGTGGACGAACTCGGGGAGTTCGACGGGCAACTCCTCGTCGGGGACTGAGACGAACCCACAGTCGGGACACTCGACCATCGGGATGGGCGTGCCCCAGTAGCGCTGGCGGGAGATGAGCCAGTCGCGCAGTTTGAACTCGACGCGGTGTTCGCCGTCGAAGGCGTCGACGAACCGCTCGCGCGCTTCCTCGCTGGTCAGCCCATCGTACTCGCCGGAGTTGATCAGGACGCCATCTTCGGTGTAGGCGGCCGCCTCGACGTCGACCTCGTCGGGGTCGATGTCGGCCTCCGCATCGGGTTTCGGCTCGACGACCTGCTGGACCGGGATGTCGTGTTCCGCGGCGAAGGCGTGGTCGCGCTCGTCGTGGGCGGGGACGGCGTACAGCGCGCCCGTGCCCACGTCTTCGAGCACGTAGTCGGCGACGTAGACCGGGATCTCCTCGCCCGTCGCGGGATTGGTGGCGTACTCGCCGGTGAAGACGCCGGAGGTCTCGTCAACCTCGTCGTCGTCGGCGTGTTCGACGCGATTGACGTACTCAGCCACGTCGTCGTTCTCGGCGGCGAGTTCCCGGGCGACCTCGTGGCCAGGTGAGAGCGAGAAGAAGGTCGCGCCGTGGATCGTGTCGAGGCGGGTGGTGAAGATCTCGACGCTGTCGCCGGTCGTCAGATCGAACTCGACGCTGTCGCCCTCCTGGCGGCCGATCCAGTTGCGCTGCATCTCGCGGACGTTGTTGGGCCACCCCTCCAGGTCGTCCAGCGCGTCGAG
>Ga0207720_100181_pt1 | contig 58065 bp, 42 predicted proteins | sample A23P2SouthBayCA_2_FD_187751 | JGI IMG/M metagenome (GOLD analysis project Ga0207720, IMG submission 187751) | Aerobic enrichment media microbial communities from Eden Landing Ponds, California, USA - A23 E3 (2) (SPAdes) | ecosystem: Environmental > Aquatic > Marine > Unclassified | place... | reverse complement strand
GACGAGATCCACGAGCGCGGCATCACCCGCGAAGACACCTGGGGCGGGCGGATCACCGACCGCGCCCTCGAGTTCATCGACCACGCCCGCGGCGACGATCAGCCGTTTTTCCTGGTCGTCTCTTACGACGAACCCCACGAACCCAGCCTCTGTCCCCCGCCCTACTGTGACATGTATCGGGACGAGCGGTACCCTCTTCCCGACAACTACGAGACGCCCGACGACCTGCGCGCCCACGGTAAACCCGACAGACAAATAGAGGAGGCCGAGGAGTTTGCCGCCGGCGGACAATTCATCGACTCTATTGTAGATGCCGAGGAAGAGGGGGGGATCTATCGACCGCTGTACTTCGCCGCGTCGACGTTCATTGATGACGAGATCGGACGGATCGCCGACGCGATCGAGGAGAACCACCCGGAGAGCGTGTTCGCGTTCACCTCCGACCACGGCCACTACCTCGGCGCCCATGGCGTCGACGCGAAGGGCTTCCAGATGTATGACGAGGTGACAAACGTTCCGCTCATCGTGCGCGGCCCGTCTCTCCCGTCCGGAACTGTCTCGGACGCGCTCGTCTCTCAAACCGACCTGCTTCCCACGTTCCTTGACCTGGCGGGCGGTGACCTACCGTCGGACCTCGTTGGACGGAGTTTCCTCGAAAACGCGCGCGACCCCACAACCGACCACCGCGAGGACGCTCTGATCGAGTACCATAGCTACAGTGGCACCGACTTCTACCCGGTCCGGGCGCTGGTGACCGAACAGTACAAACTCGTCGTGAATATGCTCGAAACCGACGAACTGTACGACCTGGAGACCGACCCAGGTGAACTACACAATCGGATCAACGACCCCGAGTACGCCGACGTTCGTGACGACCTCCACGACCGACTGCTCGCCAGGATGGAAGACACCGACGACGACTTCCGGGGTGACGTGTGGGCGGACCGTCCATGGCGGGACGATTGATCCACGTCCTGGTACGGTCGTGATATCGCACCGGGAGATCCGGTTTCAACTGGGAACTCTTACCGCAGTCATCGGATGTGCCGACCGTTGTCTCGTAGCCCCGACCGCTCAGGCGTTGTCAACCGTGATCGCGATCTGGTTCCGGACCACGTCGCTGTCCGCACCGCGTTTGAACCGCGCTCGATACACATCGGACCTGTTGACAGCATTGGGGAGGTGTTCGACCGACGTGGTCAGTCCCTCCGACCGATCTACCGAGATCCTCGCTTTCGATCGGTTGCCGAGCACGATGACGTCGTCGCCGTCGCTCTCCATCTGCCGGTAGGAAACGAATATCGACGTGAGCGTGTTGTCACTGTCTGCGTAGAACGCACCGACGTCCTCGATCGCCAGGTGTCCAGGGGTGCCACGGTGGAACATGAACTCCCGAGTCAGCGATCGTATCCCCGCCTCGGCGGGATACGCATCGCCGAGTTCGTACGTGATACGGTCGATGTCCGTCCCGTTTTCCCGCTCGACTACCACCGCGGCGCGTTCGTGATCCGGCTCTCTGGGCTCGTTGGGGAAGTCGAGATGTTCGGCGATCTCTCCGACGACCTGCTCGCAACTGTTGACGTACGGGACGGAGTGACCGAGCGACCGGGTGGCGACGTCCCCGTATCGCTTCGGGCTGAAGTACTCGTCGTGATACGATTCGGACCCGAGGTCGGTCAGGAGCGACTCCCGTTTGTAATGGAACACGAAGGTCCCGAGGTCGTTGTGGTTGTGGCTCTCGTTGTTGTCTCCGCCCTTGACCGCGACGGAGAGGCCGTCCGGGTCAGTCGGGTCGTCGCGTGCAAACCACCAGTCGTGTCCGTCGAAGAAATCCCGTTCGGGCGGGACCCCACGGTCGTGCTCGGCCGAGACGTCGCCGGCCCAGTAGAGGTCTCGCAACGCGTTCGAGAACGAAACGTTCCCGTCCGCGATCGAGGCCTCGTCGAACGTCTCCTGCCCTCGCACTATCAGTGCGGCCACGTCGCAACGGGTTCCGAGTGCCCACCCTACGTGTGGCGAAAGCTGGTTCGTCTCGCTGCCGTCGGAGAAGGCAGGGTATCGGCCGGGACTGAGTTCGGCTCTGATAGGGAACCGTGCGGTTTCGCCGACAATCGGTGGCGAAAACAGCGAGTAGGCGCTCTCGGTCCGTGCCTCGAGATTGCGGGCTGCCTGTACGTAGTTCCGCATCGCCAGGTTCCAGTAACCGACCCCCTCCTCTGACGCCCCGTCGTGGTCGAGTGTTTCCAGATAATACTCGAGACTCTCGAGACAGCGGTCGGTAATGCGGGCCAGGTATTCCGGGTCGTCGACCAACGCCAGCGCCGGCGAGAGGACTCCGTTCACGCACACCGGCGTCCAGTTGTTCATCGGTGGGTCGATCCAGTGGATGTCGTCCCGAGCCAGAAACGGTTCGAAAACCCGCCGCTTGACCTCGGCCCGGACCCGTTCCCCGATGGCGGGGTGGAGTTCGTCGCCGAGGACGTACTCGACTTCGGCGAGGAGCTGGGCGGCGTCGGCGGCTTGCAGGTCGATGAGGCGCTCCTCGACTGCCGCCGGGCGCGGAAGATCCCCTGTCTCGCGGCGATCTAGCGTCTGAGCCGCCCAGTTCGCCTCTCGGCAGATCTCCCACACGTAATCGAGAACGAGATCCTCGTATTCGCCGTTCCGCTCGAAACACTCCGCGAGGGCGAACAGTGCGAGGCGTGTGCGGCGGGTTTCCTTCCCGGTCGTCCCATCGAAGTAGTCCGTGGCCCGCACGACATCGAACGGTTCTTTCCGCGCCGTCTCGGCAGCCTGACGGATACTCTCCCGGGCGGTTTCATGTCGGGCACGGGCTTGTTCCCACCAGGGATCGTCGTATCGCGGTAACGCGAGGTCGGTCGGGACAGCGTCGAAGGTCCGCGCCAGTTCGTCGACCGTCCAGTCTCCTGGTGGAAACTCGTGATCGAACTCCGCTAACATCACCGGAGATTGGCAGGTTCGGTATAAAAATATACTGCCGCGGTATATAGCAGTCTCGTCGGTCGACAGCCCGGATTATCACTTCCGGTTCGCCCACGAGGTGGACGGAGACGTCTGTCGGCTATTCGGGATCGGATTCTACCGACCGGATCGAGGTAGTGAACTGATTGAACACGTAGGTGTCCTCGGCCTGGTCATGCATCCACATTATCTCGATGGGGCTTTCGTCACCCGCTTCCCGGGGCACCGGCGACACGGGACGGAACTGGTTCGTCGTGCTGTCCTCGGTGATCGCTTCGACCGGTTCCACCCGTTCGCCGTCCTCTCCGATCCGCCACCGCTCCAGTTCGACGCCGCGTCGGGTATTGTTCTCGTCGGTATCCGTCTCGGGGGAACCACGCGCGAGAATCAGGTCGCTGGAGGATTGGTGGTCGAAGTACAGCCCCGGGCTGTAGTGGTCTTCGAGACCACCGGTGGCCCTCGCGACGAGCTGCCGCGTATCGGCGATCGGGGTTGTCCGCCACTCGCCGTCCGCGTACCGCGAATACTGATACCGGTGGTCTTCGACGTCGTCCGTCGCGACAGTCGTGTACAGGATCTCGGGGTCGCCACGGTTCGTCCTGATGTCCCAGATCCAGGCGTCTCGGTCCTCCACCTCGACATCCCAGACACAGGTGAGGTCCTCGTAGTAGAAGGGAGGGTCTAGGCGTTCGCCGTCGCTGGTGTACCAGGTGCCCTCGGACGGCACGAAGTAGCCGTGGAAGAGGCTCGCGTCGTTCGGGCGAGGGTGGGGCGTCGCGGCGACGTCCACGCGGTCGTTCCTGTCGAGAGAGACACGCATGTAGAGCGAATAGCCGCCGTCGAACGTGACAACCTTCGACGGGCCGCTCCAGGACTCGCCGTCATCTTCAGATGTCCTGACGAACCAGTCGCGGGAATCCTCGTCACCGACGTCGCGATGGAAGAGGTAGAGTACGTCGTCGGTGTCAACGAACTGGGGGTAGTTTCCCCCGCCACCCGGAATCTCGAAGCTCTCGGCCGGTAACAACGCGGTGATATCGTGGGGGTCCCGCGTAACCCGGTAGCGGAACCGGTCCGCGTTGTGCTCCATGTACATGAAGAGTACCCGACCGTCCTCACGGACGTGAAGAGCAGGCGATCCGTGGTCGTCGTAGTCGATGACGTCGATCCCGCGGTTCAGATCCCACTCTCTCGTCCCGTGATCGAGTTGGGCGATCGTGATCTCCCCCTCCGGTTCGACCCATCCGGCATACGTGTACTCGCCGTCAGTCACGCACCGGGGATCCTGGAACCAGCACCAGGCTCCTGGGCCAAGCTCAGTCGACATCGGTACTGGCAAATGCGACCACGCCTCATAATATGGTTCCGGTTCACCGGGCGTTGGCGGCCCACGGACCTCCCGTTCCGAGAGGAGCGCTCGTGACAACCCCGGTGGCTGTCTTCGATCACTCGCGGGGAACGACGTTGAGACGGACCGTCGCAGTCTCACGCCCGTCCAGCCTGAATTCGACGCCGCCACTCTGCGTCTCGAGTTCGTCCAGCGCCTGCATTCCGGTCGGGTCTGTTCGCGCGGCCGCAACTACTGCTATGTCACCTGGGGTAATGGCTACCCGGGTAGCGTCGTCAGACGCGTTCCGGAGCGAGACCAGTATGTCGTCATCTCGGTCGGACTCGGTTTCGATTCCCGGATGGAAGATACCGGTATCGGCATCGACCGGGCGAACGTGGGTGACCAGAACCGGAGCTTCGGGGAGATCGAGAAGCTGCCCATCAGGTGTCAGGAACGGGTCGTCGACTGATCGTTCGGCACGCGTCTGAGCCAGTGGCTCGGTGTGCGTCGCTTCCATGCCGGCTCGATGGGCGGCCGCTTCGTCGAACGCTTCGTGGGGCGAGAGGTGGTACCGAGCGTGAACTCGGCCGGGCTGGTGGGCCCGGAAGTTCGTATCCCAGTAGTTGTTGGTCACCCATCCGAGAAACAGGGGTCGTTCCAGTTCGAACGTCTGTCTATTCTCGGCGAAGTGAAAGTCACCGAACTGGACCATCGGATTGAGCGGACAGCCAAAGGTCACCCCTCGCTCCCTGTCCGAGAGGTCCGCCCAGTGTTGGACAGTGTAGTAATCGTGGGCGGACCCGGCAAGTTGGTCGGCGCCAGGTTCCATCGCCTGACCGCCAACGTCGATCCGTGGCGTGGGGGAATCGAGTGCGAGCGGAAACGCCAGGTATGTGGCCTCGGGATGGGTTCGCAGACCCATGTCCCACCGCGCATCGAAAATGAGTGTGTCGTCGCGTTCCGGGATCGTAACCCGGAGCGTAACGTCGGTTTCGAGCTGCGGTGTCGCCAGTCGCTGGTGGACCTCGTAACCCTCTGGGAGGTCGTAGACCCGGTGGCGCGTGACTCTCTCGGGCCCAGTCCGGCGTGCGTGCCAGTCCGGCTGGAACCCTCTGGGTGAGTCAGTGATGCCCGCGATGGCTGCGTGTCGGTCGTCCACCTCGGGACCGTAGTCGAACAACCGCTTGCGAGGACGGTCCGTGTCGTCGTCGACGACCCGCTCGTGGACGAATCCACCTAGTGGATAGTCGGCACTGAGGTCGACCCACTCGTGATTCAGCTGTCGGTCGTACCAACTCGTCACCCCGCCGTGTTCGCGGTCGAAGGTCAGTCGATGTCTGGTGGTCTCGACAGTCGACCGCTCGTCGAACGGCCGGTTCTCGAGCGCGAGCAGGTCCTCTTGCGAGACGGTCGTCCATCCGTATCCTGGGACAGTCGTCGACGGGAGGTAGTACGAATCGAGGTCGAAGAACGAGGCGCGGTCCTCGCTGTCGGTAAACCCGCTCGTGTCCCTGCGCTCTCTATCACGGTCTTGGAAGTGTCGTCCCGCGGTCTCGTCGCCCGGGACGCCACGCGGGTTCACCACGTGGTGGGCCACCGGACCGGATATGTCTCGTTCCCACGGAAGGGGATTGAACAAGAAGAGCCCGTCACTCATTGGTCGCCCTCCCGCGGACCCGCCGTGCGAGTTCGGCGAGGCCGTCACGTTGCCGCATCAGGCTCAGACTTCGCCCGTCGTAGGCGTAGTTGGCCTTGTGGTTCCACTGACTCGCCGCGTCCTCACCTCCCGGAACGCTGACTGACGTATCCGAACCCCACGTGTGTTCGTCGAAGAAGTGGGTGGCCCACCATGCCTGGTCACGCGTTTCCGGGGCTGATCGCCGAGTCGGTTCGCGCCGGTGGTCGGCAGCCCCGAACGCACCGAGTGCCGCTTCGAGAGCGTCGGCCGTCAGCAGACGACGCCGGTTCTCGCGGTTGATCGCTTGTTCGCGGGCACTACTAATGCTCCCGAAGTTCCAGAAGTCCGTCCAGTCTCCCCGGTAGGTCTCTAGGGCGTCCGTGTTCGATCGAACGTGTTCCCACCAGTCGGCCGGGGTCGCCATCTCGATCGCCGGCAGTTCCCCGTCTTCGACCGCTTGCTGGTCGTTCCAGTCTCGAACGAACGACGAGAACTCGCCGTAGGCGGGACCGTTGTCTCCGAACGGATGATAACTCTGCACGAGTAGTTTCGACAGTGGATACTCCACCGCCTCGAGTCGGTGCTCGACCCGAGGCCACCACTTGTCCCGGAACTCGTCGACGTCTCGCCCGATTCCCAGCTGGTGTCCGGTCGAATAGTGATAGCCATTCAGCGTCAGCAGTTCCCGCCCGCTCGGTGCCTCCCACTTGAACACCTCCGGTCGGTCGAGCGGTGCCCCGCCGAAGTGTTCATTGATGGCCATGGAGAGGCCTTCGATCCCGGCGTCGAGAAGTGCGTCCGCGACCGGCCAGTTCTGGCCGTTGACGTCGCAGTTCATGGCAAAGCGAATATCGAACCCGTACTCCTCTCTGAGACGCTCAACCGGACGGAGCGTCTCGGCGGTTTGCGCTGGCCCGTAGAGGGGGGTGATGTTCGCCAGCATTCCCGTGACCTCGATCCGACCGGCCGCTTCGAGTCGCTGTAACCGGTCGACCTGGTCGTCGCTGGCGGTTTCGAGCCATCGCAAAAGCGGTCCTGTCGTTTCGATCGTCCAGTGGAAGGCGTCTCGAGTGTCTCTGTCCAGGTCCCGCTCCGCTACCGCGAGGCCATCGTCAATAAAGCGCCGCTGTAGATCCCACAGAACCGGTTGGTCGTGTGTGTATCCGATATCGGTGTGACAGTGGTTGATCAACTGGATCGTCTCTACCGGTGGCATTGTTTAGCGCTTTTACGTTATGTCGCTCGAATAAATAACTTCTCCAGCCTCGCGGTCACTGGGTGCCGCTTCACGGCTCGTGGCATCAGTGGACGGTAGACGCCCCTGTCTGTCGTGTTCTCCGCTCCTCGTGTCACGACGCCCTCTCGTGATCGCTCTCTGCTCGTCTCGGCCGAGAAAGTAATGAATGGATTACAAATAATTTATCATCAGCTGTCTCGACTTGGAAAGCATGCCGGACGCCCAGAATATACTGTTCCTGCTGACCGACCAACATCGTCTCGACGCAGTGAGTTGTTACGCCGATACGCCCTGTCGGACCCCCTCTCTCGACACCCTCGCCGAAGAGGGCGTCCGGTTCGAAAACGCGTACTGTCCGTGTCCGGTGTGTACACCGAGCAGGGCGTCGCTACTCACGGGGGAGTTCCCGCACAATCACGGTATGACAGAGAACGCCGGAAACGAGGGGTGTTCGATTCACGCGGTCCCGGACCGTCCCGACCTGCTTCCACGTCGGCTCGACGACGCCGGGTACGACCTCGGGTATACCGGCAAGTGGCATCTCTGCCCCGCGAGTGACGACGTCTTCGGCGTCGACGTCCCACAGCGAGTCCCGAGCGATCTCGGGTTCCGGGGGCACGATATCCCGGGACACGGCGACGGGGGGTGGCAAACGGGTCCGTATCGAAAGTATCTCGACGACCAGGGGTACACGCTGGAGTTCGATATGCTCGATGACCATCCCGGCGGGAGAGCCGGCGTTGTCGAGGCCCCGACGTCGGCGACTGTCCCGGCCTATCTCGCCGACCACACGATATCTCTGCTGGAAGAGTTCCAGGATCGCGACAGCCCGTTCTGCCTGTTGCACAGCTTTTGGGGACCGCACGAACCCTATTATCCCTCCCGGGAATTCTACGAACAGTACGCTGACGTCGAGATCCCTCCCTGGCCCACTGCTGACTGGCCCGCGGAGGATATCCCCGGTGTTCATCACAACCGCCTCTCGGAGCGTGCCCAGACAGCGGCCTGGGAAGAGTGGGCAGAAGTCGTTCGTCACTACTACGCGTTCGCGGCGATGATCGATTCACAGATCGGGCGGATTCTCGAGTACCTGGAGACGAGCGGGCTCGCCGCCGAGACGCTCGTCGTGTTCGCAGCGGACCACGGGGAAACACTCGGAAGCCACGGCGGGCTGGTCGACAAAGGCTTCCATCACTTCGAGGAGATCATGAACGTGCCACTTATCGTCCGCTTCCCGGACGGCCAGTGGAAGAACACGACGCGTTCGGAACTCGTCTCTCTTCTCGACCTGTATCCGACGTTTCTCGAAGCCGCATCGATCGACGCCGATACGACAGACCGGTACGGCCAGTCGTTGTATACACTTCTCGAAGACGACGGAACCGAGTGGCGCGACGCTGTCGGGATGGAGTTTCACGGACTCGGCGGGATCTCACACTCGCAACGAACGATCCGAACGAACGACCTCAAATACGGCTACAATCCCGGCCTCCGGGACGAACTGTACGACCTTTCGCTCGATCCCGCCGAGACGCAGAATCTGGTCGACAATCCCGCGTACGAGACCGAACTGGAAGAGATGAGAGACCACCTGAGAGCGTGGCAAGCCGAAACCGACGATAGTCTTCCGTCGCCTGGTGATCCGATTTATTAATCGATTCCCGGTATCGCCGCGAATTCTCTAGCTGACACCCGGTGTCGAACTACCGGGCGAATCTGATTACCCGTTCCCTTTCGAGAACCCTGATTTCGTCGATGGTAGTCACAAGTCTCTTCGACGGGATTTGTTTCGAGACCTCCCTCAGGGTTCGTATTCACAGAGACTGGCAATCAATACGTAGGCTTCTCTGCTGGCAGTACACAGGTCTGGCTGGCACCCGATTCGCTGTTTCCCACTTCTGAACACGTACGAGCACCCGCTGACCCCTCGTTCTCGTCGGCGGCGGATTCGGGTTACTGTGTGGTCGTGGACCGGTGCCCCGCGCATGATCAAAACGCTTTCGCAGGATTCCTCCTCGTTCGACCCGCGGACTCGGTGATGAGACGCAGTATTAACGCTTTTTATCGAGGGACCTGATCGGGGCGTATGCCGTCGAATCGACCGAATATAGTCCTCGTCTTTACCGACGACCAGGGGTACGGGGACGTCGGCTGTTTCGGATCGCCCTACATATCGACGCCGAACCTCGACCGGATGGCTTCCGAAGGGGCGAAGTTTACGAGTTTCTACGCCGGTGCACCGGTCTGTACGCCCTCACGTGCGGCCCTGATGACCGGGAGCTATCCGACCCGTGTCGGACTCGAGGAAGGGGTCCTGTTCCCCGGCGACGACGAGGGTCTCCATCCCGACGAAGTGACGATCGCTGACCTGCTCAGCGAAGCGGGGTACGCCACGACCTGTATCGGGAAGTGGCATCTCGGCGATACGGAGCCGTTCCTGCCGACCGACCACGGCTTCGACAGCTACTTCGGCGTCCCGTACTCGAATGACATGGGCGCGGCACAGAGCGGCGGGGAGTACCGGGAGTTACCACTCATGCGGGATGCGGAAACGGTGGAGGCGCCAGCTGAACAGACGACGCTGACGAGACGCTACACCGAGGAGGCCGTCGAGTTCATCGAACGGAACCGTGACGGCCCCTTCTTCTGTTACCTCCCACATACGATGCCGCACGTCCCGCTCGAGACCTCGGAGACGTTTTCGGACGTCTCCAAGCGCGGAGACTACGGGGACGTCGTCGAAGAGATAGACTGGAGCGTCGGGCGGATCCTCGAGACGCTCGACCGACTGGGGATCGCCGACGAGACGCTCGTCGTCTTCGCCTCGGACAACGGTCCCTGGCTGGACAAGGGGATCGACGGCGGGAGCGCCGGACGACTCGCTGGCGGCAAGTTCGACGTCGACGAAGGCGGACCCCGCGTTCCGGCGATAGCCCGCTGGCCCGGGGAAATCCCCGCGGGAAGTGTCTGTGACGAACTGGTGACGGCGATGGACATGTTACCGACGTTCGCGGCGCTCGCCGGGACGACGCCGCCGGGAGGCCGGAAGATAGACGGGGAGGACGCTCGGGAACTCCTGTTCGAACCGGAGGACGCCGCCTCTCCTCACGACTATTACCTCTACCAAGACTTTGAAGGCCAACCGGGTGCCGTCAGAGACGCCGAGGGGTGGAAGCTCCATCTCGAATCCGGGGAACTGTACGACCTTCATACGGACGTCGAGGAGGAGTACGACGTCGCAGCCGACAACCCTGACGCAGTTGCGCGACTGCGAAACGCGGGCGAGGAGATCATAGCGGACCTGTCGGAAAACGCCCGCCCGGTCGGGTGCGTAGACCGCGGTGGGTGAATCTGGCGTTCGAGGGAAAAGTGCCCCTCGTATGAGGCCAGGAACGTCTCGCACAGAGCCGGGCCGTGGTGCGCGTATCCGTGAGAACGGGACATATAAAACCTTCACTCCTGTACCCCACACGACACATCGATGACAGACGCAGACACTCCCCCGTACCGACAGTCCGATCGTTCGACTGAGACACGCGTCGACGACCTGTTGGACCGCATGACGCCCGAAGAGAAAGTGGGGCAACTGCTTGTGAGTCCGAAGAAAGGACCGGTCGAAGACATCATCGACGAGGTGAAATCGGAGATAGAGACGCACGCGCTCGGGCAGGTGTCCCCGTTCGGACGGACGCGGGCACCGGATGACCCCCGTGCGGTCGCTTTGATGCTCAACGAACTCCAGCGGTACGCTGTTTCGGAGACCCGGCTGGGGATCCCGCTGTTGGTGACCTGCAACGCGGTTCACGGGAACGCGTACATGCAGCGGGCGCCGGTTTACCCCCATCCGCTCGGAATGGCGGCGACGCGCGACGAGCAACTCGTCGAGTCTCTCTCGAGTGCGACGGCGGACGCGTTAGACGCACTGGGCGCTCACCAGAACTACGACCCCGTCTGCGATCTGGGTCCCGAACCCCGCTGGGGACGACTCTTCGAGACGTTCGGTGAGAGTCCGTATCTCACTGCGCGACTGAGCGCGGCAAAAGTTCACGGTTACCGCGGCAACGGACCCGGCGACGACGGCTCCGTCCTCGCGACGGCGAAGCACTTCCCGGCCTACGGTTCACCGGTCCGAGGCGAGGACGCTGCGGTCGTCGAGATCTCTCGACACGCGCTGTACAACTACTTCCTGCCGCCGTTCGAGGCGGCTATCGAAGCGGGCGCTGACGCCGTGATGGCCTGTTACAACTCGATCGACGGGGAGCCGGTTCACGGATCCGAGCGGTACCTCGAGACGCTCCTCCGCGAGACGTTGGGGTTCGACGGGTTCGTCGTCGCCGATTACAACGGCGTCGATATGTTAGCCGACGGCCACGGAATCGCCGAGTCTCAGGCCGACGCAGTCCGCCTCGCCGCTCGCGCCGGTATCGACGCCTGGCTCAACGGCGCCCCCGGCGAGAGCTACGCCGGCCACCTGCTCTCGCTCGTGGACGGAGGCGACATCTCCGAGGAGCGGCTCAACCGAAGTGTCCGGCCGGTCCTCCGTGCGAAGTTCGATCTCGGCCTCTTCGAGGACCCGTACGTCGACGTCGACCGAGCGGTCGAGATCCACGAGCGGCCGGCAGACCATGCGCTGGCACTCGAGAGCGCAGCCAAGTCGCTCGTCCTCCTGGAAAACGACGGGTTACTTCCCTTCGATGGGCCCGACGAGGTCGCGCTCGTCGGTCCGGTCGGCGACGACGTCGATACCCTCCTCGGTGGGTGGAGCAGACAGGACAGCGAGCGGGGAACAACCCTCCGCGACGCGCTACGGACAGCGGCGCCGGCTGGCACGACCGTCTCGTACGAACAGGGAGCTAGCATCCGCGAACGGTCGGACATCGATGATGCGGTGCGGACGGCCGCGAGCGCGGACGCCGCCGTCGTCGCGCTCGGCGAACCCCAGTACCTGCACGACTACGGGCTGTCACCGACGGCCGGCGACGTCGACGAGTTCCCGAACCGGACGACCCTCGAACTCCCCTCGGCACAGCGAACTCTCCTCGAGGCGGTCGCCGAGACCGGGACGCCGACCGTACTCGTGCTCTCGACGGGTCGCCCCGTGATCGTCGGCGACGGTCTAGACCTGGTCGGGAGCGTCCTGGCGGCTTTCTACCCCGGCTCAGCGGGGGGGACCGCGATAGCGCAGACGCTGTTCGGCGACCGAAACCCCTCGGGCGCGCTGCCGATATCTTGGCCGCGTTCGGAGGGGCAGTTACCCCAGCGGTTCAACCATCTCTCCCATCCGAAGGTACTCGGGCGGGAGGGGCAGGGCCCCTCGTACGACCCGCTGTATCCGTTCGGGCACGGTCTCAGCTATACGGAATTCGCGTATCGAGACCTCGTCGTCGAACCGGTGGCCGCCGACCGCGACGCGTCCCGGAGGGTCTCTGTCGCGGTCGAAAATACAGGCGATCGGTCCGGTGCGACGACCATCGATTGCTACCTTCGAGACCTGACGAGTTCTGTCATCACTCCCGAACGGCGGCTCGTCGGTTTCGACCGCGTGAATCTCGATCCCGGCGAGACGGCGCGCGTCTCCTTTGTTGTCCGCCCGCGAGACCTGGCTGTGACCCGCTCCGACGGTGAGCGAGTCGTCGAACCGGGGACGTTCACACTCCGACTCGGGTCACGGACCGCGCGGCTGACAGTCGTCGCCCCGAACTGACAGTCAATCTCGTTCGGAACCGCTTTGTCCTCTGCTGACCGTCTCGACCAGCCACTCGCCACACGGCCGTGAAACTCACTCTGACCTCGGTCCGGCCTCTCCACTGCCCGACCTAGCTTCGGGCACCTGGCCGGCGCGCACGTCTGCGACCGAGACCGCCTCGCCGCGCTCGTCTGACGCGTACGCGGCGAGGACGACGTCGACGGCCGAACGGGCCGCTCGACCGGGAACGGCGGGTTCGCGCCCTTCCCGGAGCGCGTCGACGAAGTCCCGCACGACGGCGGCGTGCCCCTCGGCCCTTTCGAGCGCTTCCTCGTCGACGTCCCGCGACTCTGTTTCGGCGCCGTAGTAGCTCTCTTCGCCGGTCCCGGTTTCGAAGTAGCTGATGCCGGTGTCCGAAAGCCCGAGCGACCCTTCTGTCCCGTTGAGGTCGATCCGGTCTCGACCGCCCTTCGTCGCGGTCGTCGCGGAGACGGACCCGACGGCTCCGGTCTCGGTTCGGAGCGACAGGACGGCTGCCGATTCGCACTCGATATCGCGGTGGCGATAGCCGAGCGACGCCCTGACCTCGTCGACGCCGCCGAGCAACCACTGGAGACAGTCGATATCGTGGACTGCCTGGTTGAGCATCACCCCGCCGTCCATGTCACGGGTACCGCGCTACCCCCATCGCTCGTAGTACTCGTCCGAACGGAACCACTTAGTCGCGGCGTCTGCGACGACGAGTTCGCCCAGTTCGCCCGTTTCGACGGCTCGCTTCGCGCGTCGGACCGCGGGCTGAAACCGTCGCTGGAAGACGCCGGCCAGCGTCACACCGGCCCGGTCGCAGGCGGTGATCATCCGGTCCATCCGGTCCGCGTAGACGTCCAGCGGCTTCTCACAGAGGACGTGTACCCCGGCTTCCGCGGCCTCGACGGTCACGTCCGCGTGTGTACCGCTGGGCGTACAGACGCTCACCGCGTCGACGCCGCTCTCCCGAATCATCTCCGTTACGTCCTCGTACCAAGCAGGAACACGGTATTCGTCAGCGAATCCGCGTGCCGCGTCGGGGTCGATGTCCGCACACGCGACCAGTTCTGCTCCGTCCGCTGCGTGCACGCCCTCCGCGTGCGTCGTTCCGACTCCCGCACAACCGATTACTCCGTACCGTATCGGAGACATGCGATCGCTTCATATCCGTGTCGATAAAGAAACTTCCGTTGCCGAACCCGCGCCTCGGCCGCCCCCGCTCGCCGCGCGGGCTACGGTTCGGCCCGGGACGACTGATACAACATACCTTGAAATATACGCATCACCGATACTCGACCGAACGATGGTATGTGTCAGTAATTTCGATTCGATCGGGAGAACACGGAAACACGAGGTGGTCCTGGACTGTCTCGTGGCCGGAATCGAGGCCGCTCGACCCGAGCGCGTCCTCGCCGACGAACTCTCGCTGTCCGGGGACCGACTCGGAGTCGCGGGTTCGAGCTACTCTCTCGATGACTATCGGGAAGTGGTGCTACTCGGCGGAGGGAACGCCGCGGGAGCCGTCGCCGCCGAGATCGAAGCCCGACTCGGTGATGCCGTCGACGACGGGATCGTCGTGACCGACGACCCGGTACCGGCTGACCGGATCGACGTCGTCGAGGGGTCGCACCCGGTCCCCGACGAAGCGGCCGAATCCGGGGCCCGTCGGGTCCTCCAGCGGGCGCTCGGCGCGGACGATCAGACGCTCGTAGTCGCACTCGTTTCCGGTGGGGGAAGTGCGCTCCTTCCGGCACCAGCCGGGTCTCTCACGCTCGAGCACGTCCGAGCAACGACCGAGGGCCTCATCGAGAGCGGCGCGGCGATCGAGGAGATAAACGCCGTCCGCAAGCATTGCTCGGCGATCAAGGGGGGGCAACTCGCGACCGCCGCCGCGCCCGCCACCGTCGTCACACTCGTTTTCAGTGACGTCATCGGAAACGACCTGTCGACGATAGCCAGCGGCCCGACCGAACCTGATCCGACGACCTACGCCGACGCTCTGTCGGTCCTCGACCGACACGACGTCGCCGTCCCCGCGGCTGTCCGGTCCCATCTGAAAGCGGGCGAAAGCGGGGAACTCGACGAGACTCCTGGACCGGCGGTCGACTTTTCGCACGTCGACTCCCACGTCCTCGCGGACGCGTGGACTGCTATCGACAGTGCTCGCGAGGTGGCCGTCGAGGCGGGCTACGAGGACGCGGTTCTCTCCTCCCGGGTGCGCGGCGAGGCACGCGAACAGGGGCTGGCGCACGCGGCGGTCGCGGAGGAGGCCCTGGCGTCCGGAAATCCGGTCGAGCCGCCAGCCGCAGTTATGTCGGCCGGAGAGACGACTGTCACGCTCCGGGGTGATGGGTCCGGAGGCCCGAATCAGGAGTTCGCGCTCCGCGCCGCGCTGGAACTGCCAGAGGGAGCGGTCCTCGGAGCCGTCGACACGGACGGTAGAGACGGCGGGACCGACGCGGCCGGCGCGCTGGTCGACGCTCACACCGTCCCGGACGTGGAGTCGGCCGCAACCGCCCGGAACGCGCTGGCCAACAACGACGCAGCTACCTTCCTCGGTCGACGGGACGCGTTGGTCCGTACCGGACAGACCGGAACGAACGTCAACGACTTGCGAGTTATGGTGTTAGAGTAGCAGCCGTCGTCTGATCGTGCAGACTGCGTGGGGCCAGGCGACTGGCAACCGAGACGTAGTCGTCGGATGTCTGCCGATCCAGTAAAATCCGCCAGGAGCCGACTCTTCTGGAAACGACCGTCTGGAACGAGCGTGTGCCGCCGGATATAGCACTATGATGACGCTAGGGGATAATTCTGTAGGGGCGTTCATTATTAGGTCTGGCCAGGGCCGATAGAAATCCGCGATTTTAGCGACTCACCCGGAAAGAGAGCAGTTACTCGATCTCCTGGATCCTCGTAGTTGGGGAACTGACTTCTAAGTCACGTCTCTTTTAGGCGGTCAGGCGACACAGCCGACTCACGATATAGAATTACGGTACTAATAATGTAATCGTATGCGGCGAACTCGTATTTCGGAACGCCTGTGCGAGTAATACGGCCCAGACCTCCATCAAATATTCAAGTATATCCACTCATACCAGATACTATCCGTTATTACTGTAAAACTCGGTCTTGCTTGCCGATATGACCCTTCAGTTCCGTATTATTGAAAAATATTGAAAAATGGTACAGGCGATTGCGAATCGCTTCTCCCTATCTGAGTAATGCTGGACGTCCTCTGCAGTAGCAAAATGGAACGCCGACGGTGCGGAGAGGGGGGCCGTCCCGAGGCGCGGTTTCTAACCGTGTCGGGTCTGAGTGATAAACGAGATGTCTGGGGTTGTGGATCGGTGACGTCGCCCGACCGAACGTGTAAGCCTCTCCTCGGAGCACTCACTCGGTCGGATCGAAGGGAGCTACGTCTCCGGAGTCGACGAGGCTCTCGAGCGGGTGGTCTTCGACCTCGAGGGGCAGGTCGACGCGTCCACGGCGCCGGGCGGATTCGTACGCCGCGAAGATCACCTCCGTCGCGCTGAGAGCGTTTCGGGCTCCGGTTTCCGGTTCCGTGTCGCTCCCGAGACAGTCGACGACGTGCCGGACGTTCTCGTGGATCGCGTTGGTGTCGTCTGTCAGGATCCGCTCCCAGGACGGGTCCCCTGCGCGACGAATGCGAAGGGGGGTTTCCGGGGCGTCCGAGGGTTTGACTTCGATCTGTCCGTTCGTCCCGACGAGTCGATGCGCTGCTCCGACGACGTCACGCCCGACGCCGGTCGACGCGAACCCGTCGACCCCGTTCGCGTACTTCCACGAGGCCAGCATGTGGTTCTCGTTGTGGACGCCGTATCGGACGTCTTCGTCCCGGTAATCGAACTGACCGATCACCCACTCGACCGGGCTCTCGCCCGCGTAGAAGTTACAGAGGTCGACGTAGTGGGTCCCGTGGTCGAAGAAGTTCGACCCGCCCATCTCGACGCGCTCGAGGGTCCCTATCTCGCCGTCTGCGAGCAGTTCCTTCGCACGTCGCCAGGGGTCCGAGAACCGCCGCTGGTGGTTGAACGTGAGTTGCACGTCGAACCGGTCCGCTTGCTGCGCCATGTGGCGAGCGTCGCCCCAGGTATGCGCCATCGGTTTTTCGCAGTGGACGGCGTCGACGACGCCGCTCCGGACGAGGTTGACGACGATCGAGGCGTGTGTCGGGACTGGCGTACAGACGCTCACGATGTCGGGTTCGACGTCGGCGACCATCGCCTCGTAGTCTCGGTAGACGCTTCCCTCTCCGATATCGTGCTGTTCGGCGAACGCCTCCGCGTTTTCCCGCACGAGGTCGGCACACGCCTCGAGCTCACAGTCCTCGATCGTTCGGTAACCCGCCGCGTGTCTGTACGCCATCGCGAAGCTCTCACCGCCGACGGTATTGTCGGGGTCTGGACCAGTTCCAACGAACGCGACTGAACGAGTCATGATCAGCGGTCCGACCCGCGTGTTCTCGGCTGATGAATGTTGTGGTCAACTCTTCGTTTCTCCGTGTCGGTCGCCGGCTCTGGTGGCGACCCCGGTTCCGGTGGCGAGTCGGACAGTAGACCTTTGTACCGCTGTGCTGTGTCGCCAAGCGTGAACGGACCCATCCCGAGAGTCGACCTCACGCGGCCGTCGGAACTTCCGGAACGGTCGGAACTTCCCGATCCGCTCGTGACGTTCGACGGGAAGCGAGTCGGGACGGCCGAGGAGTGGCGAGACGTGCGACGGCCCGAACTGAAGCAACTCTTCCAGCATTACGTCTACGGATACCTCCCGTCCCGGTCGCCAATATCCGTCGACGTCGAGAACCGAGGCGAGGTGGTGAACGGTCGTGGAACGCTCTACGAAATCGCGATAGCGTTCGGCGAGTTCCCGTCGGACGCGCCGACTATCGACCTGCTACACGTCGTCCCCGCGGGGGCGGACACCGCACCGGTGTTCCTCGCGGTGAATCGGCGGGGGAACCACGCGGTCGCGACCGACGACTCGATCACCATCACCGACAGCGGGGACCGGTTCGGTGTCGACCGGCGCGGATCGTACCGGGACGGTTGGTGTCTGGACCGACTCCTCGACCGCGGATACGGGTTCGCCACGTTCCACCACGCGGACGTCGACCCGGATCGCGACGACTTCACTGAGGGGATCCACCCGTACTGCGAGGAGTGTCCGGGGACGGCGGCGACCCGACCGGGTACCCTCGCGGCGTGGGCCTGGGGTATCCACCATGCGGTCACGTATCTCGAACGGGCGGATCGGGTACGCGACGACGCGATCGCGGTCACCGGCCACTCGCGACGCGGGAAGGCGGCGCTGCTGGCGGGGGCGCTCGACGACCGGATCGACCTCGTCGCTCCTCACCAGTCCGGGACCGGCGGGTGCGCTTTGAGCCGGGACAACTCTCAGGAGACGGTCGCGGCGATCAACGAGGCGTTCCCTCACTGGTTCAACGACCTCTTTCCGGCCTTTGCCGGCCGACCGGTGCGTCTCCCGGTCGACCAACACCAACTTCTCGCTCTCGTCGCGCCGCGCCCGCTCATCGACACCGAAGGCGCCCGGGATTACTGGGCGAACCCCGGAAGGGCGTACGATGCCGTTCGGGCGGCTGCTCCAGTTTACGATGTTCTCGACAGTCGCGGACTCGTCGGAGACGGACTGCTGTACGGCGACGCCGAGATCACTCCCGACACTGCTGGTTCTCTACTTCAGTATCGGCGCGAGACGGGTCATACGCTCGATAGCGGGTATTGGAGCGCGATACTCGATTTCGCCGACGTTCATTTCCGCTGATACTGCCGGCTGTAACTTCGTTAAGATATTCGCCCCCACGCGGTGCCAAAAACCTTCACAGACGTACAGCCGGCAGTATGAAACGGTGCTTGGGCCGGCGCGAAGTCGGGCGGGTCGTCGACGTGGGGCCGGATCGGTCGACCGCACACGGCAAGTTGTCACCTCCGTCGGGGCCAGGTCGCGGCGTCTGGCGAGATGTGGGGCCCGAGTTGCCCCTCTCGGGGGAGATCAACTCGCCGACTCGCGTGCGCTCCCCTCGATGTGCTGTTCCGGACGACGAATTCCGGGCCGGCCCGGCGAACCGACGTGCCGTACTCCCGACTCACCGGCCAGGGGAATTAAGTCTGACCGCTATTCACGGGTGTCCATGGAGATAATAGATTGGGACGTGTTCCAGTTGCCGTCGCGAACACAGTTCCTTCGCATCGAGACTGATACCGGTCTGGTCGGATGGGGAGAGCCTCTCATCGAGGGTCGCGCACGCGCGACGGCTGCGGCCGTCGAAGAGCTGATGGACGGCTACCTCGACGGGGCCGACCCCCTTCCCATCCGCGACCACTGGGAGGCGATGTACAGGCAGAGTTTCTCCCGCGGCGGACCGCTGTTGATGGGTGCTATCTCGGGCATCGACATGGCGCTGTGGGACATCAAGGGGAAGTATTACGACGCACCGGTGTACGAACTGCTCGGTGGGAAAGTCCGCGACAGGATCCGACTGTATCATCACGTGGGAGGAGAGACGCTGGAACAACTCCGCGAGAGTACCGAATCGGCTCTCGAACGCGGGTTCGTCGCCGTGAAGACGTCGCCGACGAATCGAACGCGCCGCTTGGGGACCCCGGCCACGATCGAACGGGCCAGCGAGCGATTGGCGGCGATCAGAGAGGTCGCTGGTCCCGAGGTCGACATCGGACTCGACTTTCACGGACGCGTGTCACGTGCGCTTGCCCCGCGACTCGCGGCTGCGCTCGAGGAGTACGATCCGATGTTCTACGAAGAAGTCGTTACGCCGGAACACAACGATGTGCTGCCGGAGGTAGCCACTCACACCACGGTCCCGATAGCGACCGGCGAGCGACTCTATTCTCGATGGGATTTCAAGCGAGTGTTCGAAGCCGGAATTGTTGATGTGATCCAGCCGGACGTCGCTCACTGCGGAGGGATCACGGAGATGCGGTGCATCGCGGACATGGCCGAAGCCTACGATATCGCAGTCGTCCCTCACTGTGCTATCGGGCCCGTCGCCCTGGCGTCCTGTCTCCACGTCGATGCTCAGGCTTACACAGCTGTCCTCCAGGAACAGACGCTTCTTTCGGAAGGCCGACGGGACATGCTTGACTATCTGAATGACACGTCGATTTTTGACGTCTCCGATGGGGGGTTTGTCGACCTGCCGGCGGGCCCGGGGCTCGGTCTCGACATCGACGAGGCCACCGTGCGGGAGCGTGCCGAATCGAAACCCCGACTCTTGCCGACCTGGCGGCACGAAGACGGCAGTGTCGCGGAGTGGTAAGGACGGGTCGGGAAACCGCTTCCACCACGACATGCACCCCACGCGGGAACGGCCGCGAACCATCGACAGAAACAGACTCGCTGTTCAGTCCGAGCGCCGGTTGATCTGGATACTTCCGCCGGGACGGTACTGTTCGAACAGGGCGGCGAACAGCCGGTAGTCACGCGACTCGATGTCCAGTGCGACGAGCAGGGTGACGTACACGGTCAGCCCCGCGATGGACCCGACGACCAGCAACACGACCCCTTCGAGCAGGGGTCGAACCGCGACCATCGCGGCGGCCATTCCGATTGCGGCGGCGACCGGCTTGCCGTACTCGCGGGTGAACGGCTGAAATCCCTCGAGGTACCACAGCTGTGCGAGCCGAAGGACGTTGACGACCGCCAGCGATCCCGCGGTCCCGAGCGCGGCACCGACGAGCCCGTACTCGACCAGGAGATAGTAGCTCAGTCCGATGTTGAGTACCCCCAGCACCCAGGAGTTCACCATTCGAAGGTACTGGTGGTCGGTCATCAATAGCAGCCAGCCGGTCGCACCCACTACTGACCCGACCAGCCGTCCGAGGACGAACACGGCGACGACTGTCGATCCGCGAGTGTATGCGGCCCCGAAGATGTCGAGGAGTTCCACGCGGTAGACGAACGAGATGAGGGCCAGTGGGAGCGTCGCGGTGACAACCCAGCGGGTCACCGTGCTATACGTCGACTGGACAGCGCCGTGTTCCCCGTCGCTGTACAGGTCGGAGGCCACTGCCGGGAACTGGGAGTTGAACGCGGCCAGCGGGAGGGCAATGAAGCCCGTGAGGAACAGCGAGAGGTTGTAGATGCCTGCGGCGTCGGCGGTGAGCAACCAGCCGACCAGCAGGACGTCGACGCGGCTTCGGAGTATTTCGCCGACGCGAGAGGCCGCCGTCGGGAGCGAGTGATTGTAGAACTCCCGTGTATCGGCGACGGTCGGTCGCCGAGCGCGGAGGCCCGTCCCCGAGTGGACCAGCCCGAGCGACAGCGCCGCCAGCACGGTCATCGCGACCGTAATCGCGCCCACGATGCCCAGCACGGAGTATCCGAGCGCGAAGGCGACCAGTATCGCGACCAGCCGGGCGGCCGGGACCCCAACCCGCCACAGCAGCGTCTGGGACTCGACGAGTTCGAGCGCGCGGAACACGTGGGCGGAGAGGCGAACGAACGTGAACGCGGGTAACATGACCGCGAACAGGCGGAGGACGCCGACAAATTCGGGCTGGTCGATGGTGATGGCGTTGATCCGCGGAGCAGAGACGAACAGCCCGACCGCGATGAGGCCGCTCGCCACCCCCGCGGTCAGGTAGGCGATCCCGAGGATCCGGTTACGCCGGGCGGAGTCGCTGTACTCGGGAAGGAACCTGACGGCGGACTGGTCGGCGCCCAGTGGTGAGAACCGCCCGAGGATCCGGAGAATACGATCCCCCAGCGAGTAGACGCCGAACAGCGCGACGGTGAGTCCCTGTGTGAGCGCGAAGTTCACCAGAAACTGGAGGACTCGCTGTGCGAGCACGCCGCTGCCGTTGACGACCGCGCCGTGGGTGACCGATTCGAGCGAATCGAAGACGACTTCGTCTGTATCGTTGTGGCCTTTGGACACTACGTAACACCTGCGAGTACGTGGATTGCCGACGGGAGAGCGAACGTCGATCGCGGAAATAACTCTGTTGATCCCGCGTCAGCGCGACGGTGGACCGACGAGTTGCGTGCCGTTCCGACTGCGAGGCCGTCTCCCGAACTGCACCCCCTCACGGCGGGCGGGACCACGCCAGTCCCCGCGTCAGTATCTGCGTTCCGTGCCAGACGCGCGGTCTCCCTGGCGAGCGGTCGTGCGGGGGTCGTCGCCACCGGTTCACGCAGGCTCAGTACGTCCCGTGCGACGGGCTCAATACGTCCCGTAGGATTCGAAGTCCCGGATCTCTTCCATCCGCTCGGTCAACTCGGAGACGACATCCGGATGCTCGTCGGCGACGTTCTCGCCTTCCCCGTTCTCACGGTCGAACAGAATCGGCTCCCGTCTGGCTGTGAGCCTACTCACCTCGTTCGGCTCGATCCCTCGGGGTTCGTATTCGGTCCCGTCGCGTCGGTCGGGATCGAACCCACGCACCAGTTTGAATCGACCGTCGTACACCATGCGCCAGGTGCTGAGTCCGGAATAGACGACGTCCCGGAGGCGGTCCGTTTCGTCCGCCAGGAGCGGCCGCATGGACCTGCTGTCGATGTCCCCAGGCTCGAGGCCCGCGTAGTCGAGAATCGTCGCGTGAATGTCCAAGGTCGTAACCGGTGCATCGCACGGCTCGCGGTCGGCGACGCCTGGGCCGGCCATCACGAGCGGAACACCGACCGAGGAGTGGTACGGCGAGTCTTTCGACCACTGCCCGTAGTCGCCGAGCATCTCTCCGTGGTCGCTCATGAAAACGATGAGCGTCTCGTCGACCTCGCCACGCTCCCGGACGGCGTCGATCAGCGATTCGAGTCGCTCGTCGAGGTGCTCGACCATCGCTGCGAAGTTCCGTCGTACCTCCTGCCCGGTCTCCGGATCCACTTTCTCGCCGTCGCCGCGGGGTTCGGGGAACTCGACCGGCGGGTCGCGGTACAGGTCGTGCATCCGCTCCGTGACGTCGAACGGGACGTGGGGGTTCTGTAGGTTCACCTGTACGAACCACGGGTCGTCGTCGGGTGCGCGCTCGATCAACGTTCGCCCGTTCCGCGCGATCCAGGAGTCGTAGTACGCTTCGTCCGGGATCGAAGTCGGTTCGGTCGAAACGAACGCCCCACCGTCGAGGGGATCACCGCGAGTCCGTCGGTCGTAATCTTCGATGTGCGTCGAGAGGTGCCCTTTTTCGGCCAGATACTTCGTGTAAGGACCCTGTGGCTCCCCGCCGGCTTCGCGGGCCCGTCTGACGGTCTCGTTTTTCGCGGGATTGAAGATAGCGTCGGAGAATCCCCACTCGTCGCTCGGCTGGCCGTCCATGCCGAGGTCGTACTGCGCGGTCAGGTCGAACTTGCCGCACCCGGCGACGTGATAGCCGGCCTCGTCGCGTAGTCGGCGGTATAGCGTCCCCTGTTCGACCGGGTAGTCGACTTCGTTGTTCGGGACGCCCGAGCGGTCGTATTCGTATCCCGAAGCGATACACGACCGCGCCGGATTACAGACGGGGGTGGGACAGACCGCGTCCCGAAACCACCGTCCACGCTCGGCCAGGTCCGCGACTGCCGGCGTTCGGACCGGCATCTCCGACGCCATCTCCACCCAGTCGTAGGGCTGCTGATCGGTACACACTAGCAAGACGTTCGGCCGTGTAGCGGTCTCTGACACGGTTGGCCCGTGCGCTCTCGGGGATAATAGTGCCGTCGGAACCAATCAATCAGTTGAGAACCGATTCCCCGCGGAGACGAAGTCGGTCTCCCCGTCGATCGGCGTTTCGGCGTCGCTCAGGTCGTTGCCCAGGAACAGTCGTTCCTCGTCCGTTCGCTCCGCTGCGAGGAACGTTCCGGTTCCGGGTGAGGCGCGGGAGTCACGGACTGTGATATCGCGCCCGTCACGCAGCGCGACCGCTGCCGCACCGTTACAGCCCCGCCCTTCGAACCCTTCGATCGTCACTCCGTCGAAGGACTCGCATTCGACGGCGTTCGAACAGTAGCCTGGCGGGGATTCCCAATCGACCGCGACGTCCGCGAGCGTCAGGTCTGTGACGCCGCGGGCGTAGACGCCGGGGATGTCGTGTTCGAACAGCGGGACGAACGCCGAACTCGGCCGCAAATCGAGATTCCCCCCTTTTGCGTGTCCTTTGTCGCTCTCTGTCACCGTCACCGACACCCCGTCGAAGGTGATGTCTTCGACGGTCGCCTCCTCGGACCCGTAGATGACGACCCCGCCCTCGCCGGTGGCGACGACGTCCGAGAACCGGATATTCCGGACCGCTCCGAGCTCGTGACCGTCTCGTCTCGGGACCGACGTGACGTAGACCGGCTCGGCCATCCCCCACCAGTTCCCGGTGTGGAACTGCGTCTCGAGGGTGATGTTCGAAAAGAGAACGTCTTCAACGGTGCCGGCGTCACGGTGTTGTATCCCAAGTCCACGGTTCGACGACCGGACGACGATATTGGAGAACGTGCAGTCCCGCATGTCGTGGCCGGTTCCCGACCCGAACTTGATCGCTGACGACCGCGAGACCAGTATACAGTTCGTGACGGTGAGGTTCTCCAGCGGTCCGGAGACGTCGTACTCGTCACTGGCTTTCGGACAGATAGCGTCGTCTCCGGTGACTACCGTGCAGTCCGAGATGTGGACGTTCTCGGAGCACTCGGGATTGATCCCGTCGCTGTTCGGGATCGATATCTCGTTGTGGATGTCGACGCCGTGGACGTCGACGTGCTCGCAACCGAGCAGGTGGAGCGTCCAGTGCGGCGATTCCCTGATCGTGACCCCGTCGACCCGGACGTTTGTACAGCCGTAGAACAGGAGAAGGCGCTGCGGACGTTCCAGCGGTTCGACGGGTCCATCCTCGGTCCCGTGGTCCGGACTCAGAAACCGGTCCCCCTGGCGTGTGTCCTGTTCGAACGTGTCGATCGCCGGGTCGTCGTGCGGGTCGATAACCGCGTCCATATCCATGAACGCGGTTCCGCTGCCGTCTATGGTCCCGTTCCCGGTCACGCTCACGTCTTCTGCATCGATCGCCGCGATCAGCGTCTTGTACGGACCGCCCGCCGTGCGGTAGTCGTCCAGGTCAGTGCTGCCACGGATCGTCGCTCCCGCCTCGAGATCGAGTGTCACGTGGTCCCTGAGTTCGATCGTTCCGGTGCGATACTCGCCGGCTGGGACTCGGACGGTCCCGCCGCCGCTCTCGGCACAGGCGTCGATCGCTGACTGGATCGCGTCCGTATCGAGCGTTTCGCCGTCGCCGGTCGCTCCGTGATCTGCGACTGAGATCACTGTCATCCCCCGGCTCATCGATCCGTCCTGTAATAAAACTTCTGACAAAAAGACGGTTTCGCGGTCTCTACCGCTATATCGCTGTCGAGAGGGAAACGAACCCTCTCACCGGCTATCCAGCCAGTCGGCGCATGGGATCCGGTCGAGTCCCGCATCTGTGAAAATGTCGGGACCCGTGTACACGGCGGTTCCGCGTCCCGGACACCCCCCGAGAGGGACGACCAGTCGTCGGAGACGCCGACGTGAGCTTTATCGCACGAACCGTCGTTGTCCGAGGTAGATACAAACAGTCCATGCGTGTGCTTCTCACCGGCGCCAACGGGCGTATCGGAACCGCGATAGACGATCACCTAGGGACGGAATACGACTGGACGTACCTGGACCGGAGTGACTCCCGAGAGCGGGAGACGCGTGTCGTAGATATTGCCGACGGCGACGCCGTTCGCGGGGTCGTCGACGGTCACGACGCAGTCGTACACCTCGCGGGGGACCCGGCGGTCGACGCCCCCTGGTCTTCCGTATTGCGAAACAACGTCGTGGGGTTCTACAACGTGTTGGACGCGGCGAGGGAGGCGGGCGTCGACCGGTTCGTCTTCGCCTCGACCAATCACGTGGTCGCCGGTTGGGAAGCGGGCCACGCCGACGAGTTACCGAGGGGCGAGTTGTGTTTCGATAGTACGACCCCGCCCCGTCCGGACTCTCTGTACGGTGCGTCGAAGTCTTTCGGGGAGGACCTCGGTCGGTACTACGTCGAACGAACGGGGTCCCCCAGGACGTTCTTCGCGCTGCGTATCGGCGGGGTTCACGACCGAGAGCACGACCACCCGTGGGACACGACCCGGGGCTATGCGTGGTGGCTCTCGCGCAGGGATTGTGCGCAATTGATAGACCGTTGCCTGCGAGCTGACGGCGGGGGGTTTGAGGTTTTCTACGGCGTCAGCGACAACGAGCAACGGTGGTGCGACATCGAACACGCTCGCCGGATGATCGGCTACGACCCGCGAGACGACGCCGATGACTGGCGCGAGTCCCCTCGATGAAGGGAGCGTGGCAAAACCGTGATACGCGTGGCCGCGGAAAGCGCGTACCACTGGAGTGACCGATATAATAGTCGAATGGAACCACCATCTGTTTAGCAGCGACACCGAGACGTACCCCTTCCATCCGGACGCCACGTACGAGCCCGACCCGTCCCGACGCCACGAGGACCCCCTGTCCGGGTACCGCCGACGGTTGGACGAGGTCGGGATCGATCGCGCCGTCCTCGTCCAACCTGAACCCTACGGTGACGACCACAGTCTGGTGCTCGACTGCGTCTACGAGGACCCGGAACGATTCCGGGCGACGTCGTTGTTCTATCCCCGTGACCCGGAGGCTCCCGGGAAGCTCGAGGATCTCGTCGACGAACATGGCGATGTCGTGATCGCGACACGGTTTCACAGTTCGGACCCGTAGCTCGACAGTTTCGCCGACGATGGGGTCCGGGCCCTGTGGGAGGCAGCCAGCGACCTGGGACTCGTCGTCGAACTACACGTCAACCCGGGATATGCGGACAGCGTCGCCAAGCGCGTCAGGGAGTTCCCCGAGACGCCGGTTGTCATCGACCACCTCGCGGAACCGCATACGGGAGACCCGGTCGAGTACGGCGACGTCCTCGCACTCGCCGAGTACGACAACGTATACATGAAGATATCCGCTCTCGACCATTTCTCCGACGACAGGCCGCTGTACGAATCGGTTCGTCCCTTCACCAGGTGGGTAGTGGACGCGTTTGGTCCGGAACGCATGCTGTGGGGAAAAGGAGACCCACGAATCGTCGACGCACATCTCCCCGAGTACGGCGAGGAGGAACGGGAGTTAGTGAAAGGCGACAACGTCTACGAGTTGCTCTGGAAGAAATAGCGGATCGCGGCGGAGACGCGCTCGCTCCAGCGATCGTCAGCACTTAACCGAGTCGCTGTCCCGACGTCACCAGACGTCCTCGCCGTCGAGGTACGCGTCCACGTTCTGCGGGACGATCCCGCGGTGCGTTTCGAGTTTCTCGGCGTGTTCCTCGCGCCCGGTCTCGCGCAACCGCTCGAGATACGACGGGAGTTTCTCGTCCGCTCTGGCGTGGAACGGGCCTCCTTCCTCGATCACCTCCCACAGCGGGTCTGTCAGGGCGCGCGGCGAGTCGGGATTACCGCCCGCTCGGTCGGTCGCAGTTTCGAGCAGGCGTTCGCTCACCCACCGGTCGAGCCGCGCGATCCCCTCGCGTGCCACCTCGGGCTCGTCGCGCGCGAGGTTCGTCGTCTCGTGTGGGTCCTCGGCCAGGTCGTACAGCTCGACGGGGTCGAAATCCTTCAGTCCGTCGTGGTACGTGCGGATAAGGAGCCAGTCGTCCCACCGCACCGCGCGCTGGCACGCCCACGCGCCCTGACTGACGACCAGGAAGTCCCTGCCGCATTCCTCGCCCTCGGTGAGCGAGTCGACGAACGACTGTCCCTCCCAGCGGGCGGGCACTTCGCCGCCGACGAGGTCGGTGACCGTCGGTGCGAGGTCGATCTGGTAGTAGAGCCCGCGGTCGACGCCCGGTTCGACGCCCGGACCGCGGACGATCAGGGGAACTCGGCAGGTCTTGTCGTCGGCGGTCTGGTGGTCTCCGTAGACGTTGAGTTCGCCCAGGTTCTCTCCGTGGTCCGCCGAGAAGACGATGAGCGTCTCGTCCAGCACCCCTGCTTCTTCGAGCGCGTCGAGGATCCGACCGATGTAGTCGTCCATGTAGCGGACCCCGACGTCGTATCCGTCGACCCACTGGACGAAGTCCTCGCGGGAGGCGATCTCCTGGGGAGTGCGTTCGAGGTCGCTCCCGCCGCCCCAGGCGTGTGGCTCGTGAGCGCTGTGGGGCCCGTAGCTCTCGTAGTGGTCCTCGATCGCGTCCTCGTCCGGCCACTCGGGGGCGGGCTCGTCGGCGAACGGGTTGCCGTACTCCATGGGGGTGTCGTAGGGGGTGTGCGGGTCCCAGAAGTTCACGTGGAGGTACCAGTCGTCCTCGGCGGCGTGGGACTCCAGCCACTCTTCGGCCTGCGGCCCGACGACGTCGGCCCGCTCGTTGCCCCTGTCGCCGGTGTCGACCCACTCCTCGAAGCCGTCGAGCGTGTGCCACGCACCGTGGCGCTGCGGGAAGGGACTGATCAGTGCCGTGCGGTGCCCGTTCTCTCGCAGGACCGTCGGCCACGTACGGAACCCGTCGTCCAGGGTATTGAATCCGCGCTTCGTTCCCCGATGACGGATGTCAGCGTTGATCCCGCCGTGGTTCACCACGCCGGTATGAATACCGAAACGGCTGGTAAACAGCGCCGTCCGCGAGGGGAGACAGGGACCATCGGAGGCGTAGTAGTTCGTGAACCGTCGCCCCTCTTCGGCGAGTCTGTCGACGTTCGGTGACGTGTTACGGTGGTATCCGTAGCAGCCCAGGTGATCCGGCCGGAGCGAATCACAGTCGATGTAGAGGATACGCATCAGGTGTGGAGTGGCTACCGGTCATTATATTAGTGTCGGAAATTACAGCGCAAGAGCAACGCGAACTCGAATCCGGGTCGGGCTGGGGCGGACAGTTCCGTTTCCGACAGTAATCGGTCCGTTTTATACATCCTGCTCCGTATTTGGCGGATGATGCCCGACAGGCCTCCAATACAAGAGCCGACTGGCGAGTCGTTTGCCGTCGCGGTCATCCCGGATACGCAGCGCTACTCCGAGCGGAATCCTGCTGCCTTCGAGGTCCAAACCCGCTGGTTGGCCCAACACCGGGAGGAAGAAAACATCGCCTTCGTCTTCCACGAGGGCGACGTTGTGAATGCCCCCGAACCGGAGCAGTTCGAACGAGCGGACCGGGCGCTCACCCACCTGGCAGAGAACGACGTCCCGTATCTCCTCGCGATCGGGAACCACGATTACGACAACTTTGCCGAACGGAGCGCGGATACCTTCGAGGAGTTTTTTCCTACGTCCAGATTCGCTGACCGCCCATGGTGGGGGGACAGTTTCGACGGCACTGCGTACAACGCCTACGTCAGATTCAAGGCGCTCGGTGATGAGTACATCGCACTGACACTCGAGCCGTTTCCCCGCGAAGCGGTCGTCGACTGGGCCGAAGAGGTCCTCGAAACCCATTCGGACCACACCGGATTGCTACTGACGCACGGATACCTCTATCGAGACGGCACGCCGATAGACGCGGGAGACAAATGGGACCGTACCGCGTACGAGGTCTCCGGGCACAACGGTGACCGGCTCTGGGAACGGTTCATTAGCAGACAACCGAACCTCCGCGCGGTGTTTTCGGGACACGTCCTCACTAATGGTTCCGGCGGTACACTTTCGACCGACGAGAACGACTTTGGGGAACGGGTCCACCAGTTACTCACGAACTACCAGAGTATCGGCGATGGCGGGCGCGGATATCTCAGACTGGTCAGGTTCTTCCCGGCAGCCGACGCGATCACTATTGAGACGTATTCACCCCTCCTCAAAAGGTACCACGAGGACGCCGCGCATCACTTCAGGATCGGCGACGCCTTCGGGCCAGGCGTATGAGCCTCGACGCTCAGCAGGTCCCCCGTCTCAACGGGAGGAGTGAATGAGATGCGTGGTTCCCAGGCGGTCCTCGGGCGATTCGCGAGGCCGGTGGCCGACTGCCCGACGCGACTCGCGGTGCTCTCTGACTTGCATCTCTCTCTGAGCGAACACGGTACCTGGCGCGTCTCCCACCGTACCCGGGAGCGACTCGAGGCGGCTGTGCAGGCAGTGAACCGTCTTGAACTCGACGGTGTCGTGTTCAACGGCGACCTAGTCCAGAGTGGAACGAAGCCGCAGTTCGACGCGTTCGATCGAATTGTCAAACGCTTCGACCCGCCATTGTTCGCGGTTCCGGGCAATCACGACCTGATCGATCGAGGCGGGACAGCGGATTCGCAGTTATCGCTAGGGGAGTTCGAACGCAGGTACGCCCCCGCGGAGTTTCCATATCGAAAACGGCTCGGTGGGATCGACCTCATTGGCCTGAACAGCAACGCGTCGACACACGAGTCGCTGACCAATTCGTTCGAGGGGCGAGTGGAAACGGAAACCCTCACGTGGCTCGGGGAGGCGCTCAAGGACTCCGATTGCCCGCTTGTGACTGTCCATCACGCGCTCGAACCGGTGCGGGATTCCTATCGACGCTGGAAGCGAGATTTACCGGTCGAGAACGGCGGATCTCCGGGATTCGCTAACGCTGAGGCGCTTCTCGACGTCCTCTCTACCAACGGCGCGCCGCTCGTTCTGACCGGTCATCTCCATTTCCCGGCGGTCGCACGAACAGGTTCGGTCCATGAATTCACGCTTCCGTCGCTCGGTCCCTTTCCCTCTGGGTTTACTGTCCTCGATGTAGACGAAAGCGGGACTACTGCGACCTTCCATTCTGTGGTGAACACAGAAGAGCAGGTCGAATCGCTCGGCTACGGAGTCAAGCACGACCGCGCGCTCATCGCCGCCGCTCAACTCGCCACGCTACCACTTGTCGACGAATCGTGAGGTCAGAACACAGTCTCGAAATACCCACCCGGGCTTGCGCCTCGCTACTGCTGCTCTCTGGAGGTCGGGCACACACTGATGATCAAGAGCGCCTCCAATGGGCGAGAGACGGCTGGTTCAGCGACCGAATCTGTCGCGCCAGGGCCGCCGACCCATCTATCAGGACGTGATGGGGATCCTGAAAAGGTGGTAGCCTCCCCGCACTCTGTGAGCGAGAGTTATGCTGGGATACCCCATTGGGAACAAGACTATTCGATGGACCACTCGGAACAGAAACGTCGATCGTTTCTCTATCATTGAACGGCGGTTGCCCCATACGCCAGTGGGCAAGCGCGGTGATCGTGTGAGGGCGACTCTGTCGATACGGTGACCCGCTCACTCCAAAGGAATTTATTCCCGTAGTAGCGAGCGCCTCTGTCCACTCAGGGCTACCGCATCCTTCGCTCAGTCGTTCTTTTCGACGGCGTGGACTGTCAGGCCTGCGTACTCCCCGATCGTAGGCGCCATCTGACGGAAACCAATGCTGCCTCCACTCAGGGGAGGGCCGTACGATTCACCGTCGTCGACCCAGTGAAACACTTCGAGGCCGTCGACGTAGAACGCGACCTCCGGCCCGTACTTGACGACCTCGATCCGGTACGGAGGGTTCGCGTTCACGACGCCCGGGATCGGGTCGCCCCCTCGCTGGACGAGGTCGAACCCCTTACTCTTGCGCAGGTTGATCGTCTGGAACTCGATTTCGTTTTTCGGTGACCCGTGGTGATTGCGGCGGAAGTACGACCCGTGGAGCGCGTTGATGTCTCCGTCGTAGTACTGGCTGTAGATCCCGGATCGATCGTCGAGATTCGGGTCGAGCACGTGTTCTCCGTCCACCCCGGTCGCCGCGAAGAAGATCATACAGAGACCGGGTTGCTGCAGCGGCCAGAAGTCCCAGCCGATCTTGATCTCGTCAGGGAACTGTTTCGGACACCAGAAGACGTAATGCGGTTCGTCTACCGTCTCCGGATCGTCCGTGTTCTCCAGTCGCATTCGGTCCCGGGGGAAGGTGATCCCCGCGTTCCCTTCCAGTTCCCACCCGGACACGTCCTCCGGAGATTCCAGCGCGTTCTCGTACAGGAGTTCCGTTGGCTCGTAGGTCGGCATCAGTGAACGATAGTTAACCTATCGGACAATTAATTCTTGTCCTCACGGCGAGACTCCGGTCACACCCGGTGAGGTCGAGTTCGAGCAGTTCGCGATTCGCCTCGGACTTGACGTTGGTCGCTCGCACTGGAAACTCACTCCCGTCGTCGTCCCGGTGGGTGTGTCCCGGCCCGTATTGTTGTGTTGTGTCCGGAATTTGCGGTCCGATCGGTCCGAGGCTGACTGACACTATTCTACCGTTCCATGGCTCGGTTGCGTGCGTTCGGGGCGGTCGCATCGCCTGTCGGATCGTTCGACCTCCGCGGCGAGCGCAGCGCGATTCCGCGCTCCCTGCGTATCGATCCGTTCGGTACGGAGATGACGCGGAATAGCTCTCGACCGCCGGTAGCGCCCTATGTCGTTGAGACGGGTCGGTTGTCGGAACGCGCGGGAGCGTTCCATGACACAAAACTATTTAATCGTAGTCTGAGAACGGTTTGCGCGTGCCAGAGAGACCTAACATCGTCCTGTTTCTGACCGATTCACAGGGATGGAATGCGATGGGCGAGTGCGGTCGCGGGTTCGCCGAGACGCCGAACCTCGACGCACTCGCCGAGGAAGGAGTCCGATTCGACCGGAACTACGCGGCGTCGGTGCCGTGTACGCCGTCGAGGGCCGGGCTCTTCTCCGGGAAGTACCCCCACGCTGCAGGCGCGTGGGCGAACAACACCCGTCTCGAGAAGGGCGTCGAGACGATGGGGTCGTACCTTCGAGAGGCGGGGTATCGGACCGCATACATCGGGAAGTGGCACCTCGACGGCGATTACTTCGGGACCGGCGAGGCCGCGCCCGGCTACGACCCCGAGTGGTGGTACGACGGCCAGAACTACCGCGACGAGGTCGGCGAGGAGTTCTGGGAGTGGTACCGCTCCGGGATGGAGACTCGCGTCGCCGAAAACGACATCGACGAGATCCACGAGCGCGGCATCACCCGCGAAGACACCTGGGGCGGGCGGATCACCGACCGCGCCCTCGAGTTCATCGACGACGCCCGCGGCGACGACCAGCCGTTTTTCCTGGTCGTCTCCTACGACGAACCCCACGAGCCCAGCCTCTGTCCACCGCCGTTCTGTGACATGTACACCGACGAACGCTACCCACTCCCGGATAACTACGAGACGATCGAGGAACTCGACGACAAGCCCGACCGACACCGGGAACTCGCCGAGGAGTACGCGGAGGGAACCCACATCATCAATTCCCTCGAGAACGCCGAAGAAGAGGGGTCGATATACCGACCGCTGTACTTCGCGGCGTCGACGTTCATCGACGACGAGATCGGCCGCGTCGTCGACGAGATCGATTCGACCCATCCGGACACGGTCGTCACCTTCACGTCAGACCACGGCCACTACCTCGGCGCCCACGGCATCGACCTCAAACACTCGCCGATGTACGACGAAGTCACCAGGGTCCCGCTCATCATGCGGGGCCCGTCGGTCGCCGAAGACGAGGTTACTGACTCGCTGACGGGGCTTGTCGACCTGCTGCCGACGTACCTCGAAATCGCCGGAGCCGACGTCCCGGCGGAGCTCCACGGACAGAGTCTCCTGGACACTGCTCGGGACCCGTCGGTGGACCACCGAGAGGAGGTGTTGCTGGAGTACCACTCCTACGGCGACTCGGATTTCTACCCCGTCCGGTGTCTCGTGACCGACGACGGGTACAAGTTCGTCGTCAATCTGCTCGACTCGGACGAGTTGTACGACCTGAACGAGGACCCGGGGGAGGTCAGCAACGAGATCGGGAGCGAGGCCTACACCGAAGTCCGGAACGACCTCCACCGCCGGCTGCTTGACCTCATGGACGAGACCGACGACAACTTCGCGGACGACGCGTGGGCCGACCGCGCCTGGCGCGCCGACGCCGACTAACACAAACCGGACCGGCGGCGCCACTCTATTAGATGCGATTTCGCGGGCGTTTCCCGGCTCCGGAAAGCGACCGTCCCGCACGCTCTTTCCTGGCGCGCGCTCTCCAGTCCGACGGCTGAAGCCGGTCGTTGACGGTGCCCACCCGTGAATCCCGGTCACCTCGTGTTCGACTCGGTCAGCGTCGTGATCGTCACCGCATACATCCTCTCACAGTTGTCGCAGACGTACGTCAGATTGGTTTCGCTGCCGCCGCGGGTCGTATGGGAGACTGTTTCCCCGCAGTCGCAGTCGAATTCGATCTCCATCACCTGGTCGATACGGTTTTGAGTGTTTGTAAGCATGGGGGGACCTGTCTCGATGTCCCCGGACCCGGTCGAATCGACGGTTGGTGACCCACGACGGTCGGTGACCCACGACGGTCCCGCCTTCCGAAGGGCGCGCTGAGGGAGCGACCCCTATATTTAACCTCCCGGCAGACCGTTTCGGAAGTGGATGACAGACGCGTTCGTACACCTCGTGGTCGAACCGGGAGAGATCACCGCCGTCGCACGCGAACTCCGCACTATCGACGGGGTGAGCGGGGTCGCCCTCGTCACCGGCGAGTTCGATATCATCGCACAACTCGACTACGGCGGGCTCTCGGTCGACACTCATCAGGTGCTTCAGGAGGAGTTAGACGTCGAGCCTCGGGAGAAACTGCCCGAACAGTCCGTCGCAGCGATCGAAGAGCTCGACCACGTCGAGTCGGCCGCGCTCAATCTGGCCTACGAGCCCTGAGAAAGACCAACGTCACCATTCTCGGTGGCCCGAGCGGGGCGGTGCCTGAAGCTGTTCGACCGTTCGGGTGGATCCTATTCGTGACCCGGCCAGTCGCGGAACACCTGTGAGGGTTCTTCTGCGACGACCTGCGGCGCGTAGAGCGGCGTCCCGGCGTCGACAACGCGCCCGTCCGGGAGATGATAGGCGTTGAGCGGCGTCCTGGCGCCGGGGCCGCCCAGTTGGTGCTCGGTGAGTTGCTCTTCGTCGCGACGCCGTGCGGCTCGGACGACGTCGAAGTCGATCGTCTCGGAGACGTACTCACGGAGACGGTCGAGCGCTGCCGCGTCCTCGCCTGTGGCGTCGGTGGACAGGTCTGTCCGCTCGTGGGGGTCGGCCTCGAGGTCGAACAGCAGGTCCTCGTGGTCCGGGAAGTAGACGTACTTGTACCGGCCGTCGCGGACCATTCGATACTCCGTCATGTCGAGCGACGGCGACAGGTAGTCGGAGACAACGGGCCCCCGGTCCGGTTCCTCGCCCGTGCGGACGGCCTCCGAGAGGTCGACGCCGTCGAGTCCGGCGGGGACGGGCACGTCGCACAGTCGACAGAGCGTCGGGAACAGGTCTACGAGGCTGACCGGCGTCTCGACGGAGGCGGATTCGGCGTTCCCGGACCGCTGGCCGGGTAACTGGACGGTGAACGGGACGCGCGTCGATTCCTCGTACCAGACCTTCTTGCCGGTCTGTCCGTGTTCCCCGGCCATCGACCCGTGGTCGCTGGCGTAGACGACCACCGTGTTTTCGAGGTGACCGGAGCGGTCCAACAAGGCGAGGAAGTCACCGACGATCTCGTCGAGGTAGTCGATGCACGCGAAGTACTGCCGGCGCACCTCGAGGACGTCCTCGCCCTCTTCGGGTTCGACCGCGGGGTGGTCGATACCTGGCTCCGGCCAGACCTCGGGATCCGGGACCTCGTCGGGGTCACGCCGTTCGGCGTACCGGCTCGGCGAGGTAAACGGCGCGTGCGGGCGCGAGAATGACGCGCACAGGAACCACGGGTCCTCTGCGTCGGAGGCGGCGTGCTCGCGGACGAAGGACAGCCCCTCCTCGACGGTGTTGCGCTCCTGGAGCAGGCTCTCCGGGATCCCAGTGACGCCCGGTTCGCCGCGCAGACCCGACGAGTTCCGCTCTTCCCAGTACGAAAGGGGCGGGTCGGACTGGTGGCCGTGCATGCCGGTCAGGTCGCCGTAGGGCCGCTCGTCGAACCCGACGAACTGCCGGTCTCCGCCGAGGTGCATCTTCCCGACGAGACACGTCTCGTACCCCGCGTCACTGAACGATTCCGGAAGCGTCGGGATTCCCTCCGGGAGCATGTGCCAGTTCTCCCACGCGCCGCACCGCTGTGCTTCCCGTCCTGTAAGCAGCGACATTCGCGACGGTGTACAGAGCGGGTACGGGCAGTACGTCTGTTCGAAACTGGTCCCCGACGCCGCGAGTCCGTCGAAGGTCGGTGTCTGGACCGGGGGGTCGGAGTCGTACCGGCGGCTCAGGTACCGACCGCTGTGCTGGTCGCTCAACAGGAAGAGGACGTTCGGCCTTGCTTCGGACATGGTGGCTCCCTCACACTGCACTCTGATAAAACTGATTCATGCCGCGGTCTCTCTCCGCTCGGCCTCCGCACGAACCCGAGTCGCCCTCGCAGCTGCTCGAACCGGCCGCCCCGACTCGGCATCGTCCCAATCATTATTACCGGCACTTTCGAACGAGTCCGCTATGCCAGAGAGGCCGAACATCCTCTTTCTGATGGACGACGAGCACCGCGCGGACGTTCTCGGATACGCGGGCGACGACGTGGTCCGGACGCCGACTCTCGACGCGCTCGCCGAGACCGGGGTCGTCTTCGAGAACGCGTACACCTCGTCGCCGCGCTGTGTCCCGGCACGTCAGTGTCTCATGTCGGGACAGCTCCCGCGGACGTGCGGCTGTGAGAGCTACGGTGAAGACCTCCCGCCCGAGTCGATGACGTTCGCCAGGCGGCTGGCGCAGTACGGGTACGAGACGACGGTGGCCGGCAAACTCCACCACACCGGGACCGACAAGGCCCAGGGATGGACGAACCTGCTAACCGGCGGCGGGTGCAATGTGACGGTCAAAGACGACGTCCCCATGGAACAGTACACGCGGTCGCATGCCAAGTGGACCGACGAGAAAGAGGTTCGGCGGGCCGGCGTCGGCAAGCCCGACGTTGGCTGGAAGAGTGCCCTCGACGAGTACCGTGTTCAGGGCGCGCTGAACTACATCGAGCGCCGGTTCCTCGACCCCTACTACGACCGCGAAAACCGCGAGCGCCCGGTCGCGCTGAAGGTAAGTCTCACACAGCCTCACTACCCGTACCTGACCACGGAGGAGAAGTTCTCGTACTACCTCAATCGGGTCGACCCGTACGTAAACGAGGCCGACGCAGCCTTCGACGAGCACTCGTTTCTCGGGAAGCGCCGTCTCATGGTCGGCCGCGACGGCTTCGGTGTCGGGCGCGAGGGCGACGTCTCGCCGCGGGAGATACGACGGGCCACCGCGGCGTACTACGGGATGATCGAGACCGTCGACGAGTACTTCGGCCGGGTCCTCGACGCGCTGGAGGCCGCCGGCGAGGACCTCGACGAGTGGATCGTCGTCTTCACCTCCGACCACGGCGAGATGCTCGGGGAACACGGCGTCTGGGAGAAAGGACACTTCTTCGAAGGGAGCGCGCGCGTGCCGCTCTGCGTTCGCTGGCCCGAACGGTTCGACCCCGGCGTCGTCGAGGCGAACGTCAATCTCTGCGACCTCTTCGCGACCCTCTGTGACCTCGCCGACGTGCCGCTCCCGAGCGGCCACCGCCTCGACAGCAGGACCCTCGTCCCGTTGCTCGAGGGCGAGACCGCGAGCTGGTCGGACGAAACGGTCTCGGCGTACGAGGACGACTGCATGATAAAACGCGGCGACCTGAAGTACGTCTCCGTCGCCGACGACCGCGACGTGCTGTTCGACCTCTCCGCCGACCCCGGAGAAACGCGCAACCTGATCGACGACGCGGGGTACCGCGAGGAGGTCGAGCGGTTCCGCGAGCGCCGGGACGAACTCGGATACGGACCCGGCGACGACTCCGGCGACGGCGACGCGGGATACGACCCCGGGGTCGACCGCGCCGCGTAACCGATCCGGGGTGTGGAACCGCGGTCACCGGTGACGCTGCGACAGATTCCGACTGGACCACGTCCGGCGAGCAGACAGCTGGGACCGGGTAGTTATTTAACCGTTACTGCGGATACTACGCCCAGGCATGGCAAGCGATAGTGACGACGTCCCGTATCGAGACGCCAGTCTCCCCGTTTCGGACCGCGTCGATGACCTCCTCTCGCGGATGACGACCGCGGAGAAGATCGGTCAACTCGTCGGCGTATCACCGAAGATGACAGACGGGATCGAAGACGCTGCGGACGTGAAAGATGCCATCGACGCGCACGGCTTCGGTTCGGTCTCGCCGTTCGGGCACGGGCGCTCGCAGTACGACACCCCTCGGGAAGCGGCCGAGGTCGCGACCGAGATACAGCGCCACGCCGTCGAGGAGACGCGTCTCGGTATCCCGCTTCTGTTCTACCTCGACGCCGACCACGGGCACGCGTACATCAAGGGTAGCACCGTGTTTCCCCACAACATCGGGATGGCAGCCACCGGCGACACGGACCTGGTCGAACGGGCCGCGTCCGTCACCGCGAGCGAGATGGCAGCGACGGGCGCTCACCAGAACCTCAATCCCGTCTGTGACGTCGCGCGCGACGTCCGCTGGGGCCGGACGTTCGAGACGTTCGGGGAGAGCCCGTTCCTCTGTGCTGCCTTCGGGTCCGCGGCGGTCCGCGGGTATCAGGGCGAGGACCTCAGCGACCCCGAGTCCGTCGTCGCCACGCCCAAACACTTCCCCGCGTACAGCGAACCGGAGCGAGGGGAGGACGCCTCGCCGGTCGACGTCTCGGAGTACACGCTCCGCCGGGTGTTCCTCCCGCCGTTCGAGGCGGCCATCGAGGCCGGCGCCGAGTCGATCATGCCGTGTTACAACGCGCTCGAAGGGTATCCGGTACACGGGTCGCGGGAACACCTCACCGGCCTCCTCCGTGAGGAACTTGGCTTCGACGGCTACGTCGTGACCGACTGGGGCGGCATCGACATGCTCCACGAGGATCACCGCACCGCCGAGTCCACTGAGGATGCGGTCCGCCAGGCGTACGACGCCGGGATCAACATCTCGTCCATTGCGGGGCCGGAGTACGTCGAGGTCCTGACCTCGCTCCGCGAACAGGGGATCATCACCGAATCCCTGATCGACGACCGCGTCCGCGATGTCCTGTCCGCCAAGTTCCGCCTTGGACTCTTCGAAGACCCGTACGTCGACCCCGAGGCTGCGATCGACGTGCTGGGGACCGAAGACCACCGGAACGTCGCGCGAGAGTGCGCCCGCGCCTCGATGACGCTGCTCACGAACCGGAACGACCGACTGCCGCTCGACCGCGACCTGGACGTCGCCGTCGTCGGGCCCAACGCGGACGACCTGCGCAACCAGTTCGGCGGTTGGAGTTCGGCCGACGAGCCTCTTCCACCCGGCGTCACGGTCCGCGATGGGGTCGAGACGGCCGTCAGCGACGACGGGTCGGTCATGTACGAACAGGGATGTGGCTCGGTTGAGCCGGACGACGTGGAGGCCGCGCGCGACGCCGCGGCCGACGCCGACGTCACCGTCGCCGCGGTCGGTGAGACGGGCTATCTCCACGAGTTCGCCCGGAGCGACACGGCCAACGGGGAGTTCCCGACTAGAACGGAGCTGTCGCTGCCCGAGGCACAACGCGAGCTCCTGGAAGCGGTCGAGGACACCGGTACGCCGCTCGTCGTCGTCGTCGTCTCGGGACGACCGCTCGCAATCGAGTGGACAGCCGACCACGCGTCGGCGGTCCTCTGGGCGTATCAGCCCGGGAGCGAAGGCGGGAGAGCGGTCGCCGACGTGCTCTTCGGAGACTACAACCCGAGCGGACATCTACCGGTATCGATCCCGCGCTCGATCGGTCACCTGCCGACCAGGTTCAACCATCTCCCCCACCCGCGGCCGCTCGGCGAGGAGGAACACCCGTCGTCGTACGACCCGCTGTTCCCGTTCGGCCACGGACTCAGCTATACCGACTTCGAATACGAACTCTCGGTCCCGTCGACGGACGTCGGTCCGGCCGAGAGCGTCACGGTCGACGTCGAAGTTACCAACACCGGTGACTGGGACGGTCACGACGTCGTCCACCTCTACGCGAGCGACGACCGCAGCTCCCGCGTCACCCCGGTACGAGAGCTGGTCGGAATCGACCGGGTCCACGTCGAGGCGGGAGACTCCACGACGGCGAGTCTGACAGTTTCGCCGGAGTCCATCGGAGTGATCGGCGACGATAACAGGTCCAGACCCGAAGCCGGCACGGTCGAGTTGCGCGCGGGCGACCGGTCGGTCTCGCTCGAGGTCCACGACCCGACACCCTAGCTGTCGGGCGCTTATCGTCAACGTTCGGGTCGGTCACCACGGGATCTCGGACCCGGGCACCACACTTATTATTCGGTCCGATCACCTGGCGCGTATGACCGACGTTTCGAACGTCCTGTTGATAACGATAGACAGCCTCCGAAGGGACTTCTGCGGCGCGTACGCTGACGAGCCGTGGATGACAGACTACGCGGTCGAGACGGAGAACCTCGATCGGTTCGCGGAGCGGGCGACGGTGTTCGACACTCACTGGGCGGGGTCGCTGCCGTGTATGCCTCAGCGACGCGAGTTTCTCGCTGGGGTCCGGGAGTTCCCCTGGCGTCCGTGGGGCCCCGCCGAACCCTTCGACGACCTCGTGCCGGACCTGGCCCGCGAGAACGGCGTCTACCCGTACCTCGTCACGGACCACTTCCATTACTTCGAGGCGGGGGGTGAAGGGTACTGGACGGACTACTCGGGGTTCGAGTTCGTCCGCGGGCACGAACGCGACGCGTGGCGGCCGACGCCCCGACGTCCCGACGAGCGCCTGCTCGCCCAGTCTGGGATCGAACCGGGCGACGCGGAAACCGTCGAGCGGACCAACGCACAGTATGCCCGCAACGTCGACGAGTTCGACCCGACGGACGAGACGGACTTCTTTGCGCCGCGGGTCTTCTCGAAGGCGGCGGACTGGGTCCACGAGAGCGCGGAGTGGGACGAGTGGTTCTGTTACGTCGACAGTTTCGACGTCCACGAACCGTTCCACTGTCCAGAGCCCTACGCGTCGATGTACACCGACGAGGACCCCCGTGACCCCGACCTGGGCGTGTGGCCGGCGTACGCGTCGGTCGACGACCAGGAGATGGACGAGCGCGAACTGGAGTTCGTGCGGTCGCAGTTCGCTGGGAAGGTGACGATGGTCGACCGGTGGTTCGGGCGCGTCCTCGACGCGCTCGGCGAAGAGGGCCTGTGGGAGGACACGGTGGTCGTCGTCACGACGGACCACGGTTACGCGCTCGGCGACCACGGCTACCTCGCGAAGAACTATCAGCCGACGTACGACGAGATCGCACGGACGCCGCTTTTCATCTACCACCCGGACGCGACCGAAGACCGCGTCGACGCGCTCACCTCGGGGGTGGACCTCTACCCCACCCTCCTGTCGGCGATGGGGATCGATCCGCCGACCAACCACGGTGCGGACCTCCTCCCGCTTCTCGCCGGCGAGACCGATTCGGTCTCGGGCCGTGACTGCGTGCTATACGGCTACTTCGGTAGCGGTGTGAACGTGACTGACGGACGGTACACGTACCTCCACCCCCCGGCGGATACAGACGCGTCGCTGTACCGGTACGGGACCCGGTACGAGGGATCCCGATACAGGGACGGCGCTTCGGACCCAGCGGCGATCGAACCGGCTGAGGTCCCGTACGCGGAGTCCCCGGTTTGGCGAGTCCCCGCCGAACCCACGGTCCAGAACGAGGACCCGTTGTTGTACGACGTCACTGAGGACCCGCGACAGACCGAAAACCTGGCCACGTCCAGACCGCGCGAGTGCGACCGCATGCGCTCGCTCGCAGAGCGACGGCTCCGCGACCTCGGCGCGCCGACCGAACAGTTCGACCGCCTGGGCCTGTAGCGCTCCCGTCGTCGTTTCGCACCGGTGGCCGCGGGGGAAAGTGCCAGGTGCGGCGTCTCGGTCGGCCAGAACCGTTAATAGCCGTGTCGGTCATGACTGTCGCATGCATCTGGAGACGACTGCGGACCAGCTAGCAGTCGACGAGGCGACGATTGCCGATGCCTGTACTGACGTCGAACTCCCCGAGTTAGGACTCGTCGAGCAGGTCTGGGAGACTGATCCCGTGCCAAAAGCGGACATCGCCGACGAGAGCGGCCGGGCCGTCGAGCGACTCGACTTCAGCGGGATTCCGGACGGCGGCGAAATCGCGCTGGGCGTCGGGAGCCGCGGTATCGCCAACCTCCCGGAGATCGTCGCCGGGGTGGTCTCGGCGGTCGAGGAAATGGGATACGACCCGTTCGTGTTCCCGGCGATGGGGAGTCACGGCGGTGCGACCGCGGAAGGGCAGCGTGAGATGCTCGCGACCCTCGGGGTTACCGAGGAGTCCGTCGGCTGTGAGATCCGCTCGAGCATGGCGGTGACTGAGGTCGGAGCGACGCCGGAACGGGACGTCCCGGTCGTCGCGGACGCGAACGCCGCGGCGGCCGACGGCATCGTCCCGATAAACCGGATCAAGCCCCACACGGACTTCGACGGGACCGTCGAGAGCGGCCTCTCGAAGATGCTCGTCATCGGGATGGGAAAGCAACGCGGCGCGAAGATCGCACACACCTGGGCGGTCGACTGGTCGCTCCGGAACATGATACCGGAGATCACCGACCAGCTCCTCGAGGCGCTGCCGGTCGTGGGTGGGGTCGCCGTCCTCGAAGACCAGCACGACGACACGACATTGATAGAGGGTATCCGGCCCGACGGCTTTCTCGACAGAGAGGCCGAACTGCTGGAGCGCGCGTACGAGGTCATGCCGACGTTGCCGTTCGAGACGCTCGACGTCGTCGTCTTCGACCGACAGGGGAAAGACATCAGCGGGCAGGGGATGGACACGAACGTCATCGGGCGGCGACCGTTCAGTATCAACGAACCGGAGCCCGACGAACCGCGGATCAAGCGGATATTCACCCGCGGCCTCACGGACGCCACGCACGGCAACGCGATGGGTATGGGGTCGGCAGACTTCGTCCACCGGCGCCTCGTCGAGCGGCTGGAACCGTCGACGACGCTGATCAACGCTATCACTGCGAGCACGACGCGCGGGGTTCGCATTCCACCCGTCGTCGACAGTGATCGGGGCGGGCTCCTCGCCGCGCTCGCGACGATCGGAGTCGTCGATCCAGAGAACGTTCGCGTCGTGCGAGCGCCGGACACGATGCATCTCGACCGGTTCTACGCCTCCCCGGCCCTCGTCGAGGAAGCGCGGTCCCGCGACGACCTCCGGGTGGTCGATTCGCCCTCACCGATCGAGTTCGACGACGGCGACTTCGCCGCACCGCCGGCGGACGACCGACCGGGAGCGTGACGGACCCGGTGGACGGTGTGGCGCAACCGACAACGCGGGACCCTTCCGGACGGTCTACGGATGGTCCTGTGAGGGACGGACACTGTCGCTCGCTGAGGAGGCTGCCGTGATCGAACAGCGCGTGAGACAGCACGAGTTGGCTGCGTCCTCGGACGCCGGGACCGTCCAGTCGCCGCGCGAACCGTTAGCTCCCGTCTGTGGTCCCTGTCCCGTCTCTGACGGGGAGGTCTCCGGAATCGATCATCGCTTCGAGCGGATTCCCCTCGATAGTCAACGGTAGTTCGACGGGGCTGCGGCGCCGGGCGGACTCCCAGATACCGAATATCAGCTCGGTCGCGTTGAGTGCGTTGTTCGCTCTCAACTCCGGCTCGGTGCCGGTTTGCAGGCCGGTCAACGCGTCGTCGATGGCGCCCTCGTGGGCGACGGCGTTCGCGTCGTCGCGGCGGTCGAACTCGATCTCCGACCACTCGCCGTCCCCTCGCTGTCGGTACCGCACCGCCGCGTCGTGCCAGCCGACTTCCGCTACTCCCTCGGTCCCCCTGATGCGGTGATGGACCCGGTTCGGACCGAGGGCGTCGGTCCCCTCGCCGGTCGAGGCGATACCGACGACACCGTCCTCGTACTCCCACATCGCGAGCGCTTGCGACTCCGTGTGGTGGTCGTACGCCCCGCCGTACGCGTCCGGGACGGCTTCCGCGACCTGTCCGAAGACCCACTGACCCGGGCGGTCACCGGCGTACATCCCGCACAGGTCGAAACAGTGGGTCCCCCAGTCGAGCAGGTCGGGAGCGGTCGTCTCGATGCGCTCGACTTCCCCGATGACGCCGTCGTCGATCAGTCGCTTCGGGGCTCGCCAGCGCGGATGGAACCGGCGCATGTGATTGAACGTGAGCTGGACACCACGCCGGTCGCATTCACGCACCATGAGACCGCACTCGGACCAGTCGACCGCCATCGGCTTCTCGCAGTGAATTCCGTCAACGACTCCCTGCCGGGCACAGTCGACGACGATCGGCGCGTGGCTATCTGGCGGCGTACACACGCTGAGGAGGTCGGGTTCGACCGACGAGAGGAGTTCGCGGTAGTCCTCGTAGGCCCGACTGGTGTCGATCCCGAACTCCGCCGCGAACGATTCGGCGTGGTCCCGAACGACGTCGGCGCAGGCGACCAGTTCACAGTCTGGGTGGTCGCGATACGCGTTCCCGTGGGCGTATCCGATCGAGTAACCCGGTGCGTCCTGGTCGGGCGGCGATCCGACGCCGATAACGGCTGTCTCGAACGTTGACATCACCCAGCACTATCGCGGACGGAGGGTATGAGTATTTTCACAGTTGGGGCGCTCGTCTGCGACGACCGCGGTGTGTCGGTTCTCACAAGTGGCGACGATTTATCACCTCTGAGCGAGAGACCCTCCGAATATGGACGGAATAGACCCCGATATCGTCGTGCTCGGGGGTAACGACTACGACTTCCACCGGCTCGCTGACCTCGGACCGATCCTCGAGGACTTCCTGTGGGCGCACGCAGATATCCGGGTTGAGACGACAACCGACCGGGACGTGCTCCGCCCCGACGCCATTCGCGAGTACGATGTCCTGATCGACTACACGACGAGCGGCGCTCTGTCGGACCGCCAGTGGACCGGTCTATCAGAGTTCGTCCGTTCCGGGAACGGATACGTCGGACTCCACGGGGCGAGCGCCGTCTCCTGGGACGCTGACTCGCCCGCGGGGGAATTAGAAACGCTCGTCGGTGGCGCGTTCGAAGGGCACGACGAGTATACCAGACTCACGGTCGAGATCACGGACGAGTCTCACCCCGTAACCGACGACGTCGGGGACTTTCGCATCGCCGACGAACCCTATCGATGTCGCCACGGGAATGACGTGAGGGTTCTGGCGCGCGCTCACCACGACGGACCGGGGACGATTCCGGTCGCGTGGACGACACGGTACGGGAACGGCCGGGTCTTCTATTACGCGAACGGGCACGACGAGCGCGCGTTCGCCCACCCGGCGTTTCAACGACTAGTCCTCAACGGCGTTCGGTGGGTCTATCGAGGCGAGTGAGCCGCGCCCGTGGAACCGCTGACGAGATCCGAGACACACTTCCGAGAGTCGCCGTCTCCCATTCCGGCGTGATTCGATGAACCGGTCGGTGCTATCCACGGACCAGTGTCGGAGTCCCGAACTTGCCCCGGCCATTCGGTTTCCGGAATTAACGGCGACCGTCCGGTGTCGGGCCCGGTCGTGGGCCCGCCCTGTGGATCCGCTCCGGCCCGCTGAGTACTTCGACGTCCGCCTATACATATACTATATTACAAAACTATTAAGTTCCCATAGAGCAATTCACCGTTTGCAGGCGGAAAGCAGTCACGAGACATACATCCGAGAAACCATCGCACTCCCACCCGAATCCCGTCATTCGATTCGACTCACCCGCTAAAACCTGACAGCTTGGATCCGACTGGCCGCCTGCGTGCTCACGTTGCAAAACACACTCCGGGATTACGGTGACTCTGAACCGGTCGCCGTATCGCCGGATGCCGTCTCCACCTTCTGTCACATCCCACTGTTACTACGGAACTCGCTCAGGCCGTGCCGGACAACGCCCAAACCAGCAGCACGCGTTTCGTCTCTCGTTGAGGCCCACTGTTGCAGTGCCGATCCGAGTCCCGCTTCGTACCGAAGCGATGGATGTGGTCCCACACGCGGGCGGTTGGGGGCAGTTAGGACGGTCGCGGAGCGAGTTCGAGTCGTTCGAACTCCTTTTCCGGTGCTTCGAGGTCGGTCAGCGCCTCCCGCAATAGTCGCTGCATCTCCCGCACTGCTTCACCGTCCTCGTCGACGAGGTTCCGTTGCTGTTCGGGATCCTCGGTCACGTCGAACAGGAGTGGCTCCACGTGGCGGGGGTTCGAGGGCGCCTCGTACCGCCAGACCGGACTGTCAGTGTACGGCAGGTACGCCCCGCTCTCGGCATCGCGCTGGGGTTCGCGTGGTGTGAACCAGCCGTAGGCACTCATCATCTCTGTCGAGTGGCAGTACGCGTCGACGCTCTCGTCGCACGGGTGCATGTACGTGTACTGACCGTCGGTGACGTTGACGCTCGATCCCCAGTATCCGTAGAGCGCCCAGTCCCGGTGGTCGTCCGACCGTCCCTCCAGCACCGGCAGCAGGCTCCGGCTGTGTCTCGTGCGCGTAACCTCGAGACCGAGGAAGTCGATGATAGTGGCGTAGAGGTCGACTGCCGAGGTCAACGAGTCCACTCGTTCCCCGCGCCGCGGACTGTCCGGATGCCAGATGAAAAGCGGCGTGCGAGCCAGCACGTCGTACAGCGGTGCGCCCGGCTTGCCGACCCAGCCGTGTTCTCCGAGGTAGTGCCCGTGGTCCGACGTGACCACGACCGCCGTGTCCTCCCAGGCGCCGGTCTCGTCGAGCGCGTCGAGGACGCGCCCGAACCACCGGTCGACCATCGTCACCTTCCCCGCGAACTGCGACCGCACGAAGTCGACCTGCCGTTCGGTGAGCTCGCTCTGTCCCTCGTCGACGCGACCGTAGAACGGCCAGTTCACGAGCTCCGGGTCGCGGGGGTCCTCATCGGTGTACAGCGAGGCGTACGGTTCCGGCACGTGGAACGGCTCGTGGACATCGAAGCTGTCGACGTAACAGAACCACTCGTCCCAGTCCTGGTTCCGCCGAAGCCAGTCGGCTGTCTTCGAGAACACCTGCGGCGCGAAAAACTCCGTCTCGTCGGTGGCCTCTTTGTCGGCCACGTTCCGCGCGTACTGCGACCGATTCAGGTACCCGGTACCGCGGGGGTCGTCGGCGGAGACGTTTGTTATCTGCTGGTAGACCTCTTCTGGGGGATCTTGAGGCGCCGTCTGCCAGGCGTCGTACTCGTGCCCGCGGACGAACTCGAACCCGTTGAAGTCCTCGTAGTACCCGTGGCTCCCGTGCTGGAAATAGTGGAAGTGGTCCGTTATCAACTGCGTGAGGACGCCGTCCTCCCGCGCGAGACGCGGGAGCGGGTCGTCGAACGGTTCGATCGGTCCCCACGGGCGCCAGAGGAACTCCTGGGTACCGGTCAGCCACTCGCGGCGGGCCGGCATACACGGGAGACTACCGGCGTAGTGGGTGTCGAAGACCGTCGCTCGCTCCGCGAACCGGTCGATGTTCTCCGTCTCGACGTCGAACTCTACGTCACGGTCGGGATAGACATCGAGGAAGTGCCGGGTCAGGCTATCGATAGAGACGAACAGTACGTTCATTCGTCCTCCCGGAGTGCGTTCAGGAGAGCACCGTGCGTCTCGGCGGTTCGCAACTCCCCGTCGACGACCAGGAACGGCCCGCTGTAACAGTCGCCGCAGCGCTGGAGACACCGTTGTTCGGTCACCGGTACCTCGTCGAGACCGCCGAGTCGACGCCGGGTCGCCGAGTCGACGTTGTCCAGACAGTATTCTACGTGTCCGACCATCGTCAACCGTATTCGCGGGGAAGATAAAAAAGCCACTGCCCGGCCACGGATTTCGGGGACCGCCAGGGAACCGCCGCACGAACCGGAGGAGGTGAGGTGGCCGGAACGGTTATGTCTGCCGCCTCTCACAACCGGATGATGGAGTTAACCCCACCGACGGAGACGATCCGAACTGGACACGACTGGTTCGACGAAGCGGCGATGGGGCTGTTCGTTCACTGGGGCATCGCGAGCGTCCGTGGCGACACCGAACTCTCGTGGGGAATGATCGAAGACCGCCCGTGGGACGACCGCGACGCGGTGTCCGCCGAAGAGTACTGGGGACTGGCCGAGGAGTTCGACCCCCATTCGTACGCTCCGGACCGGTGGGCCCGGGCTGCACGTGAGGCCGGAATGTCGTACGCCGTACTGACCGCGCGCCACCATGACGGCTTCTCGATGTGGCCTACCGAGTACGGGGAGTTCGGTGTCGCCGAGAATCTGGACGGACGCGACCTCGTCGGAGAGTTCGCCGACGCCTGCCGTCGACAGGGAATACAGGTCGGACTGTACTATTCGCCGCGTGACTGGCACCACCCCGATTATCCGGGTTCTCCCGGATCCTACGGGGAACTCCCCGACGAAGTTCCGCCGACTCCGGAAGGGATGGCCGAGCGCGAGTCGTACCACCGGTACGTCACGGGGCAGGTGGAGGAGCTGCTGACGCGGTATCGACCGGACCTCCTGTGGTTCGATGGTTACTGGCCGGTCGAAACCAGCGGCGACGCAGAACTGTACGATGTCGTCAGGGCGGCCGACTCCGAGATAGTCGTTAATGACCGCGGTGGGGCATCGATACTTGGCGACTACCAGACGTACGAGTGTGACTTTCCGGAGCGTCCGCCGAGTGAGCCATGGGAACTCTGTCAAATATGGACGGGTGGGCCCGGAGGAACCTGGGGTCACGTCGACGGTGAGACGTACGAGTCTCACTCGTGGACAGTTGACCTGTTGGCCAGAACCGTCGGCTGGGGCGGAACACTCCTGTTGAACGTCGGCCCGCTGAGCGACGGACGACTGCCGGAGGGTGCACGCGACCGTCTCAGAAAACTGGCTGACTGGCACGCCGCAAACGAACCGTCTGTCCGAGATGTCCGACCAGGACCGTGGCCGCCACAGTGCGACCGGCCGGTGACACGGTCGGCCGATGGCCGCGTGTGGTACGTCCACCTTCTGGATCGGACTTCCGGGCGAGTGACCGTGCGTAACGTCCCTGAACCGCGCGCGCTGACGGTACTCCGCGACGGTACGGCGGTTCCGTTCGAATACGAGCGGTCACGACCGTCCGGTGGGGGCGCTGTCCGCGTCGAACTCCCCGTCGACGGTGTCGAGGCCCTCGACGTGCTCGCGGTCACGTGGGACGACCCACCGAGAGACGACCCGGACGGCCTCGGTCGACCGCGGTAATCGACCAGTCGAGGTGTCGTTCGGACGTATCGCGGGAGTGCGGATCAGCTGGCACTGGTCGACCGCCCGAATCTTGATGACCTCCCGTCTCGATCGGATGCGTCATGCAGCGATTCCGCGCGGGATTCGCGACGGCGCAGCTATCGATAACCCATCCGATCGAACTCGCCGGCTACGGAGACGAGCGGATCGCGACTGAAACGCACGACTCGCTCGGCGTCACGGCGCTGGTGCTCTCGGACGGGGCGACGACGGTCGGCATCGCTTCGCTCGACGTCTTTCTGGTCTCCCGTGAGACGCGCGCGGCCATCAGCGACCGTCTCGGGGAGCGTGGAGTCCCGCTGGACTCCCTCACGGTCGCCGCGACGCACACACACTCCGGGCCGCACCTTCCGAACCGGACGATAGAACTCAAACCCTCTCACCGAGACAAAGACGTCGACCAGGCGTTTCTCCGAGAGGTAGAGCGTACTACCGCCGACGCGCTCGAGACCGCGCACGCGAACCTGGAACCGGCGTCGCTCCAGTTCGGCCGCGCGGAGACGACAGCGGCCTCCGAGAACCGCCGCCGGGTCGGCCCGATGAGCGACGAACCGCGGGTCCCCGCGGGAGAGATCGACCCGGAGGTCCACGTCCTTCGGGTCGCGACGGATTCGGGAGCGGAACTGGTGGTCTATAACTTCGCCTGTCATCCGGTGTGTCTCACCGCCAGCGAGGCACGGGTGTCCGCCGACTGGCCCGGGGTCGTCGCGGACCGTATCGATGCGGAAATCGGGGCCGAGACGCTGTTCCTCAACGGGGCCACGGGCGATATCAACCCCCTGGACTGGTCGATCGACAGAGATAGCGACGCGATGTACGAGTTCATGACCGAGACCGGCGAGACGATCGCCGACGCCGTCCTGGCGGGGTATCAGGACGCGCGAACGGCCTCACCCGCGGACTGCGCGCCGATCACTGTCGACCAGCGCGAGGTCCGATTCGATGTCAAGGCAGTACCTGACACCGAGTCGCTGGTGGAACGGCGCGAGACGTTGCGGTCGGAACGCGATGCGGCCGACGGTAACCGGGAGAGCCAGCGGTTAGAACGGGACCTCTCGTACGTCGAGGAACTACTTGCTCTGGCCGACTGGGGATGTAGTCGGTTCCCGGTCACTCTTCAGCACGTCTCGGTCGGCCCCGTCGGTCTCCTCGGCGTTCCGGCCGAGGTGTTCGTCGGCCACGGTCTGGATCTCAAAGCCGCCGCGAGCGAACCGCTCATGCCGGTCGGGTACGCCAACGGATACATCGGGTACATCCCGACGCTCGCTGACCTGGAGCGGGTCGGGTACGAGGTCCGAACGTCGGTCATCGCTCCCGAATCGATAGTCGAGTTCCGGCGGATCTGTCGCGAGATGGTGTGACCCGGACTACCGTGCCCGTCACCCGGGACGACCACCGGACGCCGGCGGTCGGCGACGATCGTTGCGTCACTGACTGACAAGGCCCCAAACGCTTCGAGTGGTAGTGGATTCGCGCGTCTGAACGCTCCGCGAGAGATCGATGGACCCGACGCGGCCCGGGCGTGAGTCAATCCCTGCGTTCGACGCGGGCGCCGTCGGGCGCCGGGACACGCCCGTCGAGCAGCGGGTCGTCCGTCTCTCGCATCCAGTCTTCGAGCCGGTCCGAGAGCTCTTCGTATACCGCCGCGTGGTCCGGGTCGTCAACGAGGTTTTCACGCTCGGCGGGATCGACGTAGCAGTCGTAGAGCGCCTCCTGTGGCCGGTCGCGCTCATAGAGTCCCGCTCCCTCTAGGAACGAGGCACTCTGACCGCCCGGAACGTTCGTCCAGTCAGCGCCCACCCCGTCGAAGCGACGAATGTACTTGTACCGCTCCGTCCTGACACATCGCTTGGGTTCGTAGGTCCCGTGATAGGAGAGTTCGCTGTATACCGCCTCTCGGATCCGGTCGGTCTCTCCCCGTACGAGGGGCAAAAGCGAGTTCCCCTCGACCCACGAGGGAACGTCGATATCGAGGTATTCGCAGACCGTCGGAAACACGTCGACGTGCGATACGAGTGCGTCTTGAGCGTTGCCTCCCCCGTCTTCCACCCGATGGTCGTCGGGGAAGCGGGCGAGGAGGGCGACTTCGATTCCACCGTCGAAGAGCGACCCCTTCATCATCGGGAACGGGGCGCCGTGGTCGGTGGTGAACAACAGAAGCGTCTCCTCGAGTTGCCCAGACTCGCGGAGGGCGTCGACGACTGTCTCGACACACTGGTCGACGTACTCGACGAGTACCCGAAACGCCGCCGTTTCCTCACGAACGGCGGGGACATCCGGGAGCCGGCGGGGTGGGGAAACGCGATCCGGATCGACGCGGTCCTGGTCCAGAGGCATCGGGTCGTGCGTGTTCCAGAGCCCGACCGAGAGGAAAAACGGTGTCTCTTCGCCCGCGTGGTCACGAACGTACGAAGCTGCGGCCGCCGAATTGGCGAGGTCCCGGCGGGTTCGCTCGTGGTCGATCAGGATATCGCGGACGCCATCGACGTCGCCGTCGAGCGTGCGGTCGTACCCGAGCACCTCGCGGGCGGCGTCGTAGCGGTTCTGCTGCCGGTCGTCGACGTCCGTGTCGAGTCCCGCGGGGTCGGCCTCGTGTTGCTGTCCGGCGAGTACCGACTCGTACCCGTTCCGCGAGAGATAGCCGGCGAGGTGGCGGTCGTAGTTCTCCATCGCGAAACCGCGGTGGGCGAGTCCCACCAATCCGTTAGAGTGGGGCGACTGTCCCGTCAGCAGCGCGCCGCGGGCCGGGGAACAGGTCGGACCTGCACAGAACGCGTTCCGAAACAGGACACCCTCGTCGGCCAGTCGCTCGAGCGCCGGTGTCTCGACCCGATGTCCGTACGGGCCGACGTATCGTCCGGTGTCGTCCGTGTGAATCAGTACGACGTTCGTCACCGTCGAATCATATCGACACAGCAACGTAAACCGACCGGTCCCAGATCCGTCTCGTCACCCTCGTGGACCGGAGTGGCCCCGCACCGGCGGGGAGCAAGCGCCGTAAAGTCACGGAGGTCAGGAACTGACTCGGGTGGTGATGTCGGCAGTCGGGAGATCGCGTTCCCGGTGACCGCGGTGGGGTGTCCGACCGACAGGAGTCTTATATACTCGGGCCGTGACCGATATCTCGATGCCCGACTTAGCGATACACGGCGGGAGCCCCGTCGCTCCCGGCGGACTGGCCGGCGACTGGCCCGTGTTCGACGACCGGGAGCGCGAGACACTGCGACGAACGCTGGAGAGCGGGAAGTGGTGCAGCGCGGGTTTCTATTTCGAGGACGACGAGTCGAACGTGGCCCGGTTCGAAGACGCGTTCGCCGACTACGTGGGGACCGAACACGCGACCACCGTTCCGAACGGTACGCAGGCGCTCCAGTTGGCGTTCAAAGGCATCGGTCTCCGGCCCGGTGACGAGGTGATCGTTCCCGCCGTCACGTTTTTCGCCTCGGCGTCCGCCATCGTCCTTGAGAACGGCGTTCCGGTCTTCGTCGATGTCGACCCGGACACCTATCAGCTGTCCCCGGACGCGGTCGAGGCCGCGATAACGGACCGAACGAAGGCTATCGAGGTCGTTCACTACGGCGGCTACCCCGCGAACATGGACCGCATCCTGGAGATCGCGGACGAACATGACCTGTATGTCGTCGAAGACGCTGCAGAGGCCCACGGGACCGAGTGGCGAGGAGAGAAGGTCGGCTCTCTCGGCGACGTTGGGTGTTTCAGTTTCCAGCAGGGAAAACCGCTCACCTGCGGCGAGGGCGGCGCGGTCACGTACGACGAAGACGAGCTGGCCGACCGGATCTATCCGCACGTCAATCTCGGTCGCGCCCGGGACGGAGGCAAGTACGAGCACCGCGTTCCGGCGGGGAACTACCGACTCTCGGAATTCCTCGGTGGGCTCCTCCTCGACCAGTTGGACCGCCTCGAAACGCAGACGGAAACGCGACATGCGAACGGTCGATACCTCGCCGAGCGCCTGGCGGACGTCCGGGGGATCGCGACTCTCCGGGACGACCCGCGGATCACGAACCGGGGCTACTACTTCTATTTCCTGCGGTTCGACGCGACGGTGTGGGACGGCACCCACCGCGATACCTTCGTCGAGGCGCTCCAGGCCGAGGGGATCCCGTGTCACACGGCCCACAACGACCCGCTCTACCGGAACCCCGCCTTCGCGGAGATCGACCCCGATCTCCTCTACGGCGCCGAACCCGAGTACGGGAGCTGCCACTGCCCGGTAGCGGAGCGGATCTACGAGTCCGAGGCTGTCGCGCTCCCGAAAGAGGTCCTCGCGACCCGGGATAACGCCGAGACGACGCTTGAAGCGATCGAGAAACTGCGGGAGCAAAGCGACGCGCTGGCGTCGACGGCTGGTTCGACCTGATATCGGACCACGACGGTTGCCTGAGGGGGTCCCTGTCGATCTCGCGATTATTGCCGATTATCAAGCATACATGGAGTAACTCGTTCAACTATCACGTATGACGGAGACCTCAAACGCTCTCAGCATCGTCTGTTCACACCGCGAGGGCGAGCAGGGCGGTGTCTACACGTTCCGTTCGGACGCGGACGGCGAACTAGAAATGGTGTCGCGGACTCCGACAGGGAAGCCCGCGTACGCCGCCGTCCATCCGGATCGGTCGCACGTCTACACGGTCGACAGGGTTGGCGGTGGTCGGCTGAGCGCGTTCCGCGTCGACCGGTCCAGCGGCGACCTGACGAAACTGAACGAGCGCTCGAGCGAGGGCGCGGGACCGGCCTACGTCAGCGTCGACGCCACCGGGAGCTACGTCTTCGTCGCCAACGGTTCGGGCGAGACGGTCGCCGCGTTCCCGATCCGCGAGGACGGGGGCATCGGTCCGTCTTCCGATACCGTTCGGCCCGGTTCGAGGAGCGAAGCGTCGACCGAAGGGCGGACCCTGCACCCCCATTGCATCGTTCCCGGCCCTGAGAATCGGTTCGTGTACGCCCCCGACATGAAAGGCGAGCGGATCTGGGTCTACGAGGTCGAGTTCGGCGACGGGACCTTCGTTCCGGCGGACCCGCCTTTCGTCCGGGTCCCGGACGGAACCGGGCCGCGCCACCTCGCCTTTCATCCGAGCGGTCGGGTCGGGTACGTCGTCAACGAACTCGGCGCCTCTGTCACTGCCTTCGAGCGCGACCCAGACACTGGAGCGCTCAGTTCGGTCCAGACAGTCGGAACGTTACCGGGCGACTACGACGGCGAGAACAAGTGTGCTGACGTACACGTCCACCCGTCGGGTGAGTGGGTTTACGCGTCGAATCGGGGACACGATAGTATCGTCGCGTATTCCGCCGATGCGGACACCGGCGGTCTCGAAGTCGTCGGCCACGAGTCGACCCGCGGTCACTGGCCGCGAGACTTCGCTATCGATCCGGAGGGACGGTTTCTGTACGTCGAGAACATGCGCAGCGACGCGGTCGAGACGTTCCGGATTGACGAGGCAACGGGTCGACTCTCGCAGACAGACCGGCGCCTGGAAGTCGTGTCTCCGATCTGCATGCGGTTCCTCTGACAGCGGAGAGACTGAGCGGAGTTCCGAGAAGACGGACGTGGCGGTCCCTATCGCTCGGCGACGACCGGATTCTCGAGAGTGCCGATCCCTTCTATCTCGGCGGCGACGTCGTCGCCGGCTGACAACAGCTCCGGGGGGTCCCTGAATATTCCGACTCCTCCCGGCGTCCCTGTCGAGATAACGTCTCCCGGTCTGAGAGTCATCACGTCCGAGATGTACGCGACGAGGTCGTCGACATCGAAGATGAACTCTGACGTGTTCGACTCCTGTTTGGTCTCCCCGTTGACTCGCAGGGCGACGTCCGTGCCGTTCGGATCGAAGTCACCGGTCGCGAGCGCGGGCCCCATCGGCGCGAACGTCTCGTAGCTCTTGCCGCGGAAGAACTGCCCGTCGTCGAACTGCGCGTCGCGCGCGCTCACATCGTTCAGAACGGTGTATCCTGCGACGTGCTCCCGGGCGTCCTCTCGAGCGACGTGACGCGCTTCGCGACCGATCACGACGGCCAGTTCGACCTCGTAGTCGACCTGTTCGATGCCGTCCGGGTGGACGATCGGGTTTCCGGGATTCGTCACGGACGACGGCGCCTTCGCGAACAGTAACGGTCGCTCTGGAACTTCTTCGTCCTGTTCTTCGGCGTGGTCGTGATAGTTGAGACCGACGCAGACGACCTTGTTCGGGGACGAAACAGGTGCCAGTAGGTTGACGTCGTCGGGGTCGACATCGGCCTGCTCACGTTCGATCAGCGTTCGCACGCGGTCGAGATACGACTCGTTTGTCAGTTTCTCGAACGTTAGGGGTTCGAGTGCCGTACCGGTTAGCGGAACGATTCCGTCGTCTGTGCGGACACCGTACTGTGGTTGTCCACCGCTGGAGTATCGAACGAACTGCATCGACGCATAGTTCTGCCGGTCGACACATAAAACCGAGTTTTCCGAGTCGCGGGCAGTTCCGAACTCGCGACCCCGGCTACTTCCACGGACCAGGAGACAGCCCGACCTGGCGCGTTTTCGCTCACGCGCGCCCGTCGATGAACGCGTCCAGGTCGACCGCGAGACGGTCGACGATGTCGGGGTTTTCGTCCGCGACGTTCTCGGATTCGCTCTCGGGGACGTCGTGGAGGATCTGCGGGCGTTCGGCCCGGCGACGGCGACCGTTCTCCGGTTCGACCGCCATCGGTTCGAACTGACCGGCGTATCGGTGGTCCGGCTCGTACCCCTCGATCAACTTGTACCGCCCGTCGTACGCCATCCGCCAGGAGCCGAGACCGGAGTAGACGACGTCCCTGGGCGTGTCGCCACCGGCCAGACAGTCCCGCATCGACCTGCTGTCGACGTCGCCGGCGTCGAGGCCGGCGTAGTCGAGGAACGTCGCGTGCAGGTCGAGGATCGTAACGGGGTCGTCGATGGGGTCCCGGTCGGCGACGTCCGGACCGGCTACGACGAGCGGGACGCCGACCGACGCCTGGTGTGGCGAGAGCTTCTGCCACTGTCCGTGGTCGCCGAGCATCTCTCCGTGGTCGCTCGAGAACACGATCAGAGTGTCTTCGAGTTCGCCTCGCGCCTCGAGATCGTCGAGGAACCGGCCGACGCACCGATCGATGTGTTCGACCATCGCCGCGTAGTTCCGCCGTATCTCCTGGTGTGTCCCCGGCGGAACGCTCAGGTCGCAGTCGACCGGGTCGGGAAACTCGACCGGCGGGTCCCGGTACCAGCCGTGCATCTCCTCGGTGACGTCCCAGGTGAAGTGCGGGTTCTGGAAGTTCACCTCCAGAAACCACGGTTCGTCGTCCGGCGCGTCGTCTATCAGGTCGAGTCCAGCGCGGGTGATCCACTCGTCGTAATACTCCTCCTGGTCGAGCGGTGTGGGGTAGGTCGCGATCCACTTCGTCGTGTTCCCGGCCGCCCGTCTGCGCTCGTAGTCTTCCACGATGTCGTCGAGCGAGCCCCGCTCGTCGAGGTAGGCGGTGTACGGGTCGCGTGGCTCGTCGTTCGGATCGTCGATGATCCGTCGGACGGTCTGCCCTTTCGCCGGGATGAACCGCGTGTCCGAGAACCCCCACTGTTCGCAGTTCCGGTTTCCCGAGAGGCCGAGCGGGAACCCCGACGTGATATCCCACTTCCCGGTCCCCATCACGTGGTAGCCGGCCTCGTCGCGCAACCGCTCGTAGTATGTCGTCCGATTCGGCGGGTAATCGACACTGTTTCCCGGGACTCCACAGCGGTCGTACTCGTACCCCGACGCGAGACAGGCCCGCGACGGGTTGCACACCGGGGACGGGCAGACGGCGTCCCTGAACCAGGTCCCCCGGTCGACGAGACGCTCGATGTTCGGAGTCCGGACCGGGACTTCCGGGTCCGGACCAAGCCAGTCCGGACGCTGTTCGTCGGTGAAGAGAAACAGGATGTTGGGTTCGGTCGCTGTTTCGGGCACAGGCCCACCATCACCGCGTTCCTTCTTGAGGGTTTCTCCGACTGACTTGTCGTTCGATCCCCGCGTTCGCCGCGGCGCTCACCCATCAGCGCACGCCTCCCGTCAACGGCTTCCTACCCCATCCGGGGAATGCCGGATTCTCACGCCGACGACAACTCGCTCCCGGGACGACGACAGACGACGCGCGGCGTAGGGGCGCCGATTCCGACGGTCCGGGGAGACGCCGTTACCCGCCCTAACAACCCGGTGAGGCCTTCAGGGAAACTATTAATGGCGCGAGTGCGGTAGAGCGGGCGTGACCGAGACACCGAACATACTCTTTCTTTTCACCGACCAGCAACGGCCGGACTGGTTCAGCTGGAACGACAACGTCCCGGTGAGAACGCCGAACGTCGAGTCGCTCGCGGACCGCGGGGCGCGGTTCGACGGGGCCGTCTGTCCCAGCCCAGTCTGCAACCCGTCGCGAGCGGCGCTGGCCTCCGGGATGGAGTACGACCGCTGTGGCGTCCTCGGGAACGACGCGGATTACCCGCTCTCGCAACCCACGTATTACGGACGGTTGCGCGATGAGGCCGGCTACCACGTGATGGGGTGTGGCAAGTTCGACCTCACCACCGATTTCACGCTTGGACTGAGCGGCGACCACGGCGTCGAGCGGTGGGGATACTCGGACGGGAAGTTCAACGCGGGGCTGAACGGCGCGGTTTACCGCTACCTCGAGGATCCGAACCGAGTTCCCCGTGACCCCTACACGGCGTATCTGGCCGATGAGGGGTATCTGGAGGACTACATCCGGGACCATCAGCGTCGACTGGAAGAGGGGAGATGGACGGCGACGTTCCCTTCGCCGCTTCCACAGGAGGCGTATTACGACGAGTGGATCACGCGGAACGCGATCGATCTGCTCGAGTCTGCGCCCGAGGACCGACCGTGGTT
>Ga0207720_100180_pt1 | contig 58133 bp, 52 predicted proteins | sample A23P2SouthBayCA_2_FD_187751 | JGI IMG/M metagenome (GOLD analysis project Ga0207720, IMG submission 187751) | Aerobic enrichment media microbial communities from Eden Landing Ponds, California, USA - A23 E3 (2) (SPAdes) | ecosystem: Environmental > Aquatic > Marine > Unclassified | place... | reverse complement strand
CGCGTCGGCGAGTTCGCGCCCGTCGGACAGCGGGCTCACCTCGGCCTCGCGGCCCCAGACGATCGTCGGGGCGGCGTCCATCTCTGCGAACGCGGCCACGAGGTCGAGGTCGCTGTTGAGGTACCCCGAGACGAACGACGCGGGCGCGAACCGCGCGTTCTCGACGTGGCTCGTCCGCCACTCGTAGTCGGTCCACTCGTCGCTCGGGTTCGTCGGGTCGTCGTAGCCGTGGTCGGCGTTGAAATACCGTATCGACGGCTTCGAGGAAATCACGTTGAACAGCGCGTCGCCGACGAGCGGCGCCCGGATCAGCTCGCGCAGCCACGACTTCGGCGGGCTCGGTCCGGCGACGGTCGTCGGACAGACGCCGACGAATCCCCGGACGTCGACGCCGTCAGCCGCCGAGTCCTCGACGTCGACCGCGGCGGCCGCGTAGGCCGCCGAGAGCGACGAGGCGACGACCGCGGGCCGATCGAAGTCGGCGAGGAAGTCGCGGACGAAGTCCTCGTACAGCGCCGCGGAGTAGCGCAGCGGCGGGCGGTCGGACCGACCGAACCCCGGTAGGTCGGGGGCGACGACGTGGTGGTCCGCGGCCAACTCGTCGAACACTTCGCGCCACTCGCCCGCGGAGCCGGCGGCGTTGACGCCGTGGAGGCACACGAGGTCGGGGTCGTCCGGGTCGCCCGCCTCGGTGTAGGCAACGTCCATCCCGCGCCAGCGGAAGGTGCCGTCGTCGCCGTCGAGCGGTGACTCTAACTCCCCTTCGTACCGGAGGCCGGTGTTGATGGCGGCGAGCGAGCCGACGCCGAGGAGGGCGGTCCCGGCGAGGTTCCTGAGCTTCATGGAAACCTGTTGGTCCGCTGGCGACTTATACCTCGTGGGCTCGCGGGCCCGCCGTCGCCTCCACATCACGTCGCGTCGCGGTCGACCTGTTTCCCGCCGCCGGCGCCCTCTCCGTCGGACTCGACGCTCTCTCCGTCGGACTCGACGCTCTCTCCGTCGGACTCGACGCACTCCGCGATCGGCTCGACGATCGCCGCGGCGAGGCTGTACGGGTCCGTCTCCCGTCGCCGGACCGAGTCGGCGAGCGCGTCGATCCCGCCTCGACGCTCGATCTCAGCGGTCGCGAGCGCGCCGACGTCCGAGCGGACGAGCGTTCGGATCTCCTCGGCGTAGCGCCGCCGCTTCGTCGACTCGATCGCACCCGACTCGCGGAGGTGAGTCGCGTGAGCGTCGAACGTCTCGATCAGCTCCGAGACGCCCTCGCCGGTGTTCGCGACGGTCCCGAGCACTTCGGGGGTCCACGCCGGCGCCTCGCCGGTATCGTCCCCGCCGTCTCTGTTTCCTTCCCGATTCCCGTCGTCCGGATGGTCCGGAACCTCGAACCCGTGGTGTCCCCCGTCGAGCCCCTCCGTCGGGCTCTCGCGCCGGTGGACCATCTCCTCTAGCTCGGCGAGGGTGCGCTCCGCGCCGTCCATGTCGGCCTTGTTGACGACGAACACGTCGCCGATCTCCAGTATACCCGCCTTCAGCGTCTGCACGTCGTCGCCGGAGCCGGGCTGGACCAACACCGCGACGGTGTCCGCGGTGCGGACCACGTCGACCTCGTTCTGCCCGGCGCCGACCGTCTCGATGACGATCACGTCCTTCCCGAAGGCGTCGAGCGCCTTCACGGCGTCCGCGGTCGCCATCGAGAGCCCGCCGAGTTGGCCGCGCGCGCTCATCGACCGGAAGAACACGTCCATGTCGCCGACGTTCGACGCCATCCGGATCCGGTCGCCGAGCACCGCGCCGCCGGTGTACGGCGAGGAAGGATCGACCGCCACGACGCCGACGGTGTCGCCGCGGTCGCGGTAGGCGGCCGCGAGCTTGTCGACGAGCGTCGACTTCCCAGCGCCGGGCGCTCCGGTGATCCCGATCACGTCGGCGCCGCCGGTGTGCTCGTGGAGCGCGGCGACGATCCCGCGGTAGCCGGCGGCGCGGTCCTCGATCCGCGTGATGACGCGCGCGAGGGCTCGGTGGCTCCCCGCGAGGAGGTCCTCGACGAGCGCGGCGTCGCCGTCGCCGAGCGCGGTCGCGTCCGTCCCGTCCATCTACTCGCGCTCCGGGAGGTTGTCCCGGATGAACTCGATCGTCTCCTCCATCGGGGTTCCGGGGCCGAACACCTCGGCGACGCCCAACTCCTTGAGGTCCGCCTCGTCGTCGTCGGGGATGATCCCGCCGACGAGGATCAGGGTGTCCTCGAACGCGCCGTACTCTTTGAGCCCCTCGATCACCTTCGGGACGAGCGTGTTGTGCGCGCCCGAGAGGATGGAGATGCCCAGCACGTCCACGTCTTCCTGGACCGCCGCCTGCACGATCTCCTCCGGCGCGCGATGAAGCCCGGAGTAGACGACCTCGAACCCGGCGTCCCGGAACGCTCGCGCGATCACGTGTGCGCCCCGGTCGTGGCCGTCGAGCCCGACCTTCGCGACCAGACAGCGGACGGCTCGCGTCTCCTGTTCGGCGCTCATACCCGACTCTCCGTCGCGTGTCCGTTTGATTCTAACGGACGTTCGGGATCGTTCGAGGTCGCTCGGACCGCGTCGGGAGGGGATATCTGTGCCCGCCCGGAATCGACGCGTTGAACGCGGCGGCGCCGGTACCGAACAACATGGACACCGACGCCGCACGGGACGACCCCGACGATCGACTCCCCGCCGGGGCCCGGATCGGTCGCGCTGCGCTTCGGGTCGCCGACCTCGACGAGACGACCGCGTTCTACCGCGACGTCGTCGGTCTCGCGGTGCTCGATCGCGACGACGACCGAGCGACCCTCGGCGTCGACGGAACCGCCCTGCTCGTCCTTGAGCGCACCGCCGACCGACCGGAGCGGAGTCGGACGGACGCCGGGCTCTTCCACACCGCGTTTCGGGTTCCGTCCCGCGCCGCGCTCGGCGAGGCGTTGGCTCGCGTGCGGGACCGGTGGCGCCTCGACGGCGCCTCCGACCACCTCGTCAGCGAGGCGCTGTACCTCGACGACCCGGAGGGCAACGGCGTGGAGATCTACCGCGACCGCCCCCGCGAGGAGTGGCCCGTCGACGACGACGGAACGGTCCGGATGGCGACCGAGCCGCTCGACGTGCAGGGGGTCGCCGGAGCGGCGGGCGGGGAGCGCGCCGGCCTCGTCGACGACGTCCCGCCCGGCACCGACGTGGGCCACATGCATCTCGAAGTCACCTCGCTGTCGGCGTTCGAGGCGATGTACGTCGACGGCCTCGGCTTCGAGGTCGGGATGACGGGGCCGAACGTCCGGTTCGTCGCCGCCGGTGGCTACCATCACCACATCGGCGCGAACACGTGGCAGGGGCGGACGACCCCCGCGGCGGGACGGGGGCTCGCGTGGTTCGAGGTCGTGGTTCCCGACGAGAACGAACTGGAAGCGCTCCGCGAGCGACTCGACGCGGTCGCGGCCGACGGCGACGTCGGGTTCGAGACCAACGAGCGAGACGCAGGGATCGCCGTGACGGACGCCGACGGCATCGAGGTTCGGGTCCGGACGCCGTAGCCGCAGCCGAGCGCTCCGGACGGGTTCACGGAGCGGAGCACGGAGTGGGTCGGCTCACGGAGCGGTCACGTGACGATCGTCCGGAGCGTCGACTCGGTCAGCACCCCGGTGATGCCGAGCGCCTCGGTCGTCATCCAGCCGAGGAAGAGGGCGTACATCACGAGCAGGACGTACCCCTCCTCGGTGGTGATCTCGAAGTCAGTCGCGGCCAACACCACGACGACGAGGGTGGTGTAGAACAGGAACAGCATGAGCGGCACGGACGTGAGGAACCCGATCGAGACGCCGCCGGCGAGGATGACGCCGATCGGCAGCGCCGCGACGAGGTTGAACGTGTTCGTTCCGAAGACGTTCGCGACCGCCGCTCGCTTGTCGCCGGCCTTGCCCATCTTCACGCCGACGAGCAGGTCGGGGAACGAGCTCAGCACCGACAACACCGTCACGGAGACGAGGAACGGCGGTGCGTCGAGCGCCTCCGAGATCTGTACCGTCATGCTGACCATCGACTCGACCCCGACGAGCACGACGACCAGTCCCGCCGCGAACAGCCCGACCTGCTTCGGGACGTTCGTCGACTCGGTCCGCTTCAGGTCCGACGCGCCGCTTTTCCCCCCGACGAGCAGGATGACGTACACGCCGTACAGGACCAGCAGGCCGACGCCCATCTGCGGGGTGATTCGCGCGAGCTCCCGCCCGTCGGTCCCGAGGACGCCGAGAGCGATCACGCCGAAGAGGGCGAGGACGGCGACCATGTAGAAGATGGCGTCGCGGTAGACGATCCCCTGCGTCGTCGTCGTGTCGCCGCTCGTGACGGCGACGGCGGCCGGGATGACCAGTATGTTGAACACCGCCGTCCCGATGAGCGCTCCGGCGCCGACGCCGAAGTCGCCGAGCACGACCACCGAGATGACGATGATCGCGAGTTCGGGGAACGACGTCGCGGCCGCGACGATGAGCCCGCCCTGGACGGCCTGCGAGACGCCGAAGTGGTCGCTGATCTTCGACGTCGTCGACTCGACGACGTTCGCTCCCTTCCAGGTCAGCAGGAATCCGATCGCGCCCAACACGACCCAGACGGCGAGCGACTGGTCCCCGATGAGTTCCCGCAGTACGGTCACGTTCCCGTACTGCGTCCGGAGTCGATTAGAGCTTCCGGAGGGTCGCTTCCGTCAGTAGATCAGCGCATCGTCGTCCTCGCGGGGCGGTTATCCGAACTTCCCGGTGATGTAGTCTTCCACGCGCTGTTCCTCGGGGTCCTCGAAGATCTTGGTGGTATCGTCGTACTCCACGAGCCGACCGCCGGTGAGGAAGACGGCGGTTCGATCAGAGATGCGGGCCGCCTGCTGCATGTTGTGGGTGACGATGATGACGGTGTACTCCTCCGCCAGATCGTCGATGAGGTCCTCGATCTTCGAGGCCGCGACGGGGTCGAGCGCCGAGGTCGGCTCGTCCATCAGGACCACCTCCGGGTCGGGCGCGATCGCCCGAGCGATACAGAGTCGCTGCTGTTGGCCGCCCGAGAGGTCGAGCCCCGAGGAGCCGAGCTGGTCTTTCACCTCGTCCCAGAGCGCGGCGGCCTTCAGCGACTCCTCGACGCGCTCGTCGACGTCGCCGTCGTACCCCTGGATCTTCAGGCCGTAGGCGACGTTGTCGCGGATCGACTTCGGAAACGGGTTCGGCTTCTGGAACACCATCCCGATCTTCCGGCGCAGCGCGACCGGGTCCACGTCGGCGTCGTACACGTTCTTCCCGCCGAACTCGACGTCGCCCTCGACGCGGCACACCTCGATCATGTCGTTCATCCGGTTGATACACCGGAGGAACGTCGACTTGCCACAGCCCGACGGACCGATGAGCGCGGTCACCCGCTCTTCCGGAATCTCCATCGACACGCCGTCGATCGCCTGCTCGTCGCCGTAGAAGACGTTTAAATCCCGTGCGGCGACCGCCGTCCGATCGGGTGCCGCGGTCTGTTCGTCGGATCCGGTCTCTACGTCCGTCGTGATGAGTGAGTCGCTCGTTTCTGTGTTGCTCATGTTAGCTCCCTCGCTCCGCGCGGTTCCGCAGCAGTATCGCCGTCCCGTTCATGCCGATGAGGATGATCAACAGCGTGATAACGCCTGCGGCGACGACGCCGTATCGGAACTCCGCCTGCGGGTAGTTGGCCCACGCGTAGATCTGCATCGGCATCGCGCTGAATCGGCTGAAGAGGCTGTCCGGCGCGCTGAACACCGTCGTCGCCGCCCCGATCATGATGAGCGGCGCGGTCTCGCCGATCGCTCGCCCGAGCGCGAGGATCGTCCCGGTCAAGATGCCGGGGAACGCCTCGGGGAGAACGACGTTCTTCGTCGTCTGCCACCGGGTCGCACCCATCGCGTCCGACCCCCGGCGCAGGTCGTCCGGCACCGACCGGATCGCCTCCTGCGCGGAGATGATCGTGATCGGGAGGATGAGCAGCGACAGCGTCAGCGCGGCCGTCACCGCAGTCCCCAGCCCGAACCCGAGCAGGTTCGCGAACAGCCCCAGTCCGAGCAGCCCGTACACGACCGACGGGATGGCTGCGAGGTTCGCGATGTTCACCTGCAGCAGCCGCGTCAGCGAGCCGAGAATACCGCTTCCGGGCATGTACTCCTCCAAGAAGACGGAGGTCCCCACGCCGAGCACGAACGACAGCACCGCGACCAGCGCGATGATGATCACCGAGCCGACGATCGCCGGATACAGCCCGGCCTCGATCGCGGTGCTCGACGGCGACTCCGTGACGTACCCGACGTCGAGCCACGGGTCGGGCGCGGGGACGCCCCACGCCTCGACGATCAGCGCGCCGACGAGCGCACCGCCGACGAGGAGGGCGGGCAGCGCCAGTCCCACCACCCCGTCGCCCTCGTCGATCACTCGGTGCACGTAGACCGCCGTCGGGACGCCGACCGCGATGAGCACGAGCAGCGCGGTCGGGCCGGGAATGCCGAAGCCGCCGGCGAGGAACCCGCCCGCGGTCGCGACCGCGAGCGGCACGCCGCCGACCGCCGCCGCGGTGACCCGACTTCCGCGGTCGGCGACGACGAGCCCGCCGGCGATCGCGATCGGGACCCCGAGCGTCCAGAGGTAGATGAGAACATCGGACGGATACGTGGCGATAACGCCTCGGAGGTACACCGCGGCGACGACGCCGACGAGTCCGACGGGAATCGCCGCGGTCGTCGCTCGCGGGACCGAGCGCCAGCTGCCGTACGCGTACAGCGCCGCCGCCGGAACGACGCCCAGCGTGTACGCGAGGAACCACACCAACGAGTCGAACACCAAGAACAGCGTTCCCAGAGCGAGCCCCATCGCGACCCCCCCGACGAGCCGGCCCACCAGTCCGAAGCCGACGGCGCCGACTCGGCCGCGGCTCCCGACGTACGCGAGGTACGCCGTGACCGGCATCGCGACGACGAAGAGGTACGCGAGCTGCCAGCTGAGTCGCGGGATGTCCACGAGGAACGCCTCGATCGCGGTGAAAAGCGCCGCGACGCCGACGAGTCCTCCACCGAGCGCGCCGAGAGACCGGCGGGTCACCGTCGGGTCGCTCACGCTGTACAGGCAGAACGCGAGGAACGGGACGACGAGGGTGATAAAGTACGTCAGCAGCCACTCCGGGCTGGCGTTCGCCAGGTCGAAGGCGTCGATCGTGACGTACACGAGGAGCACGCCGAGCGCGACGAGCCCGACCACGCTCGCGCCGAGCGAGAGGTACTCGAAGACGACCCCTCGGACCCGGCTCACCTCGCCGAACTCGCTCGTGTTCGCGTTGTCCGTCGCCATTAGTACTCCTCCCGGTACCGCTGTGCGATGATATCACTGATCACGTTCATTACGAGGGTCACCACGAACAGCGTGAGGCCGAGCGCGAACATCGAGTCGTACGGGATCGACCCGCCGGTGAGGTCGCCGCCGGCGATCTGCACCATCGCGACGGTGATCGTCATCCCCGACTCCAGGAGAACGTCGGCGGGGTTGACGATCGGGATTCCGAAGGCGGCCTCCCGAACCGCCGGCATCCGCGCCTGCGCGCCCATCGCGACGACGACGATCATCGTCTCGCCGATGGCGCGGGACACCGCGAGGATGTACGAGGAGGCGATCCCCGAGATGGAGGCCGGGACCACGATCCCGGTCGACACCTCGAACTTCGTGGCCCCGAGCCCGTATCCGGCCTGCCGCAGGTCGTCGGGAACCGCGCTCATCGCGTCCTCGGAGATCGACGACACCATCGGGATCGTCATGATCCCGACCATGATCGACGCCGAGAGCGCGTTGAACGTGCTCATATTCGGGAACAGCGTCGCCTTCAGCGCCGGCGTGATGTACACCAGCGCGAAGTACCCGTACACGACCGTCGGGATACCGGCGAGGATCTCCAAGAGCGGTTTGAGTATCGAGCGCGCGTTCGGCGTCGCGTACTCGCTGAGGTAGATCGCCGTCAGCGTCCCCACGGGGAGCGCGATGAACGCCGCCGTGATCGTCACGACGAGCGTCCCGATAAGCAGGGGGATGATGCCGAACGCCTGCCCGCCGCCGGCCGGGTTCGGGCTCCAGTTGGTGCCGGTCAGGAACTCGGCTATCGGTATCTCTTGGAAAAACACCACTGCGTCCCACAGCAGCGTCGCGAAGATCGCGACTGTCGTGAGCAGGGTGATCGCCGCGCACGCGGCGAAGAGACCGCCGTAGGTTCCCTCCTTCAGTCGTCTGAGCCCGCTCCGCCGCTGGAGATCGGGACTCTCGGTACTATCTGTCACAACCGGTCGGGTATCGAACGCTGTCGTAAATCAATACACCGGTTCATGACGGCGCTACTCCTGCGCCCGTTCGATAGCGTCTTCGAGCTTCTGCTTCTGCTCCTCTTGGGTCTCCTCGGTCGCGGGGACGTACCCCACGTCGCCGGCGACGAGGTCCTCGTTGGTCGTCTGCTCGACGAAGTAGCGCGCGAACTCGGCGACGTGCTCCTTGCCGAGCGACTCGATCGACGGGTAGGTGAAAAGCGGTCGGGAGAGGGGAGCATACTCGCCGCTGGACGCCGTTTCGAGGCTCGGCTCGACCGGTCCGTCGCCGGAGTCGATCCCGATCGCCTTGAGTTGGTCAGGGTTCTGGGAGTAGTACGCGAAGCCGAAGTACCCGATCGCGAACTCGCTACCCGAGACGCCCTGCGCGATCGAGTTGTCCTGCTCGGTCGCCTGGTACTCGCTGGTGTGGCCGCGCTCCTCCAAGATGGCCTCGATGAAGTAGTCGTACGTCCCGGAGGTGTCGGCGGCGCCGAACCGTTCGATCTCCTCGCTCGGGAACTCGTCGCGGACCTCGTCCCAGGTCTGGGCGGGATCGGACTCCCAGATCTGCGCGAGTTCCTCGACGGTGAGGGAATCGATCCAGTCGGCGTCGTTGTTGACGACGACGGTGAGCGCGTCGGTCGCCGCGATGAGTTCGACGTACTCGACGCCGTTCTCCTCGCAGAGTTCCTCCTCTTCCGGCTGGATCGGCCGGCTCGCGTTGTTGAAGTCAGTGTCGCCGACGCAGAAGTAGTTGGAGAACCCGCCGCCCGAGCCGGTCGAGCTGATGTCGACCGAGACCTGGTCGTGATCCTCCGCGAAGTCCTCCCCGATGGCGCTCATCAGCGGGAAGACGGTCGAGGATCCGGCGATGTTGATCGAGCCGGAAAGGCCGTCGCCGCTGCCTCCCGTCCCTTGCGTGCATCCCGCGAGCGCCAGCGCGCCAGCACCGCCGAGCGCCGAAAGTGCTTTCCGCCGCGTGACCCCCTCGGTATCCGCGTCGTGGCTTGATGCCATCACCTGATCGAGAGCGTCATCGACATAAGTAGTATACTATGAGTAGTACGATCGACCCAGTACCGCTCCCCGGTGATATATACTCTATATAGTTTTCTCGACCGGGCCGCCTGCGGTCCGGTTACCGACCCGCTATCCGATCATTCGACTATTCGACCGTATTTTTAAGCCGCTCCGTGCGAAGAACCCGTCATGACCCCACCGACGACCGGGGATCCGATCCCGCTCTCGCTCTCCCGCGAGGAGGCGTGGGTCGCCCACGCCGCCCTGATCGCCGCGGGCGAGGCCGCCGTCGACGCCGGCGACGACGCTCCCGCGCAGCGCCGACCGCTCCGCCGCATCGAGCGGGACCGCGCGCTGACGCCGGACGGGGCGGCCCTCCTCCGCGACGCGCTGATCGACTACCTCGGCGACGCTCCCGTTCGCGACCGGGCGCCGGGCCGGGCGCTGCTGCGTCGGATCGACGACGCGGTCGAGTCGCGATCGCCGTCGACCTCTTAAGAAGCGCACCGCTGTGCGGCCACGACTATTTAAAAGCGAACCGCGGCGAGACTACGACCCCGCCTCCGCCGATCCCGCTTTCTCCGACCCCGCCTCCGCCGATCCCGCTTTCTCCGACCCCGCCTCCGCCGATCCCGCTTTCTCCGACCCCGCCTCCACCGCCTCGATCAGCAGCTCAGCCACGTCGACGATCTCCACGTCGTCCTCGAAGTTCCCCGTCTTCCGACCGTCCTCGAACATCGTCGTGCACATCGGGCAGGCGACGACGAACTTCTCGATCGCCGCTCCCGCGTCGGTGTCCTCGACCGCCTCGCGGAGGCGCTCCTCGCTCGGTTTGACGTCCTCGTCGTGCTCGGTCCACAGGCCGCCGCCACCGCCGCCACAGCAGAACGAATCCTCGCGGGAGCGGGGCATCTCGTGGAGGTCGGCGCCGGTCGCGGCGATCAGCTCGCGGGGGGCCTCGTACTCGTCGTTGTACCGGCCGAGGTGACAGGGGTCGTGGTAGGTGACGGTGTAGTCGAGTTCGTCGCCCGACAGGCCGAGCCGCCCCTCCGCCACGAGTTCCTCGACAACCTGCGTCCAGTGGAACACGCCGATTTCTCCCTCCGCGTTCCACGGCTCCTCGCGGTCGAACGGCATCATCGGGTCGTCGGCGAACTCCGCGAAGTCGACCTCGGGGTACTCGTTTTTGATGGTGTTGTACGAGTGCGGGTCCGTACAGACGATCGAGTCGAACTCGCAGTCGGCGAACGTCTCGACGTGGTGGCCCGCCAGTTCGAGGTAGAGGAACTCCTCGCCGATCCGTCGGACGTCGTTGCCGTCGGTCTTTTCGTCGTCGAAGAGGATACCGAACGACACGTCGGCCTCGTCGAACAGGCGGGCGAGCGCGCGGGCGACCGTCTTGTTCCGGTCGTCGAAGCTCGGGTAGTCGCCGACGTACCAGAGGTACTCCACCTCCGTCTCGCGGGCGTCTGGGACCTCCACGCCCCCGTCCAGTTCGTCGATCCAGTCGCCCCGCGTCGACTGCGACTCGCCGAAGGTGTTCCCCTTCTGCATGACGTCCTGGAACACGTCCTGGAGGTTCGAGTCGACCGCGCCCTCGTCGACGAGCTGACGGTTCAGCTTGGTGAAGGAGGTCAGGTGTTCGATGTCGACGGGGCAGGCGTCCATACAGGCCAGACAGGACATACAGGACTCCATCGACTCGCTGGCGATCACGCCGCCCTCGTCGGCGACGATGGGGACCGTGCCGCCGTCGGAGGCGGCGGCGGAACCAGCCACGCCGCCGTCGATGGCGGCGGTCCCGCCGTCCGTGGCTACCTCACCCCCACCGCCCGCACCGGCCACCGGATCGTCGCTCACGGACTCGCGGTACGCCTTTAAATCGAGGATGACGTCCCGCGGGTCGAGGTTCCTCCCGACGGTCTCGGCGGGGCAGGCCGAGGAACAGCGCCCGCACTTCGTACAGGCGTCGCCGTCCATCAGCTCTTTCCAGGTGAAATCCTCCAGGGACTCCGCGTTGGTGTGATCGAGGTCGGCGGGGACGTTGGGGAGCCGCGCGCCGGCCTTCTCGTCGCGGGCGACGACGTTCGCGAACGAGGAGATCATGTGGAACGGCTTCGCGTAGGGTATCCACGCGATGAAGGCGAACGCCAGCAGCGAGTGGCTCCACCAGACGACGCCGTAGATCGCCTCGGCGCCGCCGGGCGTCAGCCCGGCCCACCGGAACCCCGCGGCCATCGCCATGCCGACGAAGCTCACCGTCTCGTCGGCGCGCGCGGGCTGGCCGACGATTCCGAGCGCCTGCACGACGAAGCCACCGACGCCGAGGAGAAAGAGGGTCCAGACGAACGCGTCGTCCTCCAACGAGGTGTGTTTCCCCCACAGTCGTCCGTCGCGGTCGCGGTAGCGGCGGTACATCGCCATGCCGACGCCAACGACGAACAGCAGGCCGAACGCGTCGACGACGAACTGGTAGGCTACATAGAAGTCGCCCACCCAGAACGACTCGCCCGCGAGCGGTCGGTACACGTCGATGTCGAACCCGAGGATGGTCGTCGCGACCAGCAGGGTGAGGAAACCCCACAACACGAACGTGTGCATCACGCCGGCGTACAGGTCCCGATCGAACTGATTCTCGTTCGAGAGCACGGTCTTCGTCGCCGCGACGGTCCGAGCAGGGAGGTTCGACAGCCGGTCCCGCGGGTCCTCGCTCCCGCGGGCGTACGCCGCGAACCGGGCGTACACCCCGTAACAGAACACGAGGATCGCGACGGCGGCGAGCCAGTAGAACGCGGCCTTCCCAACCGGACCGATCGTCCAGAACGTCTCCCGGGTGGCCGCCTGCAGGGGAGTCATGATCGATCAGGCGGATACGGTCGGGTTAAAACTTGCCACAACCGGGGCGCGCTGTCCGCCGTTTCTCGGCCCCGCAGCGGTCGCCGTCCCGGAACCTGCACCACGGTCGCCGTCCCGGCACCTACACCACGGTCGTCGTCCCGGCACCTACACCACGGTCGCCACGGCCGCCGCCACCAACCCCGCGCCGACCGCGAGCGCCGGGTAGTCGGCGGGACCGAGCGCCAGTCGCGGGAGCGTCGGGTTCCACGCGAAACACCGCGCGTTCAGCGCGGCTCCCAGCCGGTCGGCCCGCCCGAACGCCCGGTTGATCCCCGCGACCGCGACGAGCCGCATGCGCTCGCGGACCGGGAGCGAGCCCCCGCCGCGCGCCTGAACCGCCTCGCGCGCCGTCAAGAGGTCTCGCTTCAGGAGCGGGAGGAACCGGAACACGAGCGCGACGCCGGTCCCGAGGAACTGCCCGGTCTTGCCCGGAACCGCCCGCTGGATCGCTGCCCGCGACTCGCGGACCGGCGTTGACCTGACGTAGCCGGCGGCGACGACGAGGATCAGCAGGACCCGATAGCTCGCGAGCCCCGTGGTCGCCGCGCGCTCGGCCCGGAACCACGGCGCCCCGAGCGTCGCCCCGGCGACGATGGGGGCGACGGCGAGCACCGGGAACGCGGCCCGGTAGGTCCACAGGTCTCGCGGACCGCCGCCGGCAAGGGACAGACAAGCGACGGCGAGGAGCGTGAGCGCGGCGAGCCCGCGGGGGGTCGTGTACGCGTACGCGGCCGCGACAAACCCGACCTGTACGAGGAGCTTCGACCGGGGATCGAGCCGGTGGGCGAGCGAGCCGCCGGGGACGTACGAGAGAGTCACGGTCCTGAGGCGGTGTCGCCGCCGGCGACGGGCGTGTGTCGTCCCGAACCGTCGGTCTCGAACGACGCCGGCACCCGAACGTCGAGCCCCGGCAGGTCCGCGACCGCCGCCTCCGGGGCGGCGTCGACCGCGACCCGCCCGTCTGCCATCCCGACCACGCGGTCCGAGAGCCCGAGCACGTCGCGGAGGTCGTGGGTGACGACGATCACGCTCGTCCCGGCCGCGCGGAGGTCGCGCAGGCGGTCCGTCACCGACTGCCGGGCCGGCTCGTCGAGCCCGGTGAACGGCTCGTCCAGGACGAGGTGATCGGGCTCCATGGCGAGCGCGCCCGCGATCGCGACGCGCTCGCGCTCGCCGCCGGAGAGGCTCGCGATCCGGTCGCCCTCCCGCTCGCCCATGTTCACCGCCGCGAGCGCGTCGTCGACGCGCCGGTCGATCTCGGCGTGCGAGCAGCCGAGGTTCTCCGGGCCGAACGCCACGTCGGCGCCGACGGTCGCCGCCACCAGTTGGTCGCGCGGGTCCTGAAACACCATCCCGACCGCGGTCCGGGCGGCGACGAGGTCGTCGCTCACGGGCGTCCCGTTGACGGCGACCGTCCCGGCGTCGGGCTCGACGAGCCCGTTGAACGTCCGGACGAGCGTCGTCTTCCCGGAGCCGTTCGCGCCCGCGAGGATCAGGAACTCGCCGTCGGGCACCGAGAGGGTCACGTCGTCGACGGCGACGACGGCGCCGTCGTCGTCGGCTCTCCCGCTGCCACCGCCGTCGCCGAACCGACACGTGACGCCGTCGACGTCGATCACGGTCTCGCCTCGTGCGTGCTCACGACCGCCTCACGCGGCCGCGACCGCGTCGGAGCGCACGATGCCGACCGCGGCGGCGATCTTCAGCGCCTCCGCGGGGAGGAACGCCGCGGCGCCGACTGTCACCGCCTCCACGGGGCCGAGCGAGAGAACCAGGACGAGCCCGGTGACGCCGAGCGCGTAGATGATCGCGGTGCCGAGGACCATCGCGCCCACGAGCGTCGGGAGGCCGACCGCGTCGAGGTCGCGGAGCGTCGCACCGCGGTGAACGACCGCCCCGACCGCGCCGGCGGCCAGCGGGTACGACCAGAGGTAGCCCGCCGACTGGCCGCCGAGCGCGCCGACGCCGGCTGAACCCCCCTCGAACACCGGGGCGCCGAGCGCGCCCGCCGCGAGATAGAGGACCATCGACGCGGCCCCCCACACCGGGCCGAGGTAGATCCCGGCGAGGAACACGCCGAGCACTTGGAGCGTCACCGAGACGGGCGAGACGGGATTCGGGAACGTCACGTACGCGAACGCGCCGACGAGCGCGGCGAACAGCGCCGCGCGAGCGAGGTTCGTCGCGGCCTCGTCGCCGACGAGATCCACCGACTCCGTGCTGGTTGCCATGTCTCCCCCACGTTCGTTAACCGACTTGAAGATACTGGTTGACGAAGCGGGCGAGGTTCGGCGGTCGTCGCTCGACGCCACCCGGAGGCCGCCGGGAACGGACGCGAGGCTTATTTATCGTGAGCGCGTAACCGGTCGTCCATGGACGAGAAGACCTCCGATCTCCGCGATCTCTTCGTCGAGACCACCGGGTCCGACACGGTCACCGAGCGGCAGGCGGAGTCGCGCGGGACCCTCACCGACCGCGACGAGGCGGCGGTCGACGAACGGGTCCGGGAGATCGTCGCCGCGATGCGCGAGCGGTACGACTTCTCGACCGACCTCGACGACGCGACCTACGCCCGGATCGCCCGGGGACGCTTCGAGGAGGAGGACGACGAGTCGATCGCGGCCGCCCTCGCCGAGGAGCGCGAGACAGGGGAGACTGACGGGGAGACGGGATCCGAGGCCGCGGACGACTCGGGGGCCGCGCCCGTCGTCGATCCCGCGACCGTCCGCGACGCCCGGTTCGACCTCCACCTCGTCCGCGAGGCCGACCGCGAGGTCGACCGTGAAGCCTTCGAGTACGACGACCTGAAGCAGTTGACCGCCGAGGGGCGTTCGATCGTCGAGTGCGCGGACGCCCTCGACGCCGACCCCGACGCCGTCGCGAAGCACGCCCGCGTCGCGCGCGTCGACCTGACCTCCACCCGCGCGAACGACCGGTTCCGCGACGAGTTCCGCGACCTCCTCACCGACGCCGATATCGAGGGTTCACACGCCGAGACCGCCCGCGACGACGGGCTCGAAGAGGCCACCGAAGACATGGAGACGAACGTTTCCTTATAAATAACGAGGCGGTCGGCGCGTGCCCGTGAGCGGGCCGTCGGCCCGCGAACAGCGAGGGACCTGCGGTCCCTCTGGCAGCCGGCGGCGAAGCCGCCGGCGACGCCACCGCGCGAGGGACGCGGTGAGCGCTCGGAGAGCGCGAACCGCGAGGCTGGGGTGGTGTGAGGCTGCGGTCGCGGTGCGGGGTGGGACTCAAAGGGGCAGTCGTTCTCGGCGAACCCCAGCGACGCAAGCACCACAGGGAGTGAGCGAAGCGAACGACTGAGGAGCGCAGCGAGCTGTGGGAGCCGAGAACGACTGGGGCTTTGGAGATCTTCACCGCAGCGTCATCAGCGACCATTTATAAATGAACAGCCGATGCTGTGCAAGCGTCTATCGTCGAGATACACTCACAAACGCCGCTTCACGGATAACTCTCCGCGATCGACTCCTCAGAACGGCCCTTTTCCGCCGCCCATCATGTCGCCGAGGCCGCCGCCGCCCTCGCCGCCCATCTTCTTCATCATGCGCTGCATGTCGCCTTCGCCCATCCCCTGGAACTGACCGATCGTCTCCTCCATCATGGAGTGCTGCTCCAAGAGCTGCTGGACCGTCTCCTTGTCCGTGCCGGAGCCGCGCGCGATCCGCTCCGTGCGCGACTGGCCGACGACGCGGGGGTTCTCGAGTTCCTCCTCAGTCATCGAGTCCATGATACGCTCGAAGCGGCGCATCCGGTCTTGGGTCACGTCCATCGCGTCGTCCGGGAGCTGGTCCATCATCCCGCCGCCCATGCCGGGGATCATGTCCATCACCTGATCGAGGGGCCCCATCCGGTTCATCGCGTCCATCTGCTTTTTCATGTCCTTCAGGGTGAACTCGCCCTGCAGCATGTCCTCGGGGTCCCAGTCCTCGTCGTCCTCCTGGGCCTCCGCCATCGCGCGCTCGACGCGCTCGGAGAGCTGCTTGAGGTCGCCCATCCCGAGCAGCCGGGAGATGAACCCGGAGGGCTCGAACCGCTCGATGTCCTGGACCGTCTCGCCGGTCCCGAGGAACGCGATGGAGGAGTCGGTCTCGTTGACCGCCGTCAGCGCACCCCCGCCTTTCGCGGTCCCGTCGAGCTTGGTGATCATCACGCCCTCGATGCCGATCGACTCCTCGAACTGGCGGGCCTGCTCCTTGGCGCCCTGCCCGATCGCGGCGTCGAGCACGAGCAGCGAGCGGTCGGGGTCGACCGCGGACTCGATCTCCTCGATCTCCGCGATGAGGTCGTCTTCGAGCGCGTGACGCCCCGCCGTGTCGACGATGTGCACGTCGGCGTCTTCGGTCTCTTCGAGGCCCGTCCGCGCGATATCGACGGGGTCGTCGTTGTCGGGGTTCCCGTAGAAGTCGACCTCGGCGCGCTCGCACATCTGCTTGGCCTGGTCGTACGCGCCCGGCCGGAAGGTGTCCGTCTGGATGACCGCGGGGCGGAGCCCCTTCTTCGAGAACCACCACGCCATCTTCGCGGCGGAAGTGGTCTTCCCCGACCCCTGGAGGCCGGCGAGCAGGATCGTCTGGTTTTCGAGGGGGAGTTCGGTGGAGTCGCCCACCAGATCGACCATCTCCTCGTAGACGATCTTGAGGACGTGGTCCTTCGCCGTGGTGCCGCCCGGCGGCTCCTCTTCGAGCGCGCGGGACTTGATCGAGTCCGACAGCTCCATCACGAGGGAGACGTCGACGTCGGCGGACAGCAGGGAGCGCTGGATCTCCTTGACGATCTCCTCGACGTCGCTCTCGGAGAGTCGGGACTTCCCCTGGAGCTTGTCGAGGCTGCTCCGCAGGGACGTACCGAGGTCGTCGAGTACCATTTGTCGGAGCTAGGCGGGCGACGCGGTAAAGCTTTGTTCGTCGACGGTCGCGGACGCCGCCGGTGATCGCGGTTCGACGTTATCGACCGCTCCCGACGCTATCGACCGCTGCCGATCGATCCCGGTCTCTGCCGATCGATCCCGGTCGCTACCGATCGATCCCGGTCGCTACCGATCGATCCCGGCCGCACCGTCGACGACGCTCGCGACGTCGTCGGGCGTGATCACGGCGACGTCGCCGCCGATAGTGCGTTTCAGCGCCGCGGCGGCGGCGGCCCACTCCAGCGCGTCGGCCACGCTTCCCCCATCGATCCGCCTCGTGAGGTAGCCGGCGACGAACGCGTCACCGGTGCCGATCGCGTCGTAGGTGTCGGCCTCGAAGACGCCCTGCTCGTGGACCGCGCCGTCGCGGAGCGCGACTGCGCCCTCCGTGCCCCGGGTGACCACCACCGTCTCGAAGTCGAACGCGGACGCGAGCCCGTGGGCGATGTCGATCGCGTCGCCCTCGCGGCCCAGCACCTCGCGGGCGTCCCGCCGGGGGACGAACAGGGTGTCGACGTGCTCGAAGAGGTCCTCGTAGGCGGCGCGGGCGGTCTCGGGGTCCCAGAGCTTCGCCCGGTAGTTGAGGTCGAACGAGCGCGTCGCGCCGGCCTCGCCCGCGGCGCGGAGCAGGGCCGTCGTCGTCTCCGCGGCCCGCTCCGAGAGCGCGGGCGTGATCCCGGTCGTGTGGAAGCGCTCGGTCGACTCCAGCGCCCCGGTCGGTAGCTCACCGGGCGCGACCGTCGTGATCGCGGCGTCGGCGCGGTCGTAGATCACGTTCGTCCCGCGCGGCTCGCCGCCGTGTTCGAGGTAGTATGTCCCCACCCGGCTCGTCTCGGGGTCGGCCCACGCCACACCGGTCCGGACGCCGTGGCTCCGAAGCTCACCGATGACTCGGCGGCCGAGCGGCGACTCCGGGAGCTTCGAGAGCCAGACGGCGTCGGCGCCGAGCCGAGCGGCGCCGACCGCGACGTTGCTCTCCGCGCCCCCCGCCTGCATGTCGAGGGTGTCGGTGGTCTCCAGGCGGTCGCCGCGCGGCGGGGAGAGCCGGAGCATCGTCTCGCCGAACGTCACGAGATCCGTCACGCCGACCACCTCTCGGGGGCGGTCGTCGCGGCCGTCGCGATCGCTGCAGTGTGCATACCGAAGCGTCGGCAAGCGAGTACAAAAGGATCCCCGATCGGTCGTGACCGCCGGGAAGGCGCGTCACGGCAAAAAACGGACTACCGGACTTCCCTCGGACGTTCCGCACTACCCCTCCGACCCGTCGACCGCGCCGTCGAGTGGCGTCGTCGGGAACAGCGCGTCGACGTCCGGTTCCGGCTCGACGAGTCGGTAGGCGGTCCCGTCGCGCTCGACCACGCCGGTGTCCCCGAGGTGGTCGAGGTGTGCGAACGCCTCGCCGGGGCCGTGGAGGATGTGGATCTCCGAGAGGTCGCCGAACAGCGCGGCGGAGACCTCCCACGCCGTCGCGGGCCCCTCGTCGGCGAGGACGTCGAGCACCCGCCGGGTGCGGTGCCGGTGGTGGTCGAGGATCGTCGCGGCCCGCCGGCTCGGGTCGTCGATCCGCTCCCGGTGGCCGGGGTGGGCCGCGTCGAAGTCGCGTTCGACGATCCGCGCGAGGCTGTCGGCGTACGCCGCGAGTGCGCCGTCGACCCGCACGTCCGCACCGCCGACGTTCGGGGTGTACCGCGGGAGGAGCGCGTCGCCGGCGAACAGTTCCTCTCCGGGCTCGTCGAGTTCGTCGGGCGCGTCAGGCTCGCCGGACTCGCCGGACTCGTCGCGGCGGCGGTCGCTCCCGACCGGCTCGTGGTCCGGAACCTCGCGCGGATCGAAGGCGAACCCGGTGAGTCCGGCGGTGTGGCCCGGGAGGTGCATCGCGTCGAGGGCGGCGCCGCCGACTTCGACGGTGTCGCCGTCGCCGAACGTCGTCACGTCGGCGGGGGGGCCGCTGAGGTCGGCGCTCACGGCGTCGAAGAAGGCGGTCAGCCGCTCGCGGTCGGCGTCAGGCATCCCCCACCGATCGAACGTCTCGCGCTGGAGGTCGCGGTCGAGGAACAGGGGCGTCTCGCTGCCGTCGACCAGCGACGCGTCCGCCTTGTGGACGTACACGTCGGCGTCGCCCTCGGCCTGAATCTCGCCGGCGAGCCCCGCGTGGTCGGGGTGCCAGTGGGTGAGCGCGACCGCGTCGACGTCCGCGAACGCGACCCCGTACTCGGCGAGGCCGGCCTCCAACTCCGCCCGCACGTCCGGGAGCGCGACGCCGGTGTCGACGAGCGCGGTCGTCTCGCCGTCGAGCAGGTACGCGTCGTTCTCGCCCTCGAAGACGGTGTTGCCGAGCTGGATCCGTTTCACACGGAAGGGTCGTCGGGAGCCCTTTTGAGGGTTGTCACCGCGGAAATCGCTGGAGGGACGACACGGGGGGACGACGCGGAGGGACGACTCAGTGCGACGACGCGGAACGACGCGGGGCGACGACGCGGAGCGACCGCACGGATCCGGACCCTTTTCGAGCCCGGACCCCGTGTGATCGGTATGGAGTACCAACCGGGCGTGTGCAACATCGGACCGGCCCAACAGCGACGGCGGCTCCTCCTCGGGATCGGGTCGCTGCTGCTCGCGGTCGTCGCCGTCGCCGTGGTCCTCGCGATGTCGTGGCCGCGCTGGGCGCTGTTCGCCTCGCTGTTCCCGCTGTACGGCGCCGCGATGGGCTACTTCCAGTACCGCGAGCGGTTCTGCGTCGGCTTCGCGGGAATCGGCGTCTTCGACGTCGACGGGGAGACTCGGCAGGTGCAAGACGCGGCTGCGCTCGAAGCCGACCGGCGGCGCGCGGTGCGGCTGAACGCCAAATCGCTGGCCGTCGGCGCGGTCGGAGCGCTGGTGATCTACGGCGTGTCGCTCGTACTCGTGTAGGGATCTGTCCGGTCGTGGAGCGACAGTGAACACCGCCAACGCTTCTGTCGATCGCTTATAAATGGCTGCTGGTACATCGGCGGTGAACACCGCCAAAGCCCCAGTCGCGCTCGGCTCCCACAGCTCGCTGCGGTCCTCGGTCGCTGCGCTCCCTGTGGTCTCGCCGGCGGCTTCGCCGCCGGCTGTTCGAGGGACCTCCGGTCCCTCGCTACTTGCGTCGCGGGGGTTCGCCGAGAACGACTGCCCCTTTGAGTCCCACCAGACCGCACAGCACCTCACACCTCCCCAGCCTCGTCGCTGGCGCCTTATAAGGCGCCAGCGACTCCCTCGCGCGGTGCCGTTCGCGGGCCGACGGCCCGCTCACGGGCACGCACCGACCGCACGGGAACTGCGATCGATGTCGTCGTCGGTGTCGATTTTACCCCACGAACGTGCACATAGAAAAGCATTAGAACGGGCTCGATAACCACGTAAGTGAATGAGTCTGTCCGATTCGGACCACGAGCTCGTCGTCGCGGAGCTCGGCCGAGAGCCGACGGCGGCCGAGGCCGCGCTGTTCGAGAACCTCTGGAGCGAGCACTGCGCGTACCGCTCCTCGCGGCCCCTGCTGTCGGCGTTCGAGAGCGAGGGGGATCAGGTCGTCGTCGGCCCCGGCGACGACGCGGCGGTCCTCGCGCTGCCCGATCCGGACGCCGCCGACGTTCCGGCGGCCGACCGCGACGCCGACGACTACGGCGACCAGTACGTCACCTTCGGCGTCGAGAGCCACAACCACCCCTCCTTCGTCGACCCCTTCGACGGGGCGGCGACCGGCGTCGGCGGCATCGTCCGCGACACCATGTCGATGGGCGCGTACCCGATCGCCTTACTCGACTCGCTGTACTTCGGCGGCTTCGACCGCGAGCGCTCCCGCTACCTCTTCGAGGGCGTCGTCGAGGGCATCTCCCACTACGGCAACTGCATCGGCGTCCCCACCGTCGGCGGCAGCGTCGCCTTCCACGGCGGCTACGAGGGGAACCCCCTCGTCAACGTCGCCTGCGTCGGCCTGACGAACGAGGACCGACTCGTCACGGCCACCGCCCAAGAGCCCGGGAACAAGCTCGTCTTGGTCGGCAACGGCACCGGTCGCGACGGGCTCGGCGGCGCCTCCTTCGCCTCGGAGGACCTCGGGGAGGACGCCGAGACCGAGGACCGTCCCGCGGTACAGGTCGGAGACCCCTACGCCGAAAAGCGGCTGATCGAGTGCAACGAGGCCTTGGTCGACGAGGACCTGGTCCTGTCGGCCCGCGACCTCGGCGCGGCGGGCCTCGGCGGCGCCTCCTCCGAACTGGTCGCGAAGGGCGGGCTCGGCGCCCGCCTCGACCTCGACAGCGTCCACCAGCGCGAGCCGAAGATGAACGCGATGGAGATCCTGCTGGCCGAGAGCCAGGAGCGCATGTGTTACGAGGTCGCGCCGGAGGACGTCGACCGCGTCGCGGCGCTCGCCGAGCGCTTCGACCTCGGCTGCTCCGTCATCGGCGAGGTGACCGACGGGAACTACGTCTGCGAGTTCGCTGGCGAGGCCGACGGTGAAGGCGACGCCGAGTCCGAGGTCGTCGTCGACGTGGACGCCGAGTACCTCGCCGACGGTGCCCCGATGAACGACCTCGCGAGCGAGACCCCCACGCAGCCGGACCGCGACCTGCCGGACCCCGAACCGGCCCTCGACGAGGCGGTCGAATCAGTCATCGCCGCGCCCTCGACCGCGAGCAAGCGCTGGGTGTACCGCCAGTACGACCACGAGGTCGGCGTCCGCACGGCGATGAAACCCGGCGACGACGCCGCGATCATGGCGATCCGGGAGACGGAAGCCGACGGTGGCGCTGAGGGCGCCGACGGAGGGGACTCCGAGGGCGTCGGCCTCGCGCTCTCCTCGGGCGCGAACCCGAACTGGACCGAGACCGCGCCCTACGAGGGCGCTCGCGCCGTCGCCCTCGAAAACGCGACGAACCTCGCCGCGAAGGGCGCGGTCCCGCTCGCCGCGGTCGACTGCCTCAACGGCGGCAACCCGGAGAAGCCCGACGTGTACGGCGGCTTCGAGGGGATCGTCGACGGGCTCGCCGACGCCTGCGCCGACCTCGACGCCCCGGTGGTCGGCGGCAACGTCTCGCTGTACAACGACAGCGTCGAGGGCCCGATCCCGCCGACGCCGACGCTCGCGCTGATCGGCACGCGGAAGGGCTACCGGGCGCCGCCAGCCGCCCTCGACGCCGACCGCGCGGGCGACTCCGAACTCCTGTTAGTCGGGACCGGCGGCGCCGACGGCGGCGCGCTCGGCGGCTCCGAGTACCTCGCGCAGGCTGGCGGGACCGATCGGTTCCCGAGTCTGCCGGACGCAGCGGGCGCGGATCTCGCCGATCGCGTCGCGTCGCTCGCGGCGGTCGCCCGCCACGAGTCGACGCTCGCGACCCACGACGTGAGCGACGGCGGACTCGCGGTCGCGCTCGCCGAGTTGATGACCGCCGACGCGGGCGCCGACGTGACTCTCCCCGACCGCGTCGCGGCCTTCGAGGAGACGCCCGGGCGCCTCGTCGTCCAGACGACCGACCCGGAGGCGGTCGCCGATATCGCTGGCGATCTCCCCGTCCTCCGACTCGGCGACGTGACGACCGACGGGACGCTCTCGCTCACGGTCGGCGACGACGCGGTCGCGCTCGACGCCGACGCGATCCGGGAGCTCCGCGGCGTCATCGAGCGCGAACTCGCCTGAATCGCCCCGACTCGGGTGCCTCTCTCCCCGACGTCGCTCACGCGGAGACGCGGGACTCGCGGGAGGCGGGTCGCTGTCGGCGGGTGGCTATGATTTAAAAACCGCGAGCGACGGCGTCGCTCAGAACGTGAAGAGGAACGGGATGACGTACGCGACGAGCAGGCCGACGAGGGTGACGGCCGCGCCGATGCCGACCTCGCGGCTGCCGAACGTCTGCATCGGGGAGGTCACGCGCTTGTCCGGATCGGGTTCGTGTGAGTGGTCGTCCATGTGCCAGGGTGTGTTCGGCGGACATATAAGCGCATCTGAACGGTGCGGTCGGACGCGGCGGACGCGACGCGCTATCCGGTCGGCTCCGATGAAATCGACGGAGAGGTTTATCAGACACCGCGCGGACCGACACGTATGACCGGCGTCGAACTCACCGATCGCGGGCTCGTCGTCGACCGCGAACCGAACCGGCTCGACGAGCTCGCGGCCGGTTTCTCCGAGATTCTCTCCCGACTCGATATCGACCACGTCTTCGTCGCCGGCTACGTCGCGATCCTCGCCGGCCGGTCGCGGTCGACGGAGGACATCGACGTGTTCATCGAGCGCTGCTCGGCCGAGCGGATCGACGAGTTCGTCGCCGAGCTGGAACGGGAGGGGTACTGGGGACCCGCCATGCCGCTCTCCGAGATGTACGGGAACCTCTCTAACGAGACGAACATTTGGGTCGCACCCGACGGCGAGATGACCCCCCACCTCGAAGTGAAGTTTCCGAGCGGCGAGTTCGACGACGCATCCCTCGCGAACGCGGTGGACGCGCACGTCGGCGGCCACACCCTTCCCATCGGGCCGCTCGAACTGCAGATCGCCTACAAGCTCTCGCTCGGCGGTCGCACCGACCTAGAAGACGCTGCCCATCTCTACACCCTCTTCGGAGAAACGCTTTCCCGCACCCGCCTCGAAACGTGGGTCGAACGACTCGACGTCGAGGACCGCTATGAGCGACTCACGAACGCCTGAGAAGGGCTCGGCCGGAGCCGACGATGATCCCGAGCGACCGCCCCGCTACGAGCAGGTGATCCGGTGGGCCGAGTATATAAAAGAACAGCCGCCAGAGGTGTGGGGGCCCCAGCAGAACGCGGTGGTGAACGGGCAGATCGAGAGCGCGCAGGCGGTCGACGTGAGCGTCGAAGACAAGAAGCGAATTCGGGAGTTCGCGGAGGCTGAAATCAACGAGGAAAGGGGGTCCGAGATCGAGCGACCGAGGTGCTCCGACACAGAGTAGGTCGCGATCAGTCTCCGAGCGATTCGATTCCCCGAGTATATTCGTGTATACGCTCGGCACCACGTACTAATGTTAGTTGATAGTACTATTCATCTCGTTATAAAATTCTTTTGTAAAAATCCACAATTTCTATTTCGTAGTATGTTAAAATAAGACATCAACGATTCTACTTTTATTACTCAGCTAGGATTGATTATCGTCGGAATCATCAGCCCGGATTTGAAGAGTACCTGACAGATCATCGCTAATCTGTGCGTCATCTCCTGTCGTATCCACTTTTATAACAAAGTACCAAGATTCCCCAACAGGAAGCTCGTAATAACGATTACCTGCGTATATTTGTTGCTCTGGAGTTGTTCCACTTTCCTCACCACTTATGGCGTCATTTGTGTTATGACCATCTCTCTGTGGGGGGAACTGCGCAGTACGACCCCACTGTGCTCCTCCACTATCTGGTAGGTTGACTCCAAACCCTTTTACAGCGATGAAACTCTGGTCAACGTCTCCGTATTGCCCTTCATTAACCCAACTAGCATCATCAAAGTCGTAACTTAAAAACAGGCTAACCGCTTGCGTTCCGTTATTTGAGATCTTAAATGCATACTCAGTTTCAGGTTCATCGGGATCACCGATAGTCGTCACTGCATTCATGTTCACACCGGAACCCTCCCCATTACCTGTCAGAGAAATTGACATTTCACCGCCATCGGAGCCGCTAACATATTCATCAACTCCATCAGCTGAGCCGCCCGTCAACCCCAGGTATGCAGATTGGTCGCCAACCCTTGCGACACTCATATTCCGTTCAGCTTCAACAGTCGTAAACGCGCCAGTTCCCGTTGCAGCTGCCCCGCCGGCAGCGAGCGATCCCAGACCGATGACGAATTTGCGTCGTTCCATGGTTGGTTGACCTCTGTTACCGCACGCGACCCGCATTCAGGGACACGAGACATCCCGTGTCACCCTGGGTCGCTCTACTACACCCATGGGACGTATCCCATATCGTTATGAGTCAGCAGAAAGTCGTCTGGACGAGATTGAACGGCTTCTGGACGGGTCTGTAACGGTTCTGGGTGACCCTACAGTACTCCGAGAGCTCCGTGATCACGAGTGAACAGCGACGATTGCCACAACTGCATACTGAAAACGCGTGATTCGACGACCGACCGAAATTACGACGCCTCGTCGTCGACACACAGATCGAAGGCCTCGCCCTCGGTGGGCCGATCGTCGTCGACGGATATCTCGCCGATCGAATTCCCGTTACCCGAGTTCCCGCTGTTGTTCGAGGACGACTCCTCTGAGGAACTGTAATTCGGATTAACGAAGACGCCGGTGAGTCCCTGAATAGTGATACCGACGATTGCGTCGGAGTCGACTGATTCGAAGTGCTCCAACTTGAGTTGCGTGTCGACAGCGACCTCCTTATAATCGGTGTTCTTCACACAGCCGTCGTCCGATTCGTAGTACGCGGACGCTGTCACTACGCTGCTCGACCCGTTTTGAGCGCTTTCGACTTCTTCATCCGATCCGGTACGTATCTGTACTTTGCCGCTGTTTCCGGGGAATTTCACGGAGTCGACGTTCCCGGTCATAGCGGTTTGGTCGGCACCCGTAATTGTGAATGCCCGCGTGTCGCCGAAGAGCTGGGCAGCGACACCAGTTCCCGCGACGCCCTTGAGTGTCACCGTGACCTCTACCTCGACGGTCTCGTCGGGAGCAATCCCTTGGACTTCGGCGGTGATCCGTTCGTATCCCCCGGGCGCGAAGCCGTTCTGGGGAGCGTCGACCGGTTCGGGTTCGGTGTCTCCCTCACCGACCGCGGCGTGATCGACGGTTTCGAACTCCCCGTTCGCCGAGTCGGGAAGCTTCCGCTCCACCTCATAGTCGGTCAGAACCTCGTGTCCCGTCTCGATTTGAACGCCGACGAGCGTGATCTCCTGCGTCTCGTGGAAGCGGTTTCGGACCTCGACGAGCGTGATCCGGTTACCGTTCGTCACGGAGTCGTCGCTCCCGGACTGCGCCTTCGGCGCGTGGTATCCCACGTACGCCTCGTCGTCGTCGACGACGTTCACCTCGACGCCGCGCTCGGCCTCGACGCTGCTGAACGCGCCGGTGCCGATGCTCATCGCGCCGGAGCTCGCACCGCCGAGCAACAGGATGAGGTTTCGTCGTTTCATGTGCGGTGGGATCTCACACTTCGTTCACGCTATCCAACGTGTCCTTCCCCTATGGTTATGCGGTCCCGGAAGCCCCGAAGCCACTCCCTGAAACCCACACTTCACGTCAGCTCCGGGGGTTCCTCGGGCTCGCCGACCTTCATCTCCGCGGTGTAGTACTTGTGCGTGATCGCGGAGAACGCGAACGCGACGACGATGGCGACCGTCCACGCCATCTCGGGCAAGAGCGTGAACGGCCACGCGCCGAGCCACACCGCGCCCGCGAGCGCGATGGCGACGCCCGAGAGCCCGAGGTAGTAGTCGCTCCAGGGGATCTCCTTCCCCTCGACGACGTCCATATATAAGTCGACGTTCTGCAGCGCGGGCGTGGGCTCGACGAGGCCACGGTCCTTGTTGAAATCGACGACGCCCGCGTCGTCCATCTTCGGCAGATGCGACTGCTGAAGCGCGGTGTAGACGCGCTTGCGCTCGTTGCCCGTGATCTCTTTCGTGTCGATCCCGTTCTCCCAGGCCGCGATCTGCTCGGCCATGTCGCCGATCGCGATCGAGTCGTCCTCCTCGCGCTTCAGCAGGTGGACCGCGAACCGCCGCCGCTGGTTCGCCAGTACGTCGAACAGCTCGTCTTCGGACACCTCAGTCGTCGGTTCTACCCCTCCCCCGTCGATCTGCTGTGCCGACGCCATTTCTGTCTGACACATATGAACACGCCAACATAAATCCCGTGGTTATGATAATCTACTAAACTTTCTCGCCGTTCAAGCAACTGTTCGTCTGGATGTGCTATTCGCCGGTTTTAGGGCACAGAAGTCCGAAAAACCGGGTTTGATGGGTTTGGGGACGCTGACAGAACGTTCAGTATTTGCCGGGTCTTATCAGATACGATAGCATCTCAAGCAGAAACGATTGCCGCTTCAGGACGGCCCTGAACGGATCGCGAGGGGGTCTCAGACCGAGCCTGAAGCGATCGAATCGCGGTTCAGGCGGGGGCGGAATCGATTGGTCCGCGGTTCAGTCTCGCCCGGAACCCTTTCTGGAAATTCATAACGATATGGGATAGGCCCCATGGGTGTAGTAGAGCGACCCCGGGTGACGCGGGATGTCCCGCGTCGACGGCCCGCGGGTCGTGTGCGGTCAACGAGGTTACACAACTATGGCAAACCGACGCAAGTTCATCGCCGGTCTGGGTGCATTGGCTACGGGTAGTGCGGCTGCAATGGGTACGGGCGCGTTCGGTAGTGTGGAGGCCGATCGCGACGTTTCTGTTAACGTGGCTAATGATCAAAATGCATTCGTTGGACTGGATACGCCCTCAGAAGCTGACTTCGCAGAATCGAATGGGGGAACAATCGAGTTTAATTTCAACAGTGATGCCGGAGCATCTGGTAACGGGCTCAACGCGAACGCAGACACCTATATGGGTCCGGAGTTAACGATCACTAACCAAGGTCAGGATGCGTTCCAGTTGCTTATCGACCCTTCGAGTGTTAATAGCCAGCTTGATACTGGGAGTCTGAGCTTCTACGTCCACACCAACAGCTATCCTGAAGGTGACGTGCGTGGAGAGCTTGGTGGAACTGTGTCGGGTTCCCCACCGAATAGTGGTGCTCAAGGAGTCATCCTGACTCCAGGAGCTTCTGTCACTCTTGGGGGTGCATTCCGGAACATTACCGGGGACCCGACAGAAGTGAACTTTGAGGATGCCGCCTTGACGATCTACGCAGTCACTGACGAAAGTGAACGGTTCCCTGAAAGCGGGCCAAGTGATCAGAGCGGAACGTATCCGATCGTCGTTGATCCCGGAGCAGGTGGGAGTTACTCGAACGGTTCGCCGTACGAGAACTCTCAATTCAACTGATCGATTGAAGTTCCGATCAAATACGACGCATAAGTCATGAAACGAAGGAAATTTTTATCCAGGGTTGGCTTGGTCTCGGCTGGCGGGGTCTTAACCGTGGGAAGTGGTGCGTTCGGAGGCGTTGAAGCCGACCGAAACGTGTCTGTTGCAGTCGAAAACGACTGGAACGCCTACCTCTCACTTACTCCCACAGCTAGCGACTTCTCTACGACGTCTAGGGAATCAACTCTCAAATTTGTCTTTGATGGAGATGTCTCTCCACCAGGAGGAACAAACGAGGATACAGGAGATGGGGTGTCGGCAAACTCCATCTACGAGTTCCCTGAACTGTTCAAGGTAGAGAATCAAAGTCATAATGACGTAGTCGTCTTCGGTCAAGGAAGCACGGAGAAACAAATCAAGACCGACGTGATCACTGTCGGGCAAAGAGATGAACTCACCAGGGATGATCCATCGAGTAAGATCTTGACAGCAGGTGGAGATCAACTGTTCGGGGTCAGAATTACAGTTGGTAATATAAAACCACCGGTAACAGTAAACACAAAAGTGAAAATAACCGGGGCAACCGAAGAATCAGAGCGCTTCCCAGACAAGGCGTGAATAAATTCTGATTTAAAATTTGATCTGTTAATATTTCATGAAAGAAATTCTGACTTAGTTCTCATCATAAAGATCCAATGCCCACCGCCCGCCGCACCCTGATCCTCGCCCTCCTGCTCGTAGCGGCGGGCTCGCTGATTTTTACCACGGGCGCGGCGGTCATCGACGGCGACGCCGACACCTTCGCGGACGACAAAATTGCGGTCCAACCGGCTGACGGTCCGAACGGACAGTACGCGTATTTAAACGACGACGACGAGATCGCGATCGACGTCTCGGCGTCGAACCCGAACATCCGGGACCCCTCCTTCGAGGGGGTGAACGTCGGCGCGACGGGAACGATCGACGACGTGTTCGAGATTACGTACACCGCCGACGAGTACGCGCACGTGTGGATCGAATACGCGAGCGAGAACGTCACCTTCGTCGCCGACGGAGAGTCGATCGAGGGCGAGGCGAACAACGTCACGCTCGCGCCGAACGAGAGCGTCGCGGTGGGCCTCGCGTTCGATACGCGCGGGAAGACTGCCGGGACGCGACTGGGCGCCGACGAGTTCTCGATCGAGGCGAAGATCGCGGAGCCGGACGAGGTGGGCGGGACGAGTGCGTCGACCCACCGGACGGGCGGCGGCCCGACGATAACGACCACCGCGCCGGGCGACGACCGGAGAGAGTTCGGCGCGAACGACATCGGATACGGCGACACGGTCCGGTTCGAGGCAGACGGCATGCACCTCGACGGCGGGGACGTCACGCTCGATCGACTCGACCTGGAGGGCGTCCGGAACGACAGCGTCGCGGTGAACGCGACCGGGCGGCCCGACCCCTTCGAGGGCGAGGACGCGCTGGACGCGCCGCCGACCCCGCGGTCGATCGCGTACCTCGCCGTCGAGCACGACTTCGACGCCGACGCGGTCGACGCGATGACGATCCGGTTCAGCGCGGACCCGGACTATCTCAACGCGACCGGAACCGACCCCGCGGACGTGACGATCTACCGGCAGACCGACGCGGGCGGCTGGGCGGAGAAGCCGGTCGACGTCGTCGACGACGACGTGGTCCGGATCATGGGGCTCCCCGAGGACCGCGTGCACTTCCGCGCGACGACGACCGAGTTCTCGACGTTCGCGGTCGCGGCGCACGCGCCCCGGTTCGACGTGACCGAGACGACGGTCGCGCCGGCGGCGATCGACCCCGGTGAGACGGAGACCGTGCGGGCGACGATCCGGAACGGCGGTGGCGCGGCGGGCGAGGAGACGGTGACGCTGACCGCGAACGGCGACCCGGTCGCGAACGAGACGGTCGCGCTGGCGCCGAACGAGACGGCGACCGTCGCGCTCTCGGCCGCCTTCGAGACCGCGGGCGAGTACGACCTCGCGGTGGCCGGGACCGACGGCGAGGCGGACGCCGGAACGCTGCTCGTCGGGGATCCGACGGGCGACGGCGGCTCGGGAGAGGGCGCGGACACGGGAGGTGACGCGGAGGCGGGGACCGGGACGGGAGGGGGCGCCGGCGACTCCGCGGGCGACGCGGGCGCGGGATCGGCGACGGAGCCGACCGAGGAGCCGAGCGGGATCGACCTCGTCGAGCTCGCCGGCCTGCTCGCGCTCGTCGCGCTGGTCGTCGCCGGGGTCGCGCTGGCCCGCCGGATGCCCAGATCGTGAGGGCTCGTCGACAGGTCTTAACCCCTGGTCCGTCAGGGTGGGAGCGTGACCGCCTCCCCGAACACGCGCGGCGACCGGAGCGCGTCGCGGACCGCCGACTCGGAGCCCGGGCTCGGTCGCGAACTGCTCGCGCGAGTCCGGGCGGTCGACCTGCTCGTCCTCGTGGCGGTGCCGGCGGCTCTCGGCGCCGTCTTCGCGCTGCCGGAGTCGACGCGTCGCTCGCTGGCGTTCGCGTACACCGACCCGACGGTGCGGACCGCGTTCACCGCCCACTTCGTCCACCTCGACGTGAGTCACCTCGCCGGCAACGTGGCCGGGTACCTCCTCCTCGCCGGCGTCGGGTACGCGCTCGCGGTGTTGGCCGGCTACCGGCGGTTCTTCATGGTCGCGCTCGCGACGTTCCTCCTCGCGTTCCCCTTCGCCCTGTCGGCGCTGAACCTCGCCGTCCCCCGGAACGCGATCGGCTTCGGCTTCTCCGGGATCAACATGGCGCTGGCCGGCCTCCTCCCGCTCCTGCTCGGCGTGTACGCCCGCGACCGGTTCTTCCCGGAGGCGTCGATCCGAGCGCTCCCCGCGGTGTTCTTCCCGCTCGTCGGTTGGATGGCGGTGCTCGCGCTGCCGGTGTCGTCCGGGGGGCTCGACGGCCCCGGAGTCGCCGGCCTCGCGACGGGGATCGCGGGGGTGTTACTCGGGGTGTTGTACGCGTCGAGCACCGGCGTCCGGATTCTGGAGTCGCTCCGGGCGTCGGCCCGGGCCGCGGTCTCGAACCCGGGGTACGGCGACCTGTTCGCGGTCGGCGTGGCGCTGCTCGTCGGCTACCCGATCGTCGGGTTCCCCGGCGACCCGACCGGCTCGGGGAGCGTCGTGAACCTGTACGTCCACCTGCTCGGCTTCTGTCTCGCGTTCATCGGTCCGTTCGCGCTGCTCGCGGCCGGGGCGTTCGAGGAGTGACCGTCCCGTACCCGTCCGGCGCCGCCCCGGGCTTTGCCGCCTTCCGACGCCGCGCCGCATGCACCGAACCACGAATTTATAACGCATCGATGACATTCTCGGATCAGCGACTCCGGGAAGAGCCGGCCGGGATCGTCGGCGCCGGCGGCGACCGACGGCGACCGGTCAGCGGTGACTGGCAGGCGACGACCGACCGGCGACGGCGACGATAACCGACCACCGAGACACGACCCATGTCCCTCAAACGCACTCTCTCGATAACGCTGCAGGTCGCCGCCGTGCTCGTCGTCGCCTCGCTCGTCGTCGGGCAGTTCCTCGGCCAGCCGGTCCTCCTCAGCTACGTCGAGACGGGGAGCATGCAGCCGACGCTCGACCCCGGCGACGGGTTCGTGGCGATCCCGGCGCAGATCGCGGGCGGGATCGGCGTCGGCGACGTCGTCACCTTCAACGCCCAGGAGATCCAGGGCGGCGGCCTGACGACTCACCGCGTCGTCGAGGAGACGGAACGCGGCTACATCACGCGGGGAGACAACAACCCGTTCACCGATCAGGACGGCGGCGAGCCCGTCGTGCAGGAAGCGGACATCGTCGCGAAGGCGCTCACGGTCGGCGGAAGCGTGGTCGTCATTCCCCACCTCGGCACCGTCGCGATGGGGTTCCAGTCGGCGCTCGACTCCGTTCAGACGTGGCTGGCGGTCACGTTCGGCGTCCGGTCGCTGCAGGGCACGCAGGGGCTCGCGTACATCCTCTTCGGGCTCTCGGCGGTCGCGTACGCGGCCGACTGGTTCCTCGACAGGGGGAGCCGGGAGACGCGGGAGCGCGACCGTTCCCGGGACGACGGTACCTCGGTGTTCGCGGTCGTGGGCGTGCTCGCTCTGGTGTTGATGGCGACCGCGACCGCGGCGATGGTCGTTCCGGGCGGCTCTCAGGAGTACGGCGTCGTGAGCGCCGAGTTCGAGTCGGAGAACCCGACCGTTATCGAGCGCGGGACGAGCGAGGAACTGGAGTACGCCGTCCCCAACGCCGGGCTGGTCCCGGTGTACGCGTACGTCACTCCCCAGAGCCCGGGCGTCGACGTCGATCCGCAGCGGCTCAGGGTCGGGAGCCGCGGCGAGGCGTCGACCACGGTGACGCTCACCGCGCCGGCCGAGACGGGGTACTACCGGCTGTTCGTCGCCGAACACCGGTACCTCGCCGTGTTGCCGCCCGGCGTGATCGACGAGCTGTACGGGGTCCACCCGTGGGCGCCGCTGGTCGCGATCAACGCCCTGCTCGGCGGCGGCATCGTCGGGATCGGACTCCTGCTGCTCCGGGGCGAGCCCGCGCGGATACGCTCCCGGGAATCGCGCGCCAAGCCCCCGCTGTACCGCCGCGTCCTCCGAGAGATATACAGGTGACCGAATGAGCCAGACGCCTCCCAGCGAAACCCGGCTCCGCCTTCGGGCGGTACTGAACGCACAGTTCGCCGTGATCCTCGCGGTCTGCCTCGTCGCAGCGGCGGTCGGGGGTGGGCTCGTCTACACCACCTACGTCGACCCCGGCACCGAGACCCGCGAGGAGACCGTCTCCTCGCTGACCGTCGAGACGGCGTACAACCACTCCGCCGAGGTGACCGAGCCGAACTCGGTGTTCGAGACCGGGACCGTCCTCGACGACCGCAACACGTACTTCACGCGGGTCGCGCCCGTGCTCGACGTCGACGTGGAGACGAGCTACGCGGCCGACGCCGCGAGCGACGTCGAAGTCTCCTTCGAGTCGGTGCTCGTGGTCCGCAACGTCGGCAGCGAGGGCGGGACCGTCTACTGGGACGAGCGGGAGACGCTGACGACCGAGACGGTCTCGGGGGTCGCCCCCGGCGAGACGGCGACCGCGTCGTTCGCGCTCAACAGCTCCGAGGTCGACGCGACGGCGAGCGAGATCGAGTCGGAGCTCGGCGCCTCGCCCGGCGAGACGGAGACCTTCGTCACGACCGACGTGACTGTCGAGGGAACGATCAACGGGGAGCCGACCTCGTACGCGAGGCCGATCGAGATGACGATCGACCACGGCGGCGACACGTACTCCGTCTCCGAGCCGGGGGTCCAGTCGGACACGACGGACCAGACGCAGACGGTCACCGTCGAGCGGAGCTACGGGCCCCTCCGCTCGGCGGGCGGGCCGCTGCTGCTCCTCGTGGGCCTCGTCGGGGCCGGCGTGTTGGCGTACGCCCGCCGCGAGGCCGACTTCGCGCTGACGCCGACCGAGCGCGAGTACCTCTCGTACCGGGACGACCGGTCCGAGTTCGCGGAGTGGATCACCGCGATCCGGCTCCCCGAGTCGGTCCACGAGCGCCCCGAGGCCGAGGCGTCGAGCCTCCGAGACCTCGTCGACTTCGCCATCGACAACGACACCGGCGTCGTCGAGGACCCCGCGACGAACGCGTACCACGCCGTGACCGACGAGTTCGTGTACACCTTCACGCCACCGGCGCTCGCGGCCGAGGACGCGGCCGATGACGAGGAGATCGGGGGAGACGCGGCGACCGGACCGGCGGGCGACGGCGCGGCTGGCTCCGACGAGGCGACCGGCGGGGCCGCGTCGGACGACGACGACGAGAGCGAGTGGGTCGGCGCCGACGTGAGCGCGACGCCGACGCCCGACGGTCGCAATTCCGATACCCGTGATGTCGGACCCGATTCCGACTCACCTCTCGACGCGGAGGACTCGGAGAACGCGGAGGACGCGGACGAGACGAACTGACGCGCGCTCACCTCACCCCCGACTCCGTTTCGGCTCCAGGCGATCCGGTTCTGCGACCGTCGCACGTCGCGCCGGCAGTCTGCCGGTCGCGTCGTTTTCGGGGAACGCGGGAGTCGCGGAAAAGTAACCTACTTGAGTGCGGGCGGGCAATCGTCGGATGCAGTCCCGTGGTGTAGTGGCCAATCATAATGGCCTTTGGAGCCATTGACGGCGGTTCGAATCCGCCCGGGACTATCCTGCTGCGAGCAGACACGCGAGCAGCAGGTGTCCCCGGCGGTTCGAGCCCAGAAGGCGGGATTCGAGCCTTCGCGGTTCGAATCCGCCCGGGACTACTTTTGCCGCGAGCAACGTCGCGAGATGCGACGTTACCGAGCCGCGACGTCACCGAGGCGGCATCGATCGGGGATCTCAACGAGTTGCTGGGGATTTATGGAACATACCTCGCGTGGGTGTGATATGGCAGACAGCCAGGATGCCCCTCTCTTCCCCGAAGTGTACGGATACAAACCGGACGCGACGACGCCGGAAGCGAAAGCCCAGCGCCGGGAACGGTGGTGGGACGTGTCGACCGGCGAGCGCTGCGCCGCCGAATGCCCCTATAAAGGCGGGCCGTGTAACAAGTCCACCACCACCGACGACGAGTACGTCGACGGGACCCGCGCCACCGGCGTCTGTTCGCTGAACGAAGGCGACTACCCGTACATCGTGTGCCCGGAGCGGTTTCGGGCCGACGGGGTCTTCCAGGGCATCGTCGATCACGTCTTCGACGACCACGACGCCCCGGAGTGGGAGCGGTTCAGCGAGGAGCGGATCCCGACCACTCGGGACAAGGTCGCGGGAAACGTCGACCACGTGGTTACCGTCCACGAAGACGGCGACGTGATCGACTTCGCCGGCATCGAAGTGCAGGCCACCTACTTCTCGGGGGGCGCCTATCGGCCCGAGTTCTACGAGTACATGGAGCAGATCGACGACGACGGCGACCCGCAGTACGTCCCCGAAGGCACTCGACGACCGGACTTCCGAAGTTGCGGCGACAAACGACTCATCCCCCAAGTGAGACAGAAAGGGAATATCTTCAACGAGTGGGGACGCGACTTCGCCGTCGTTCTCGACACCGCTCTCTGGGACTACCTCCCCGCAATTCCGGAAGCCGACGGGGAGCCGAACTTCTACTTCTTCGTCTACAAGCTGGAAGACGCCGGGGACAAGTTCGATCTCACGCTCGACACCGTCCGTGAGACCACGTACTCGCAGGTGATCTCTCGGTTCGAGATGGACGACGAGGGGCGCCCGTCGGAATCGAAGTACAAGCAAGCGCTGAGCGAGAAGGTCGCCGAGCGCGTCGCCGGTCCGTCACACCGCTGACCGGTAGCGGCCCTACTCGAACTCCGATTCGTTCAGCTCGTCGATCAGCGGCTGGATACGCTCCATCGCGTCGCGTTCGCTCACGTCGTCGCCGTCGTCTCCGGTCACGGTCTCGAACTTCGAGTACTCGGTCATGCAGGTGCCGTACACCACGACGGAGGCGTCGAGCCGGGAGAGGTCGTCGTCGTCCGACTCGTGGAACGATCGGAGTCGCTCACGGGCCACTTCCTCGATAGCGTCGTAGATGTCGTCCCAGCTCCCCTCCGGCTTCTTGTGGTCTTTGCGACACACGAGGACGCTATCGAGGAGCACGGCTCGCTGTCCGTTGATGTGCACGCTCAGGCGGTTCTCGCCGCGAACCGGGTACGTCGTCACGACGCGGAACCCGGCGCCGTCGATCGCTTCGAGGACGGCCCCCCACGCTTCGGGTTGTTTGTGGTGGAACGTGAACGCCAGCGGACCGTCCTCCGTCAGCAGGTCGAACGCGGACTCGAAGACGTTCTGGAGCAGGCGCCGGTAGTCGTCGAGCGACTTCTCTCGCGTGCGGTTCCCGACCGCTTCCGCGTCGGAAACGACGGAGTCTCGCGAGAATATCTCCGGGAAGTCCCGTTCCAGACTCTGCTTCTGCCACACGTAGAAGAAGTCGGCGAGTTCGCTGTACTGCACCGAGTCGTAGTACGGGGGATCGGTGATGACGGCGTCGACTTCGCCGGCGAGTTCGTCCGCGAACGGGAGGGCGGCGCTGTCGCCGCAGTTGAGGAAATGCGTCTTGTCACCGTCCAGTAGCTCCGAGACGGAGTCCGCCGGCCGGCCGCCGATCTGTTCGCCCGCGATGGACTTCTTCTCTTTCACCGTCCCGTCGTCGTTCAACACGCGCTCGACGGGATTGTGCTGATAGTCGAGCGACTTCTTCAGGCGGTACTCGTAGAGGTACCGGAACGTTCCGCTCTGCCGTCCTTTCGTTCCGAGCGGGTTGTTCTCCAGCGGCTCACCGGGATGCACGTACGCGTGGTGGCTGAAGATGTGCCGGACCGCGCCCGGGCCGCGCGGGTCCGCTCCCTTGTACGAGCAGAACATGTTGTTGAACTCCAGCGTCGCCGAGAACGTCAGCGTCAGGTAGTGCCGGGCGAGCGCGTCGTCGACGGCTGTGATGTTGTCGAGGAGCGTCCCGAGCGCGAGCAGTTGCCGGGAGTTGAACAGGTGCGTCCACTCGGTGTAGTTCCGGTTGTGCAGATCGCGGGTCTTCTCACCGCCCTTCGGAATCCGCTGCTCGGGGAGGGGGAGCGACTCCTCCAGTTCCTCGAAGCGCTCGCGCGCCGCTTCGAGCCGTTCGACGTCGAACTCGCCGAACCCCCGAAACCCGTTCTCATCGCAGTCCTTGCAGTGGTACTTCACCGCGTAGGGCTCGTACGCCGGGCGCTCGCCGCCGTTGAACACCGCGTTGGGCGTGTCGACGGGGACTCGGACGTCTTCCCGCGTCGCGTCGAACGAGTGCCCGCACGCACTACACGCGGCGGTTTCGGGGGTGTCGACTCCGCTCAGTTCGTGACACGCCGGGCACACGACCGTCGCCCCGCCGTCGCGGTCGTGGTCGACGACGAGGGTGTCGTACTCCCGTACGGTCTGGTCGTCGGCTTCGTCGAGGCTCACCCAGAGGTAGAACTGCGCGCCGGCCTCGTCGCCGCACGACGGGCATCGCGTGCGATAGTACGGTCGGATCTCGTCCCGAGAGCGGTTCATCACCTGCCGGAAGTACGTTTCCAGCATGCTGGTCTGGGGCGCCAGCCCCATCCGCGTAATGAACCAGGCGACGGGGTTCAGATCGGAGCCGACGAACTTCGCACCGACGCGTGTCGCCTCCTGGCCGGTCGTCCCGCCGCCCATGAACGGATCGAACACGACCGCGTCGTCGAAGTCGCAGGCCTCGGTGACGCGCTCCCAGATCTCGTCCGCAGTCGTGTCCGGCGGACTGAGTGCGGCGATGTTCAGCGTGCGGAACACGCTTCCGAGCCTCCGTGCCCACCACTTGTGCTGGTAGTTCGTGGGGCGGTAGTGGTGTTTGTTGTAGGCTTCGAGCTCGGCGAGCCGATTCAACTTCCGGTACGGGATGTCGGTTTCGAGCGCCGACGCGGCGGAGATATCCTCGTGTTCCAACTCGTCGTTACTCATCGGCCGCCTCGGTTTCGAGCTCCGCGAGCCGATCGAGGACGTGGTTCAGCGCGTCGTCGTAGGACATGCCCATCTCGCCTCGTTCTTTCAGACGCTCCTTCGTACTCTCCGCGACCCGGATCGTCGTTTTTCGCTCACTCATTACCGTGCCCAACCGGGAGCGTTTGTATAGTTGTTATGGACTGTGTGGATCGTATCGTTCATATATGATGTATAGGATCGATACAGCTCACTGTCAGGATCGCCCCGGATCCAGCAGGTATATCATTTTTTACCATGGGGTTCGTGGGATCGACATGGATCCGACCCGATACCGCGACGCGGTCGTCGAGAATCGACGGGAGCACGGCTTCGAGGTAGTAGACGAGTACACGAGGGGTTTCGATCCGGTCTGGACGATCCGCGACGACGACGCTTCGGTGGGGGAGGTCGTCGTGTTCGCGACGCTCGTCAACGATCCGGGCCTCGAGCCCGACGACGTCACCGAGATCGCCGACGAGTTCCGGGACGTGCTCGTCGATCGGGTCGACGATCGGCAGGGGTCGACGACGCCGCTCGGCTACGTCACCTTCGCGGTGCCGGACCCCGATCGCTCGGTCATCGACGCGGCGCGGTCGTACACGGTCGCCCGCCGCCGGACGAACGTGTTCCCGATCGTGTACGACTGCGAGTCGACGACGCTGTACCGACACGAAGTCCCGCGGCTGAAAGGGCGAGGCATCTACCGTCGGCAGGAAAACGACGCCACGCGGCTGTTCGCGGTGGAAAAAAGCGGAGCGCCGTGAGGAACGAGTCGCCCGCTCAGATCAGGCGCTCGGCGATCCGACCGGCGCCCTCCGCGGCGGCGGTCGCGGGGTCGTCGGGTGAGACGACCTCGACGTCGCGGTCGAGTTCAGCCGAGAGCCGCTTTTCGAACTCCTCGGTGAGCCCGGGGATACAGGCCATCCCGCCGGTGGCGGCAACCGGGCGGCCAAGCGCGAGCTGGTAGGGTTTCATGTGGTCGTTCGCGAGTTCCGGGAGGAACTCGTTGGCGACGACGTCGACCGCCTCGTCGATGTACCGGTCGACCGGCTCGCGAACGCCGCGGTCGACGGTGAACTCGTGGCTCCCGCCGCCGGGCTGTTGGATCACGTCCGTGAACGGCTCGAAGTCGTACACATCGGCGTGCTCCTCCTTGTACTCTCGGGCTGTCGTCCGGTCGATGTGGACGCGGCCCTGGCTCTCCTCCTCGACGGCGGCGACGATCCGGCGGTCGACCTCGTTGCCCGTCACCGAGCCGGTCGAGAACGGCGAGAGCTGTTCGCCGCGCCGGTAGGCGCACGCCTCCAGCGTCGTCGACCCCATGTTGATGGAGACGAACACCTCGTCGATGGCGGAGAGGTCGTCGCCGTAGGCGGGGATCGCCCCGCACAGCGACTCGGGGTAGCTCCGCGTCTCGACCTGTCCGATCGAGGAGCCCTCGATCACCGACTTGAGGTTGTCCACGCCCTTCTCGTTGTCGATGGTGGGGACCGCGTAGACGACCGCGCTGTCCTCGGGCACGTCGTGGGCGTCCACGAGCGCCTCGAAGAAGCGCTCGGCGTCGGCGACGCTCTCGTCGCCTTCGGGGAGTCCCGAGCGGAGCATGAAACGCACCGTGTCGGGGTACTCTATCGCGGCCTCGTGGCCGAACAGGACCTTCTCCTCGCCCGTAATGGCGTCCTCGTAGGTCGCCAGACACGTCAGCGTCGAGTGTCGCTCGCGGCCGCCCCGTCCGTCGGGGACGTCGAGCACCGTTCGGGTGCTACCGAGTTTTACGCCGACCGCTTCGGGGCCGTCTGTACCGTTGATGTCCGTGGATTCGTCGTCGTCGCTCATGATGTACTCGCACACGAAGCGATCCGGACGATGGAGACGAGGCTGATCCGATGGTCCGCGGGAGTAAAGGGCCGGTCGTACCGCGGGGCGTCGAACCCCTCCAACCGGCGCCGGAGGGCCTCGACCGCGCCGTCGTCGACCCAGCCGAGCTCGGCGTAGTACGCCAGCGCGTCTCGGCTCCGCAGGTGGCCGCCGACGTCGACGAGGTAACCGAGCCACTCGCCAATCTCGTGTTCCGCGTCCGGCGAGGCCGGGATCGCGGTCAGGTACGGCCGATCGCCGGCGTCGGAGCGCTCTCCGCCGTCGGACAGCCGCAGCCCTCGCTGACGCTGGAGCAGCTCGGTGAACGCGGCCGAGCGGGCGGCCTGCTCCGCTCGGTTCCGGTTCGGCTGACGAAGCGACCGCTCCCGAGGCGCTTCGTCGGCGCCGTCCCGCGGTGCGTCCGCGATCCGGCGCAGCTCTCGTACGTCGTATTGCCGTGGATTCAGACTCATGTTCCGTCCGTCGTTCGCGTCCGTATCGGTACGCTCACGGGCGGGATATATGATAGTTGCCACGCGGTTATCAGGTATGAGAAACTAGTGCCCCCGACACCGTGGGAGCCGGCACCCCGTCCGGGCGGGATCACTCCGCCTCGGCCCACGGCAGCGGCTCGGTACACCAGTGACAGAAGTCGAGGTCGGCGTCGGTCTCCTTGCCGCAGTGCGGGCACTCGACTTCCGCGGGTCTCGCGGCGCTCTCGGCGGCGCGTCCGGTGGCGGCCGAGGCGGCAGCGTTCGCGCCGGAGCGGTCGGCGGTCGCCTCGCCGTCGTCGCTCGCGGCGCGGCGACGGATCGCCTCGGCGGTGGCGTCGGCGCGCCGCCGCTCGGCGACGTCGGCCCGGCCGACGAGATAGGCGTCGATTGCGGAGAGCGCGTACAGGACGGCGATCGGGAGGGCCACATCCGTCGGGAGCGCCGCGGCCGTCTCGGCGGCCTCCCCCAGCGAAACCGTCGATTCGACGGGCACGTCGTAGAGGGCGAACAGCGCCACGCCGCCGCCGACGATCGTCAGGTGCCACAGCAGCGCCCGCCCCCACCGACGCAGGGTGAGGTGACCGAGGCCCGGCAGCACCATCGCCAGCACCGCGGCGATCAGGGGGCGGAACTGATCTCGCATACCCCGCCAGTTCGGTCGGCCGGTACTTAGGCCTGCGGTGTTGACATCGCCGCGGATAACAACCGTTAATCGATGGCCATCCCTCCGACTCTCCATGAGCAGGCAGCGGGCGACCGCGTTCGTTCCCGGTCACGTCACCGCGTTCTTCAGCGCACACCCCGCCGAGCGCCCCGCGGCCGCCGGCTCGCGCGGCGCCGGGATGACGCTCACGGACGGGGTCACGGTCACAGTGTCGGCGGCGGGTGAGACGGGAGAGGGCGGTGCGGTCGGCGAGGCGGGAGGGAGCGGTGCGGTCGGCGAGGCGGGCGACACTCCCGGTCCCGCCGGCTCCCGCACCATCGACGGCGAGGCGGGGACGATCGGCGCGGTCGAGGACGTGCTCGCGGAACTGGGAACGTTCGGCGCCGACGTCGCGATCGAAACAGACCTCCCGATCGGCGCCGGCTTCGGCGTTTCGGGGGCCGCCGCGCTCGGTGCCGCGCTCGCCGCGAACGACGCCGCCGACCGCGGTCGATCGGAGAACGAACTGGTCCGGATCGCACACGAGGCGGAGGTGAGCCGGGGAACCGGGCTGGGGGACGTGGTCGCACAGGCGCGTGGCGGGGTCCCGATCCGGCTGGAGCCCGGCGCGCCGGGGGTCGGCGACCTCGACGGGATCCCGGCGACCGCTCGGGTGGAGTACGTCACGTTCGGCGAGCTGTCGACCGAGGCGGTGTTGGGCGGTGACACCGCCGCGCTCTCCGCGGCCGGCGCGGACGCGCTCGACCGGCTCCGGGCGGACCCGCGGCTCCCGACGGTGATGGACGCGGCCCGGGCGTTCGCCCGCGAGGCGGACCTCCTCGTCCCCGAGGTCGCCGAGGCGATCGCGGCGGTCGAGGAGTCGGACGGCGGTTCGCCCGAGAACGCCGACGGTTACGGGGCAGCCATGGCGATGCTCGGGCGCACCGTCTTCGCGCTCGGTACCGGGCTCTCCGATGCGGGCTACGAGCCGGAGGGCTGTCGGATCGACGCCGCGGGGGCGCGACTCGTCGATGAGTGAACCCGCAGCCCTCTCACAACCACAGGACCCTCACAACCGCTCGCCGTCGTAGTACCGCTCCTCTACGTACCGATCGAACAGCCGCGAGAGCAGCGCGGTCAGGGCCCCCTCGGCGCCCTCACCGTCCCCGCCGACGGCCAGCCCGTCGACCCTCCGGACCGGCCGGATCCCCCACGTCGAGTTCGTGAGGAAGACTTCGTCGGCCTCGCGCACCGCGTCTGGCGCGTACGTGCCCTCTTCGACCGGAATTCCCTCTTCTTCTGCGATCTCGATCACGGTCCGGCGGGTGACGCCGGGGAGGATCGGCCCGTCGAGCGAGGGCGTCTTGAGGGCGGCCCCGTCGGCGAAGAAGAGGTTGGAGGTCGCCCCCTCGGCGACGTTGCCCTCGGGATCGAGCATGAGCGCCTCGTCGGCGCCGGTCACGCGTAGCTCCAGCCGCGCTAAGATTCCGTTGAGGTAGTTGTGCGTCTTCGCGTCGGCCGGGAGCGCCCGCGAGGCGGGCTTGCGCGTCTTCGTCGTCTGGAGTGCGGCGGGACCGTCGTGGACCGGCTCGGAGTCGACGCCGCCGCGGGGGAGCGGCTTCGCGATCACCACGACGGTGGGGTCGACGTCGGGCTGTGGGTCGAGCGTGCCCGGCTGGACCCCGCGAGTGACCGAGAGCTTCACGTAGGCGTCCGCGAGGTCGTTCGCGGCGAGCGTCTCGTCGATCCGGCCTTTCAGGTCCGACGCCGCGAGCCCGTGATCGAGCCCGAGCGTCTCGCAGGTGTCGGCGAGCCGCGCCGCGTGGTCCTCCCACCGGAATATCTCGCCGCCGTACGCGCGCAGGGTCTCGAAGGCGGCGTCGCCGTAGGCGAACCCGCGGTCCTCGACCGAGACGGTCGCCCCGCTCGCGGGGACGACCTCGCCGTCGACGTGGTAGCGAAGCTCCTCGTCCGCGTCTCCTCGTGAATCGTCATTCATTCTCACACACCTCAACGAAGTTCTCCACCATGGCCTTCCCGCGCGGCGTCAGGATGCTCTCGGGGTGGAACTGCACGCCGACATGCGGCTTCTCGCGGTGGCGCACGCCCATCACGACCTCGCGCTCCTCGTCCGTGTGCGCGGTCTCGACCAGCGCGTCGGGGAGGTCCTCGCGCTCGACGCACAGCGAGTGGTACCGCCCGACGCGGAGCCGGTCGGGGAGCCCCGCGAACACGCCCGCCCCGTCGTGGGCGATCGTCGAGGGCTTCCCGTGGACGACCTCGGGGGCGTGGCCCACCCGGCTCCCGCCGCTCGCGCACAGCGCCTGGTGGCCGAGACAGACGCCGAACACCGGCCGCTCCAGCGCGAAGGCGTCGATCGAGACGCCCGCCTCGGCGGGGGTGCCCGGACCCGGGGAGACGACGACGCCGTCGGGGTCGAGGTCGCGGATACCGGCCAGATCGACCGCGTCGTTGCGCCGCACCGCGACCGCGCCGGCGACCTCGCCGACGTACTGGACGAGGTTGTACGCGAACGAGTCGTAGTTGTCGACGACGAGGATCCGGGTCTCAGGGTCGCCCGCGCCGGGGCGCCAGCCGTCGTCGGGGTCCTCGCCGACCTCGCGGTCCTCGCCAATCGTACGCATCGCCTCGCCACCCGTCATCGCTCTCCTCCCTCTTCGATACGCTCCTCGACCGCCATCCCGCCCGCCGCGAGCGCCTCGTCGACCGCGGTCACGAGCGCCCGGGCCTTCGCCAGCGTCTCCGCGTACTCCGCGTCGGGTTCGGAGTCGTGGACGATCCCCGCGCCGACCCGCAGGTGGTACTCGCCCGCTCGCCGGACCAGCGTACGGATGACGATGTTGAGCGTCGCCCGCCCGTCGAACCCCGCCGCGAACATCGAGCCGGTGTAGGGCCCGCGCCGCGTCTCCTCCAGTTCGTCGATGATCTCCATCGTCCGCGGCTTGGGCGCGCCCGTGATCGTCCCGCCGGGGAAACACGCCGCGATGGCGTCGGCGAGCCCCACGTCCGGCCGCGCCTCCCCCTCGATCTGGCTCACGAGGTGCATCACCTCGCTGTACCGGTCCACGCGGCGGTACTCCGCCACGTCGACCGTGCCGAACCGCGAGACCTTCCCGAGGTCGTTGCGCTCCAGGTCCACGAGCATGGCGTGTTCCGCGCGCTCCTTCGCGTCGCCGGTCAACTCGGCTTCGAGCGCATCGTCGTCCGCCGACGTCGCCCCCCGAGGTCGCGTCCCGGCGATGGGCTCGGTCGCGAGGCGGGCGCCGCGGTCGGGGTCGTCGGTCGGGACGCGCTCCAGGAGGAGCTCCGGGCTCGCGCTCACGAGGTCGACGCCGGACGGGGCGCTGTCGGTGTCGTCGGTGTCGTCGTCGCTGTCGTCGCCGTCGTCGGTGTCGTCGCTGTCGCCGGTGTTATCGCTGTCGTCAGTGTCGCCGGTGTCGTCGTCTCCGCCCGCGCCCTCCTCCCGCGAGAACTCGATCAGCCCTGAGTACGGCGCCGGGTTCACCGCTCGGAGCGCGTCGTACGCCTCGACGGGGTGGACCGCCGCCGGGGCGCGCAGCCGCTGCGAGACGTTCGCCTGAAACGTGTCGCCGTCGCGGACGGACGCTTTCACCCGGCGGACCGCCTCGGCGTATCCCTCCCGGCCCACGTCGCTCTCGAACGTCGCCGTCGACGCGGCCGGATCGGGTGCCGGCCCGACCCCGGGGTCGCCCGACCCGATCCGGGCGATCAGGTCGCTCGCCCGCGACGCGCCCTCGTCGAACAGCGCGTCGAGCGCGCCGCGGTCACCGTCCGGGTCGTCGAGTCCCCCGGGAACGCGCGGACAGGCGGTCACGCGGAGGGTGGGTGCGGCGGGATCTGCGGAGCCGCCCGCTTCGCCCGCGTCGCCGGCGTCGCCGCGTCCGGAAACCGGACACTCCCACGCCGCCACGCGGTCGAAGACGCCGATCTGGAGTCGCGGGAGCCCCCGGTCGTCGACCGCGCCGGGACCCGCCGGCGCCGACTCCGGGAACGCCTCCAGTTCGCGGGCGACGTCGTACGAGAGCCACCCGAACGCGCCGCACGGGTAGGGGACGTCGCAGTCGCCGCGCGCGAGGGCCTCGCCGTCGAGGAGTCCCTCCAGCGCCGCGAGGGTGGGACTCGCTCGCCGGTAGTCGCCGGTGGATCCCCCGCCCGCCGACGCGATGGCCGCGTCGCCGGAGACGGTGAGCCGCTCGACCGGGTCGACGCCGAAGTACCCCCACCCGGACTGGCCGCCGGTGGTCTCGTAGAAGAACCCGCCCGGCCCGTCGCGGGCGCGCCGGTAGGCCGCGAAGGGGTCGTCGACGGCCACCCGGAACTCGACCGGGACGCGGGCTCCCGCGGGCGCCGCGGCGGCGACCTCGCGGAACCGGTCTCGGTCGGTGTGTACCGATCGCTGCATGCCTCCCGGTTCGGCGGCGCCGACGAAACAGTTGCGGTCGGTGACCCCGGCGTAGTCGCGGTCGGCGACATCGGCACAGTCGCGGTCGGCGACATGGGCGAATCCGAGGTCGGCGACTCCGGGACGGGTGTCGGCAGCCGCCTCAGAACGCCTTGGCGCGGTCGATCCACGTCGCGGCCCGCTTCTCGCCGACGCTCGCGCCGTCGGCGACCGCCTCGGCGTCGGCGGCCGCCAGGTCCGCGACGGTCTCGATCCCGATCTCGCCGAGCCGCTCCGCGTAGGCCGGCCCGATGCCTTTCAGCTCCTCGACGTCGGCGCCCGCCTCGTCGCCGTCGACCGCCGCCTCGCCGCCCGCTTCGGTCTCCGTCTCCGCGGCGACGGGGTCGTCACCGCTCGGTTCCTCGTCGGCGGACGCTTCGCCAGCGCCCGTCTCGGCGTCGTCGTCCGCCATCTCCTCGTGGGCGATCCCCGCGGCCTCCGCCGGCTCAGCCGCCTCCGCCGGGTCCTCGGTGGCGCCCTCCTCGTCGACCAGCGACTCGGTCGAGGCGGCCGCCTCCGTCTCCGTGGCGACCGCTTCGCCGACGCCGTCCGTCGGTTCTGATTCCGCTTCCGCCTCCGACTCATGTTCGACGGTCACTTCCGGGTCCGTCTCCTCGCGTTCGGCGCGACCGCTCCCGAACCCGAGTTTCTCTTTGAGCTTCTGCAGTAGGGCCATCGTCGGCCGGTACGAACGTCGGATATTTAAAAGCCGTCGCCACCGGGACCGCGAGCGCTCTCTGTGGGCCCCGACCGTCCTCGTCGCGGGGGCGACCGTCCTCCGCCGATCGCGTCCCGCCAGTTTATAAGGGCCGTCAGTCCGTACGAGCGGTATGGACGCTCTCAACCCGGTGATGTGGTCGGTCCACGTCGGCTTCGCGGTGCTGTGGACCGGCAGCGTGTTGTTCGTCGCACTGGCCGTGCTTCCGCCCGCGCTCCGTGGCGAGATCGACGGCGGCGCCCTCGGATCGATCGTCGACCGCCTCCGGTGGATCACCCGGATCGGCGCGCTCGCGTTCCTCGCGACCGGCGGTCACATGGCGGGGACGCTGTACACGTTCGAGTCGCTCACCGGGAGCGCTCGGGGGTACCTCGTGGTGACGATGATCGCCCTGTGGTTCCTGATCACCGGTCTCGTCGAGGTCGGCAGCGGGAAGCTGACCGACGGGATCGACGCCGGGAAGCTCCGCGAGCCCGCCCGCGAGGCGAAGCCGTTCTTCTACGGCGCCGCCGGGCTCTCCGTCGCGCTCATCGTCGCCGCCGGGCTGCTCGCGAGCCCGACGCTGTTCTGACGCCGCTCTGACGCGCGTCGCGGATCGCCTCCGTTTTCGATGCGCCGCCGCTCACTCTCTCGATGCGCCCCTCGATTCGCTCCTGCCTCACTCCAACTCCGCTCGCAGCGCCGCGTTCATCGCGTCCACCGGCGCGTCGGCGTCGGTCCAGATCTCGAACGCCTCGACGCCCTGGAACAGCAGCATCCACGCCCCGTCGATCGTCGTCGCGCCCGCCGCGGCGGCCTCCCGAAGGAGCCGGGTCTCGATCGGCGCGTACACCGCGTCGAGGACGGCGAGATCGCCGTGGAGGTGGTCGGCGGGCACCGGCGTCGCCTCCGGCTCGTCCATCCCCACGCTGGTCGCGTTGACCAGCACGTCGGCGCCGGCGACGCGGTCGCCGAGGTCGTCGAGTCCGCCGCCGGTCGCGCCGGGGACCGCCTCGGCCAACTCGACCGCCCGCTCCGCGGTGCGGTTCGCGACGCGGACCGACGCGCCCGCGTCGGCCAGCGCGAACGCCGCCGCGCGCCCCGCGCCGCCCGCCCCGACGACGACCGCGTCCCGGCCGTCCAGTTCGACGCCGTGATGGGCGAACGCCCGCTTCACGCCCGCAGCGTCGGTGTTGTGTCCGCGCGGGCGGTCGGCGTCGCCCTCGCGAACCGGCGCGAAGTCGACCGTGTTGACCGCGCCGATCCGCTCGGCGAGTGGCGCGGGGTCGACCGCCTCTAGCGCGTCCTGTTTAAAAGGGACAGTGACGTTGAGCCCGGCGACTCCCAGCGCGCCGGCGCCTTCGATCGCCGCGGCGGCGTCGTCGGGGGCCGGCTCGAACGTCACGTAGCGCGCGTCGATTCCGAGCGTTCCGTAGCCGGCCTCGTGCATCGGCGGCGACAGCGAGTGGCCGACCGGGTTCCCGATCAGTCCGTAAACCTGCATGGCGAGTCACCCGACCGCGACCGACAAAAGGGGTGCGGTCGGTCGAACGAACGTCGCGACCGCTCGCGCTACTCCCCGTCCGTCTCCCGCTCCGCGTCGATCACGTCCTCCAGCGTCTCCGTGCCCACGTCGCTCGCGAGCTTGACGCCCGCGAGCGAGACCACGATACCGACGACGATGAACGCCGCGAGCTGCTGGACCGGGCTGACGGCGAGGCCCCAGAGTTCGAACGGGTCGATGATCGCCTCCTGCGCGAGGAAGTAGCCGGCGAACCCGCGGACGACGAGCGCGACCGCGGCGATGACGAACGGGAGGTTGAGGTACGGGGTCCGGATCCCCTCGTCGCGGATCATCTCGTCGAGCAGCCGCCCGACCGCCGCGGTCACGCCCGCGACCGCGAACCACGGGACCGCGGCGTAGGTGAACTCGACCGCTCCCACGAGCGCCGGGGCGTCGTTCAGCCCCGACGCGGAGAGCACGCCGAAGAAGCCGCCGACCAGCGCGAGCCCCCCGGCGACGACGTACGTCACGATCGACACCTGGCCGGCGTACAGCGCCTCGCGGACTCGCTCGGGCATCCCCGCGACGAACCGGTCGATCGCGAGTCCCTTATAAAGCAGCGCGGCTCCGAGCAGCCCGGCGACGCCCGCGATCGCCTCGCCGGCTGAGAACCAGTAGAACAGCGCGGGGACCAGAAGCAGCGCGATCCCGAACGGGACGAGGACCGTCGACCGGAGCTGCTCGTCGGCGAGGAACTGCTTGAGCAGGTAGTAGGTCGACTCGATGTCGCGGGCCTGCCGGACCACCACGCGGTCGACGGAGTCGACGGGCATCCGCGACTCGACGATCGGCAGCACCTGCTCGTCCTCGGCGGAGTCGACGACGGCGATCGCGGCCCGGGGGTCGTACCGGTCGACGAGGTCGTCAAGCTGGGCGGCGATCGAGCGGTCGGCGCCGACCGCGCTGTCGCTCTCGGCCGACACGACCGCGACGACCGCCTCCTCGCGCTCGTCGCGGAGGTCGCGGGCGACCCGCAGCGATTCGAGCAGGCAGTTGACGCTGGCGTCCTCCGGGTCGCTCAGCCCGGCGTCCGTGACGAGCGAGCGGACCGCTTCCCAGCCGGCGACCGGCATCGGGACGTTGGTGGCCCGGCCGATCGCCCCGGATCGGTCGATACAGATGACCAGCGTCGTCACGTCCCGACACTGGATCCGCCCGGATAAAAAGCTCCCCGTCGCCGGGGGATCGGCGCGGGGCGTTCGCCCGCCGGCCGTGCCTCGCTTACCGCGCCTCGCTGGCCGTGCCTCGCTTACCGCACCCCGCTTACCGCGCCTCGCTGGCCGTGCCTCGCTTATCGCACCCCGCTTACCGCACCTCGCCGGCAGTGCCTCGCTTACCGCAACTCGACGTCCACGTCGCCGCCCTCGCTCGCGAACACGCTCGCGACGCCGTTTCCGGCGGCGAACGCGACGCGCTCCGCGCCGATGCCGAGCCGATCCGCGAGCCCTCGGTCGGGCGTGAACTCGCGGACCTCGGGCTCCGCGCCGATCAGGGCTTCGAGCCGGTCTTCCACGTCGTCCTCGGTGCCGAGCTCGTCGACGAGCCCGATCTCCGCGGCGTCGCTGCCGAGGTACACGCGCGCCTCCGTCTCCCGGATCGCCTCCGGGTCCATGTCCCGGCCCTCGCTCACGGTCTCGACGAACTGCTCGTAGTAGCCGTCGATGATCCCCTGGAGGTACTCGCGCTCGTCCTCCTCGATCTCTCGGAGGGGGACGCCGGCGTCCTTGTACTCGCCGGCGGTGAACTGCTCGTAGGAGATGCCGAGCTTGTCGGCCAGCCCGGCCGCGTTCGGGCGGGACCCGACGACGCCGATGGAGCCGACGAGGCTCGCGTCGCGCGCCCACAGCTCGTCGCAGCCGCTCGCGATCCAGTAGCCGCCGGACGCGCAGGTGTCGGTGGCGTACGCGAGCGTGGGGCCGTCGAAGTCGGCCGCCGCGCGCCGGATGTCGTCGCTCGGGAGCACCTCGCCGCCGGGCGTGTTGAGCTCGACGACGAGCGCCTCGACGTTCTCGTCCTCGTCGGCCGCCTCGATCTGTTCGACCACGTCGTCCGCGGTCGTTCCCCCCGGTCCCGAGAGCGGGGAGGGACGGCCGGTGTCGCGGGTGATCGGTCCCGAGACCGTCACCTTCGCCGCGTTGTACTCCTCGGCGTCGCCGAACCGACCGCGGGTGAGTCGAGCGACGAGCCGCTTGCCGGTCATCGCCGCCGTCGCGCCGATCACCGCTGCCGCGAGGAGATTCGTCCCGTTCGTGCGGGGGTTGCGTTCCATGCCTCCGGTTAGGCGTGTGGCCGTTTATATATGCTGTCGACGTCGCGCACGTCGCTGATGCTGTCGGAATCGCGCAGGTCGCTGCGAGTCGCGTCGCAGACCGCTCCGACGCGACGCCGAAGCGGTCTGTCGGGTCGGCGCCCGCCCGCTCTCGCGATTCAAAGAGTGTCCTTTTGTAGCACTGTGGCGATGAGAGCTACAACGATGGCAGGCAGCGAGGACGAGAGCACGTTTGTTCAGTACGGTATCGACGACAAACCACCGCTCGGGAAATCGCTCCTTCTCGGTGCGCAGCACTATCTCACGATGGTGGGCGCGAACATCGCCGTCCCCCTGCTCCTCGCCGGCGGGATGGGAATGCCCGAAGACGTCATCCCGCGCTTCGTCGGCACGTTCTTCGTCGTCTCCGGCATCGCGACCCTCGCGCAGACGACGTTCGGCAACCGCTATCCGATCGTGCAGGGAGCGCCGTTCTCGATGCTCGCGCCCGCGCTGGCGGTCATCGGCGTCGTGACGGCGAACCCCCCGGAGGGGATCGTCGCCTGGCGGGCGGCGCTGCTCCAACTCCAAGGCGCGATCATCGTCGCCGCGCTCGCCGAGGTCGCGATCGGCTATCTCGGGCTCGTCGGTCGGTTGCGGCGGTACCTCTCACCGGTCGTTATCACGCCGGTCATCGTGCTTATCGGTCTGTCGCTGTTCAACTCGCCCGACATCGCGACCGCCGAGCAGAACTGGTGGCTCGTCGGGCTGACCCTGGTCGCGATCGTGCTGTTCTCACAGTACCTCGGCGGCAAATCGAAGCTCTTCCAGTTGTTCCCGGTCCTCCTCGGTATCGTCGTCGCGTGGGTCGTCGCCGCGGTCCTGTCGGTCCTCGGGGTCTTCGGGCCGGAGACGCCCGGGTTCATCGATCTGGCGAGCGTCGCGGCGGCCGAACCGGTCCATCCCATCTATCCGCTTCAGTGGGGGATGCCGAGAGTGACGCCCGCGTTCGTCATCGGGATGCTCGCCGGCGTCGCCGCCTCGATCGTCGAGTCGATCGGCGATTACCACGCCGTCGCCCGCCTCTCCGGGATGGGTGCTCCCAGCAGCGAGCGCATGTCCCACGGGATCGGCATGGAGGGGCTCATGAACGTCTTCTCCGGAGTGATGGGAACCGGCGGGTCGACCTCCTACTCCGAGAACATCGGTGCGATCGGTCTCACCGGCGTGGCCTCGCGCTACGTCGTCCAGATCGGCGCCGCGCTCATGATCCTCGTCGGGTTCGTCGGCTACTTCGGCCAGCTCGTCGCCACCATCCCCGGTCCGATCATCGGCGGGCTCTACATCGCGATGTTCGCCCAGATCGTCGGCGTCGGCCTCTCGAACCTCAAGTACGTCGACCTCGACTCGTCGCGAAACATCTTCATCGTCGGGATCTCGCTCTTCTCCGGGCTGGCCGTCCCGGAGTACATGCGGACTGTCGGGAGCGCCGACGCCTTCCAACAGGGACTGGCCGACAGCTTCCTGGTCGGCCCCCTCCTGGGCGTCGACGTCGTCGCAAACACCGTCTTCGTCATCGGCTCGACGGGGATGGCCGTCGGCGGGATCGTCGGCTTCCTCCTCGACAACTCGATCGCGGGGACGGCCACGGAACGGGGACTCTCCGCGTGGGAGGACGCGGCCGAATCGGACGCGGACTTCACGTCCGCCTACGAGCGCTTCTTCCCGTTACGGAAATAACTCGTACCGACTGATCCCGTCCGCACTGACTGATTCCGTCCGAAGCGGACCTACTCGGACGCGGATCGGCGATGCGATACATCGATCGCGGCGTCCGAAACGCCGGGAGACGCTCGCAGACGCCGCGCCGAGCACGTTCCCGTACTCGGTGGTGCCGACGGAGCCGACGCTGGACATCTCGCGAAAGAACCGCAGAAACGTCGCTTCGACCGAATTTACAGCAGGCCGGTCTTCTGGAGCTTCATCAGGTCCTCGGTGTCGAGCGTCTCGCCCTCCTTGAACTTCTGGTAGATCTCCTCGGCCTCTTCCTTCTCTTCCTCGCGCTTCTCGGCGCGCTCGTCCTTGCGCTCCTCCTCCTCTTCCTTGTCGAGTTCGCGCAGGCGCTTCTGGACGCGCACGAAGTCCTCGTGGTGCTGGTCGGCGGCCTCCTGGGCCTCGACGAACAGCTCGTGCATCTCGTCGGCCTCGTCGCGGATGTCGTCGGCCTCGCGGTAGGCCTCGATCATCTGGTTGTGGTGCTCCTGGGCCTTGTCGGCGAGCTCTGTCACCTTCTGGTGGTGCTGGGACGCCTCCGATCGGACCTCCTCGGCCTCCTCGACGAGGTCGTCGAGCTCGCTGGTGTCGTCGACCTTGTCCTTCTTCTCGGCGAGCTTCTCGCGCTTCTCGTCGATCTTCTCGATGAGTTCGCGCTCGTCCTCGGCGTCGAGCACTTCGGTCTGCTGGCGGAACTCGAGGTCCTCGATCTCCTCTTTGAGCTCCTCGATGGACTTGCCGGAGCCGAGCTCCATGTCCTGTTTGAGCTCCTCGACCTCGTCGAACAGCTCGTTGGCCTCGGCGTTGAGCTCGTTGCGGCTGTCCTTGTGCTCCTGGACCTGCTCGTTGAGCTCGTCTCGCTTCTCGCGGTGTTCCTGGGCCTCGTCGACCTTCTCGCGCGTCTTCGCGTTGAGGTCGTCGCGCTTGGAGGCGCGCTCGGAGGCCATCTGGTTCAGCTCGTTGCGTCGGTCTCGCAGCTGCCCGGCGCGTTTGATGAGCTGTCCTTTCGACCCGTTGTCAAGGTCGTCCTCAGAAAGGTCCACGTTGTCCGCCTCGTCCATCGCCTCGATATCGTACTGTTCGATGACTTCTTCTTTCGTTACCATTTTTTATCTCTCCATCACCGCTCCGGGGATGGCGAGCGCTCGCCGTCGTGCGTCAAGCCGTTCACAAGAGCTCCCGTTCATTTCAGCGTGCGATCCCACCAGCGCCGGAGGCGTTCTGGTACCAGTTTCTACCGTGGGGCCACATATAAATACTTCGGTGATTCGGGTGTACACCGGTAGCATGGACCGTCTACTCCCGGATCCGTGATTACTGATCACACACCGACCGCTACGTATCAGTCGCCACCAACCTCGTACGAGAGCACGATCCCGTCGTCGAACCGCTCGGTGTCGACCAGATCGAGTCGCGGGAACGACTCCGTGAACCCCTCGCCGTCGGCGAGCGTCGGGGCGTCGCGCCCCCCGATCACCAACGAGCCCACGTACACGTGGAGCTCGTCGACGAGTCCGGTCTCGAAACACGAGTAGATGACCTCGCCGCCGCCCTCGACCATCAGCCGGTCGACGCCCCGCTCCGCCAGCGCGTCGACTCCCGCCGCGAGGCCGACGTGATCCCCGTCGGAATCAATCACGACGACCTCAGCGCCGGCAGCCTCCAACGCCTCGCGGCGCTCGGGCGGTGTCGCGGGGGAGACGAGGAGGTAGGTCGCCGCCGCGTCGTCGAGGATCCGGGCGTCGGTCGGCGTCCGTCCGGTCGAGTCGACGACGACGCGCGCGGGGTTGCCGGGGCGACCGTTCCGGAGGCGCTCGACGCGCCGGTCCTCCTCGTCGAGCGTGAGGTGCGGGTCGTCCGCGAGGACGGTCCCGACCCCGACCAACACCGCGTCCGCGGCCGCCCTGACGCGGTCGACCCGGTCGAAGTCCTCCGCTCCCGAGATCCGGAGTTGCTCCCGACGCCGCGTCGCGAGCTTCCCGTCGACGCTCTGGGCCGCGTTGACGACGACGTGCATACGCGAGGGTCGTCCGGGCGGGGAATGGTCGTTTCGGTCGGGGTCGCGATCCGAATCCGCTCACTCCGTCGCCCACAGTCCCGCCGCCGCGAGCGCCCCGACCGCGAGCACTCCGGCGAGCAGCCCGAACGCGGGCCGGAACCCGGAGGCGTCGGCGACGGCGCCCACCGTCGCGGGAGCGAGCGCGCCGGCGCCCATCAGCAGGGTGCGGACGACGCCGAGCCCGCCGCCGGCGAGCCGGTCCGGGAGCGATTCGATCAGGTACGCGCCCCGGACGGGACGGAACCCGTGGGACCCGAGCCCGAACGCGACGACGAGGGCGCCGAGGGCGATCGGTCCCGTTCCCGCGAGGGCGACGACGCCGACGAGGGCCGCGGTCGCGAGCGCGAGCGCCGCGACCATCACGGGGAAGCGACCGAGTCGGTCGGAGAGGTCGCCGGAGGCGAGTTGGACGAAGGTGACCGCGAACAGCGCGGAGTACAGCAGGTTCCCGGTCGCGGTCGACAGCCCGGCCGCCTCCGTGAGGTACAGCGGGAGGAAGGCGACGGCGCCGTTGTACGCGAACGAGAAGGCGACCGTCACAAGCACGAACGCCGCGAGCCGCCGGTCCTCGAACAGCGCGAGGTAGTCGCGCGCGCTCGGCTCCGGCCCCGCCCGCTCCGGGCCGCGGTCGGCGTCGGCCGGGAGTCGGTCCGGGACGCGGAGCGCGAAGGCCGCCGCCAGCGCGACCGCGACGACGCCCGTGACGACGAACAGGCCGCGCCAGTCCGCGCCCGGCAGCCGAGAGAGGAGCGCGGCGAGCGCGGGCGGTGCAGAGAGGAAGAGGGTCACCGCCGCGGGCGCGGCCACCCCGCCGAGCGCGCCGACGGTGTCGTGGGCGCCGAGCGCGCGCCCGGTCCGGACCGGGTACACCCGGGAGAGCAGCCGCACCGCGACCGTCTTGTGCGCGCCCGTCCCGGCGCCGATCACGAGCATCACCCCCGCCAGCACCGCGAAGGGGGTGTCGACGATCAGCGAGAGGGCGCCGACGCCCGCCACCGCCGCGCCCGCCGCGATCACCCGGACCGCGCCGACCCGATCCGCGATCGCCCCGCTCGGGAACTGCAGGAGAGCGTAGACGGCCATAAAACCTGAGAACGCGGCGCCGACGGCCGCGTTACTCACTCCATAGCCCGCCTGCAGGGACTCGAACAGCGGGGGAAACGCGTACCGCACGAACTTCCCGAGAAACCAGATCAGGGCCGTGAGGACGAGCACGTCGTACTCCCTGATCCGGCCGAGAGTCATCGCCCGTTGGTACCTCGGTGACGCTTATAAACGACCGGAACCGCTCGGGGGCTTCCGGTAGTGCATGGGCCCGTTGACGGCAGCGACAACTTATGAATAGGAACTGCGGTTGGCGCGTGCCGCTGAGCGCCCGGAGGGCGCGAGGTGCACGCGCGAGGGAGTCGGTCGTTCGGAGCAAAGCGGAGGACGACCGACGAGGCTGGGGAGGTGTGAGGCGCGGTTGCGGTGCTGTGGCGGGGGCTCTGGCGGAGTTCACTGCGGAGCACCGATCACGTATCTCCGAGAATCTGTGGCTTTGGCGGTGTTCACCGTCGATCGACAGTCGCTCACTTATAAACCGCTCACGTACGGGGGTCGACACCGTTTTCTCACCGACCGCCGATCCACCGACCGTGTCCGATCCAACCGCTCACCACGTCGGCATCACCGTCGACGACCTCGACCGCGCCGTCGACTTCTACACTGAGACGTTCGACCTCGACCTCCTGACCGAGTTCTCGGTCGGCGGCGACGCCTTCGCCGAGGCGGTCGCCGTCGAGGGGGCGTCGGCTGAGTTCGCTCACCTCGACGCCGACGGCGCGATCGTCGAACTCGTGGCGTACGACCCCGCCGCCGAATCGGTTGCGGACCCCGAACTGAACCGCCAGGGGGCGACGCACCTCGGCCTCGCCGTCGACGACGTGGAAGCGTTCTACGCCGACCTCGCAGACGACGTGGAGACGCTGAGCCCGCCGCGGACGACCGAGAGCGGGACGACAATTCTGTTCGTCAGGGACCCGGAGGGGAACCTGATCGAAGTGCTCGACGCGTGAACGGGGCCGGACGCGTGGGTTTTTCCCCGAGACGCCGCGATCCGAGACCATGCAGACGGACCTCCCGCTGGCCGCGATCTGTGGGCTCTCGGTCGCGACCGGCGTCTACGCGTTCCTGGCTCCCGACCCGTTCGTCGCGACCGCGACCGCGACGGTGTACGCCGCCGCGAGCTACTTCTACCTCGCGTTCGACGCGACGCTGCTCGGCAGTGCGTTCCGGTTCACCGACCGCTCGGACAAGGCCGGTCACGCGGTCGGCCTGTTCGGACTGAGCGTGAGCCCGTTGGCGGTCGCGAACTACTACGGGCGCCCGGACGCGTCGACGCTCCCGGTCGTGGTCCTCTTTCTCGGCGCGATCGCGTTCCTGACGCTCGCCGCACAGGCACAACGCCAAGCGGAGGCCGGCTGACGGGGATTGACCGTCGCCGCGGTCGATCGCTCACTTCACCTTCGTGCCCGGCCCGGCGTCCTCGTAGGTCGTGAGGAGGTCGGCCTCCTCGCCGGCGGCGAGCACCATCCCGTTCGACTCGACGCCGAACAGCTCCGCCTTCTCCATGTTCGCGAGCACGACGACCTTCGTGCCGGGGAGGTCGTCGACGTCGTGGAGCTGTTTGAGCCCCGCGACGATCGTCCGGGTCTCCGCGCCGAGGTCGACGCGGAGCTTCAGGAGGTCGTCGGCGCCCTCGATCCCCTCCGCGTCTTCGATCCGGCCGATCCGGATGTCGAGTTCCTGGAAGTCGTCGAAGCCGATCCGGTCGTCGCTGAGGGGTTCGATGTCGGTCATGTCGGTGTCGTCGGTGGTGTCGTCTGCGTCTTCTCCGCCGTCGTCTCCTTCGCTGTCGCCGTCGCCGTCCGAACCGTCTTCCGCCTCGGCGACGCGCGACTCCAGCTTCTCGTTCAGCGCGTCGACGCGCTCGTCTTCGATCTGCTCGAACAGCTCCGTCGGCTCGGCGAGGTCGCCGGCGGGCCCCTCCAGAGCCGCCTCGACGGTGGTCTCGTGGACCGAGCCGTCCTCGCCGAGCTGGTCCCAGAGCCGCTCGGTCTTCTCGGGGGCGACGGGCTCGAAGAGCACCGCGATCGCCTTCGCGATCGCGACGCAGTCGTGGATGACCTGCGCGGCCTCCTCGGGGTCGTCGTCGACGAGCTTCCACGGCTCGCTGCGCTGGATGTACTCGTTGCCGAACCGCGCGAGGTCGGTGACGGCGTCGCCGACCGCGCGCACGGAGTAGTCGTTGACGGCTGCCTCGAACGCCCCGATCGCCTCGTCGATCGCCGCCGAGACCTCGTCGCTCGTCGCGGCCGCGATGGGCGCGTCGTCGTAGTTGCGGTGGGCGAAGAGGAGCGACCGGTAGAGGAAGTTGCCGACGGTCCCCACCAGTTCGGTGTTGACGCGGTCGCGGAACTTCTCCCACGAGAAGTCCACGTCCTGCTGGAAGCCGCCGTTGGTCGCGAGGTAGTACCGCAGCGGGTCGGGGTGGAACCCCTCGTCTAAGTACTCGTCTGCCCAGACCGCGCGGTCGCGGCTCGTCGAGAACCCCTTCCCGCCGAGCGTGACGAAGCCGGACGCCATCACCGCTCGCGGCTCGGCGTGGCCGGTCGCCTCCAACATCGCGGGCCAGAAGATCGTGTGGTGCTGGATGATGTCGCGGCCGATCACGTGGACGATCTCGCCGCCCTCGGGGTGATCGTCGCTCGCGCCCTCCTTCCACGCGGCCTCCCAGTCGAACTCGGCGGCGCCGACGCGCTCAGAGTACTGCTTCGTCGAGGATATGTACTCGATCGGGGCGTCGACCCAGACGTACAGGACCAGATCCTGTTCCCCATCGTCACCCGGGTAATCGATCCCCCAGTCCATGTCGCGGGTGATACACCAGTCCTGGAGCCCCTGTTCGATCCACTCGCGGGGCTGGTTCCGGGCGTTCGAGGTCCCTTCCAGTCGGTCGAGGAAATCGGAGAGGTACTCCGAGAACTCCGAGACCGCGAAGAACTTGTGGGTGCGCTCGCGGTACTCCGCCGGGTTGCCCGTGATCGTCGACTCCGGATCCTCGACCTCGCCGGGTTCGAGGTGACGCTGGCACCCCTCGTCGCACTCGTCGCCGCGGGCGTGCGCGCCGCAGTACGGGCAGGTCCCCTCGACGTACCGGTCCGGGAGGAACTGGTCGTCGACGGGGTCGTACGCGACCATGATCTCCTTCTCGTAGAGGTGACCGGCCTCGTCGAGGTCACGGACGAGTTCCTGGGTCACCGCGGTGTTCGTCTCGTCGTGGGTGTGGCCGTAGTTGTCGAACTCGACGTTGAACTTCGGGAACGTCGCGGCGTACCGCTCGTGCCAGTCGAGCGCGAACTCCTCGGGGGAGACGCCCTCCTGCTCGGCGTTGACCGCGACTGGGGTCCCGTGCATGTCCGAGCCGGAGACGAACGCGGTCTCCTGGCCGAGTCGTTCGAGCGCGCGCCGGTACACGTCGCCGCCGACGTAGGTGCGGAGGTGGCCGATGTGGAGGTCGCCGTTGGCGTACGGCAGTCCACAGGTCACCACCGCCGGGTCGTCGGTGGGGAAGTCGTCGTGGCTCATGTGGTGTGTATCG
>Ga0207720_100179_pt1 | contig 58196 bp, 54 predicted proteins | sample A23P2SouthBayCA_2_FD_187751 | JGI IMG/M metagenome (GOLD analysis project Ga0207720, IMG submission 187751) | Aerobic enrichment media microbial communities from Eden Landing Ponds, California, USA - A23 E3 (2) (SPAdes) | ecosystem: Environmental > Aquatic > Marine > Unclassified | place... | reverse complement strand
ATCCGCGCTCTCCGCACCGCCCGCGCGGATAGGGGTCCCGCAGCGACCACGCGAACGCGAGCGCGCCTCGCCCTTTCAGTCCGCCAGGAGGATTTTGCTGAGGCGGGCTGTGACCGGCAGCTGGTCAGGCAAGCGTGAGCCTCACGCCTCCCCAGCCTCTTGCGTTGCTCGTGCCTGCGCTACTCATCCCTCGCGCGACTTCGTCGCGACACAGAGGTCGCGACGGCGCGCGCCAGAGCGGGTGCTGTGGTCGTGCGGATCAGACCCGAAAGAGAGCCGACCGAGTTCGGCGCCTCGCCCGTCAGTCGCTGGCGCCGCCGCGGTCGGCGCGGGATGGCGGCGGATAGCGCTCGTCGCCGGTCGTCGCGGGCGTCTCGGGGAGGACACAGCGGTCGGGCTCGCCGTTGACGTGCTCGTACTCGTCGGGGGCGTTGGCGAGAGGGTGGGCGGGGTTGTGCCCGCTGGGGATGCGGGCCGCGCGGATGGCGTCGAAGTCGCGGAGTCGCGCGCGGATACCCCGCCAGTGGAGGCCAGTGTTGTGCGGGACCCGGACCGGGTGTGTCGGTTCGAAGCGTGGGTCGCGCCCGTTGATCACGTCGGCATTGACGTTCGCCGCGAGGTCGTCGTGGTCGATGAGGACGCCGACGCGAGCGTCCGACGGCGAGCGCGCGGCGAGGACGTCGAGTCCGAGGTGTAGCGCCCGATACTCGGCGACGTTGTTGTCGGGCACGGGGTGAGTCATCGAGAGTCGCGCGACCCGTGTGCCGTCGCGGGTCTCGATGACGACGCCGAGGCCGCCGCGGTCACCCGACCGGTCGGCGTTACCGCTGGCTCCGCGGTAAGAGCCGTCTGTGGCGAGATAGAAGTCTCGATGGTGAGTGCGCGGCGGGTGCGCGATGTGGGGCGTCGGTGCCTCGTCGAACAGGTCCCGAAGGGTCGGCCGGCCGTATGCGGCCATACCTCCGATTCGTGATGCGGTAATTTAAACGTAGGGGGGAATCGACACCCGTTCTCACCCACGATCGACCGGTCGAACTCCCCGATCGGTCGGTTCCGTGCGGCGGACGGCGAGAGCGCGGCGCCCCTCTCCTGGTCCGCGCGACGAAAGCTTCAGGGGCGTCGGGTCGAACCGGCGGACGTGTCCCGGCACCGGAACCTGTGGCGGTTCGTCGCGCTCGCGGCGCTGTGGGGGTCGGCCTTCGCGGCGATCAAGGCCGGCCTCGACTACTACCCGCCCGTGCTCTTCGCGGCGCTCCGGTACGACCTCGCGGCCGTGGTGATGCTCGGCTACGCCGTCGCCGTCACCGACCGAGCGCTCCCGCGCGGTCGCCGGGAGTGGGCGGCCGTCGGTGTCGGCGCCGCGCTCATGATCGCCGCCTACCACGCGTTCCTGTTCGTGGGCGAGCAGGGAACGACCAGCGCCGCGGCCGCCGTCGTCGTCAGCCTCTCGCCGGTTCTGACGGCCGGGTTCGCCCGGCTCTTGCTCCCGGCCGAACGGCTCTCGCCCCTCGGCGTCGCGGGCCTGGCGCTCGGTCTGCTCGGCGTGGTGGCCGTCGCCCGCCCGTCGCCGAGCGCGCTCCTCGCGTCGGACGTCGTGGCCGAACTCCTGGTGTTCGCGGCCGCGCTCTCCTTTGCCCTCGGAAGCGTCGTGACCGAGTGGCTCGACGCCGACCTCGCCGTCGAGACGATGGAGGCGTGGTCGATGGTCGGCGGCGCCCTCGCGCTCCACGCCGTCAGCCTCGCGCTCGGGGAGTCGACGACGGCTGTCACGCTCGCGGGCCCCGGTCTGGCAGCGCTGGTGTATCTCTCACTCGGGTCCAGCGCCGCCGGGTTCCTCCTCTATTTCGACCTGCTGGAGAGACTCGGGTCGGTCGAGATCAACCTGGTCTCCTACGCGGCGCCGGCCTTCGCCGCGCTCACGGGCTTTCTCTTCCTCGGCGAAGTCGTCGACGGCTGGACTGTCGCCGGGTTCGGCTGTATCGTCGTCGGCTTCGCACTGGTCAAACGGCGGGCGCTCGGTCGGGAACTCCCGCGTCTGCGCGCGGCACTCGAGAGTGAATAGCCACTGCCCGCGGGTCGAACTGGGGAAAATCGAGCGGAGGAACGCAGGAAGGCCGTCAGTCGCGGTAGTGGGGATGACCGATGAGCAGGGCGACGACGTTCAGCGTTAGCAAGACCAGAAACGCCGTCGACGTCGCCTGACTCGAGAGGCCGGTCGCCAGCAACAGCGGTAAGTGGAGAAAGGGGAGGGCGACGGCTGACCAGAACGCGATGCCGGTTATCGGTGCGAGGAATCGCTCGTCGACGTCGGGAAGTCCGACGGGCGATTCCTCCATCGATAGCCCGAGTTCACTTGATCGACTTGCCATGCGGGGACACCTCGTAGTTCTACGATAGGGCGGCATTACCTTATAACCGACAGAGCCTTCCGGTCATTTCACCCCGTTTCACCCGCTTCGTGCGACCGATGTGGACGTTTTACTACTGCCTGAGAACGGTCGAAACGTTTTAATCGGATTTCTCAGGCCGTAACGTCGAAATCTACCGTTCGATCAATAGCTACCGGTAGTGGACAATATCCGTCGGTCTCGACGCCGCCTGCAGTGCGTTCGCTAGCCCAGGACCGTGACGTCGACGCGAACGTCTCCGTCGGGGGTTTCGATCCTCGTCTCGGAGACGAAGTGGTCGCGGACCCGCTCGCGCCAGGACGCGACCCGCTGGCGGTGGCGCTCGTGGTGTCGGTCGAGCGTGTAATCGGTGTCCGGGGCCGACCTGAGTCGGTCTTCGGTCTCGGCTGCACGCGGGTACGACGGCGCGTCGGCGTCGACGAACGCACCCGGCGGGACGTGTAGCGGTGACGGAGACCGGGTCGCGGCGTCACCTGATTCCTCCCGCTCGCCTCGCCCGTCCTCGTCGGTGACGTGAAGCCGCGCGCGCATCCGACCACTGAACGGCGGCGTCACGCGCAGAACGACCGCCCGGTCGCGCTGGTACCGCGCTTCGAGCGCCGCGACGACGTCGCCGGCTGTGACGGCCAGCGACGAGATGCTCCGCGGATCGTCTGAGTCCGGACCCATCGGTTCCTCCCAGGGACTACACCGTCAAAACCGCACCGCTGCGGGCCACCGACCCCAGTTTGTCGGCGAGCGTGTCTGACCCGCCCGATCTGCGTTTCCAATTTTCACTCGTGATAATCGACGGGGTGGATTTATGCACCGGTCTTTCCGATATCCCTACAACTGGTGACGACTGACTCACTGGGTACACGATGACTTCGCCGAACATCCAGTCCGACGGGGCGACAGTCCTGGTCGTAGACGACGAGGAGGACATCGCGGACCTCTACTCGACGTGGTTGGAGGAGGCCTACGAGGTCCGCACAGCGTACGGACCGGAGGGGGCGCTGGAACAGGCAGACGAGGCGGTCGACGTGGTCTTCCTGGACCGGCAGATGCCGAAGATGACCGGCGACGAGGTCCTGGACGAACTGCGCGCCAGGGAACTGGACTGTCGGGTCGTGATGGTCACCGCAGTTGACCCCGACTTCGACATCGTCGACATGCCGTTCGACGATTACCTCACCAAACCGGTGATGCTCGACGACCTCCGGGACGCGGCCGAGCGCATGCGTACGCGCGAGACGTACGACGCGCAGATGCAGGACTTCTTCGCCAAGGCATCGAAAAAGGCCACGCTCGAGGCCGAGAAAGACTACGTCGAACTCCAGGAACACGAGGAGTACGAGCAACTCGATTCGGAGGTCCAGCAGCTCCGCCAGGAGGCCGACCAGGCTGTCGACGACCTCAGCGAGGCCGAGGACTTCGAGGCGCTGTTCGCCGAGTTCCCCGGCGACGCCTGAGTCCGCGATACGGCTCTCCCATTCTGATACTGCAGACCGCACATTTCGACCGCGAGAGATATTGCTGTGTGGTTCGCGACCTTGGAGAAATGCCCGGGGAGGGCTCCGAACCCTCGATCTCCGCATGTCCCAGGTTCGAGGCTGACGGGCCTCGCGGGCGCATGCCGGCTGCCGCGCGGTCAAACCCTATGAGTGCGGCGCTATGTCCAGCTAAGCCACCCGGGCGCAGTCTGTCGTACTGTGGATGTAGCCTAAAAGGTTCTCATCTCACGCGGTGGATGCGACGCCGTCACGTGCCGCGGTCCGGGCGTCCCTGTGCCGGCAACGTTCAGTCGAGCGAACAGGTCAGCGAGCCCACCCGCGGTTTTATGCTGTCGGACCGGCACACCACTGGCATGGACATTCCGGACCTCGTCCAGCGGGCGCTCGGCGACGAGGAGATCCAGGCGGGGGTCTCGCTCGGCGACGAGGACGCAGTCTGTCTCACGCCGACACGGACGCTCGTGTACCGGGGGGAAGGCCTGTTGAGCGACGAGCAGATCTCGGAGTACTCCCACGACATCGAACAGCTCGGCGTCAGCGAGGGCCGCCGCAAGACCAAGTTCACGCTGCAGTACATCGACGGCACCGACTCTTTCACCGTGCCCGCAAACCGCGGCGAGAAGGTCCTCGAACTGTTCCTCGAAGGTGTCCTCCGTCTCGAAGAGGTCATCGAGCCCCGCGAGTCGATCCTCGGCGTCTATCGCTTCAGCGAACTCACCGTCATCATCGCCGAGGGTCGCCTGATCAAACACATCGGCGAACCCGTCTGGAACGAGGACTACGAGGTCTACGACTTCGAGGACGTCACCCGTCTGGACTTCGAGCGCGCCAGCGTCGCGACGAGCATCGCCCTCTCTATCGACGGCCGTCCCCAGCGGATCAAGATCCCCAACGACACCGCGCCGGTCGTCCGCCAGACGCTCGAGAAGGCGCTGTTCGAGTACTACGACGTGGGTTCGCTGGAGGAACTCAACCGCGTCGTCGACGACAGCACCGGCGGCGACGCGGGCGACGTCGACGCGACCGGGACGACCGACGATTCCGACGACTTCGCCTTCGGCGACGACTTCGACCCGCTGGTGAGCGACGACGACGAGGCCGACCAGACCGAAGCGGTCGACACGGGGGATCCGACTGATCCGGTCGACACGGGGGACCCGACCGGAGGGGTCGACACCCAGGACCCGCTCGCGGGCGCCGGCGAGAGCGCCGAGTCCAGCGGGACGGACCACGGCACGGAGCCGACCGACGCCGGAGCCGGCACCGGGACCCCCTCGCGCGACGACCGTACCGCCAACGAACCCGAGCGGACCGGCGCTTCCGGCACCGGATCCGCAGACGTCGACACCGCCGATTCCGGGACCGTGCGCGAACCGGGCGCTGAGCCGTCCCAGCGGACAGAGGCCGAGCCGTCCCAGCGGACAGAGGCCGAGCCGTCCCAGCGGACAGAGGCCGAGCCGTCCCGGACGGCCGACCCCGAACCCGCGCGCGAGGAGCGCTCGGAGCGGTCTCGCCGGACTGCCGATGCCGCGCCGGCGGACGGTATCGGGCGGGACGGCGAGAGCGGACGGTCCGAGAGCGGTGGCGAGCGCGGGCGGACCGAACGCGAGTCGACTCCCGCGGCCACCGGCTCGGCCGAACCGGCCGTGACTCGCGAGGAGTTCGAGTCGGTCGCGGACCGACTCGAGGACCTGACCGAGGCAGTCGAGCGCCAGAACGAACTGCTGCGGCGCCAGCACCGCGCGATCAAGCAACTGGTCAGACAGCGAGAGGAGCAGTGATGCCGTCAGAGGTGTCGCGAGGTCGACGCGCCGACCCGTGTTCGCCGGCAGTCACTCCGACTCGCGGCCGGTGACTTTCCTGATGCACGAGGAGCCGAACGGTCCGTGTTCGCCGGCGTCGAACTGCACGAAATAGCCCGTCGTGAGCCCGGCGTTACAGCGCTTGCAGGTGAACTCGCCCTCCCGCGAGACCACGTCGCCCTCGAAACTGAGGTAGTCGCCGGTCGTCGGCACGACCGTTTCGCCCTCCCGCTGGATGATCCCACGACGTTCGGCAGTCTCGAGGATCTCGCGCGTGACGGCGGGGTTCGTCGTCACCGTCTCCACCCGGTCGACGGCCTCGGCCAGCGACAGCTGTTCGTGTTCGAGGTGGGCGAGCAACTCGACGCCGAGTTCCACGCGGTCGCTCACGCCCTGGTGTGGGACCGGCGTCGGATTAAGTGTTCGTGGCGAGCGGGCTGCCGCGTGCTCGTCGTCCGGACAGTCTCTGGTCGACCACAAGACTTGTGCGGGCGCACGGTCGATCCGCTATCGATGAACGTCAGCCGGGCGACCAGGCGGCAGGTCGCGAGTCTGGGCGCGCTCGCCGCGCTCTTCGTCGGGGTTTCGCTCGTCTTTTCCCCCGGCGCGGTCCTCGAGGCCGTCTCGGAGCTGTCGACTCGCCCCGCCCTCTTTCTCGGCGTGCTCCTCGTCCTCTATCTCGCGCGGCCGTTCCTGATGTGGCCGGTGAGCGCCCTCTCCATCACGGTCGGGTACGTCCTCGGCGTCGAGTACGGGGTCCCCGTGGCCATCGCGGGGACGCTCGTCTCGAACACCATCCCCTTCCTGCTCGCGCGGTATCTCAGGACCGACGAGGGCGTCGTCGGCTTCGCCAGTCGGTCGAGCGAGCGCTACGTGGCCGCGGTCGGCGAGTTCCGCGGCGTCGTCGCGGCGCGGCTCGCCCCGCTGCCGGCCGACGCCGTCTCCTCGACCGCGGGGCTGTCGAACGTCTCGTTCGGCGCGTACATGCTCGGGACGCTCGTCGGCGAGTCGCCGTGGATCGCCGCCGAGGTGATCGCCGGCGCGTCGATGCACACGCTCTCGGTCCACGGCCTCGGCCACAGCCTCGCTCTCTTCGCCGGTGCGACCGCCGTCTCGGCGCTCTTGCTCGCCGGCCCGGTGTACCGCCGGTTCGTCGACGATCCGGTGCCGGCGGTCGAGCAGTGAGCGGGCTCCGGGAGACGCCGCGCGCTCGCGTTCAGTAGAAGGTGTCCGAACAGTCGTAGACGACGCCGTGTTCGGGGCAGACGTACTTGCAGTGGCGGTGGGTCATCGCCCGATCGCAGACCGGACACGGCCGTCCGCCCGACCCGTCGGTGGTGGCGACTTCGGCGGCGTCGTCCTCGTCGGTAGCAGCGACCTCGACGCCGTCGCCCCCGTCGATATCACACTGCTCGTCCATACTCCTGACAGCGGGCGGTCCCGCTTGAGTGTTTCCACCCGCCGCCCACGTCGAAGGTCCGCGCGCTCGGCGCGGGTCGCGGTCACCGACCCGCTCGAAAGGTGGCACGAATTCTAGAAAGACTCCGAGGGGTTTTCGAAAAACGCCTATAGGGGTTCTCTCCCGACTGGGGAGTATGGCAGAGTCACCGCCGCTCGCGGACCGCTTCCCGCCGGGGCTCGGGACCGTCGTCGTCTCGCTGGCGGCGGGGATCGCCGCGCTCGCGGGCTCGTACGGCGCCGTCGGCTTCACCACGTCGTTCGTCGTCTCCCCGGTCGAGCGCACCCTCTCGTTGCACATGCCCGGCGCCGTGATCACGTTCGCCATCACCGTCCTGGGAGACCTCGGACAGAAACTCAATCTCCTGACGGCGGCGGCCATCGTCGTCGCCCTGTACGCGTTGCTGGTGGGCCTCTCGGTCGGGATCGGTCGCCAGCTCGACAGTCGACTCGTCCCGGTCGTCGGCTCTCTCGTCACGGTCTGGGTCGTGACGGCGACGCTGACGGTCAGGCCCGTCGCCGCGCTCGCTCCCGCCGCGGCCGCAGGCGCGGTCGTCCTCGCGACCGACCTCTCGCGGACCGGCGAGCGCATCGCCGGCGAGACGGACCCGAACGGTCGGCGGCGCGTCCTCGCGGGCCTCGGTACCGCGGCCGGCGCCAGCGCCCTCGGGGTGGCCCTCGGCGAGGAGCGCTCCTCGACCAGCGTCATGGGTGTCAACCAGGACATCTACGGCGACGTCGACGCGCCGACCTACGACGTCGACGACCAGCTCGCGACGGCCGACGAGGCCTCCTTCTCGGTCGACGGGATAGAACCGCTCGTCAGCGAGGACTTCTACAACGTCGACATCAGCTCGATCGACCCCTCGCCCAGCGCCGCCGACTGGTCGCTGTCGATCACCGGCGAAGTCGAGGAGGAGGTCGAAGTCACCTATTCGGACGTCCGCGAGATGGAGTACGAACACCGCTTCGTCACGCTGCGCTGTGTCGGCGAGGGACTCAACGGCCACAAGACCGACACCGCGCTGTGGACCGGCGTCCCCATCCGCCCGCTGCTCGAACGCGCGAGTCCGAACTCCGACTGCGAGTGCGTGATGCTGCGGGCGAAAGACGGCTTCTACGAGGAGTTCCCGCTCGAAGCGCTCGAGGGCGGCCTGCTCGCCATCGGAATGAACGGCGACCCGCTGCCCCGCGCCCACGGCGCACCCGCTCGCGCGCTCGTTCCGGGCCACTGGGGCGAGGTCAACGTCAAGTGGCTCACCGAGATCGAACTGCTCGCCCGCGAGCGCAAGGGGTACTGGGAGAAGAAAGGCTGGCAGGGGACCGGCCCCGTCAACACCGTCGCGAAACTCCACGGCCGGGGTCGGACCGACGACGGTCGCCTCGTCGTCGGCGGCCACGCCTACGCCGGGACCCGCGGCGTCCAGCGCGTCGACGTCTCCATCGACGGCGGCGACACCTGGACCGAGGCCGACCTGACCGACCCGCTGCCGGGCGCGAGCGGCCCCGCCCGCGACGACTCGCCCGAGCGCGCCGAGGACGCCTGGCGCCAGTGGAAACACGAGTACGACTCGCCCGGCGGGTCCCACGAGGTGGTCGTCCGCGCCGTCGACCGGAATGGGAAGCTCCAGACCCGCGAGGAGAGCGGGCCGGTCCCCAGCGGCGCGACCGGCTGGGTCAGCCGGACGATCGACCCGAGCGACCTATGACCCGTCTGTCGCGCTCCCCGGCCCGTTCGGTCGCTGGACGGGGCTGGTCGCCGTGACCGCCGCCTCGGACGGCCTCGTGCGCACCGGGCGGGAAACCGGTTCCCGAACCAGCAAGGATAAACGAGACGGCCGAGACACGAACGCACGAGCGTCGATGGAGAAGGCACTGTGGTATCTGCTCGCCGGCACGCGCGGCGGGGAGAACCGCGCTCGCATCATTCGCCTGCTCGACGAGCGCCCACGGAACGCCAACCGCCTCGCCGACGAACTCGACGTCGACTACAACACCGTCCGGCATCACCTCGACGTCCTGCTGGACCACGACGTCGTCGAGCGCGGCGGCGACGACTACGGCGCGATGTACTTCCTCACCGACCAGTTCGACCACCACCGCGACGTCTTCGAGACGATCACCGAACAGATGGACTGAGACACACATGGATATGACACCCTGGCTGACCGTCGCGACCACCCTCGCGGCGCTGAACGTCTTGCTGTTGCTCGCGCTCGGCGCCGTCTGGCTCAAGAACTACCGCACCTTCCGGTCGAACCTCATCCTCGGCCTGCTCGCGTTCGCCGCGGTCATGTTGCTGGAGAACCTCGTCGCCGTCTACTACTTCTTCAGCATGGAGATGCTCTACGTCGGCAGCGCCGGCGCCCAGCAGTCCGTCCTCGTCCTCCGGGCGCTCCAGTTCGTCGCGCTTCTCTTTCTGACCTACGTCACGATGCAGTAGGGCTCACCGGTTCGACTCGCCGCTCTTACAGCCGCCCGCGTCGCCGGTTCGACTGCCGTCGCCGCACGCCGCCGTCGGCCGCCGCTATCACCGCCGACCGCGGCCTGGCCAGGCCGAGACTCGCGCCGACCAGGACGCCGACGAAGTGGCCGACGGCGCTGACGCCCGACACGCCGACGACCACCTCGACCAGGGCCTGTCCGATCAGGAGCACGCCGAACAGCGTCCACAGCCACGTCCCCTCGCCGTGCCAGCGGTCGGTGGCCTCCTCGTAGCGCAGGCTGTCGACGACGACCAGCGCCGTCAGCGCGTAGGCGACCCCGCTCGCGCCGAGAGTCCCCGCACCCGCTGGCTGGGCCGCGAGCGCGTAGACGGCCACCTGCGTGACGACCGACGCGACCCCGCTCGCGGCTATCAGGCCGAGGTACGCCCGGTCGGCCAGCCGTCGCTCGGCGACCGCGCCGAACAGGACCAGGTGCGCGACGTTGCCGACGAGGTGGGTCTCTTGGACCGGCGAGTGGGCCAGCGGCGCGAGCAGCCACCCGAGCGACGGCTCCTGGCGCGCGACGAACAGGGCGTAGAAGGTGTCGTGGCGGCCGCTCGTCCACAGCGACAGCTCGACGGCGTAGACGGCGACGAGCAGGAGACAGAAAGAGAGCGTGACGCGAGTCCTCGTCAGCCAGCGGGCGCCGCCCCGGAGCGCCGCGCCGGCGTCGACCATCCGCTCAGGTCAACACTCCGACCAGCCACAGGACTCGCAGGTCTTGCAGCCCTCGGAGTAGTACAGCGACAGCGAACCACACTCCGGACACTCGGGGTTCTCACCGGCGTCGATGAGGTCCTGCTGGGCGTCCGCGGACGCGCCCGCGCCCTTCTCGGTACCGCCCGCAGCCCCCGCACTGGCGCCGGCGCTCGCCGACACCGCACCGCCGTCGGGTTCCGGCTCGGCGACCGCGCCGCTTTCGGCGCCGTCCTCGTCGGCAGTCTCTTCGAGGGTCCGCTGTTGCGGGTAGGCCTTGTCGATCTCGTCGTCGAGGTATCGGCGCAGCGCCGTCCCGAAGGCGTCCGGGATGGAGTTGATCTGCTCGCCCTTGTCCCAGGCGACCTTCGGCGAGCGGATGCCCTGGAGTTTGTCGACGATCTCGTACGGTTCGACGCCCGAGCGCAACGCGACCGAGATGGTCTTCGCGAGCGCGTCGGTGAAGGAGTTGGTGAACCCGCCCGAGTGGCCCGTGTTGGCGAACAGCTCGAACGGCTCGCCCGTCTCGGGGTCTTCGTTGATCGTGACGTAGAGCTTGCCGTAGCCCGTCTCGATGCGCTGGGTGACGCCGTGGAGCTGGTCCGGGCGCGGCTTCTTCTCCGCGTAGACCGACTCCTCGCCGTCGGCCGCCGCGAGGAGTTCCTCGACCTGCTCGTCGAGAGCGGCCTGAACGGCCTCCTCTTCGAGGAACGCCTCCATGCCGCCGAAAATCTCCTCGATCTGGGCGACGACCTCCTCGGCGTCCATGTCGGCGAACTCGGCGTTCTGGGCGCGCGTCGTCAGCACCTGCTTCGAGCGGGTGCCGTCGCGGTAGTAGGTGACGCCCTTGCCGCCGTGGTCGTAGATGTACTCGAAGACCTCCGCCGCGTCTTCGACGGTGGAGTCGTTGGGCGCGTTCACCGTCTTCGAGATGGCGGAGTCGACGCCCTCCTGGCAGGCGACCTGGACGCTCGCGTGCTGTTTCGCGGAGAGCGACCCTGTCGTGACGAACAGTTCGCCGACCGCGTCCGGGACCGTGGAGAGCCCGGTGACGCCGTCGAACTCGTTTGCGGCCATCTGCTCCTGGGCCTCCTCCTTGACGGCGTCGACGTCGATGTCGTTCTCCTCGAGCACGCGCAGGAAGTAGTCGTCGAACTCGACGAGCATCTCGTCGCCCTGCACGTCGTCGGAGACGTTCTTGTAGTAGGCGACGTTGTAGATTGGCTCACAGCCGCCGGTCGTGTTGCCGACCATCGACGTCGTTCCGGTCGGCGCGATGGTCGTCGTGTTGTGGTTGCGGACCGGGAAGCCGTCGGCCCAGTCGTCGGCGTCGAGGCCGGTCTGCTTCTCGAACCAGTCGGGGTACGCGGTGGGGTCGGCGAACTTCGAGTTGTCCCACTCGGCGAAGCTGCCCCGCTCGGTCGCGAGTTCGTGGCTCGCGCGCTTGGAGCCGTGGTTGATGTGGCGCATCAGCTGGCGGGCGACCTCGTTGGAGACGTCGTCGCCGTACTTCATACCGAGCTGGATGTACAGCTGGGCCAGCCCCATGACGCCGAGGCCGATCTTGCGCATCTCCCGGACTTTCTGCTCAATCTCGTCGACCGGGAAGTCCGACATCGTGACGACGTTCTCCAGGAAGCGCGTCCCCATCTCGATGCGGTGGTCGAACGCCTCCCAGTCGATGGCCTCCTCGAGGAACGCGTCGACCGCCGCTTCGAGCGAGTCGTACTCGTCGCCGTGGTCGTCGTACCAGACGCGCCAGTCGGGCGCGTCGAAGGCCGCGAGCGTCGAGAGGTTGATGTGCCCGAGGTTGCAGGCCTCGTACTCCTCGAGCGGCTGCTCGCCGCAGTTGTGAACCACGAGCCCATTCGCGACGAAGGAGTTCGTATCGGGTTCGGTCAGGTCGTAGACCGCTTCGTGGCCGGCCGGTTCGACCGATTCGACGGTCGCCTCGAATTTCGGACTGTACGGGCCGCGACTGTATTCGTTGAGGCGCTCCGCGAGTTCGTCGTTCTTTCGCTCCAGCAGGAATCCGATCTCCTCCTCGAACGTGGCGGCGTGGGAGCTGGAGACGACGAGTTCGTGGCATCCCTGTGTCTCGTACTCCTTCGTGCCGCCCGCGCCATCGGGCAGTTCCGTCACACCGGATTCTTTCCGGTCCTCGTAGAGCTTGCTACCCACACCGAAGTTGAGGAGGAGCCGCTGGACTTCTCGGAGGAAGCCATCGTCGACGCTCGCGAGTCGGACCGAAATGCCCTTCTCGACGTTCCCCTGAATGCTCCCGTCGGCGGTGAATAGCGCTCGCAAGAATCCGCGAGCCATCTCCTCGCTGCCGCGCATGACGGCGTCGGGAACCTGGAGCTTCTCGTCGGCGAGCCCGGCCTCCTCGGCGAACTCGTAGAGTCGCGTCGAACGGATACGCTGTTCGACGGCCTGTGCGCCGCGGTAGCCGTCGCCGCGGCTGATGTCGCTGACACCGATCTCGTAGTCGGCGTTCCCGTCCGGTTCGCGGACGACGGCGTTCGCGTCGTTCGCGAACTGCTCGGATATCTCGGCGTCGTCGTCGTAGAAGTTCAGGACCGCGCGCTCCTCACCGTGTTTGAGGTGGCCGTCGCCTGCGAGCCAGCCGAGTACGCGCCCCTCCTCGGCGGACCCGTGCTGGCCGAACCCGCCCTTCCGGTTCTGGATGTGGACGGTGTCTCCGGCGTCCAGATCGCCCGCTTCGGCCCACCCGTCGTCGGTCATCACGCGGTGGTCGGCCGTGAGACGGAGTTCGTAGCCCTCCTCGGTCGTCAGTTCGTAGACGTCCTTCTCACCGGTCTTGTAGACGCTGCTGGCCTCTTTGACGCGGTCTTCGCTCAGGCGGCCGTCGACGACGACGTCGCGAGCGACGCCCTGCTCGTACAGTTCCTCGGCAGGAACGAGCCCGTTCTCTGTACTGACGAGCGTGTCGCCGGTGACACACGGGTTGGTCGCGAGGATCCGGTGGTCCGGGTGTTCCTCGACGTCGAAGGAGTGTTCCTTGTTGACGCGTTCGAGGTAGATGATCCCCGGTTCGCCGTTCTCGTGGGCGCCCTCGATGATGTGCTCCCAGAGTTCGGTGGCGGGCACCGAGAGCACCTCGCCGACCTCGACGTGGTCGCCGAGGTCGAACATCTCGTAGAGTTCGGCGGTCTCGGCGGTGGCGACGTGGGGTTCGCCCGTCCGCGGGTTCGTGAAGGTGTACTCCTCGTCGTTTTTCACCGCGTCCATGAAGCGGTCGGTGATCCCCACCGAGATGTTGAAATTCGAGAGGTGGCCCTCGACGGCGTTGCGGAGGTGCTTGGGCACCTTGCCGTCGTCGTCGATGAGTTCGCGGGCCTCGTCGAGCGCGTCGGCGAAGGAGTTGTGCGTGAAGTCGTCGGGGTCGTTCAGCCGCAGCGTGTGCGCCAGCGAGACGTCCTTGTTCTTCGCGTGGATGAACTGGATGACGTCCGGATGGGAGACGCGCATGACGCCCATCTGTGCCCCCCGGCGGGCGCCGCCCTGCGCGATGGTCTCGCACATCTGGTCGAACGTGCGCATGAACGTGATCGGGCCGGAAGCGATGCCGCCCGTCGAGCCGACCGCGTCGCCGTAGGGGCGGAGCTGCCAGAACGCGTAGCCCATGCCGCCGCCGCTCTGGAACACCTGCGCGGCCTCCTTGGCGGTCTGGTGGATGTCGTCGATGTCGTCGCCGGGCGAGTCGACGAAACACGCCGAGAGCTGCTGGAGTTCGTCACCGGCGTTCATCAGCGTCGGCGAGTTCGGCATAAAGGACAGCGACTCCATGCCCTCCTGGAACTCGGCCGCTTTCTCCTCGACGTGGGTCCGGACCCCTTCGGGGAGTTCCGGCACGACCGTCTCGTAGGCGAACTTGTTGACGTTGTACTGGTCGAGGGTGGTCTCGGTGTCGTCGTCCGCGGTCGTCCCTTTGCCGAAGACTTCGGCAGCGAGTTCGTCCCGGCGCGGGTGGTCGGGCTTGAGCTGGTCGGGCGTGACCGTGACCTCGACGTCGCGTTTCTCGGCCTCGAAGACGGCCTCGGCCAGCGCGATGTTCTCCGCGACGCGCTCGAACAGATCCTCCTGGTCCTCGATCAGGTCGCCGTTGGCGTCCTTGCGGAGATAGCGCGCGGGCAAGATATTGTGATACGCGTTCCCGGTCAGGCGCTGTTCAAGCGTGTCCCCCTCGGTACGCTTGATCGGGAGGTCCAACTCGTCCGCGCCCAGTCTCGCATCACTCATCTGTCGACACCCCTGCCGCGTCGGCGAAACCGCCTGCTCGATCCTGTGGCCAAATTCCTATCATTTGTAACGGAACTCTTGTTCGCATCGATCCCAAATAACGCTTTGGTTTGCGGGTATTTGTCGCTCGATCCAGATGTCCCAAACCTGATGTGTCGCACCGCTACGGACGTGTCTCTCTGGGGTAAGCCTGCGTTCACACTAGAACTGCGGCACAGTAATAAACGTCTGTAGACCGGAGTGAAAGTAGTCGAAGGCCGTGCCTAAACGCACGATCGCGGCCGGATCTACAGTGGAAAGGATCGGGGGTTTCCACTGGAGATTCCCGATCAGCTCCGTCGACCGCACAGCCGCCGGTCCACGTCCGACAAAATATATAAAAATCAGTATCATTATTCCCGGTTCCGTCGAAACTGGCCTCGCCCGTCCCCGCGTGCGGGCTGGCCCGCGATCGTACCAGTTTTCGTACTATTTGGACGTGAAACCGTCACCGACGGTGCGTCGGACGCGGTGGCGGGTCGAGCGCGGCGGACGAGGCGAACCGGGAGTGACCACACCGGTCGAGCCGCGCCGGCCTGCCGGGTCGAGACGCGCCTTTACAACGGACGCGCTCGGAGACATCGACATGACAGCCGTTCGCCGACTCGTCATCGACGTGTTGAAGCCTCACGACCCGCCGCTGGTCGAGTTCACCCGCCGCGTCTCCGACGTGGAGAGCGTCGCCGGCGTGAACGCGACGCTGATCGAACTCGACCAGGAGGTCCAGAACGTCAAACTCACCTTCGAGGGCGAGGCCCTCGCGTACGACCCGGTGGAGGAACGCGTCGAGCAACTCGGCGCGACGGTCCACTCGGTCGACCAGGTGGTCTGTGGCGACAGCGTCGTCGAGGACCGCCCGACCCTGCAGGACGCGTGACCTCGCTCCGCGCGCGGCTCGGGCGCCTGCTCGCCGACGAGGAGGTCCGCGCCATCGCCCGGCGCTACTTCGTCTCCAACGGCTTCGACGGCACGCTCACCAGCATCGGTATCGTCGTCGGCGCCGTCCTCTCGGGCGTGCCCGATGGCGTCACCGTGATCAAGATCGGACTCGGCGCGGCCGTCGGCCTCGGTACCTCGGCGGTCTGGAGCGTCTGGGAGATCGAACGCGCCGAGACGCGCGCCGAGATCCGTCGCCTCGAACGGGCGATGCTCACTGATCTGGACGACACGCGCATCCAGCGCGAGCAACAGGGCGCGCGTGCCTTCCACGCCGCGATGAGCGGCCTCGGTCCGCTCATCGGCATCGTCGTCCCTCTGCTCCCCTTCTTCTTCGAGGGGTCGCTCGTGACGATGGAGGAAGCCGCCGTCGTCGCCGTCGCGCTCGGCATCGGCGTCCTGAGCGCCTTCGGCGCGTACATGGGCTCTATCTCCGACCAGCGCTGGTACGTCTCCGCCGCCCGGATGGGGCTGGCGGGGCTGGTCGTCGCCCTGATAAACGTGTTCCTGCCGGGGTGAGCGTCGGCGGTTCGAGGCGGCCGTCGCGAGACGACTACGCGCTCCGGCGGACCTCTTTGCGCCCGGTCAGTCGCTCGGGACGGAGCCGGTAGAACTCGAAGGTCGTCGACCGAATCGTCTCGTCGAAGACGTCGACGAGCGGGATGTCGACGCGCTCGAACCCCGCCAGCGACGCCGTGGCCACGTCGTCCTCGTTGACGCTCACCAACCGGCCCTGCGCGACGACGCTGTGCCAGCGCTCGTCTTGCTCACTGTCGCCCCCCGACTCTCCCGTGCCCTCGGCGTCGGGGCCGTACGTGACGAACGTCACCGCGCGGTCGGCCAGGTCGCCCTTCTCGCTGTCGGGTCCGACCGCGAGCCGGAAGTAGAACGTCTCGTCGGCCGCGTCGTAGCCGTACGAGACCGGTACCGAGTGGGGCGCCGCCTCGCCCGTCGTCGACAGCGACAGCACGCCCGTCCCCCCGTTTCCCAGGAATTCGTCGCGCTCTTCGGCGTCCATGGCGACCGGAGTGTCGTGTTCCATACGACCACTTGGTCGCTCGACACAATAAGCGCGCGGCCGGCCCGGGACTGTCGGACGTCGTCCTCACGCCGGACCGAACCGCCGGACCCCGACCGCGACGGCGAGGTACGCGGGGAGACAGACCGCGACGACCGCCGCCAGCAGCCCCCAGTCGCCCGCGTCGAGCGCGGTGGTACCGAAGTACTCGCGCAGCGGCGTGTAGAGGACGGCCAGCTGGAGCGCCAGCGAGACGCCGACCGCGCCCGCGAGCCAGCGGTTCGACAGCGTCGGCGTCTCGCGCAGCCACCGGATGACGTACAGCTTCGCGAACTCCAGCAGGACGAACCCGGTGAACACCATCGTCATCGCGTAGGGGGTCACCGCGGCTGCGCCGTCGAGCGCGAACACCAGCAGGCCGAGCATCACTGCCGTCGTCACGGCGCCCGTCCCGCCGATGAGTCCGAGCATCGGTCGGCCGACGATGCCCTGGTCGGGGTCTCTGGGCGGGCGCTCCATCACGTCGCCGCTCTCGGGGTCGGCCCCGAGCGCCAGCGCCGGCAGCCCGTCGGTCAGCAGGTTGATCCACAGCAACTGGACCGCCGGGAGGACGAGATAGCCGTACAGTGAGGCGATGAAGACGATCGCGACCTCCGCGACGTTCGCCGAGAGGAGGTAGGCGACGAACTTCCAGACGTTGTCGAAGATGGCCCGGCCCCGCCGGACGGCGCGCGCGATGGTCGCGTAGTTGTCGTCGAGCAGGACGACGTCGCTGGCCTGTGTGGCCACGTCGGTCCCGCGTACGCCCATCGCGACGCCGATGTCGGCGTTTTTCAGCGCCGGCGCGTCGTTGACGCCGTCGCCCGTCATCGCGACGACGTGGCCCCGGTCCTGGAGCGCGCGGAGGATCCGGACCTTGTGTTCGGGCGAGGTGCGCGCGAACACGGCCACGTCCTCGACGCGCTCGCGGAGTTCGTCGTCGTCCAGGCGTTCGACCTCTTTGCCTTCCATGACGGTCGGCCGCTGGTCGCCGTCGGTCGCCCCTCCGATCCCCAGCGTTGCGGCGATCGCGGCGGCGGTGCGGACGTTGTCGCCGGTGACCATCTTCACGTCGATGCCGGCGCTCTCGGTCGCCGCGATGGCCTCGGCCACCTCCTCGCGCGGCGGGTCGATCAGTCCGACGAGGCCGACGAACGTCAACTCCGTGCCGAGGTCGTCGGCCGACACGCTCGCGTCTGTGTCCTCGGTCGTGGCGACTGCCAGCACCCGGAGCGCGTCGTCGGCGAACTCCCGTGTCCGTGCGCGGATCCGCTCTCTGTCCGCGTCGTCGAGGTCGACCGGCCCGTCGTCGGTCAGCATCCGCGCCGACATCCCGAGGACGACCTCGGGCGCGCCCTTGACGTAGGCCCGGTCGTCGTGGACAGTCCCCATCCACTTGCGCTCGGAGGAGAAGGGGACCTCGCCGGTCCGCGGCTGTTCCTCGCGCAACCGCTCGACATCGAGGCCCCACGTCTCGGCGCCGGCCACCAGCGCCCGCTCGGTCGGGTCGCCCTCGTCGGCGGTGGCGTCGTTACAGAGCGCCGCCCCGCGGAAGAGCGTCTCGACGCGGTCGGACTCTCCCGGTTCCGCCTCCGATCCCGTCGCCGGGTCGTCGCCGTCGCTCGAGAGGTCCACGACGCGGTCGTCGACCCACGCCGCCTGTGCGCGCATCCGTCCCTCGGTGAGCGTTCCCGTCTTGTCGGTGCAGATCACGTCGACAGATCCGAGTGCCTCCACGGCGGGCAGCCGGCGGACGAGGGCGTTCTCGTCGGCCATCCGCCGCACGCCCAGCGCGAGCGTCAGCGTCACGACCGCCGGCAGCCCCTCGGGGACCGCCGCGACGGCCAGCGAAACGGCGGTGAGCCCGGTCTGGACGAGTTCGGTCCCCTGGAAGAGCAACAGGGGGACCACCAGCGCGGCGAGGACGACGACGCCGAGTCCCAGGGTGCGGCCGAGCCGGTCGAGTTCGCGCTGGAGCGGCGTCTCCGTCGTCTCGGTCGCCGCGAGTTCGGTCGCGATGGCGCCGACCTGGGTGTCGTCGCCGGTCGCCGTGACGACGAACGCGCCGCGACCGCGCGTGACGTTCGTCCCCTTGTAGACCATCGACGTCCGCTCGGCCAGCGGCGCATCGGCCTCGACGGGGTCGACCGCCTTGGAGACTGGGAGGCTCTCACCGGTCAGCGCGGCTTCGTCGACCTCCACGGACGTGGATTCGATGACACGGCCGTCGGCGGGGACGACGCTGCCCGCTTCGAGTTCGACCACGTCTCCGGGGACGAGTTGCGTGGCCTCCCGTTCGACCGTTTCGCCGTCGCGTCGGACCCGCGCGGTCGGCGCGGTCAGTTCGCGCAGCGACTCGAGGCTCTGCTCGGCGCGGTAGTCTTGGACGAAGCCGAAGACGCCGTTGGCGACGACGATGACGGCGATGAGGACGGCGTCGACGGCGTGGCCGGCCCACACCGAGAGCGCGGCCGCGGCGACGAGCACCCAGATGAGCACGCTGTCGAACTGCGCGACGAAGATCGACAGCGGCGTCCGCCCGCCGCCGCGCGCGATCTCGTTCGCGCCGTGTTCGGCGCGGCGTCGCTCGGCCTCGCTCTCGGTGAGTCCCGCGCTCTCTGACCCCTGGCGCTCTAACACGGCCGCCGCGTCCGCAGCGTGTGGCGGACTGTCCGGATCGTCTGACACGTCCGAAGCGTCTCGGCCCTCCGTAATGTGTGTTGTCCGCCGGCGGCGGTTGACCCGCGCCGCGGGACACCTATCGTCGTCGCGCGGGACCGCGTGCGCGGCGGATCACCGCCGACGGCGCGGCCGCGGCACCCGGTCGCGGAGGAGCCACCCGACCGCGCCGACGACCAGGAGGATGCCACCAGTCGCGAGGGCGTCGACGAGTCCGGTCCGCCCGCCCTCGACGAGCAGGCGCCAGGTCGGCCGCGCGACGCCCAGGGCCTTCGCGCCGGTGGCGACGACCAGCACCGCCGGCGTGAGGTATTTCGCCAGCGGGACGAACGGTCCCAGGTCCGCCTGAACGCTCTCGAGGTCGGCGGCCCAGCAGAAGACGGCGACGATCAGCACGGCGGAGACCGGGAGTGCGAAGGTCCCCACGGACTCGTCGACCAGGTCGAGCACGGGTCGGCCCGCGACGGCGAGGTCGACGGGGCTGTAGCTGAGCGCCGAGGGGAGTCCGAGGGCGAAGACGCCGGCGGTGAGCGCGGCGGTGGCCCGCGAGCGGTCGAGTCGCGTCGTAGTCGTCGCGGCCGAGACGCCCACTTCGAGCAGGGCGACCGCGGAACTCAGCGCGGCGAAAAAGAGCAGTCCGAAGAAGCCGACGGCGACGACGCGGCCGAACGACATCGACGCGAACGCCGCCGGCAGCGTGGTGAACGCGAGTTCGGTCCCCAGCGTCGGTTCGAGGCCGAAACTGAACACGACGGGGAAGATGACCAGCCCGGCCACGAGTGCGGCGCCGACGTCCGCGACGGTGATCAGCAGCGCGGACCGCCGCAGGTCCGTCTCCGCGTCGACGTAGCTGCCGTAGGTGAGCATGATCCCCTGGCCGACCGACAGCGAGAAAAAGACCTGGCCGAACGCGGCGCTCCAGACCGCCGGATCCGAGAGCACGCCGAAGTCGGGCGTGAACAGGAAGGAGACGGCCCGGTCCCACTCAGAGAGCGTTACCGCGTAAACCGCGAGCGCGACGAGGACGGCGAAGACGGTGGGCATCACCACCTTCGCGAGCCGTTCGATGCCGCCGCGGACCCCGAGCGAGACGACGCCGCCGGTCAGCGCCGTCGCGACGACGAACAGGCCGACCGGGAGCCAGCCGTCGGTGAAGCCCGCGAAGGTGAGTTGCGACCCCGAGAGCCAGGACAGCAGAAAGCCGAGCACCCAGCCGGTCAGGACGAGGTAGTAGCTGAGGACGAGGAGGACGCCGACGACGACGACCCAGCCGAAGGCGGTGTACGCCGGCGAGACCGACCAGAACGCGGAGACCACGTCGGTCCGGAGAGCGCGCCCGACAGAGAGTTCGAGCACGAGCAGCGGGACGGCACAGACGAACGCGGCGACGAGATAGGGGACGAGGTAGGCGCCGCCGCCGTTGGTCCCGACCACTGCCGAGAACCGCCAGATGTTACCCAGCCCGACCGCCGCGCCGACCGTCGCGAGCAGGAAGCCCGCGCGTGAGGACCACTGTTCCGTCGCCATGCCCGGTCTGCTCGCGTGACCGGCTTAAATGCCAGTCAGCGAGGTCCGGCCGGTGGCGCGATTCGCCCTGCGATAGTTCCCGTGCTCTCGCCGCCGGACCGAAATACGTCGCTATCGCCCTCAGGCCCCCGAGTAGGGTGACCGTTCGCCACAACTGAAAATATATTATAATATACGCGATGTAGTACTAGAGGTGCATACTCTTACGATAGCCGCTGGAACAGGCGGACAGGAGCGAGCGTGACAGCCATGGCAGCGATAGAACTCGACGGACTGACGAAACGCTTCGGCGACGTGCTCGCGGTCGACGACCTCGATCTGACGGTCGAGGAGGGCGAAATCTTCGGCTTTCTGGGGCCAAACGGTGCGGGGAAGTCGACGACGATCGACATCCTGCTCGACTTCGTGCGGCCGACCGACGGTACGGCGAGGGTACTGGGCTACGACGCCCAGAAGGAGAGTCTGCAAGTGCGCCAGCGCATCGGCGTGCTCCCGGACGCCTACCACGTCTACGACCGCCTGACCGGCCGCCAGCACATGGAGTTCGTCGTCGAGTCGAAAGGCGCCGACGCCGATATCGAGGCGATCATGGAGCGTGTTCAGATCCTCGAAGCGGCCGACCGGAAAGCGGGTGGCTACTCGAAGGGGATGCGCCAGCGGCTGATCCTCGCGATGGCGCTGGTCGGCGACCCCGACCTGCTGATCCTCGACGAACCTTCGACCGGACTCGACCCCAACGGCGCCCGCGAGATGCGCGAGATAATCCAGGCCGAGAACGACCGCGGGACGACCGTCTTCTTCTCCAGTCACATCATGGAGCAGGTCGAGGCTGTCTGTGACCGCGTCGCCATCATCAACAAGGGCGGGCTCGTCGCCGTCGACTCCATCGAGGGGCTCAGGGGATCGACCGAGACGACGACCACGCTCCGGATCACTGTCTCCGACATCGACGACGACGACGTCGAGATGGTCCGCGCCCACGAGAACGTCCGGAGCGTCGCGCTTGACGGGACGACTCTGCAGGTGACGATGAGCGGCGGTTCGAAGTTCGACATCCTCAACGAACTCGACGACGCCGGCGTCGAGGTCGGCGACTTCTCCGTCGACGAGTACTCCCTGGAGGATCTCTTCGTCAAGTACACCACCGAACAGCAGGAGGTCGAGGCATGAGCGCGCTCGCCGTCGCGAAGAAGGACTTCCGCGACGCCGCCCAGTCGCGGGCGCTGTGGGCGTTGCTCGCCGTGTTCGTCCTCCTGTCGTCGCTGCTCTCGTACGCCTACGCCGAGTTCCCTGCGGAGGTCGTCGGGAGCGGTACCGACGGTGCGTCCGTCGGCGGCCTGATCTTCTTCACCAGCGGGATCGTCACCCTGTTCGTCTCGCTGACCGCCATCGTCGTCTGCTACAAGTCCATCGCCGGCGAGCGCGAGATCGGCAGTATCAAACTGCTGCTGGCGCTGCCACACAGCCGCCGGGACGTCTTCCTCGGGAAACTCCTGGGCCGCGGTGCCGTCCTCTCGGCGGCGCTGGCCGTCGGTCTCCTGATAGGCTTCGGCCTCGGCTTCGGTCTCATCGGCGACTTCGACCTCGTCCCCGTCCTCGTCTTTCTGGTGTTGACGCTCGTGTTCGCCGTCACGTTCGTCGGCATCGTCGTCTCCATCTCGGCGACGACGGGGTCGACGTCGCGCGCGACGACGCTCTCGATCGGCTTTTTCCTCCTGTTCGAACTCCTCTGGGACGCGGTCGCCACCGGGATCTTCTACGTCGCCAACGGTTTTTCCTTCGCCGGCGACGCGCCCGACTGGTACTTCCTCGTCACGCAGATCCCGCCGTCATCGGCCTACACCGCGTCGCTGATCACGCTGTTGCCCGAAACCGCCGACGCCGTCGGGATCGGCGTCGGTGCCGACCAGTTCGATGCCTTCTACGCGACGACTTCCATCGGCTTCGTCTTCCTCGTGTTCTGGCTGGTGGTCCCGCTCGCGGTCGGATATCGGCGCTTCAACGACGCCGACCTCTGACCGTTTCCACCCCACCCTACCCCGCCCCGTCCCGCCCCGCCCCGTCCCGCCCCGTCCCGCCCCGTCCCGCCCCACTCTCGCTCTCGTCCACCTGGGTAACGCGAGTCTACGTCCCGAAACCGACCTATTGTTAAATACGTACCACGAGTGGCCCCTCCTATGACAGGCATCACTCGCGGGTCGAGGTACCGCCGGGCGGTCGTCGCCGTGCTGGTCGCCGTCGCGCTCGTTGCCAGCGCCACCGGCGTCGCCGCGGCACAGGAGACTCGCGCCGGCGGTAGCGTCGTCGTCGACGAGGGCGAGACCGTCGACGGCGTCCAGGCAATCGGCGGAACCGTCGTGGTCCGCGGCACCGTCGACGGCAACCTCCAGGCCCTCTCCGGGTCGGTCGTGATCGAACAGGGCGGGCGCGTCACCGGCGACGTCCAGGCGACCGCCGGCAGCGTCACCGTCCTCGGCACCGTCGACGGCTCGCTCGAAGCCTCCGCCGGGTCGGTCTCCATCGGCGAGCCCGCAGCGATCGACGGCGACGTCCGCGTCGCCACCGGCGACCTCCGCATCGCCGGCACGATCAACGGCAGCGTCGAGGCCGGCGTCGACAATCTCCGACTGGCCTCGACGGCCACTATCGCCGGCGACCTGCGCTACAGCCGCACCGCCGACTTCTCCCGCGAGGACGGCGCTACCGTCGGTGGTGAGGTCACCGCCGTCCGCGGCCTCTCCCCGGACGTCGGCTTCGGCGGCTTCTCGCTCCCCGACCCCGGTCCGCTGAACGTCGTCTTCGGCATCTACTGGGGACTCGTCACGCTCCTCCTCGGCGGGATCCTTCTCGCCGCCTTCCCCCGATTCACGTCTGACCTTGCCGGCGAAGTCAGCACCAACCCGCTCCGTGCCGGCGGCGTCGGCCTCGTCGGCCTGATCGGTATCCCCATCGCGCTGGTCCTGATCGCGATCACTATCGTCGGTATCCCGCTCACGTTCCTCGGCTTCATGGCCTTGGGGCTTGCAATCTTCGTCTCCGTCCCGCTCGGCGAGTACGCCGTCGGGTCGTGGGCGCTTTCTTACACCGACGTCGACAACCGCTGGCTCGCGCTCCTGGTCGGCGTCGTCGGGGTCGCCGCGCTCTCGCGGATCCCTGTCGTCGGCTGGCTCGTCGAACTCGTCGTCTTCCTGCTCGGCTTCGGCGCGCTCCTCTGGCTGCTGTATCGCGGCTTCCGCCGGAACCGTGGTGACGAAGGGACTCCCGAGGCGGCGGACCCGAGCCCCGACGCGGATACCGGAGCGCTGGCGTCGTCGTAACGGACCTTGGCTCTCGCGATCAGCACGGGCACCACGCTTTTTGACCCGGCGGCGGATCGTCTCGATGTTTCGTGTCTGACCCAGTACAGTGTCCGATCTGTGGCTGGACGGGCGAACAGTCCGATCTCGAACGCTCGGGAGCCAGCGCCGTCTGCCCCGCCTGCGGCGAACCCGTGCCGACCGAGTAACGCCACGGAAGTCGCCGTCAGGCTCTTCGATCTCGAGGCGGTGATCCGTCCCGCATATCGCCCTTCCGTCGTCGCGCTCGCGAAAATTGGCGCGCTACGCGGTGCTGATTGAAAACCTGAAACCCTCGAAAACGTCCGGTACAGCCATGGACTCGCGGGGATTTGAACCCCGGGCCTCTTCGCGCCTCCGCTCCGCTCCGGCGCGCGCGCAGGGCGAAGCATCGGAATGTGCCAACTCCGAAATGCCCGACCTGAATCGAAGCGCGCGCCGGATGCGTTCAGTATGTGAGACAACAATGAACGCAACTCCGCCACACGAAGCGAAGAACCGCTACCTGAAAGACAAATCGACCGACGTAACTGATTCTACGCTATCGAATTATCAGACCACGCTGAACGTCTTCTGCGATTGGCTCACCGATAAGGCCGGGGTGGAGAACCTGAACAAGCTGACCAGCGACGAGATTCAGCGATTCAAAGAATGGCGGCTTGAGAACGTGAAAACCATCACTCTCAAGACGGATATGACCTGCATTAAGGGGTTCATCCGCTTCTGTGAACACATCAATGCCGTTCCGGACGGGATGAATCAGTTAGTTCGTATCCCGAAGCCGAACCCCGGCGAAGAAGTTGCCGACGATATTCTCACGAGCGACGAGGCAACTCAGATCTTGGACTACCTCGACAAGCACGAATATGCCAGCTTGCGGCACGTCATCTTCGTCGTACTCTGGAAGACTGGGATGCGCCGAAGTTCGCTGTACGCCCTCGATAAGGGGGACTTCGAGGACGGTGCAAGCCCATATCTCCGGGTTCGGCATCGTCCGGAGGCTGAAACGCCGCTCAAAAACAAGCGAAAGGGGGAGCGAGACGTACGTATCAGTGGGGAAGTAGCCGATATTCTCCGTGACTATCTTCGATTCAATCACCCCGGCAAAGAGGATCAGCACGGTCGAACGCCGTTACTGATGTCCACTCACGGGAAGCGATGCGAACCCTCGACTATCCAGCGGAATATCTACACGGTCACTCGGCCTTGCCACTATACTGGAGAGTGTCCGATGGACCGCGATATTGACGAGTGCGAGGCGACCTCGTACAATACCGCCAGCAAATGTCCGGCCTCGATAAGCCCACACGCGCTTCGGCGCGGCTACGTCACTGAAGCGTTGAACGCCGGACAGCCGAAGGAGGTGACCGCCGATAGAGTCGATATGACTCACGATATTATGGACAAGCACTATGACAAGGCGACTAAGAACGAGCAGATGGAACGGCGGGAGGACTATCTCAAAGACATCTGAATAATTTATAATCTCTCTGGATTGATTCGCGACCACTTATTCTTAGAAAGAACCATCACGATATAGTGGGAAGCATAGCCTGTGCCATCAGACCTTCCGTCGGATTGGAATCGCCGTCGGAAAGACGTATTAGAACGCGACGGGTTTCAGTGCCAGAATTGTGGTGGATCTGGTGGGCCAAATGGTTCTACTGAACTTCACGTTCACCACATTGTTCCAAAATCGAAAGGCGGAAGACATAATAAAAACAACCTATCTACGGTTTGCAAAGATTGTCACCTTGCAATCCATAATGGAGAAAAAACTGCCCCAACGACGTCATCCGGAAAAAAGACATCATCACCCGAAAATAAGCACTATCGAAGAACAATTAACAAGGAACACAGGTTGCGGATCAAAACACGACAGCAGAGTAGAGGGTACGGGATGCTTTTCGGCATTATAGTGGGTTTCGCCATTTATATCACTCTAAATGTGACTTTCATTCAATATATGGTATTTTCATCTTTATCAATGGGGCTGGCGATCTATATATCTTATAGAATATTGGAATACCGTAGAGGAATAGATGTTGAGTTCAAAAAGGTGCTGACTCGCTGAATCAGAATCTGGTCTATCACGGCAATAATTTGAATTTACACCGCCTCAATTCGGTGGAAGTTCGGTCCGTTCGTGTATATTCTCCATTCATCCAGCCGATAACTTGACCGTTCGAAAGAGAAGCATTAGTCCTATACCACCAGTGAATCCCGTGACAATCCGGATTAGATTAGTGCTTTCCCGTTCGTGAATTAATTGAGTCGTTCCATCAACTGCCGCAGGAAGTCCAAGAACAATATACAACGGGAGAAGGTTTGGTGAGGGCAGGCCGTTAATCATCTCAATCAGTAGGGCAGTTACGAATCCCAGATAGATACCAGTACACCGAGCGCAAAGCGGAAATTCGTAGTCACTATAACTAAGACATCTTTCAGACCTACCGTGACATAACAGGAACGCGAATTTCATTCCCTCTGCTCGCGTAGAATCTGACTCAATTTTGCACCGACATTTGCATCAGTCTCAGGGGTGAGTGTAACTTCGATCTGTTGATGTGCTTCATCGCCAGTGATGAATTTGATCTTCTGTTTCTCTGTAGTGTCGGCATTTTGTAAAGCCTTTACTGCGAGAGCTAATATTCCTGCGCCTACAAGAATCAATAGGATACCCATCCCCGGATCATCACTCATACCAGCAAATCCTCCGAGTAATATGAACCCACCACAGCAACCGATAGCCATACCAGCACCTTCATCGGAGTTATCTTCTTCCACATCCGATTCGATAGAACTGATGTGTTGGTAGTCGATATCTTTGAATGCCCCGGAGTTATTCAGATAGACCACCCTTCGGTCTGTAGCTCCGAAAGTATATACTGAGGTATCCTGATTTTCGATCATTTCTGAAAAGCTGGCATTATCATCAGTGTTTTCGCTTCCTTGAGTCACGCTTTCCGCTGAGAATGAGAGCAACAATTTCTCATCACTTGCGAGATAATCCTCAAGTTGATTTGTGCTCATACCAACGAAGGATTGCCCGACTTGTCTGAAGTATCTACCGGCGACAGACTTTCCCCAATTCACAGCAAGTTCGTACTGTCTCTGAACCGCTTCTCTAACGCGATAAGGTGGGCGCTCGGGAAATCCTGTCGAATGTCTTTCCAACAGCTCACTACTTCACTCAGTCCGGACCACGAACATCGCGATATACCGGAGGAGCCGCTTGCCATCCACCGCAGGGCATATGATACCTCGGTGGAACACTACCCGTATGCCTCTCTCTGTGGACGACCTCGAAACACACCTGTTCAAATGTGCAGACATAATCCGCGATGCCGTTGACCCAACTGACTACAAGGAATACATTCTGCCGCTCGTCTACTACAAATCCATCTCTGACGAGTTCGAGAAACAGTACGCCGAGAACGTCGAGGAGTACGGCGAGGAGTTCGCGCGACGGAACAATCTCTACGACATTCCCGTTGTCCCCGAGGGCTATCTGTGGGACGACATTCGCTCCGTCAGCGACAACGTAGACCAAGCCCTGAACGAAGCCTTTGACGCGCTCACCGAGGAGAATCCCGAACTGACGGGCGTGTTCCGTGCGGACTACATCGACGCCGATGCCCTCGATGACGACCGGCTCGGGAAGCTGGTCGAACACCTCTCGAAGCACGACCTGGACCGCGACAGCGTCCCGCCGGATATGCTCGGCGAGGCGTATATGGACCTGGTGCGCCACTTCGCGGAGGAGGAGGGCAAGTCCGGGGGACAGTTCTTCACGCCCCCGCACATCGTCAATCTCTGCGTCCGGCTTGTCGATGAGTTCGAGGACGGGATGACCTTCCACGACCCGACCGTTGGCTCCGGCGGGATGCTTATCGAAGCGGCACGGTACTACCGCGAGGAGCAGGGCGGCGACCCGACGAAGATGACCTTCACCGGGCAGGAGATCAACCCCGACATTGCGGCCATCGCCAAGATGAACCTCTCCATTCACGGGCTGGACGGGGAGATCGAGCGCGAGGACTCGCTATCCGACCCGCAGTTCACAAACGAGGACGACAACGAACTCACTCGGTTCGACCGAGTCCTCGCTAATTTCCCGTTCTCAGCTGACTGGGCGAAAGACGAACTCCAGGACGATCCATATAGTCGGTTCAAGCACTGGCACGAGAAACTCCCGCGTGCCGACAGAGGTGACTACGCTTTCATTATGCATATCGCGGAGCAACTGAAGCGTCCGGAAAGCGATAAGGTCGGGGGCAAGGCCGCTATCGTCATTCCCCACGGCGTCCTGTTCCGGAAGCACGAGTCGCGCTATCGGGAGCATATGCTTGAGGAGGATATGGTGGAAGCCATCGTCGGGCTTCCGGAGAACCTGTTCCAGAACAACTCGATTCCCTCCGCAGTTCTCGTGTTGAATACGGACAAGCCTGCCGAGCGCGAGGGCGAGGTGCAGTTCATCCACGCCGCTGATGAGGACTTCTATCGAGACGAATCGAACCAGAATGTCCTCACGGAGGACGGCCTTGACCACATCGTCGGGAACTTCCACGAGTGGGCGACCGAGGAGCGCGTGAGTCGCACGGTATCTCTCGATGAGATTCGAGAGAACGACTACAACCTCAACATCGCGCTGTACGTCGATACTACAGAGCCGGAGGAAGATATTGATGTGGCGGAAGAACTGGCGAAGTTACGTGAATTGCAGGCCGAACGTGATGAGATAGAGGCGACGATGAGCGAGCATATGGAGGCATTGAACTATGAGTGAGCAGATTGACCTTACAAACTACGTAGATTCTGATTCTGAGACGGGTTCAGAGTGGGTTGAGAAACGTCTTGGTGAAATCTTTGAATCAATCTACAGCGGTGGAACTCCGAAAAAGGGAGTAGATGAGTACTATGACGGCAATGTACCGTTTGTCAAGATTGAAGATTTAAATAAGCAACAGGGGGACGGAGTCACAACAGCAGAGAATTACATCACCGAGCAGGCGCTCGAAGAAACAAGTACGAGAGCGTTCGATTCGGGGACCCTCCTAATGACTATTTACGGGAGCCTTGCTGAAACAGCATTAGTTCAGAGTCGTGTGGCTACAAATCAAGGGATTCTCGGGTTATGGGATGCTGGCGACGATAACGTACTCTACGTCCGCTACGCAATAGACAATTCACAACCGAAATTGGCGAGCCTTAGCCGTCAGACAACTCAGGCGAACTTGGGAAAAGGAATCGTAAAGAAGCACAAAATCCCAATTCCGCCACTCCGCGAACAGCGCAAAATCGCCACCGTACTCTACACGGTTGACCGGGCAATTGAGAAAACGGATGCTATACTTAGTCAGTATGATAGAATCAAGAAAGCACTCATATTCGATTTCTTATCCGGTGGTTTTACTGAAGAAGAATTAGTTGGAAGACGACTTGGGCCCAAACCAATTCAAATCCCGGAATCGTGGAACATTGTAGAATTAGGGAATATTGCGGATGTGAAAAACGGTATTAGAATCCCTCCTGGTGACGACTACTCTGATGAAGACACCGGTTATCGATTTATTCGGATTTCAGACTTGGAAGACGGTGTGATGGTTGAGGATGAGGTAAAAAATCTGAAAGAAGATTCATTTGAAGAGATGAATAGAGGATACATCAATAGCAAGGATTTGTTCCTTACTCTTAATGGACACAGCATCGGTGGAGTCGGTATCGTTCCACCGGAACTAGATGGTGCGCACTTTACAGATAACGCGGCTAAAATTACAAATTTAGACGGTGCGATTCCAGAGTATCTTCTCGTTTATTTACAATCGTACTATGGCCAAGGAGAAATTAGTCGCCATACTGTTGGTTCCGGACAGCCCAAACTTTCTTTATTCCGTGCAAAGCGTGTGGAAGTTCTTCTTCCCCCCATTGAACAGCAAAAAAGACTGAAAGATACTATCGAGACTATCAATCAGGAAATCCAAGTGGAAAAGCGGCTGGAGAGCCGTCTAAAGAGCCTCAAATGCGGTCTAATGCAAGATCTTCTTTCGGGAAAAGTCCGCACAACCGACACTAACATAGAGGTTCCCGAAGAAATCGCACAGTATGGTTAGCATCCCATCCGAGGGCGGCGTCGAACGCTCGCTCCTCTCGTGGCTCGACGGCGTCGGATGGGAGACGCACGGACAGGACGGCGACCGTGGTGCGAACGTTCTCGATGAGGCCTACGAGCGCGATAGCCACGAGGTCATCTACTGGAACTTGCTCAAAGAGCAGATCATTGCGCTCAACGACCCCGTGACCGAGGACAACGTCGATAAGTTCGTTTCCTCCCTCCGCCGCGATCTCGACGCCGAGAATTTGATGCACGGCAATCACGCGTTTCACCAGTTGCTCATCAAGGGCAAAACCTTCACTGTTAACAGCGATAAGGGCGGGAGTGAGACGGTTTACGTTGATCTCATCGACTACGAGAATCCTGAGAATAACCGCTTTCACGCGGTGAATCAGTTCTCCGTCTCTCGCGAGACGACCATCCGCCCGGACGTGAACCTGTTCGTCAACGGGATTCCACTCGTGACGATGGAACTCAAGAGTCTCGCACAGGATAACGATTGGCACGACGCCGTCCGCGACCTCAAGAACTACGAGGAAGACGTCCCCCGGCTGTTTGTTCCCGGCCTGTTCAACATCGCCGCCGATACGATGGAACTGCGATACGGAGCGGTCGGCGCACCGCGAGAGTTTTACGAACCGTGGAAACCCGACTCCGAGGAGTCCGAGGGCGACAGCAAGATGCGGCAAGCGGTCACGGCACTGTGCAATCCCGACTCGATCCTCGACCTGCTCAAGAACTTCGTCTTCTACGAGCGACGGGCGGGCGGAGACGCGAAGATCGTCCCGCGATATATGCAGTACTACGCGGTGAATCGTATCCTCGACCGCGTCCGTGAGGGCGACCACAAGCGCGGCCTCATCTGGCACACGCAGGGTTCGGGCAAGTCATTCACGATGCTCTACGCTGCAGAGAACCTGCTCTCACGCCCCGCAGTCGCCCGCAATCCGCAGGTGTTCATCATCGTCGATACGGACAAGCTGAACAGCCAGATGCGCGACCAGCTGGCGAATCTCTCCCTGGAGCAATGGACCGAGGCCGAGAGCATCGACCACCTCCAGCGCCTTATCGAGGACGGGCAGAGCGAACTCGTTCTCACGACTATCCAGAAGTTCGAAGACGTCGATCCCGACACGCAGGGCAACGACGACGTCATCGTAATGTCCGACGAAGCGCACCGATTTATGGAGGGTGGGCTTGGCACTCGACTCGATAACGCACTTGATGGGTGCTACCATTTCGGATTCACAGGAACACCAGTTCAGGAAGGAAAACGCTACGCCCCTGACGACAAGGAACAGGCGAAGAGAAATACTATGCGGGAGTTCTGTCCCGAGGGCGAGGATTACCTTCACCGCTACTCAGTCAAACAGGGTATCGATGACGGCCTGATTCTACCCGTGTACTTTACCCTCCGACACGAGATGGAGTGGGAGATCGATGAGGCGGGGCTTGATGAGAAGTTCGAACAGGAGTTCCGCGGAAAGACGACTGAAGAGAAGCGCAAAGAGATTCGAAAAAGCGTTACGGCGACCACGCTCGCGGAAATCGAGCCGCGCGTCGAGAAGGCCGTCGAGGAGATCGATGCGCACTACGACGACCACGTTTCTCCGAACGGGTGGAAAGGGATGGTCGTCACCCCGAGCCGCCGGTCAGCGGCGATGTATGGCGAGCGTCTAATTGACCGCCGCGACGATGAAGAAATAGAAGTCCTCTACACTTCGACCAAAGACGATTCCGACCTCATCAAGCAGTTTCACACGGACTCCGAGGAACGCGACAGCATCGTCAAGGCGTTCAAGCAGGAGGAGAATCCCAAGCTCCTCGTCGTCCACAATATGCTCCTGACGGGGTTCGACGCGCCCATTCTGAAGACGATGTATCTCGATCGCAACCTCAAGAACCACAATCTGATGCAGGCTATCGCCCGGACGAACCGGCCAGCAGCCGGGAAAGAGAACGGCGAAATCGTGGACTTTCAGGGAGTCTTCGAGAACATTGACGAAGCACTCGACTACGACGCCGAGACGAAAGCCTACGCCGCCCGCGACAAGGACGAACTCTTTGACGACCTCGTAGAGCAGGTCGAGCGGGTGATGGACATCTTCGATGGGATTCCGAAAGAGGACACGCAAGAGGCGACTTCGGAAGCTATCGAGCGCGTCAGCACCCACCCGGAACGCCGCGAGTTCAAGCAGAACTTCCGGCGGCTCCAAAATCTCTACGAGGCCGTTGCCCCCGATGGGCGACTCGTGAGCGAGGGGATCGAGCGTGACTACAAGTGGCTCAGCCGGATTCACGTCGCGTTCAAGCGCACGACCTCGGGAGAAGACGACCCGGAAGACGAGATGCGCGAGAAGACGCGAGAGATCATCAACGAACACGTTGACATACCCGAGATCAAACGCGACTTCCCGACCTACAAGCTCGGAGAGGAATATCTCGAAGACGTTGAAGGACTCGATAACTCCGGCGTGAAGGCATCACAGATTGCCCACGCAACTCGCGAGCATCTCCACCCCCGAGAGAATCAGAACCCACGGTACAAGCGCCTGAGCGAGCGAGTCACAGATATAGTCGAACGCTGGCAGGGCGACGAAATCAGCGACCCTGAAGCCGTTGAAGCACTCAAATCAGTCGAAGCCGACGTTTTGGACGTCGATAAGGGGGCCGACGAGAAGGGAATGGAAGCCGCCGAGTTCGCGATCTACACGCACTTGACCGAGGAGACACCGGACGCGATAGAGTCCGATGAGCAGGCGGAGAGAGTCGCAGAAGAGATTGTGACACAGTTCCGCGAGCGTGTTGACCGTGGATATTCCGGCTGGAAAACGAACCAGCAGACTATCGCCGAAATTGAGCGCATCCTTCTGGACGTGCTGGTGGTCCAGTACGACCTCAGCCACCTGATCCAGGACGACGACGAGTTTGTTGACGCGATCCGGAACTACCTCATTCAGAACAATGGCTAAATCTCAGCAGCGGCAGATCGATCTGTTGGGGGACATCGTTGAGTACGACATTCGCCGGAGTTCAGACGCCTCTGAACCCCGGATTGACGTGGATATTCACGGCATCACAGTCGTAGTTCCCGAGTCCGAAGATATTCAGCCAGCAGAACTTCTCAGGGAAAACGCGGCGTGGGTTATCGAGAAGAAACAGCGGTACGACACATACCGTGAGGAGATTCCGGAACGTAACTACGAGGAAGGGGAGATGTTTCCCTATCTTGGAGAGAAGTATGAAGTCGTGATTGAGCGGCGTCCCTCGTCAGGGGTTGGGGAGAACACATTCCGACTGGCGAAGCACCACGTCGAAGATACTTCGGTGAAACGCGCGCTCGAAGCACTGTATCGGCGTAAAGCACGCGAGATATTCGAGGAGCAGGGTGATCACTACGCATCCGAGATGGGTGTGGAGTATGAGCAAATTGAGATCCGAAACCAGCGGACAAAGTGGGGATCTTGCTCAACAACCGGAACGCTTGGCCTGAACTGGCGACTGATGATGGCCCCGTTGGAGATTATCGATTACGTCGTTATTCACGAACTTGCTCATCTTATAGAATCGAATCACACTGACGGGTTCTGGTCGCTTGTTTCGCAGTATGATCCAGACTACGGAGATCACGCAAAATGGCTTGAGGAGAACAGCGTTGAATTGATATTTTCTGAGAATGATCTCTGACAAGTCTGAATTGAGATTGTCTCGATATAGAGAAAATCCGTAATTTGGGGTTTCAGCGCATAGTCTGTGAACTCTGGGCTATGGGCCATATATCGCGGCGTTCTGGAACTTGGGGTTTTAGCGCATAGTCTGTGAACTCTGGGCTATGAGCTATCGATCGCGGTGTGGTTCCACCTATATCCCAGTGACCCTGACCGCCCCTTATCGTTGTCAGGATCGACAGTTCACAATGGCGGTCTCCCGGAGGCTGATAGGCTTCTGCTGGTCGCCATATCCCCACCGTCAAGGACTATGTGCCGAGACCACTATGCGCTATACAGTACAATCGTCCCCATCTGTGCCGATGAGCCATAGCGTTGAACAGGAGGTATTCGTTCTCGGTCGATATTCTATTGATGGAGTTCCACAAACACCTCTTTCGGCTGTGGGCAGGAGACCTGCAATAACGTAGCAAAATCATCTCAGATTCCAATCTTGTTTCACCGAAGCAGGAACTTTTCTGTTTCAGTATCGACAATCTCTCGCCAGTGAAGTTTGGTTTGGAATATGCCTGCTACCACATAGTGGTCTCAGCCCAGTAAGGGGACACCCCTACTGGACCGGAGCCAATCGTGCGTACTGGCCCACGCAAGCGCCGCGCCTTCAAACAACGCCTGTGGTGGAGTTTGCTTCTCCCCGTGATAATAGTCTGCGATCGGCAGGTGTGCCAGTTGGGAAGCGAGGTACTTTGCGCCGGCAGTGTTCGCATAGGGTGCTGTATTATCACGGATGACTTGTTTCGCTACCCCCTTGTGACCCCCCTGCTTGGCCAGCGGTGGTGTCTGTCGCACGGTGATGGTTCTCTCCGCTCCATCAACCCGATAACGGTGGTCCTTCTTGGAAGCATTCGCACAGTGCTTAATATGCTTATCTCGCGCTGACACAATGTGGTCTGCTGTCACGATGTTGTGCGGGTCATCTATCCACAAATAAATATGTTCGTGCGGTGTGCCGGCGCTCTCTGTTGGAGCGGTGACAGCTACCCATTCGAAGTCAAAGTCATCCAGTTGGTAGCTCAACGCCCTCCGAACCGACCGATGGATGCTTCCCCCGTGTAGCATCTCGTTAGACTCCCACGGGGTCAGCCAGTTATTAGCGTCGTCTATTGGGGACAATCGGCGTGTTAGCATCACTGTTGTGAGGCCGTCATACTCCTCTTGGAAGTGACGATCAGCGTGAAGAATCCGGGGGTAAATTCTTGATTTGTGTCGCTCGTGTTTTGATGTGACTCCCTTCTCGTTCCAGTTTGAGCGTACCACTTTCAGGTACGTTTCGCCTGCATCTGCCACGGTTTCCACTTGACCATTATCGGTGATGAACGGGTCAGGAATCCGATTGATATTCACGGAATCGGGAGCGAGAGGCTGATCGCGTCGAGCAGTGTGGTCGGCGTTATCGGGGTCAGCTGGCTCAGTATCACGGCTATGCGTGACCTGATCCTGAGGATGGTTGCCCGCCACATAGTCATCTTGGCTCCGACTCATAGCCCGGTTTGAAGAACCGGGAAAGCAGTGGCTTGCGGGAAGTGGTTGTCTACGATCCAACTCGGGGGACTGCAAGCGGGGTCGCCGGTCGTCCGCTGTGATTGTGTAACGTTTGGAATAGTTACTTTGGTGGCGCGAGGATCTCCCTGTTGCGTGTGGTACGATGGATTCAATACGTAAAACGCTACGGTATCTTACATTACGGCGAATGAGCAGAGAAGCAGGAGCTACAGAACCAGAGGTGGGATAAGATGTTGAAATCAACAAGACTCCCAAAATCAGGGCAAATCTACACTATTTTGCGCGGCGATACCTACTAATTATACCCCCACTGGGGGGTCACTGGTGTTCTAACCGAATGAATATTACTCTGGGACATCTCCATACTCCCCGTTTCATATCAAGTATAGAATCCGGTCAAATCCGGCTGAAAAGCCACTCACTCAGTTGGAATCCACCAAACAGTATTTCGACCCCCCACATCTTTCCCTGCCAAATTTCCCTCATCTCGAAGTGCTGAAAGCCGCTTGTAGGTGGCGCTCCTTTTGATTGGTAGTTGGTCAGTCACCTCAGCGGTAGAAAGCACTGGATCGGTCGAGTCCTCAAACAGTTGGAGGATTTCATCGTCGGTTACACGGGGCTTCCGACCGGGCTTGGAGTCGTCATTCATAGCTACTCATTTGGCAGGATGTTAGAAATAGCTACCTATGACGGTACTAAATCTTGTTCGCACGCGATAAGGCCGGGTAACGGTGCTTTTATCATTGATAACGTCTAAGGTAGAAATAGAAGGCAACTCGGCCCTCGGGGCGTTGCAGTTCGGAAAACGCCCGGCGTTGCACCGCCGGACGGTGGCCTTCTCGTCAGGAGAACGCCAATGGAAGATACAGACAGCAGTTCGGAAAAGCGTATCGTTGAGCAACTGGATTTCGACGCAAAAACGGCGAAGCGCGTCGGCTGGGAGGCTTGGGAGTTCTCAATTGCTGGCCCCCACGAGGTGACGGTCACAAATGCCAGCTACGGGTTCCAGAAAGAGGATCACGCCTACGTGGTTGGTGTCGATAAGCGGGGTGGCGTCCCAGTCCCTGCAGAGTGCGAGTGCCCGGCTGACAAGTACAACGAGGATCACGACTGCAAGCACAAGGTCGCGCTGGCGACCGTGGGCGGAACTACTGTTCTGAACGCGGCGGTAGACTTCGATAACCCCGCCACGGCCTTATCGCGTTCAGTCCCTACTGACGTCACCACGGCCGCAGACAAGCTCCAGCCCGATGGTGGGACAGTGACCGTCTCTGGGGATTCGGACGCCTGTCCGAACGGTGACGACCGCTGTGACGGTCCCACGGGTGAGGCGCTTCCGTGCTTCGCCTGCTTTGAGGTGGACCAATGACCGACCACCGCAACGACGAGCGCACCGTGCGCTGTCCGGTTGAAGGGTGTGATGCTACGCCGCTCGCGCGTGGGATCAACCTCCATATCAACAGGTCAAGCGGGGGCGGTCACGGACCACGAGGAGAGGTTCCGGACGATATTTCGCTTGATGATCTCGAAACAGTCGGCGAGCGCGAGGTGAAGATGGACTATCCCGACGAGCGCAACACCGAGAATCACGCCCGTCTCTGCCCCTACTGTTCTCAAACCTTTGTTGGCATACAGGGGTTGATGATCCACCTCGGACAGACGGCAGGGCGCAAGAACCACCCTGCAAACCCGAAAGACCGCCACGAACCCCAGGACTTCCCCCGCGTGGAGGTGGACGCAGAAGGAAATGTCCAGCAAGCTGTTGACACCCCGGAGATTGACCCGACTGATAGCCGCGATAAGGCCGTGGTTCCGACTGCACAGGTGTTCAGGCTAATCGCTGACCTCGTTGCTAATGGCGAGTCACGCACTGCCCACCGCGTGCGCCGCGCCCTTCTCGGTACTGACGACGCCGTTGCACCTGGAAGAGACGAACCTCCGCACCCGGAACTGTTCGAGGCGCTACTCACACAGGGCCGCGTGAAGAACACTGGCGACCGCGTCACTACCGCGCTCGAAGGTGACGAGATGATGGTCACTTGCCGGGGAGAGTCAGGGATGTTTGACGCTGACGAAGCCCGCGACGTTGCGGCGCGATTCGAACAGGTCGCGGCCAGCGAAGACTGGTTGGACGAGGACGCCCGCGACCTTATCGCGTTCCTACGTGGCGGTGCTGACGTTCTCGACGGAAATCGAACGGAACGCAGTCTTCACGAAGAGTCCGACCACTGGCGCTGACCCAGTGGTGAGTAACCAAGTAGCTGGCCTGTGTTTGAGACAGTAACTCGGGATTCTTTTCGCTAGTAGAACCTACTGAAAGTATCGGATTCTCACGAAAAGTCGTTCAGTATTGTTCTCGTGTGTTTATTCCATTCCTATCCTTCTTCCTCCCTTATTTTCTCGTAATATTCTTCTCTCTGTTCTTCTAAATCCGCAATTCGTTCGCCTCTTAATTCCTCTTCACTTTTTTCCCTTTTTTTATTTTCTTCTATTATGGCCTCAATCTCTTGTAATATATAGTTTTTATTCCTATCAGGTATGCCCTCGATCTTGCTGACCTTATCTTTAATATCTTCAATTTTTGGTGTGATAGCACCTGCTTCAGATAGTTTCCTTACGTGTTCCACGATCTCCTCAGAATCTTCCTCAATACTCGATGATTCTGGCAACCGAAATAATTTCTCAATCAAATCATCATATATCTCATCAGTTGTCTTTGTTTGATCATTAATGTAACTTCCCTGTAAGCGGAAGAGTTGTGCAAGCATTGTAATTCCCGTTATTATAACAGCTACTCCATTACCGAGAAATTTTGATTGGACATCGAATATTGTAACTATAGCACCGATCGAGCCAAATACGAATACGCCCGTGATTACGGCTGCAAAAGCCACATCAACTATATCATCCAATCTGTTTCCTACCGTTTCGTCAGGAATATCGGATATCCTAACTGTGATCACCTTTATAAGTATGAACACGGCCGAAGCTACTGTAAATGCCAATCCGATCTGTTGATAAATAGTCTCCAATACTAGATTTGAATTGTACGAAAGATATCCACCAATAATACCTAATGCAACTAAAATATATATGTTCTCCGCACGTCTTTTTCTGGACCGTTCTTCATTTGATTCCGCATAATTTGAGAAGGATTTTCTTATCGCCTCTAGTTCAGTTTCCACTCGCTCCCTATGAATTCGTTCAAGTTCAAATTTTATATTATCTTTTTTATCTCTTCTCCGAAATTCTTCAGATCCTGGTTCTCTCTCTTCAAGATTCTCCGGGAGTTGTCTTGCTCGGGCCGAAAGTTCATTTAGATCGATGGAAGTTATATCAGCAATAGCCTGTCTCTCATCGTGATTTGAGATTTTCCAGGCAAGCGCACGTTCCTTATCGGTTAGGCCGGCCCACTTTTCTACACGAATACTCTCAGGTAGAGAAGCCCAATCAATATCCAGTACTCTTTGGTCCATAGAAGGATAGAATCACTTCAAATGCTTAAATTACTTTGGCCGATATCGCCTTCGAAGAAGAAATAAATTGCAAACAATCCTCAGAAATAGAACCCTTCACCCTCACTACGAGTAAACCTACAGAAGATGAGGATTTGCCGCCACACCATATAACCTCCATACCTGGCATTAGAATTAGATGTGATCCAGAATATTGCTCACTACTTAAACTGTCTCCAAACACATTTTCGTCGGTGACCTACTCGCTAAAATTGATCTGAAGTTCGTAGTCTAATGCCTCCCAAGCGAGTACTCTGAATACGTTCTGTCGTTCTCATTAGCACCGTTAAATCAGAATCTTCGTTGCATCTGCCATCACCTTATCGGTGCTTCCAATACGACTTGAATACCGAAGATACCCTTACCCTTATCCCCATCATTCTGGGAAACCGCAATACGGCCAAAGGCCCGCTCGAAAAGATCGCGAAAACACTACCGGCAAGACGTGCCTCGGGACGGAGCGAATACACTGCTCAAACGGTGTTGGGGTTATATAAAGAAACAACGCCGTGTTGCGATTACTGAACGCGCGTAGCGCGTATGGACTCGCGGGGATTTGAACCCCGGGCCTCTTCCTTGCGAAGGAAGCGATCTGCCACTGATCTACGAGCCCGCAACGTACCCTCGAAGCGCAGTGAGGATAAGTCCTGCGCGTGAGAGGCGGTTCGGTAGTCGATCACACGCCCGGTCGCGAGGCGCCGGGGTGTGGCGACGGCGGACAGCGACTGCCCGCGCGGCCGCGGTTCAGTCCTCGAGGACGATCTCGATCGAGACGTCGTTCGGGACCTGGATGCGCATCAACTGGCGGAGCGCGCGTTCGTCGGCGTCGATGTCGATGAGACGCTTGTGGACGCGCATCTCCCAGTGCTCCCACGTCGCGGTCCCCTCGCCGTCGGGGGACTTTCGGGTGGGAACCTCGAGCGTCTTGGTCGGCAGCGGCACAGGACCGGACAGCTCCACGCCGGTCTTGCTCGCGATGTCTCGGACCTCGCCACAGATCGAGTCGAGGTCTTCGGGGCTGGTGCCCGCCAGCCTGACGCGTGCCTGCTGCATGAGTTACTCGCGCTCGTTGACGCTGAGGACGCGACCGGCCGCGATCGTCTGGCCCATGTCGCGGATGGCGAAGCTCCCGAGTTCCGGGATCTCGCTCGACGGCTCGATGCTGAGCGGCTTCTGCGGCCGGACCGTTACGACGGCGGCGTCGCCGTTCTGGATGAAGTCCGGGTTCTCCTCTTTGACCTCCCCGGAGGCCGCGTCGATTTTCTTGTCCAGCGACTCGACCGTACAGGCGACCTGTGCGGTGTGAGCGTGGAAGACCGGCGTGTAGCCGGCCGTGATGACGCTCGGGTGCTGCATGACGACGATCTGGGCCTGGAACGTCTCGGCGACCGACGGCGGGTCGTCGGCGGGGCCACAGACGTCACCGCGGCGGATGTCGTCCTGGCCGATGCCGCGGACGTTGAACCCGACGTTGTCACCGGGGCCCGCGCTCGGGACTTCCTCGTGGTGCATCTCGATGGTCTTGACCTCGCCGCCCACGTCGCTGGGCTGGAAGACCACGTCGTCGCCGGTGTTCATCGTCCCGGTCTCGACGCGGCCGACGGGCACGGTCCCGATGCCGGAGATGGTGTAGACGTCCTGGATCGGCAGGCGCAGCGAGGCGTCCGTCGGCGGCTCCGGCTCGGGCAGCGCGTTGAGCGCCTCGAGCAGAGTCTCACCGTCGTACCAGCCCGTATTGTCGGAGGCTTCGGCGACGTTGTCGCCCTCGAACGCGGAGAGCGGGATGAACTTCGCGTTGTCCGTGTCGAACTGGACCTGCTTGAGCAGCTGGGTGACCTCTTCGACGACTTCCTCGAAGCGACCTTCCTCGTAGTCGACGAGGTCCATCTTGTTGACACCGACGATCATCTCGCCGATGCCGAGGGTGCGAGCCAGGAAGACGTGCTCCTGGGTCTGGGGCTGAACGCCGTCGTCGGCGGCGACAACGAGGACAGCGTTGTCAGCCTGGGACGCGCCCGTGATCATGTTCTTGACGAAGTCGCGGTGGCCCGGACAGTCGACGATGGTGAAGAAGTAATCGTCGGTGTCGAACTCCTGGTGGGCGATGTCGATGGTGACACCGCGCTCGCGCTCCTCGGCGAGGTTGTCCATGACGTAGGCGAACTCGAAGCCGCCCTTGCCCTTCTCCTCGGCCTCTTCTTTGTGCTGTTCGATGACGTGCTCGGGTACGCTCCCCGTCTCGTAGAGGAGGCGCCCGACCAGTGTGCTCTTCCCGTGGTCGACGTGACCGATAATAGCCAGGTTCTGGTGTGGCTTGTCTTCGCTCATTGTTGTATCTCACGCGCAGAGGCGCTATGTGGAAATCTTTCGGCGGTTGGTGTTAAAACCATTTCGATAGCGACCGTACGCTATCCCGACGCCGTCTTGCGATTTGCCACACGATGACACGGACCGCGTGCGGCCGCCGACCGGCGCCGGACCGCGGTTTGCCGCTACGGGAGTCGGCGGGAGGATTTTTTGCGCCGCCGGTCGGGGACCGACGTATGTTCACCGCAAATTCGCTCGGGAGCAGACTCACGCCGTTTTTCGCGGTCGTGACGCTTCCTCTCGGCATCCTCGCGTTCCTGTTCAGCGGTATCGAGCTGGCTGCGGTCGTGTTCGTCGTCGGCTGGCTGTTGCTCGTGCCGGCCTCGGCCGTGCTGTTCGGCCCCTCGTGGAGCGAAGAGATGGACGAACTCGCGGAGTTTCAGGAGGCGGCCGAGCGACTCGACGAGGAGGGCGACGCCGAGACGGCCGACGGAACCGATCCCGTCGACGAACTCCGCGACCGCTACGCTCGCGGAGAGATAGATGAGGCGGAGTTCGAACGGCGACTCGAAGCGTTGCTGGAGACCGACGGTGTGGACGCGACCGACGACGAGGCGGTCGAACGGGCGGTCGAGCGACTGGACGAGATTCAGCGCGAGGACGACGGGACGGACCTCGAACGAGAACTGGAGTGACGCGACGAAACCGTGGTGGGAGGGCGCGCGCCGGAACTAGAGGTCGGGCAGGCGACCCGCGTCGGCGAGCACCGCCGTCGCCGTCTCGGGACCGCCCGCGCCGCGCCCGGAGATGTTGAGTCGGCCGGCGTGTGCGGTCTCTAACTGGACGATGTTCTCGGTGCCGGTCACGGCGAGCGTGCCGTGCTCCGGGACGAGTCGCGGGCCGACGCGGACCTCGCCGGCGGGCGTGACCTCGCCGATGAGACGGATCGTCTGGCCGTCCTCGGTGGCGAGTTCGAGCGCGCTCCCCGGAATCTCCTCGATACCCTGGACCTCGGCGTCGTCGAGGGTGTACTCGCGGTCGTCGCCCGCGAGGACGTTCGCGACGATGACGCACTTCAGCGCGGCGTCGGTGCCGTCGACGTCGAACGTCGGGTCGGCCTCCGCGACACCGAGGTCCTGGGCCTCGGCGAGGACGTGCTCGTAGCCCAGTCCCTCGGCGGCCATCCGAGAGAGGATGAAGTTCGCGGTGCCGTTGAGGACGCCGCGGACGGCGTCGATGTGGTCGGGGTCGAAGTCCTCGATGGTCGAGAGAACCGGCATCGCGCCGCCGACGGTCGCTTCGAAGCGCACGGTGCCGGCGCTCTGCTCCTCGAGTTCGCGCACTTCGCCGAAGCGCTCGGCGACCGGACCCTTGTTCGCGAGGACGACGTGGCGGTCGCGTTCGAGCGCGCGCTCGACGTGGCCGAAGCCGGGCTGGGCGTCGCCCAGCGTCGTCGGCGTCGCCTCGACGAGGGCGTCGTAGTCGGCCTCGAGCGCGTCGGTGGGGTCGGCCTCGCCCAGCGGTTCGCCCGCGCGTTTCGACTCCAGCGCGGCCGCGGCGTCGATACCGTTGCCGTCTCCCGCATCGTCGCCTCCCGAACCGTCGCTCGCGACGGCGGCGCTCGACGAGTCGGCGAGCGCGACGACGGTGTGGCCGTACTCGCCCGCGAGGTTGGCGACAGCGGCGCCGACGGCGCCCGCGCCCATCACGGCGAGTCTCACGCGGCCCCACCTCCCATGAGGGGTTCGATGACCCTGAGGTCTTTCTCCTCTGCAATATCGCGGACGGTTGCCAGCGTCGAGGCGGCTCGGCCCTCCTCGGTGGCGAGGCGCAGGCGTGCGCTGGAGACGTCCTCGGTGCCCTCTGGAGCCGACAGCGAGAGGTCGGTGACGTTCGCGGCGGTCGACTCCTGGATGCGCGAGAGCGTGTTCGAGAGGTCGGTATTGACGAGGTGGCCGGTGAGGACAACGGTCAGCGACTCGCTGTAGGTGTGGCTGCCGGCCTGGATGACATTGATGCCGGCCTCGCGGAGCGCGTCGACGATGTCGTCGAAGCGCTCGGGGGTCGCCTCCAGGTCGACCTCCACGGGGATGTGCCCGCGCGGGGTGACGTTTCCCCGCTCGTGGAAGATCGACAGGAGGTTCCCGCCGTTGTCGGCGATGGGTTCGAGCGCGCGGAGCAACTCGCCGGGTTCGTCGACCAGTTCGAGCCTGACTGTGTAGGCCCGCACGTCCTCGGTCGAGTCGCTCATCGCCCGATCACCTCCCCGCGAGTGCGTCCACTCATTGTCGTGAGCCACGGACGGCCGGCTATATGAATCCGGTCATTCGCGGCGTCGCAGTCGCCGACAGATCCGTCACGCGGGCGCGCCGACCGGGCGAACCACCGGTGTGTATTAAGTGGCCGCGCTGGTCAGTTCGGTGCGATGGTCGTCGAAATCATCGCGGGGTTCGTGGCGCTGGTGGTCGTCGTCTTGCTCGTCGCGTACGTCGTCAACGTGTACAACCAGCTGGTCAACCTGGACAACCGGGCCGACCAGGCCAAACAGAACATCGACGTCCTGCTCAAGCAACGACAGGACGAACTGTCGAAACTCATCGACACGGTCAAGGAGGTGATGGAACACGAGCGGGACTTGCTGACAGCGCTGACCGAGGCGCGCGAGCAGGCCGAGCGCGCCGCGACGCCCGCCGAGGAGGCCGACGCCGACCAGCAGGTCAGACAGGCGCTCGCCACTTTCCGTGCCCGTGCGGAGGACTACCCGGAACTGCGCTCGCAGACGAACATGATGCAGTTCCAGGAGCGCATCAGCGACATCGAGAACCAGATCGCAGACCGCCGCGAGGTGTACAACGAGGCGGTCACGCAGTACAACACGCGCATCGAGCAGGTCCCCTACGTGATATTCGCCCGCCAGTTCGGTTACGAGGAGCGCGAACTGTTCGAGGCGACCGAGGCCGAGAAACAGGACGTCGACGTCGGGGAGGCGTTCGCCTGACAGATGTTCCGCGCTGTCACCGCTGCGTGGATCGAAACGGGACCGGTTCTCCAGGAATCGAGCGACGGCGAAGGGGCGATCGTCGCGCTGATCTTCTTCGGTATCGGGCTGGTCATCGTCTACAGCGGCTTCACCACCTGGCAGCAGATGCGGTTGATACAGGACACGCCGACGGAGAAGATCCGTTCGGCCGCCGTCGGCCGGACGGAACTCAAGGGGACCGGGAAGCCGATCGGCGACCCGGTCCGGCGGCCGTTCGGGGACGGCGTCTGTCTGCTCGCGACCTACGAGATCGAAGAGTGGGAGGAAGACCACCACGACGACGACCACGCCGGCGGCGGCCACTGGAGCACGGTCGAGTCCGGGACGCTCGTCGTCCCCTTCGAACTCGACGACGGGACCGGGCGCATCCGGGTCGAACCCGACGACGACGTGGCACTGGAGATCAAAGACGAACACGTCCACCGGGTGCGCGTCGGTGCGCGCGAGGAGGAACCGCAACACATCGTCGAGTTCCTCAGAACTCACACCGACCAGGACGTCCCGACCAGCGACGGGATCATGGGCTTTCTCTTCGGCGAACAGCGCCGGTACACCGAGCGGTACATCCCCGTTGAGGCGGATCTCTATCTCCTCGGCGCGACCGAACCGATGGGCGACGCGCACGGGTCGAACGAGGAGCGCCTCGTCTTCCGCCGCGACAGTGCCAGCGACGAGTTCATCATCTCGGAGAAAAGCGAGAACGAACTCGTCTCCGGATACAAGTGGTCCGGCCCGGCGAAGATAGTCGCCGGGATCGCTATCAGTGCCGTGTCGCTGTACTTCGCGCTCACGTTCCTCAACGTCGCCTGACCGTCCCGGGCTCGTCCCCGCCACTGGGTTTTACCGCGTGCGCCGTCAACGACGACTGTGACCGACGACGAGCGGACGGTCGAACGGACACGCGACGTCGACGAGTCCGAACCGTCAACCAGCGGCGAGTCCGACCCCTCAGTCCTCAACACCGACGACCCCGACGCGGCGGCCGCGGCCTTCCACGAACTCGACGCGGCGCTGGACCTGGACGCCGAAGCGCCGGCTGAGCGGCGGCGCGGCCTCGTCGTCGACGCACAGCGCACGGACGCGTCGGCGGTCCCCTCTGGCTACCCGCTCGCGGGCGATCCGGACGAGGTCGTGGCGCTAACCGTCGACACCGGCGAGGACGAGCGGACGGTGTATCTCGGCTGGCCCGGTGCAGACGCGGACGCTCCACTCGTCTGGCTCCTCGAGGCGATGGACATCGAGTTGCGCGACCTCTACGGCCGCGAGGTGCTCCTCGACCGGATCGACGGGCACGACGTGCTCGTCACGCCCAGCGAGCGACCGCGCGGGAGTCCGCGCTGGCGCGACGGCGTGGTCGCCGGTCTCGGTGTCGTCGCTACGACGCTCGCGCTGTTGCTCGCCACCGGCGTCGCCACGCCGCTCCTCGCGCTGCTGTGGGCACTCGCCACGTTCCTGTGGTTGCCCTACGCCACGTTCGAGGACGCGTGGTATCTGCGGACCCACAGCGACTGGGACGGCGGGCCCCTGTTCTGGGCGACTCTCGCGGCGCTCCCGGGTGTGAACCTCTTCACCGGCGCAGCGTACCTCGTGAGTCGCTCCCGGGCGACGTTCTTCGGCGATTCGGCGTGAGTCGACGGCGACGTGCAGCGATCAGTCCCGGAGCGGCGGTTCATCGAACGCCGCGCCGCAGTCCCGACACGCGACGACGACCCGATCCTCCCCGAGCGTCGCTTCCAGGTCGCTCCCGTCGCAGTCGAGACAGGGCGCCGGCCGGTGTTCGGCCCCGCAGTCCGGACAGGCGAAGGTGAGGTCGTCCTCCCCGACGTCGAGGCGCAGGGCGCCGTGTCCGCAGTCCGGACAGGAGAACGGAAGGCGCACGTCTTCGCTGTCGGGCGGTGCGCCGAGCGCGAGAACGATCAGGTCCTCGTCGGCGTCGTTGTGGCCCGACTGGAACTCGCCGGGCGCAACGCGGATCGCCTCTCCCGCCTCGACGGTGACCTCGCCGGCCTCGTCGGGGAGGCCGTCGTCGGCCGACCCGCCCGCGGTCCCGGACCCGTCGCCGTCCCGCGGCGGAAGCGTCTCGAAGGTCGCCTCGCCCTCGAGGACGACGAACACTTCCTCCTGGTCGAGATGGGCGTGGAGCCCCGCGGGCAGGCCGTCGCCCGGCGGGATCCGGTAGTGGTTGATCGCCATTTCGTCAGTTTCGAGCGCTTCGGAGAGACGATATCGCCCGACTGCGGCGTCGGTTTCCGACTGCTCGACGGCGTCGATAGCGGTCCGCTTCATGGCCGCGGGAACGACGCCCGGCGGCAAAGTAGTGGGTACTGACGTCGAACCGCCGGAAGCGTATTGGCCGTGGCGGGTGACGGGTCGCGTATGAGCGGTGCGAGCATCTCGCTCCGGCCGGCCGACGGCGACGCGCTCTCGTACGTCGAAAGCGTGCTGGAGCGAAACGACCTGCCGGCGGGCGACGTGCGGTCGACGCCCGGGCAGTTCTACGTCGCGTCTGACGGCGACGGTCGGGTCGCCGTCGGCGGGATCGAACAGTACGGAGCCGACGGACTCCTCCGGTCGGTCGCCGTCGAGGAATCGGTTCGCGGAACCGGGGTCGGGACCGAACTCTGCGAGGCGCTGGAGCGGGAAGCGCGGGACGCTGGCGTCGAACGGCTGTACCTGCTCACGACGACTGCCGCCGGCTTCTTCGCCGACCGAGGATACGAGGGGATCGACCGCGAGGACGCACCCGAGGCGATTCAGGGGACGACAGAGTTCGACGACCTGTGTCCGACGACGGCGACGTGTATGAAGAAGTCGCTGCAGTGAGGACAGACGAAGAGAGAGAGCGGAGAAACCGTCCGCGCGCCGACGGCGCGGTTCTTCGAAGCGTGACTCGACCCACCGGCGTCGGCACGGCCCCACAGCCAACCTTTTCACCGAGGCGACGTACCGCTCGCTCCCGTCTCACCGACGCCGACAGTTCTGACCGCGAGCCCCGGATTTTTGTTCCGTGTGGATAACTATAAGGCATTGTATAGGTAGATCATATTACTGTCGCTTGTGACGACCCAGAGGAACTGGCGACGTTCTGGGAGCGCGCGCTGGACGGTGAACGGTGTGACCTCCCCGGGTCGGGTGACGAGGAGATGGTCGACTCGGACTGGGAGGGCGTGTCGATGCTGTTCAAGCCGATGCCGAAGGAGTCGACGCGCCAGATGCCGATCCACCTCGACCTGGGGACCGTCGACCGCGAGGGGGAGGTCGACCGACTCCGCGGTCTCGGGGCGAGCGTCCGCGAGACCAGGTCGGAGAACGCGGGCGGACACACGGCGACGTGGACGGTGATGGAGGACCCGGAGGGAAACGGGTTCTGCGTCTTCGAGTGGTGACGCTGGCGACGAACAGAGCGGGTGGAGGAAGTGCAGTAGCGGAAGCGGTGCGGTCGAATGTCCGCGCGCCGTCGGCGCGCGGTTCACGCGAGCGCTTCGCGCTCGCGCCTTTTTGGCCGAGCTTTTTGCGTGCGGGGTTCCCGCAGCGCGCCGGAGGCGCGCGAGGAAACCCCGCGCGGAAAAAGGTCGTCTCTTAGAAGTAATCCACGGCCTGGGGGAGTTCGAGCTTCATGCCCTTGCGCTCGCGGATCTCCATGATGGTCTCGCGCTGGAGGTTGTCGGCCATGACCTGGAAGCCGGCGTTCTCGGTGTTCCAGGAGGCACGACCCTCGGTCGCGGAGCGGATGTCCGAGGAGAAGCCGATCATCTCGTCGACGGGCGCGATGCCCTCGACGACCATGAGGTCGCCTTCCTGGTACATGTCGTCGACGCGGCCGCGACGGCCCTGAATCTCGCCGGAGGCGGCGCCCATGTAGTCGTTGGGCACGTCGATGCGGACCTCCTGAATGGGTTCGAGCAGGCGGATCTCGCCGTCGATGAGGGCGTTGTGGATCGCCTGGCGAACGGCGGGGATGATCTGGGCGGGACCGCGGTGGATGGCGTCCTCGTGGAGGCGCGCGTCGTGGAGCTGGATGAGCGAGCCCTCGACGGGTTCGGCGGCCAGCGGGCCGTCGTTGAGTGCTTCCTCCATGCCCTCGAGGACGAGTTCCATCGTCTCGTTGAGGTGCTGGATACCCTTCGTGTCGTCGATGATGATGTTGGAGCCGTGGATGTGCTCGACGTCCTGCGAGGTGTCCTTGTCGAGGCCGGCGTCCTGGAGCGCCTCGCGGCGTTCGAGTTCCGGCATGTCCATCGAAGCCTCGCCGCGCTTGAGCGTCTCGACGAGTTCCTCCGTCAGCGGCTGGATCGTGATGTAGAAGCGGTTGTGCCGGTTGGGCGAGATGCCCTCGACTTCGCGGGAGGCCCCCTGGGGGGCCTCGCGGAAGACGACGATCGGTTCACCGGTCGTCACGGGGATACCCTGGTTGCGCTCGATGCGCTGGGTCTGGACTTCCAGGTGGAGTTCGCCCTGGCCGGAAATGAGGTGCTCGCCGGTGTCCTCGTTGATCTCGATGGAGATGGTGGGGTCTTCCTTGGAGACCTGGCGGAGCGTCTCGATGAGCTTCGGCAGGTCGTCCATGCTCTGGGCCTCGATGGACTTCGTGATGACCGGCTCGGAGATGTGCTCGATGGACTCGAACGGCGTCATCTCGATGGAGGAGACGGTGGAGCCGGCGATGGCGTCCTTGAGGCCGGTGACAGCGGCGATGTTCCCGGCGGGGACGCGGTCGACCTCCTCGCGCTCGCCGCCCATGTAGATACCGACGGACTGGACGCGGTTGGTGCCGGCGGTCCCGGAGACGTACAGCTCCTGGCCCTTCTCGATGGTGCCCGAGAAGACGCGGCCCGCGGCGATCTCGCCGGCGTGGGGGTCGATACCGATGTCGGTGACCATCAGGACGACCTCGCCGTCCTCGTCGACCAGCTGCATCGTCTCGGCGACCTCGGAGTCGGCGTCGCCGCGCCAGATGCGCGGGATACGACGGGGCTGGGCGTCGATGGGGTTGGGGAAGTGCTCACAGACCATGTCGAGCACGACGTCGGCCAGCGGCGTGCGCTCGTGGAGTTCCTGGCGCTTGTCCGAGCGCTCGAGGTCCATGATGTCGCCGAAGTCCATGCCGGTGCGCTGCATCGAGGGCATCGAAACGCCCCACTTGTACAGCGCGGACCCGAAGCCGACGGTGCCCTCCTCGACGCCGACCGTCCAGTCGTCGTTGATGTCGTCCATCTCCTCGGTCATCGCGCGGATGAGGTCGTTGACCTCGCGGATGACGCCGAGCAGCCGCTCCTGCATCTCCTCGGGGCCTTCCTGGAGTTCGGAGATGAGGCGGTCGACCTTGTTGATGAAGAGGGTCGGCTTGACGCCCTCGCGCAGGGCCTGTCGGAGGACCGTCTCGGTCTGGGGCATCGCGCCCTCGACAGCGTCGACGACCACCAGGGCACCGTCGACGGCGCGCATCGCTCGCGTGACGTCACCGCCGAAGTCGACGTGGCCCGGCGTGTCGATGAGGTTGATGAGGTGGTTCGTGTCCTCGTACTCGTGGGTCATCGAGACGTTGGCGGCGTCGATGGTGATGCCGCGTTCCTGCTCGTCTTCCTCGGTGTCCATCGCGAGCTGCTCGCCCGCGGTGTCGTCGGAGATCATGCCCGCGCCGGCGAGCAGGTTGTCCGTCAGCGTCGTCTTCCCGTGGTCGACGTGCGCCGCGATGGCGATGTTCCGGATGTTCTCCGGCTTGTCCATCAGTGTCTCGCATTCCTGTACGATCTTCTTGCGTCGGCCCATTATACGGCGTTCTATCAATCGGGGCGTCAAAAGGGTGCTGTTTCCGCGTGAGTGCGACAGCGTGGAACACGCGCCGGGACGCTCGGGAGACGACCAGCGGCTTGCTCCACGAGTCACCGCGGGCCCGACAGACGAGCAGGGAACGCCCGGAACTCGCCCAAAGAGTAATACCCTGGTATCCCTTGACACACACCGTATGGAACTGCGAGTGCGCGGCCCCGGCCCGGCGGACCCGTTTCTCGGGGCGCGCGACCTCTTCGAAACCGAACGCGACCTCGACCGACCGGTGACCGTCCAGATCCGCGAGGACCCCGACGAGCGCACGCGGGTCAGTCACGACGAGGAGAGCCACCTGCTGGTCATCTCCCGGCAGGCGGCCACGAGCGCGATGGCCCGGGAACTCGCCCTCCACGAGTTCGCCCACATGCGCCACTACGAGGACGGCCACCCCTCGCACACCCAGTCGACCAGAGAGGCGATCTATCTCGCGCTTGCTGGCCGGTCCGTCGAGCGCCGAAAACTCGTCCACTGCTATCAGATCGCCAATCACATGAAAGACGTCTACGCCGACGACCTCTGGACCGAGGTGGCGCCGGCGGACAAACTCGTCGCCTTCTTCGAGGCGAGCCTCGCCGCCGCTGTCGCCGACCGGCCCGGAACGCCGCCGGTCTGGGAGTCGGCGGCGCGGAGCGCGCGGGACGAGGACGGACTCGGAGACGACAGCGTCAGCGCGGACGGCACGGCGCGGTTGACGCCCGCTGCGGACCCGGAGATTACGGCGGTCAACGCCGCCTTCGCGCTCGGACTCGTCGAACGCCACGGCCTCGTCGAGGACGGCCACCGCCTCTACGACCTGGCCCACGCCGCGGCGGCGGACGCTCCCCACGTCGGACTGGACGAGTTCACTCGCCACTTCCGCACGCTCGCGGAGAACCCCGACGAGAGCGAGTACCGCAAGGCCCTCGTCGACGTGACTCGCGCGTACGCGACCGGCGGCGAACAGGCCGCCGACTGAGCGCAGCGGGCTGTGGGCTGAGCGCAACGAGCCGCCGACTGAGCGGGCCATTCGCGGAGGTGGTTTCTTGTCGGTTCCGCCGCAGGACGGGATATGGAAACGGTCTCCGCACAGGGCGCCGAGGTTCCGTCGCTCGGCCTCGGCACGTGGCAACTCACCGGCCAGCAGTGCTACGAGAGCGTCACGACGGCGCTCGAACTCGGCTATCGCCACCTCGACACCGCGCAGATGTACGACAACGAACGCGAGGTCGGCCGTGCGGTCGCCGATAGCGACGTCAACCGCGACGACGTCTGGATCACGACGAAGGTCACGCCGGGCAACGCCCGGTACGACGACGTCGTCGAGTCGACGCGGGCGAGCCTCGACCGCCTCGACACGGGCTACGTCGACCTGTGCTTGCTCCACTGGCCGAACCCCCTCGTCGACTTCGAAGACACCGCTCGCGCGATGGCAGAACTGCGCGACGACGGGCTGATCCGTCACGCCGGCGTCAGCAACTTCCGCCGGTGGCGCCTGCGCAAGGCCCGCCGGAAGTCGCCGGTCCCGCTGCTCGCGGACCAGGTGCGCTGTCACCCCTTCTACACGCGCGAGTCGCTCCGCGAGGACTGCGTCGCGAACGACCAGGTGCTGACCGCCTACAGCCCGCTCGCCCACGGCGGTGTGATCGCTGACAACCGCCTCGACCGGATCGGCGAGCGCTACGGCAAAACGGCCGCGCAGGTCGCGCTCCGCTGGGCCACCCAGCGCGAGGGTGTCGTCGCCATCCCGAAAGCGACCAGTCGCGCACACCTCGAAGCCAACCTCGCCGCACTCGAGTTCGAACTCACCGACGCGGAGCTGGCCGCGGTCGCCGATCCGTCGCTCGTCAGGACCGCGTCGCTGTTCGTGCGCAACGAACTGACGTCCTGACAGGGTTGGGACGGTCGGACCGAGAGGCGCCCGTTCAGGCTTGCGTGACGCGGACGAGGACGTCGTCGATTTCGCGGGGGAACGCCTCGCTGGAGCGGCCGTCGCGGTTGGAGGTACAGAGGTAGAGGTCGCCGTCGGGGCTCTGCTCGGCGTGGCGGATCCGGCCGAGTTCGTCTTCGAACAGCGTGTGAACGGTCGCCGAGTAGGCTTCGTCGGCCCACTCGGTGTCTGGCGTGGTCTGTCCGTAGGCGTTCTCGGCCGGCGGGCGGTCGCCGCCGGGCGGTGTCAGCGTCGTCACGAGCAGTTGCTGGCTGATGAGCGCGCCGGTCACGATGCGGTTTCGCAGGGCGGGGACCGAATCGCCGGTGTAGAACACCGACCCCGAGGGCGCGATGCTCGGGGAGGGACCGGTGTTGAACAGCGGCTTGTGGACGTCGCTGCCGACGTAGGCGTCGCGGTCGCGGACGGTGTCTCCCTCCGTCGACCACCCGTAGTTCGACCCCGCTTCGAGGCGGTTGAGTTCGTCCCGGCCGTTCTGGCCGTGCTCCGAATTGACCGGCGTTCCGTCGGGCAACCAGACGATCCCCTGGGGATTGCGGTGGCCGTAGGTGAACACCCGCGGGTCGGCGTCGTCCCCGAGGTCGGGGTTGTCCGGCGCGGGTTCGCCCTCGGGCGTGACGCGGAGGATCTTGCCGCCGTAGCTCGACAGGTCCTGGGGCGACTGGCGGTTGCCGCCGTCGCCGCAGGTGACCCAGAGGTAGTTGCGCGGGCCGAAGGTGATCCGGCCACCGTTGTGGTAGTTGTCCGCGGGGATGCCCTCGACGACGGTGTGATGCGCCGTTCCGGGGTCGTCGGCGGTCACGTCGAAGGCGTCGACGCGGTTGGTCTTCCCGTCGTCGCCGCTCGTGGTGTAGTAGACGTAGATGTGCGGCGGGTCCGGGAAGGTCGGGTGCGCGGCGACGCCGAGCGTGCCGCCCTCGCCGCCTTTGACCCACCACTTTCGCTCGGCGGGGGCGGGGTCGATCGCTCCCGCGTCGATCGCGTTTTCGGGCTCGGCGACCGTGCTGACGTTCTCGCCGTCGAACCGGAGAACGCGCCCGACTCGCTCGGTGATGAAGAGAGTGCCGTCCGCGGCGAACGACAGGTCCCACGGAATCTCGAGGTTCTCGACGAGCACCTCGGTCTCGAACTCCGCTTCCAGCGGCGAGGTGGTCGGCGCCTCCCACTCGGGGTCGTAGCCGCTCCAGGACGCCAGCGGTCGCCCGATCACCGGCTCGGCGTCGGTGCCCGTGCCACCGTCACCGCTCCCGTCACTGCCGTCGCTGCCGCCGTCGTCCCCGTCGCCACCGTCACTGCCGTCGCTGCCGCCGTCGTCCCCGTCGCCGCCATCGGCATCGGTCGAGTCGTTCGGTTCGGTCGCGGCACAGCCGGCGACACCGGCGGCGCCGATGGCGGTCGCGGCGAGCAGTCGCCGGCGGGAGATGGCGGTCGACGAGAGCCACCCCGACTCACCGGACCGCTCCGCGGCCCCGTCCGACTCGGCCGGTGTGTCCTTCGAAGGCTGAGTCATACCGGTTCCTTCCCGGCGACCGAAAAGAATCTTGTGGGGTGGCCTCGCGCCGCCACCGAACCTGCCTTGGCGGCCCGCGGTGAGATAGACAGGGTTATTCCGGGAGGGGTGCAACGCCAGGCCACCAACCATGAGTCACGGACACGCACACCGGGTGAGAGCATGCGCGTCGTAGTCAAATTCGGCGGGACGAGCCTCGGCAACGGCGCCCGCGTCACGCGAGCGGCCGACTCTATCGCCGCCGCTATCGAACAGGGCCACGAGGTTGCCGTCGTCGCCAGCGCGATGGGCAACACCACCGACGAGTTGCTCGACGACATCGCCTACGACGCCGCCGACGCCGACCGCGCCGAGATCGTCAGCATGGGCGAGCGCACCTCCGTCCGGATGCTCAAAGGCGCTCTCGAAGCCCGCGGCATCGACGCCGAGTTCTTCGAGCCCGGCGTCGAGGACTGGCCGATCATCACCGACGAGTACGGCGAGGTCGACGTCGACGAGACCCAGAAGCGCTCGGGCGCGCTCGCCGGCCGCCTCCAGCACGTCGTCCCCGTCATCACCGGCTTCCTCGCCGAGGACCACCAGGGCAACGTCACCACGCTCGGCCGCGGCGGCTCCGACACCACCGCCGTCATGCTCGGCAAGTACATGGACGCCGACGAAGTCGTCATCGTCACCGACGTCGAGGGCGTCATGACCGGCGACCCCCGCGTCGTCGAGGGCGCCCGCAACGTCGGTGAGATCACCGTCGACGAACTCCGCTCGCTTTCCTTCCGCGGCGCCGAAGTCGTCGCCCCCTCTGCGCTCTCCTACAAGGACGCCACTCTCGGCGTCCGGGTCGTCCACTACCAGCACGACGACCTGCTCACCGGCGGCACCTCTATCGAAGGGGAGTTTCAGAATCTCATCGACCTCCAGGAGGAGCGCCTGGCCTGCGTGACCGTCGCCGGCCGCGCCATCCGCAACAGCCCCGGCATCCTCGCCGACCTGGCCGCCGCGCTCGGCGACGAGGGCATCAACATCGACGCCAACTCCTCCGGGATGGACTCGATCACCTTCTACGTCAAGGCCGAAGACGCCGAGGAGGCCGAAGCCCTCCTGCACGAGGAAGTCGTCGAGGGCGAGGCGCTCTCCAGCGTCACCGTCGAGGACGACATCGCCGTCGTCCGCGTCACCGGTAGCGACCTCCCCAACCAGCCCGGCGTCGTCAAACGCACCATCGACCCCATCTCCGACGCCCACATCCACCTCTACGACGTCATCACCTCCGCTACCTCCGTCTCGGTGTTCGTCCCCTGGGACGACCGCGAGCAGACGCTCCGGCTCGTCCAGGACGTCTTCTAAGACGACCTTTTTTAACGGGGGCGTCGCGCTCGCCGGCGGCGAGCGCTCGACCCCCGCCAAAAAAGCTCGGCCAAAAAGGCCGCGAGTCGCGCCGCCGGCGCGCTCGCGGTGAACCGCGGCGCGGAGCGCCGCGGATGCTACCTACCGCTCCGCCTACCGGCGCTCGATCTGCCCGACCGCCGTCCGATCCGCCCGACCGTTATCCAGTCTCTTCGGTCACTTCCAACAGACTGCCGTCGAGTGTCTCAGCCGACGTACCGATCGCTGTCGCTGTCGACTGGCGAAACAGAGAGAAACCGGGAGATTACCGCGCGGCGGCCGCGACGCGCTCTTTCTCCTCTTTCTGGTTGACGGCGTAGGTGGAGACGTCGTCGTTGGCGGCGCCGGTCAGCTGGCTCGCGAGCGCCTCGTGGGCGTCGGTCGGCGTCTTGAACGAGTCGCTGTAGACGCCCTCGGCCAGGAACTTCAGGGCCTGGTCGACGCGGCGCTGGGGCGCGACGTCGACGGCCTTCGGGACGGAGATGCCACCGTACTTCAGGCGGACGGTCTCCTCGCGGGGCGCGCTGTTCTCGACGGCGTGGACGAGCACCTGCACCGGGTTCTCGTCGGTGCGCTCGTGGACGAGGTCGAACGCGTCCCGGGTGATCCGCATCGTCTTCTGCTTGTCGCCGGTGTTCTCCTCGGTCTGCATCAGGCGGTTGATCAGCCGCTCGACGATGCTGATCTCCGACTTCTGGAACTGCTTGGAGGCGTGGCGCCCCATCGTGTGCGCGATGGGCGTGACGGTGATGTACCGCTCCGTCGAGGGGTCGTGGTACTCGATGTCCTCGACCGACCACTGACCGAACAGCTGTGCGTTCGCACTGTCGCTCTCGCCCTCGTTTTCGGGAGATTCTGCTTCGGACATGTTATCGAACCGGTTTCTCAGCGTTGCCGCGCACGAGTTCCTGCATCGAGACGCCGTTGACCTTCTCGACCTTGTAGTTGACACCGGGGAGGTCGCCCATCGCGCGACCCTTCGCCCCGCCGATGCCGGCGATGGTGACCTCGTCGTGCTCGTCGATGAACGAGACGGCGCCGTCACCGGGGAGGAAGGCGGTGACTGCGGCGCTGTTCTTGATGAGCTGGACGCGGACGCATTTCCGGATGGCCGAGTTGGGCTGTTTGGCCTCGCGACCGATCTTCTCGAGGACGATGCCTCGGGCCTGGGGCGCACCCTCGAGCGGGTCGGACTTCTTCGCGAGGTTCTGCTCGCGGTGCGCGTAATCCGAGTCGGACCACCGGTGTTTCTGGCGGTCCTTTTTGAGTTTGCGAGCGGCGTATTTGCCGTTTGCCATAGTACCCGTCCGTATCCGACCGAGCCACTTAAGCCCACCCTTTTACCGCGTTCAGCCACCGTCACAGCCCGCCGAATTCGCCCGCGAACGCGCCTGTGACGCGTTCCCACGGACGGCGGGATGGGGGACTTCCGCCGGCCCACTGAGCCGACCGACCTCCCCGATCCGCGACCACCGACGGCCCGCTCCGTCCGTGCGGACCGCTATCACCGAACACCGACACGTTCTTGTAAGCGAGATATGTATGCGTCAGAGAATGACTGACGTGGGTATCGGTGGCAAGGTGGCCGCGTGGGTGTGGGCGTTCCCGCCGAAGGCGCGGGAGGTCCGGAGTCACCTCCGCTCGGCGACCGTCGCGTCGCTGGGGATCTGGGCGATACTGGCCGCCGGCGCGGCCCTGCGGTGGCATCGGATAACGGCCGAGTCGCTGTGGCTGGACGAAGTCGCTTCCTACCAGTTCGCGGTCACCAAATACGACTCCGCGCTCGAACTCGTCCTCACCGAACCGGTGTCGGACCCGCACCCACCCCTCTACTACCTGCTGCTCCGCTGGTGGACAGAGGTCTTCGGCACCACCGAACTCGGGATGCGGAGCATGTCCTTCGCGTTCGGACTCGTCACCATCCTTGTCACGTACCTCCTCGCAGTGAAACTGTTCGACCGGCGCCTGCCGGGTCTCGTCGCGAGCGCGCTCGTCGCTGGCTCGACGATGCACATCTACTTCGCACAGGAGGCGCGGATGTACACGCTCCTGACGATGCTCACCGCGCTCTCGTTTTACTGGTTCGTGGACGTGGTCTTCGCCGACGAGCCGAGTCGGGCGAGCGTCTCGCGGTACGTCGTCGCCACCGTCTTGCTCGGCTACACGCACACCTTCGCCGTCTTCCTCATCTTCGCGCAGTCGGTCGCCGTCGTCCTGCTGGCTCGGCGCGACACGGGCCACCGCCTGCGGGACCCGCTCGCGCTGGTCCGCGAGTCCGGCCTACTGGGCCGGTGGATCCCGGCCCAGGCCGTCGCGGGCGTCCTGCTCGCGCCGTGGCTCGTTCTCCTCGTCGCGCACGCGGTCGGCCTCCCCATCGTCGACCAGGGGGACACCAGCTGGATCCCGCCGTCGTCGCTGTTTTACCTCGCGCGCTCGCTGCACGAGTACCTCTTCTACAGCGTCCGCGAGTACCTCGTCTACGGCCACGCGTGGCTCGTCTGGCTGGCTATCCTCCTCGCTATCGGCGCCGTGCTCCGGTTCGACCCCGAAGCCGACCCCGACGACGACGCCGACGAGGTCGAACTCGAGGCCTCGGACCGCTCGCTCGTGCTCGCCGTCTGGCTCGTCGTCCCAATGGTGACTCCCTACGTCGTCGGCTACCTCTTCGAACCCATCTACCGCCACAAGTACACCATCGGCGCCTCACTGGCCTTCTTTGTCATGGTCGGCTACGGTCTCACCAAGCTCTGGGACAACTACGGTCGGGTCGTCCCCGCCGCGCTCGCTATCCTCCTCGTCGTCGGCACCGTCGCGCCGATCGGTTCGATTTACGACGAGCCCAACCACCCCGACTGGCGCTCGACCGTCGAGGAACTCGAGAGCGAGTCGACGGGCGAGCCGTTGATCGTCACCAGTCCGACGTTCATGAACGGCCTCTCGGAGTACTACGGCGGCGACGACGTGACCGTTCGTTCGGTGCCGCCCAACGCCACCTGGAACGGGACGCTCGCGGACATCGTCGCCGGCCACGACAGAGTGTGGTTCGCCTACTCGACCTGGTACATCTGCTCTGTTGAATAGCGGCCTCTGAGCTGGAAGGAAGCGATACCGATATTGAAACCGCGACCCTCAACCGTTCACAAGCCGACTCAAATTCTGCCCG
>Ga0207720_100176_pt1 | contig 59086 bp, 59 predicted proteins | sample A23P2SouthBayCA_2_FD_187751 | JGI IMG/M metagenome (GOLD analysis project Ga0207720, IMG submission 187751) | Aerobic enrichment media microbial communities from Eden Landing Ponds, California, USA - A23 E3 (2) (SPAdes) | ecosystem: Environmental > Aquatic > Marine > Unclassified | place... | reverse complement strand
GAGCCGCCACTCGCGGGTGACCCCGACCTTGAACGTGTCGGGAGCGAACGCGGCGAGGTAGACCGCGTGGTCCTCGTAGCAGTCCATCTCGTCTTTCAGACACGTCCCGGTGCATTTCGCGCAGACCCACGTGTGGCGGTGGTCAGCGCAGTAGGGCGCGCGGTCGTTGTCGCAGGAGACGTGGCGGTCGTCGTGGACTGTGCCCGCGCAGTGGCGGTCGCCGAGGCGGTAGTCGAGTTCGGTGCCGGGGGCGAGCGCGACCGAGTCGATGCCGTCGCTCGCGCTCACGAACAGCGCGGGGGTTCCGGTATCGTAGCCGACGACCTGCACGCTCCGGGGTAGGGTGTCGCGGTAGAAAGGTGGCTCGCTCCGGGGCGGCCTGTCGGGGTCACCCCGGGCGTCGACCGCGGGTCACGGCCGTAGTTGTCGGCCGTAGTTGTTGGCCGTAGTTGTCGGCCGTGGTTGTTGGCCGTGGTTACTCGTATTCGGCGCGAAGCTCCTCGGCGAGTTCCTCGGCGGCGCGGCGGACGGCCTCGTCGCTCGACCCGTCGGGCTCCCAGCCGAGCGCCGAGAGCTTCTCGATGGAGAGGCGCATCTTCGGCACGTCGCCGGTCCAGCCGCGGTCGCCGCCGGTGTACTCGAACTCGGGGTCGAGGTCGAGCACGTCGGCGACGATGTCGGCGATGGTCGTCACGGAGGTGGTCGTCCGCGTGCCGAGGTTGTAGACGTTGTAGTCGCGCTCGGCGTGTTCGACGACGTGGCACATCGCGTCGATGCAGTCCTCGACGTGGAGATAGGACTTCTCTTGGCGGCCGTCGCCGAGGATTTCGAGCGTCTCGGGGTCTTCGAGGAGTTTCTCGATGAAGTCCGGGATGACGTTGCCGCGCTGGTTCGGGCCGACGATGTTGGCGAAGCGGTACATGTAGACCGTGAAGTCGTAGGAGTGGGCGAACGTCGAAAGCAGGCCCTCGTCGGCGAGCTTGGAGGAGCCGTAGATGCTGATGGGTTCGAGGGGGGCGTAGTCCTCGGGGGTCGGCCGCGGGGCCTCGCCGTAGATGGTCGACGAGGACGTAAAGGCGATGTTCGACACGCCGACCTCTTGCATCCGTTCGAGGACGTTGTAGGTCATCTCGGTGTTCTCCTCGAACAGCTGACGGGGGTTGCCGTAGTTCGTGTCCGTGTAGGCCGCGAAGTGGAAGACGATGTCGAGGTCCTCGGTGACGGCCTCGGCGACGTCGTCGGGGTCGGTCATGTCGGCCTGTACGAACTCGACCCCGTCGGGGACCCGCTCTCGGTCCCCCTTCGAGAGGTCGTCGGCGACGACGACGTGGTTGTCCTCGGAGAGGCGCGCGGCGAGGTGAGACCCGACGAGACCCGCGCCCCCGGTCACGAGGACGCGCTTGTCGGAGAGTTCCAGCGACATGGCTCAGATGATTCGGCCGAGTGATAAGTCCGTTTCCCCTCCGCGCCGCTCGGTCGGGCCTCGGTGACGGCCGTCACCCCGGCCCCGGTTATCGCCGCCCGCGTTCCGAAAGCACCACTTCCCCCCGCCGTCTTCGGAGAGACATGCACAACGAACCCGAGGTCGCCGTCCTCCGGTACGGACACCGACCGGGGCGCGACGACCGGATGACGACGCACGTCGGCCTGACGGCCCGCGCGCTCGGCGCGGACCGGGTCATCTTCCCGGACAACGCCGGCCACTCGGTGGAGACGGTCGAGGACATCACGGGCCGGTTCGGCGGCCCCTTCGAGGTCGAACTCACCGAGGCGCTCAACGGCGTCATCCGCAACTGGGCGGGCACGGTCGTCCACCTCACGATGTACGGCGAGCGCGTTCAGGACGTGGAAGCCGACATCCGCGAGGCGCACGCCGAGGAACCGCTTCTCGTCGTCGTCGGCGGGGAGAAGGTCCCCTTCGAGGTGTACGAGGGAGCCGACTGGAACGTCGGCGTCACGAACCAGCCGCACTCGGAGGTCGCCGGCCTCGCGGTGTTCCTCGACCGCCTGTTCGACGGGCGCGAACTCGACCGCGAGTGGGAGGACGCCGAAAACCGGGTCGTCCCGATGGCGACGGGCAAGAAGGTCGTGCCGGCCGACGAGGAGTAATCGGAGGCGTCGGCGCGCCCGCTGGCGGTTCTCCACTGTCCGGGAGTAATAAGACTTAATGGCGTTCCTGACGCCATTTCGCACAATGGCTTTTGAGGAGTTACTGAACGACCCTGTTATCCAGAAGTACCTCCACGAGTTGGTCGGGCCAACCGGGATGCCGGTCGCGGCGGCACCCCCGGACGGCGAGGTCACCGACGAGGAACTCGCCGAGGAACTGCGGCTCGAACTCAACGACGTGCGACGCGCGCTGTTTATCCTCTACGAGAACGACCTCGCGTCGTACCGCCGCGTTCGCGACGAGGACTCCGGCTGGCTCACCTACCTCTGGACGTTTCACTACGAGAACATCCCCGAGAACCTCGAAGAGGAGATGTACCGCCTCCTCGACGCGCTCGAAGAGCGTCTCGACTACGAGCGCAACCACGAGTTCTACCTCTCGGAGCCCGCCGGTATCCGCTTCGAGTTCTCCGAGGCGATGGAACACGGCTTCCAGTGCCCCGAGACGGGCGCGCCGCTCGAACCGATGGACAACGACGACCTCGTCGACGCGATGGAGCGACGCATCGAAGAGCTCCGCGACGAGCTCAACGTCGAAGTGACGGGGACGAACTGAATGGTCGTTCTCGCAACGAAGTGCTACATCGACGGCGACGCCCGCGAGCGGGCGCTCGACAGCCTCACCTCGCTCGTCGCAAACGACATCGGCGACCTCGACGTCGAGTACGACATCGGCGTCCGCGACGACGGCTTCATCTCCGTGACGGTCTCCGGCGACGACGAGACGGTCGCGCGGAACGTCCTCCGCGAGGAGTGGGGCGAGGTCACGCCGCACCTGTCGGCGGGCGAGACCTACGTCGGCACCCTCGAACACTGGGATGACGACGGCTTCGTGCTCGACGCGGGCATCGAGGTGCGCATCCCGACCGAGGAACTCGGCCTCGGCCGCGGCTCCGCGACCCAGGTTCGCGACCGCTTCGGCCTCGTCCAGCACATGCCGCTGACGTTCGTCTACGGCGGCGACGAGGAGCCCTCGCGGCTGGCCGACGAGCAGATAGACCGCCTCTACGACTGGACCCGCGGGAGCGGTCGCGTCAACGTCAACAGCGCGACCCGCGGCGAGGTCCGCGCGACGGTCAACCGCGCCGGCCACGCGAAGGACATCGTGACCGTCGAGCGACTCGGCCTCCTCGAACAGAGCATCGTCTGCCGGGACGAGACTGACCCGCCGGGCCTCCTCGCGAGCATCGGCTCGTACCTCCCGTCGGAGCTGAAGTGCGTCATCGGTCAGTAAGAGGATGAACAGGCGACTCCTCGTCGGTATCGCCGCGCTCGCCCTCCTCCTCGTGACCGCCGGCTGTCTCGGCGGCACCGCCAGCGTCTCGAACGACCGTCTCGACGCCGCGCCCGACGGCGACTACGCGTGGACCGCCGAGACCGACGCGCACATCACGGTACAGGACAACGGCCGGTTCCGCGCGGTCTACGAGGTGAACAGCTCCTCGGTCGAACTCTACCGGTTCGACGGCTTCGGCAGTCGGACGCCGCTTTCGGTCGAGGCGGTCCGCTACCGCTACGAAAACGGCACCGTCGTCAACGGGACCGAACTGAAAGCCCGCGGCGGCGACGTGACGCAGAACGACCGCATCACGAACGTCACGCTCCCCGCGGACGCCGAGAACGACGGCAAACTCGCGTTCAGTTCGCCCTCGACGCCCAAGCGGTTCTCGCTTCCCGTCTTCGTCGAGGGGAGCTACGAGGTCGTCCTGCCCGCGGACCGCCGCGTCGACTTCCCGATATTCGGGTCGGTCCGACCGTCGGGCTACGACACCGAGGTCGTCGACGACCGACTCCACATCCGGTGGGACGAGGTGACCGATGGGAACGTCGTCGTGCAGTTCTACCTCCAGCGCGACCTCGGCATCTTCGCGGCCGTCGCGGCCGTCTCGGTGCTCGTCGGCGGCGCGGGGATACTCTACTACCGCCGGCAGATTCAGGCGCTCCGCGACCGCCGACAGGAACTCGGCTTGGACGTGGAAGACGACGACCGCTGAGCGACCCCACTGGAACCCAACCCGGACCCCGCTCCCGCTCTCGGCGTCGGCCGGGCGACCCGGTTCGCCGGTGTGAACGCTTTTTTGCCTCGCAACCCGCTAGCTCGGGGTATGAAAGTCGCCGTGGTCACCGTCGGGGACGAACTCCTCGCCGGCGACACCGTCAACACGAACGCCGCGTGGCTCTGCGAGGAACTGACGGCGCGGGGCGTCTCCGTCGAGCGCGTGACGACGGTCCCCGACCGCGTCGCCGACATCGCCCGCGTGGTCAACGAGTACCACGCCGAGTACGACGCCGTCGTCGTCACCGGCGGGCTGGGGCCGACCCACGACGACGTGACGATGGAGAGCGTCGCGGCCGCGTTCGGGCGCTCGCTGGAGCGCAACGCCGACGCCGAGGAGTGGCTGGAGACGAACGGCGGCTACTCCGCGGCCGACCTCGTAGAGGGGACGACCGACCTCCCCGCGGGGTCGCGGATGCTCCCGAACGACGAGGGCGTCGCGCCCGGCGCGGTCGTCGGGTCGGTGTACGTGCTCCCCGGCGTCCCCGGCGAGATGAAAGCCATGTTCGCCCGGGTCGCCGACGAGTTCGACGGCGAGCGGACCCACGTCCGATTCGTCCACACCTCGGAGCCGGAGAGTTCGCTCATCGAGCGGTTCGAGGCCGTCCAATCGACGTTCGGCGTGACTGTCGGGAGCTACCCCGGCGACCACGTCAGAATCAAGCTCGCCGGAGCCGACGAGGAGACCGTCGAGTCGGCGGCCGCGTGGCTCGAAGCGCGGGTCGACCTGTACGAAGAATAGGGGCGGTCGGGCCGACGGTCAGCGCTGGAGGTACCAGAGCCACCCGGCGGTCATGAGGATACCCACGAGAAGCACGGTCGCGGCCGTCTCCGAGGTCGGCAACACCTGCTCGCTGGCTGATAGCGGAATCATAGGTGACAGTTCCCACGTCCGGTTCTTAAACGGTGAGGTTCTGGCGACAGTTGTCGCGGCGTGTCCGTCCGCGAATCCGTGGGGGCGCGACCCGGTCGCCTCTTGCCGGCTACTCTCTCGCCAGCTACCGCGTCGCTTTTCCCCGGGGCGCGGGTTCGTTCAGTCATGCGAATCGGTGTCGTCGTCAACCCCGTCGCGGGGATGGGCGGCCGGGTCGGCCTGAAGGGAACCGACGGGAAAGTCGCGGAGGCCAGAGCGCGCGGCGCGGAGCCGCGGTCGCCAGAGCGGGCGCGACGGGCGCTCGACCGACTCTTCGAGGCCGCCCCCGAGGCGGAACTGCTCGCGTGGGGCGGTGAGATGGGCGCGGCGGTCGCCCGAGGCGCGGGCTTCGAGCCCGACGTGCTCGGCGAGCCGTCCGGCGACGAGACGAGCGCGGCCGACACTATCGCCGCCGTCGAAGCGTTCGTCGATGCCGACGCGGACCTCGTGTTGTTCGTCGGCGGCGACGGCACCGCGGCGGACGTGGCCGAGGCGCTCGACGGAACCGACGTGCCGATGCTCGGCGTTCCCGCGGGCGTGAAGGTCTACTCGTCGGTGTTCGCCGTCTCACCCGAGGACGCCGCCCACGTCGTCACGTCGTTCGAGCGGACCGAGGCCCGCGAGGTCATGGACATCGACGAGGACGACTACCGCGCCGGCGAGGTCAGACCGGAGCTTCGGGCGGTCGCGCACGTCCCCGTCGCCGAGGACCTCCAGTCGTCGAAACAGACCGGCGGCGGCACCGTCGAAGCGCTCGCCGCGGGCGTCGCCGACGACATCCGCGCGACGACGGGCGTCACCTACGTCCTCGGCCCCGGAAGCACCGTCGGCACGGTGAAAGCCGAGCTGGGCATCGACGGGTCGCCGCTCGGCGTCGACGTCTACCGCGACGGCGAGGTGCTCGCCCGCGACGCGACGGAGGCCGAAATCCTCGATAACCTCGGCGAGGAGAACGTCATCGTCGTCACCCCCATCGGCGGACAGGGATTCGTCTTCGGCCGCGGCAACCCCCAACTCTCCCCGGCCGTGATTCGCCGCTGTGACGTGTCGGTCGTCGCTTCCCGGTCGAAACTCGACGCGATTCCGGTCCTCCGGGTCGACACCGACGACCCCGACCTCGACGCCGAACTCCGCGGATGGACGAAAGTCCGCGTGGGCCGCGTCGAGCGCCGGATGATGAAAATCGAGTGACCGGGTCGCGTCTTCCCGGAGAGCCCGCGGATGCGTCCGGTGGCTCACCGGACCCGTAGTGATTTAATATTTAGTATCATCTCCAATGAACACCACCACCCATTATTCATAGCGGGTGTAATATAGTGAGATTTAAGGTCATTGGATGGGTTCTGACTGGCATGGAGACCCGGAAAGTCCAGCGTCTCGGTCCCTCCACGCTGGCGATGACGCTTCCAGCGGAGTGGGCCAAGGAACACAACGTCGAGAAGGGCGACGAGGTGACCATTCGGACGAGCGGGAAAGGAACGCTGACCGTTCTTCCCGAATCGGTCAACACCGAAGATTCGAAGGCGACGATTCGCGCCGACAGTCTGAACGCGGAGGCGCTCGAACGCGCCATCGTGGCGCAGTACGTCCTCGGGCGGCGCGTCATCCACATCGAGAAAAGCGAGGGCGCGCTCGACTCGGACCACATCAACGCCGTCTACAAGGCCGAAACCCAGCTCATGGGCCTCGGCGTCATCGAGGAGACGCCCGAGCGAATCGCGATTCGCTGTTCGGTCGACGCGGAGGACTTCACCCTCGACAACCTGCTCGAACGCCTCGAAAACACGGGCAGTACGATGCGCGGCGAGGCCGTCAAGGCGCTCGCCCACGGCAACCCCGACCTCGCCCAGCGAGCGCTCAACCGCGAGCGGCAGGCGAACAAGATTTTCGTCCTCCTGCTTCGGCTCATCTTCACGTCCTACCAGAACCCCAACCTCGCGCGGGCGGTCGGCCTCGACTCCGGCTTCCCGCTCATCGGCTACCGCTCGGTGGCGAAGAACCTCGAACTGACCGCCGACAACGCAGAGGACATCGCCAACATCGTCATGGACGCCGAGGGCCACACCATCGACGTCGACCAGTCGACGATGCGGCGCATCCGCGAGTTCACGGACCACGTCGACGAGATTACGACGACCGCGGTGCGGGCGGTCGTCGAGCGCGACTACGACCTCACTATCGAGTGCCGAGAGCTGTTCCGCGAGATAAGCGACCGCGAGCGCGACATCCTCAACGACCTCCCGGAGATGGAAAACCAGAAGCTCCTCCAGATTCGCGAGGTGCTCGTGAGCCTCCAACAGACCGCGCAGTACGCGATGCGGAACGCCGAAATCGCGTCGAACCTCGCGCTCAACGAGGAGTCGGACCACGTCACCATAGAGTGAGGTACCGAAAAGCGGCCGCGGCCGTCTCGCTCAGTCGGCGACGACTTCCATCGCCTCGTTGTTCTCGGTCTCGGACGACTCTTTTTCGCCCGTCAGCGGGTTCCGACTGGCGATACGGCAGTCGAACGCGGGATGCTCGCCGACGTGCCGGAGTATCATGTGGCGGCGCGACCCGGTGATGCCGGTGCGCCCGATGTCCTCGGCGGTAAAGCGCTCGGGCAGGCGGTCGTACAGGCGGCGCAGTTCGTCGAAACTGGTGAACACCTTCGCGTTGCCGGTGGAGTCCGCGCCGCGGCGGGAGACGACGTAACTGCCGTCTCGGCGGTACTCGCCGGCCGTGCGGAAGAACTCCCGTTTCTCGGTCAGCGCCGAACCGATGGCCTCCTGTAGGTCGGCGGCGGCGTCTCGGGACAGTTCACAGGACTGGTCGCCAAAGGAGACGACGATGGTTTCGTCGTCGCTCTCGACGGACACAGGGTTCTCATTACGGGAGAAGAACTCGATCAGGAGCGTGGGTACTCCGTGTCATATCATCGAATATCTCGGCCGACGATAAAGAGTTGTCGGCTGGGTCAGGAATCACCGAGGATTCTTCGACGGAACGGGGCAGGGCAGGACGAGGCGAACGAGGGGAGGTACCTCCGTCATGACCGCCCAGTTCGCCGCGACCGCTACAGCAGGCCGCCGTCGGTCGTCGTGGTCCCGCCGTCTGACGACGTCGCCGTTGCGGTCGTTGGGGCGTCTGTCGAAGTCTCGGTTGCAGTCGCGGCTTCGGTCGTCGCCGCGGTTTCGGTCGTCGTCGCGGTTTCCGTGCTCGTCTGGGTCGCCGCCGACTCGGTCGCCGCCGCCTCGGTCGCCTCGGTCGTCGTCTCGGTCGCCGTTCCGTTCTCTGCGTCCGACGCCTTGTTTCCGAAGATGTCCGTCTCGAACGTCTTCTCGTAGGTCAGTGGGTCGAGCGGGACGCGAAGCGTCGTGCCGCCGGCGTCGAGGTTCGCGTAGAAATCGATGCGCAGGTCGGTCGTCTGGTCGCGTTCGAGGTGCGTGACCCACCACTCGTCGAGTCTGTCGTTTTCGATGTGGGTCGTCGCCTCGATGGTTTCGGTCGACCGCGGGGAGATGACGTACCCGGAGTTCGTCGTTCCCGCTCCGACGGCCACGTCGTTCATCGAGATGTCGTAGCCGAGTTCCGAGACCGCGACCGGGTACGGCTTGGGGTTGTGGACGACGAACGTGAGTTCGAGCGCCGTGCGTTCGCTCGTGGACTCGCCCCACTCGGCGCTCGTCTCGTTGACGTACAACACGGGGTCGGAGACGACCGGCGACCCCGCGTTTATCTCGCGGGTTTCGGTGGAGTTGAACGCCGACAGCAGGTCGGTGTCGATGCTCCGAGATATCTCGGGCGCTTCGAAGGTCCGCCCGAGCGTCTCCGAGGTGACGTTGGCGTCCACGGCGAGGTCGGTGTGCTCGCCGTTCTGGATGTGCGAGACCCACCACTCGGGGATGCGCTCGTTTTCGAGCGTGGTCCGGAGCGGGACCGCCGAGGTCCCCCGCCCGACAGCGACGCCTTCCTTCTCCCCGGTCGCCATCCGAATCCCGTTCATCTCGACGCCGTAGTCGACTTCGAGCCCCGAGAGGTTCGCCGAAAGCGGGTTCGGATTCGAGACGTACAGGTCGGTGTCGATGACAGTCGCCGTCTCGTTGACGCCGGCGAACCGATTGTCGACCCGGTCGACGCTTGGCGCGCCGATGACGCCGGTCGCGTACGCCCCGCCGACGCCGGCCGCGACGAGCACCAGCGCGACGAGTGCGACACGGAGTTTGCCGCCGAACAGCGCGGATGTCAGACCCATCGTTGTGGACACACGAGACTGGTGGTACATATGTCGAACGGCCGAGCGCGACGCCGGCTCATGGGACCGTTCCGCACGCTCGCGCCCCGCCATACCGCCCCACGGCAGGCGGTGTCGAATGAACTAAGTGCGCACCCGCGAAGGTCGGAAACATGGCAACCAAGACGGTGCAATCCGACAAGTCCATCGGCTTTGCGGCGTTGTTCGGCGCGCTCACGCTCGTCGGCGCAGGGCTGATGGTCGCCGGACCGGACCAGTTGACGAAGGCGCTCGGGTTCATGGTGGCGATTATCGCGGCCTCGCTGGCCGTCTCCGGCGCGCATCTGTTCCAGTAATTATCGACGCTGAGGAACACGGGTAACCGTTAATAACGCCCATTCCCTAGACGGCCCGAGGATGACTAAGTACACCGACGAGGAACAACGCATTCTCGCCTATCTCCGCGACAGCGTTAGCCGCGGTGAGGGCTACTTCCGGGCGAAGAACATCGCCGAGGCTATCGGTCTCACCGCGAAACAGGTCGGGTCCCGCCTGCCGCGGCTGGCCGAGAAGTCCGAGGACGTCGAAATCGAGAAGTGGGGGCGCGCCCGCTCGACGACGTGGCGCGTGACCCGAAGCTGAAGCGATTCCACGGCTTTTTACTGTGGAGGTGTGATGGTATCTCATGACCGTCCGCGTGAAACGAACGTTCGAGTTCGACGCTCCCGGCGAGCGCGTTTGGGAGTTTATCGCCGACCCGGCCAAGCGAGCGGGGGCTATCAGCGTCGTCGACCGCTTCGACGTGGCCGACGACGGCCGCCACGCGACGTGGTATCTCGAACTCCCGATTCCGCTCGTCCGTTCGACAGTGACCGTCGAGACGGAAGACATCGAGGTCGACGAGCCGACCCACGTCAAGTTCGTCGGCAAGTCGCGGGTGATGCGGGTGACGGGCGAACACACTATCGAAGAACACGACGGCGGGAGCCGACTCGTCAACGAGTTCATCGTCGACGGCCGTCTGCCGGGCGTCGAGGCGTTCTTCGAGCGTAACCTCGACCGCGAACTCGACAACCTCGAAGCGGCGCTCCGACGCGAGTTCGAGGCGACCGCCTGAGGCCGGCGACGGGCTCGCCGGCCGCCACCCCCGTCGGCGACCGGGCGACCGACACGGCGAGAATCGTGTTCTCACGGGGTGTGAGAACGGGTGTTGCGGTGGGTTTATACATCGCGGCTCCTTAGCGAAAGTCGCCGACGCAATAGGCGCTTTTCTCGCCAGTCGTCGGCGACTCCACATCCGCCGCACCCGCCGCAACGTTTCGGGGTCCGTTGCGGCATCCGAAACGACGTGGCCGCGTCGTTTCGCGCTCCCAAGCCCGGTGGGAGCGCACTCCCCCTCGTCTCACTTCGCCAACTGGTGACGCGAGATTCGGCGGGAGGCGAATTCGCCTCCGCCTTTTGACGACCGCTTCGCTCCGAGCGAGAGCCCCGACTGCGCCTCGACGGTGACCGCCCGACAGCCCGAGAGCGCACGCTTCTTTCCTCCGGACCTCGTGGTGCCACCATGACCGAGACGATTCGAGGCGACGTGCTGCACGCCATCCCGCCGGACGAACTCGACGAAGAGGACCTGTCGCCCGAACTCCGGGCACTGGCGGACTCGCGCCACGTGCTCGTCGTCCGGAAGGGCGGTCACCCCTCGATACTCGACCTCGTCTGGGCGTTCGTCCGCCGCGACCCCATCGAGGCGGTGACCGTCGTGACAGACCACCCGGCCGAGGAAGACGAGGAAGTGACGCTGACCGTCGAGGAGACGGACACGCCCGGTGTCTACGTCGCGGCGGATGCTCACGAGAAGATGGAGTCTACGGAGGACGGGTGAAACGACGGAACGAAAGCGTGGGACAGATGCGGGGCCGTGGTGGGTGACCGACCTTACTCGTCTTCTTTGGTTTTGATGTCGGCGGAGAGACCCTGCGCCATGCGAATCTCCTTGGAGTTGTTGAGCGTCCACGCGGTGCGCTCGGTGACGGCCTCGATGATTTCGCGGGCCGAGGGGTAGCCGTTGCCGGATTTCTTCACGCCGCCGAACGGGAGGTGGACTTCCGCGCCGATACACGGGAGGTTTCCGTAGGCGAGGCCGACCTCGGCGTTGTCCCGGAAGTAGTTAATCTGCCGGTAGTCCTCGGAGATGACGGCACCGGCCAGCCCGTAGTCGGTGTCGTTTTGAATCTCGACGGCGTCCTCGATGTCGCCGGAGTACTTCAGCAGGGCGACGTGGGGACCGAAGACCTCCTCGTGGGTACAGCGGAGGTCGTCGTGCGGGTCAGCCTCGTAGACGAACGGCCCGACCCAGTTGCCCGCCTCGTGGCCCTCGGGAATCTCGTCGGCGTCGAGTTCGGTCCGGTCGACGAGGACGTTCACGCCCTCCTTCTCCGCGAGTTCGTTGTAGTTCGTGACCTTCTCCTTGTGGCCCTCCTCGATGAGGGGGCCCATGAACGTGTCCTCGCGGAGCGGGTCGCCCACCGAGACGTTCTTCGCGTTCTCGACGAAGCGCTCCTTGAACTCGTCGTAGACGTCCTCGTGGACGACGATTCGCTCGGAGGAAACACAGCGCTGACCGGTGGTCTTGAACGACGACATCGTCGCGGAGTGGACCGCGATGTCGAGGTCCGCCTTCTCGGTGATGACGATGTTGTTCTTGCCGCCCATCTCGCAGGCGGCGAGCTTGCCGGGCTGTTGGGCCACCTTGCTGGCGACCTCGTGGCCGACCTCGGCGGAGCCGGTAAAGAGCACGGAGTCGACCCGGTCGTCGTCGACGATGCTCGCGCCGGCGTCGCCGAAGCCCTGCACCATGTTGAACACGCCGTCGGGGATGCCGGCGTCCTCGAACATCTCGGCGATAATCTGGCCGCACCACGGCGTCTGCTCGGCGGGCTTCCAGACGACGGTGTTGCCCTCGACGAGCGCGACGGCCATGTGCCAGAAGGGGATGGCGACGGGGAAGTTCCACGGGGTGATACAGCCGACGACGCCGCGGGGCTTGCGGCGCATGTAGGCGTCTTTCGCGGGAATCTCGGAGGGAATCACGTCGCCTTTGGGGTGGCGGGCGTCGCCCGCGGCCCACTCGACCATGTGGTACGCCTCGATGACGTCGGCGCGGCCCTCGGAAATCTCTTTGCCGCACTCTTTGGTGACGACTTCCCCGAGCTCTTCGGTCCGGTCGCGCAGTTCGTGGTAGATGTCCCAGAGGTACTCCGCGCGGTCGATGTGCGAGAGTTCGCGCCACTCCTCGTAGGCCTCGTCGGCCGCGGCGGCCGCGGCGTCGATGTCCTCGGGGGTGCCGCGTCGGAACGTCCCCAGCGACTCGCCCGTCGCGGGGTTCGTGCTCTCGAACGTCTCGTCGCCTGTTCCGTCCGTCCACTCGCCGTCGATGTAGTGTCGATATTCGTCCTGCGCCATATGACTCTAGACTCGTAACTGGGATTAATAACCCCGGACCCTCCCATGGAAGGGACGCGCTCGGGCCGGCGCGCCGACCCGCCCCCGAGTGACCACAGACAACATCTTACGTAGCGACGTGTTACCCGGTGTATGAGCGAGCGCACGGCAGGTGAAGGCACGCGTCTCACGCTCGACCTGTGGCATCCGAACTGTTGGGCCATCGAATCGACCAGCGAGTACGACGGCGGCATCCTCGCGCACGCCATCTACGACGCCCCCACCGCGGGCGTCGAGCGGTCGAACGGGCTGTTCACCGCCTACGGCGAGTCGCTCGAGGAAGTCGAGACGCTCCTCGACGTCATCGCCGACTCGAATCTCACGGGCGAGGTGTTGGAACTCCAAGAGCGGTTCGACTCCCGCGGGAAGCACGTCGCGCCCGGGCCGGTCGCCCGCGAGTTCTTCTTGGAGTACGACCCGAGCGACATGATGTGCCCGGAGCTACTCAAGCAGGGGTTTGTCCACAGCGCCCCCACGCGGATAGAAAACGGGCGAGAGCGGTGGGAGGTCTGGTTCGCCGGCGTACGCGAGGAGATACAGCCCCGCATCGAGACCATCATGGACGAGACCGGCGCGGAGATTCGCGTCGCCTCCATCTCCACGTCCGAGGGCGCGGAACCGGAGCGCAGTCGGCGACTCGACACGCTCACCCGGAGCCAGCGGCAGGCGTTCGAACTCGCGCGCGAAGAAGGATACTACCGCTGGCCCCGCGAGGTGTCGACCCGCGAACTCGCCGCCGAGATGGACATCTCGAAGACGACGCTCCTCGAACACCTGCGCAAGGCGGAATCGAAACTGCTCGACCCGCAGTAGCGCGGGACGAATCGGGATACCAGTCCCGGCTCAGATGCCGGCGACGGCCCGGAGCGCGAACAGCGCGTTCGACTTCCGCTCGCGGACGCGTCGGTAGAAGTAGGAGAACCACTTGTCTCCGTAGGGGACGTACTGCCACGTCTCGATGTCGGCGGCCGCGAGGTCGCGCTGACCGTCCTCGCGCACGCCCATGAGCATCTGCACCTCGTAGGGCGTCCCGTACCGCTCGTGGAGGCGGCGGGCGTGCGCGATCATGTGCGGGTCGTGACTGCCGACCGCGACGCCGTCGTCGAACTCGGTGAACATCTGTTCGAGGAGCTCTTCGTACACTTCGTCGACCTTCGACTTCTCTTTGTACGCGATGGACGCAGGCTCGTTGTACGCGCCCTTGACGAGACGGACTTTCCCCGGCACGTCGGCGAGGCGTTCGAGGTCGTCGGGCGTCCGTTTGAGGTTCGCCTGCACGCAGACGCCGACGTTCCCGCCCGTCCGGTGGCCGAGGTCGTCGACGGCGTCGAGGGTCACGTCGGTCGTCTCGTGGTCCTCCATGTCGACCCAGACGAACACGTCCTCGGCGTCCGCGGCGTCGACGATGCGGTCGAGGTTCTCCCGGAAGGCGCGGTCGCCGACGTCGAGGCCGATCTGCGAGGGCTTCACCGAGACACAGCCGTCGAGGTTCGTCGCGCCCAGTTGGCGGACGAGGTCGACGTACTCGTCGGCGTCGACGTCGGCGTCCGCTCGGTCGGTGTAGTGCTCGCCGAGCAGGTTCAGTATCCCCGCGATGCCGTCGCGGTTCAACGACTCGACGTGCGAGACCGCACCGTCGGCCGTCTCGCCCGCCACGAAGTTGTTCGCGATGGGGGGTATCACGTCCCGCTATTGTGAGACACGTACCCTAAAGAGCGACCCTACCAAATCATTCTGAAAAATATTACTGAAATAATCCATGAACGTTCGTTCCGTCCGTCGGATTTCTCCGCCCCGACCACGGACGGTTACAGGTATATTTACGATAGCTGGAGAGCATTGCTTGTTATGTCACCACACGACATGGACCGCAGAACGCTGCTGAAGCTGTCGGGTCTCTCGCTCGTCGGAGCGACCGCCGGCTGTCTCGAAGGGGAAGAAGAAGAAGAAGGGACCACCGCGGCGACGACCACCGCGGAGAGCGGCGGTGGCGGCGGCGAAGAGACCACCACGGCCACCGAGGAAAGCGGCGGTAGCGGGTCGTCGTACACCATCGGCATGGTCGACTCCCTCACCGGGTCGCTCGCCCCATACGGCGAGCGCAACACCCGCGGCCGCGAACTCGGGCTCGCCGCAGTCAACGAGGTCGGAATCGGCTCCGAGGGCGCGTCCCTGAACATCTCCGTCGAGGACGACGAGAGTACGAACCAAGGCGGCGTCAACGGCGCACAGAAACTCGTCAACCAAGACGGCGTCCCGCTCCTCATCGGCTCTGTCGGCTCGGGCGTCTCCATCGCCATCCACGACAGCGTCACCAACGACGCCGGCGTCGTCCAAATCAGCCAGAACAGCACGAGTCCCGAACTCACGACGCGGCCGGAACTGCTCCGCATGAGCCCCTCGGGGGCCGCGAAGGGGCAAGCGCTCGCCGGCCTCGTCAGCGACGACGGCCACGACACCGTCGCCGTCACGTGGATCAACAACGACTACGGGACGGGGCTGTCCGACGTGTTCGCCGAGACGTTCGAGTCCGAACTCGGCGGCACGGTCGCCTACAACGAGCCCCACGACCAGGGCCAGTCGTCGTACAGCGGTATCCTCACCGAAATGGCATCGACCGACGCCTCGGCGTGGATTTTCCTCACGTACGCGAACGAGTACACCGTCATGGTCAACGAGGGCTTCGACCAGGGCTACAACACGTCCGTGGACTACTACGGCGCGGAGTCCACCGTCGCCGACTCCATCATCGAGAACACGCCCGCGGGCAGTATGGACGGGATGAAGGGCATCACCGAGAGCGCCCCGCAGGACCAGGAGAACTACCAGAACTTCGTCGCCGCGTTCGAGGAGAACTACGACGCGACGCCGACGGTCTGGTCGGCGTACGCCTACGACGCCGTGACCGTCGCGGCGCTCGCAATCGAGGCGGCCGACGAGTTCACCGGCGAGGCGCTTTCGTCGGTCGTCCGCGACGTGACCCGCCCCGAGGGCGAGGAGGTCTTCAACTTCGAGGAGGCCGCGGCCGTCCTGCGCGACGGCGGCTCGCCGAGCGACATCAACTATCAGGGTGTCAGCGGTCCGGTCGACCTCGACGAGAACGGCGACCCGCCGGGCTACTACCAGATTTACAACGTCGAGGACCACGAGTACGTCTTCGGCGACTACATCACGAGCTAACCATGCACGCACGGAACGGACGCCGAACGACCGCCGGGAGGGTTCCCGAGCCGTGATACCGCTCCAGATCAGCCCCTTCCAGTACGTCGCGAACGGCGTGGTGTTTTCGAGCATCATCGTCCTCGCGGCCATCGGGCTGTCGCTCGTCTACAGCATCGCGGACTTCGCGAACTTCGCCCACGGCGACCTCATGACCGTGGGGGCGTTCTCCGCGCTGTTCTCGGTCGGCTTCCTCCGACCGATGCTGGGCGACGCGGGCGTGTTCGGCCTGCCGCTTTGGTTCTTTCTCGCCCTCGCGTTCGGCATGGGGGCGGCGGCGGTCATCTCCGTCATCACCGACCGCGTCATCTACCAACCGGTGAAGGGGTCCGACTCCATCGGCCTGCTCATCTCCAGTATCGGGGTCGCGCTCGTCTATCGCGCGCTCGTCTTCCTGTCGTTCGGTACCGAGGCCGAGCGCTACGGCGTCCCCAGACAGGGACCGATTCCGTGGGTCCGCGAGTCGCTCGGCATCGCGGTCACGCCGCGCAACCTCGTCGTCGTGACGCTCACCGTCGTCCTCGTGGCGGCGCTGCACCTGACGCTGACGCGGACGACCCTCGGCCGGAAGATGCGCGCGACCGCCGACAACGCGGACCTCGCGCGGGTCAGCGGGATTCGGACCAGCGAGGTCATCCTCGCCATGTGGCTCATCGGCGGCGCGCTCGCCGCGGCCGGTGGCGTCTTCCTCGGACTGGAGGAACTCGTCCGCCCGCGGATGGGCTTCGACATCCTGCTCATCGTCTTCGCCGCGGTCATCCTCGGCGGCATCGGCTCCGTCTACGGCGCGATGCTCGGCGGCCTCGTCATCGGGATGGTCCACGAGCTGGTCCCGCTTTTCAACCAGTGGGGCGTCATCCCGGTCGGGTCCCGGTACGCCGCCGCGGTCGCGTTCGTCATCATGGTCGCCATCCTGCTCGTTCGCCCGAGCGGAATCGCGGGTGAGAGCGGATGAGCGCCGTCTCCTCGTGGGTGAGCGAGACGTTCGTCCGCGACGCGACAGAGCGGCGCATCTTCGCCACGCTCGGACTCATCACCGTGTTGCTCGTCGGCGGCGTCTTCGCCGGCGTCATCGGGCCGCGGTTCCTCCTGTTCCAAATCGCGCTCGTCGGGATGTACGCCCTGCTCTCGCTCGGACTCAACGTCCAGTGGGGCTACGCCGGGCTCATCAACTTCTCCGTCGCCGCCTTCTGGGGTATCGGCGCGTACTGCGCCGCGCTGTTGACCGCGCCGAACTCCCCGCTCGGACTCGGACTCCACCCGGTGTTCGGGTTCCTCGCGGCAATCGTCGTGAGCGCGTTCATCGCGGTGCTCATCGGCATCCCGACGCTCCGCCTGCGCGAGGACTACCTCGCCATCGCCAGCCTCGGACTGGCCGAGGTCATCCGCGCCATCATCCTCAACGAGCGCCAGTGGACCGCCGGATCGAGCGGTATCAGCGGCATCCCGAACCTCATGTCGTGGCTCCCGCTGACGGACGCCGCGACGACGGCCGCAATCGTGGTCGTCCTCATCGCGGTCGTCTACCTGTTCCTCCGGCGCGTCCACCGGTCGCCGTGGGGCCGCGTCCTCCGGACCATCCGGTCCGACGAGGACCTCGCGAAGGCGCTCGGCAAGGACACCTACCGGTTCAAGATGCAGGCGTTCGTCATCGGCTCGGTCATCATGGCCGTCGCCGGGGCGTTCTACGCTCACTTGAACCTCTACATCGACCCCTCTGACCTCGTCCCCCTGACGACGTTCTACATCTGGATCGCCGTCATCCTCGGCGGGACCGGGTCGAACCGCGGGGCGGTCGTCGGCGCGGCCGTCGTCATCGCCATCCGCGAGGGGACCCGCTTCCTCAACGACATCGGGTTCATCCAGACGCTCGGCATCGACTTGGCCCCGCTTCGACTGCTGTTCGTCGGCGGGCTCATCATTCTCATCATGCGCTTCCGGCAGGACGGACTCCTGCCGCCGAAGGACGAACTCATCTGGCCGGCGGCGCGGGACGGGAGCGGTGCCGACGGCGCGCCCGCCTCGGGTGCCGCCTCAGACGGCGGCACCGCCTCGAACGGGGGTGACGACCGATGAACGACGACGCCTACGAGGGTGCGCACCTCGGGAAGTCCGACGTCGTTCTGAAGACGACCGACCTGGAGAAGGCGTTCGGCGGCCTCGTCGCCACCGACAGCGTCTCCATCGAGGTCGACCGCGGGACCATCACCGGAATGATCGGGCCGAACGGCGCGGGGAAGTCCACGCTGTTCAACCTCATCTCCGGCTTCTACGAGAACGACGCCGGCCACGTCACCGTCAACGGCGAGGAGGTGACCGACCTCGAACCGCATGAGCGCGCCCGAAAGGGGCTCGTTCGGACCTTCCAGACGCCCCGGCGGCTGGAGGGGATGTCCGTCCGCGAGGCGATGCTCGTCGGCCCCGGCCCGCAGAAAGGCGAGTCCATCTTCTCGCTTTTCTTCTCCGGCTCCGACGTGACCGAAGAGGAGCGGACGAACATCGAACAGACGCGCGAGTTGCTCGAACGGTTCGAAATCGGGCATCTCATCGACCAGCCGTCGACCGACCTCTCCGGCGGGCAGATGAAGCTCGTCGAGCTCGCGCGGGCGTTCACGACGAACCCCGACATCCTGCTGTTGGACGAGCCGGTCGCCGGCGTCAACCCGACGCTCGCGAACGACATCAAGCGGTTCATCCGCGAACTCAACGAGGAGGGCCAGACCTTCCTCATCATCGAACACGACATGCCGTTTATCATGGACCTCGCAGACCCCATCATCGTTCTCGACCAAGGGAAGGTGCTCATGGAGGGCTCGCCCGACGAAGTCCGCGCTGACGACCGCGTCATCGAGGCGTACCTCGGGGGGGCCGGCCCGTGACCAACCGCGCACTCGACGTCGCCGGCGTCGACAGCGGCTACGGCGAGGTGCAGGTCCTCCGCGACCTGACGCTCCACCTCGAATCGGACGAAATCGTCTGCATCATCGGGCCGAACGGCGCGGGGAAGTCGACCGTCCTCAAGACGGTGTTCGGCCTCCTCAAGCCGTGGACCGGCTCGGTCGAACTGAGCGGGCGGGACATCACCGGCGAGGAGCCGGAGGACCTCGTCCGCGTCGGGATGGGTTACGTCCCGCAGGTGGACAACGTCTTTTCGTCTCTCACCATCGACGAGAACCTCAAGATGGGCGGCGTCGCCCGCTCCGAGGGCCTGCAGGCCCGAATCGACGAGCTGTACGACCAGTTCTCGATTCTCGACGAGAAGCGCTCTGCGAAGGCGCGGACGCTCTCGGGCGGCCAGCGGCAGGTGCTCGCGTTCGCCCGCGCGCTCGTGATGGAGCCCGAAGTGCTCCTCATCGACGAGCCGTCGGCGGGCCTCGCGCCCAACATCGTCCAGTCGGTGTTCGAGGACGTGAAGACGGTGAACGAACTCGGGACGGCGGTCCTGATGGTCGAGCAGAACGCCCGCGAGGGGCTCGGCATCTCCGACCGCGGCTACGTCCTCGACCAGGGGACCGTCGCCTACGAGGGCGACGCAGACGGCCTTCTCGACGACCCCGAAGTCTCGCGGCTCTACATGGGCGGCGCGGACTACGAGGGCGAGTAGCGCGGGGGTCGGCCCCACGTCCCGCGGGTTTCCGACAGCTCGTTGCCGACTACACCGCGTGTTTCTCGATTTCGCCTTTGAGCGCCGCGGCGTCGAAGTCGTGGTCGGGGCGGATGTTGACGAAGTCGAGGAAGTCGACGGCGTCCAACAGCGCGTCCGTCTCGTAGGAGTCGAGCGCCGCGGCGACCGCACGCTTGGGGCCGACGAGCGGTTCGAGCGCGGCCAGCCCGCAGGCGAGGTCGTACGCGCGGGCGTCGCGCATCCCCTCGTCGTTGACGTTCGTCGCGTCGATGAAGTAGATGCCGTCCTCGCGGACGAGGACGTTCTCGGCCCTGAGGTCGCCGTGAGCGAGGTGGTTGTCGTGCATCTCCGAGAGCGCCGCGAACAGCTCTGGCGCGAGCCGCGAGACCTCCTCCCGCGCGGCGGTGTCGAGGGTGTGGAAGTTCGGCAGGTATTCGAGGACGAGGACGCCGAGACCGTCCACTTCGAACGCCTCGACCGGCGCGGGCGCTTGCAGGCCGATGTCGCGGAGTCGCTTCGTCGCGGCGAGTTCGTGTTCGGCCATCTCCAGCGGCGTTCCGAAGTGGCCGAAAAAGCCCTCCGTCCCGCTGGAGAACGCGCCGAGGTTCCGCCCGGTGGTGAAGACGGCGTGGACGAGCGAGTTCTGTTTGGAGATGACTTTCACGAACCACTCGTCGTCGACGACCATCGGGGTCGAAAGCCAGTTGTCCGCCTCGAGAAATCGGATGTGGAGGCTGTCGCGGTCGTATCGCCGGGCGAGTTCGCGGGCGACCGTCTCCAGACGCGGCCACCCGAGGCGGCCGCGGACGAGCCGACGGAGGTCCATGCACCCCCGTAAGACGAGGGGCGGCTTAACCTCGTGGGCCTACGTCGAGTCCTGTCGGACGGTCAACACGGGCGCGTCGGAGCCGCGGACGACCCGTTCGGCGACGCTCCCGATGAGGTAGCGGTCGATGCCGCTACGGCCGTGGGTACCCATCACCACGAGGTCGACGTCCCGCTCGTCGGCGTGGCGGATAATCTCGCTCGCCGGCGTGCCCTCGCTGACGGCGGTCTCGACCTCGACGCCGGCCTCGCGGGCCCTCTCGGTGACGCGGTCTACCACCTGTTCGCCACTGTCGAGGAGCGCCTCGCGGACCCGCTCGAGCGAGAGCGCGGGTGCGGCGTAGCCGACCTCGCGCACGTCCGCGACGTAGAGCGCGACGAGCGTCGCGTCGTAGGTGCGGGCGTGTTCGAGCGCGTGGTCCAAAGCGGCGTCCGCGCAGTCGCTTCCGTCGGTCGGAAAGAGGATGTGAGAGTACATACGAGCGTCTCGGGTCGCGGCGCAAAAAGACCCGAACGTCCATTCCCACGCGGTGGGAGCGCCCCGGAGCGGCCCGCCGCGTTCGCCTCCACCGCACCCATCTTTCATGGTCGTTCGATTAGTTTATGTCCGACACGGCGATAGTTTGCCGCATGGACTTCGACATCCCGGCCGAACACCGGATGATTCGGGACACCGTCCGCGAGTTCTGCGAGGAAGAAATCGCGCCCATCGCGCAGGACATCGAGGACGAACACCGATTCCCCGCGGAGATATTCGACCAGTTGGCCGAGTTGGACGTGATGGGCGTCCCCATCGACGAGGCGTACGGCGGCCTCGGCGGCGACCAGTTGATGTACGCGCTCGTCGTCGGGGAACTCGGCCGCGTCTCGGGTGGTATCGGCCTGTCGTACGCCGCCCACGTCAGCCTCGGGTCGAAGCCCATCGAACTGTTCGGCACCGACGAGCAGAAAGAGCGCTGGCTCACGCCGCTGGCGACCGGCGAGCACCTCGGCGGGTGGGCGCTCACAGAGCCCGGTTCCGGGAGCGACGCCAGCGACATGGACACGGTCGCGAAAACGGACGGTGACGGCTACGTCATCGACGGCACGAAGCAGTTCATCACGAACGCGAGCGTCGCCGGCTCGGTCCTCGTGAAGGCCGTGACGGACCCCGGCGCGGGCTACGACGGTATCTCGACGTTCATCGTCGACCCCGAGAGCGACGACGGCTTCGAGGTGACGACCGAGTGGGACAAGATGGGACTCAACAGCTCGCCGACCTGCGAGCTCTCGTTCGACGACTGCTGGGTGCCGGAAGACCGCCTGCTCGGCGAGGAAGGCGAGGGCTGGACGCAGACGATGAAGACCCTCGACGGCGGCCGCATCTCCATTGCGGCGCTCTCGGTCGGGCTCGCCGAGGGCGCGTACGGCCACGCCAAATCGTACGCCCAAGAGCGCGAGCAGTTCGACCGGCCGATTGCGAAGTTCGACGCCATCCGCGACAAACTCGTCTCGATGCACCGCAAGACCGAGCGGGCGCGCCTGCTCACCCACAAGGCCGCGACGCGGTACGACGCCGGCGAGCGGGTCAGTCGGGAGTCCGCGCTGGCGAAACTCGACGCCTCGGAGGCCGCCCGCGAGGTCGCGGAAGACGCGGTGCAGGTGCTCGGCGGCTACGGCTACACGACCGACTTCGCCCCCCAGCGGTTCTATCGCGACGCGAAACTCATGGAGATCGGCGAGGGGACGAGCGAGATTCAACACCTCATCATCGGCCGCGAACTCGGCCTCTGAGGGGTATTCGGGGCCGACCGAAACTCAGTCCGCCTCGGCCATCGCCGACAGTCGGGCGACGTACGAGAAACTGCGGACGTGGTCTTCTTCGGTCGGCGCGTCTTCGAAGTCCGCGGGCACCGTAAACGAGACGACGCGCTCGCGAATCGCGTCGTGGGCCCCGTCGCCGATCCAGCCGATGTCCCGGTAGTACGACACCATCTCCAGCGCGCCGCGCCCGCCGAGTCGCTCGACGAGGTGGACACACCAGTCGAGGAGCACGCGCTCGGCCCGCGGGGTCCGCGGAACGTCGTCGAGGAACGGTTCGCCGTCCGAGGTGACCGCCGCGGTCGTCGCGAGGAGGCGCTCGTGGGCCACGTCGCGCCACGTCCGGTTCGTTGGCGGGTCCGCCCAGTCGAACGATTGGTCGCCGGTCCCGTGACGGGGCCTCGACCCGGTCGGGCCGTCGGCGTCCGCGGGGTGACGTGACTCGCGCGGCATCTATTCCTGCGTGTGCGTCCAGCCGAATTAAGCGTTCGGGCGAGCGTCCGAATCGTGACAGGTCCGTGGTCCGGCGGGCCGATGGAGTCGTCCGAACTGGTCGATTGATAATCGGATGACGGGCGAGTAGAAGATGGAACGCTAGCACGTGGCCGAGCCGTATGAGACCGCTTCGGGGAATCGTGCCGGTATCAGTGTTGATAGACAGAGCGAACTCCTTAAGTTCCGAACCAGCTACACGTTTGATATCGATCCGATGTGACAGTCATCGGAAAGAACCGTTCCAAGAGAGCCACAGATGCGAGCCACGACCTACTCATGACCAGCGTCGGGCAGTCTCCGCACGCGTACGCGCTGTTCGCCGCGGGCATCCTCGCAGGTGCCGTGACGCTCGTCGTTCTCGGTCGGTTCCGGCTCTACTCCCGGCGCGTCCGTCTCCCCTTTGCGCTCTTGACGCTCTCAGCGAGCATCTGGGCGACCGCGTACGGCTTCGTCTTCCTCGCGGTGACGCCGGCCAGCGAGCTGTTCTACGCGCAGTTGGCGTGGGTCGGCGCGGCCGTGCTCCCCACGATATGGCTCGTCTTCACGCTCGTCTATGCCGGCGAGGACCAACTGCTCTCCTCGCAGATGCTCGGCTTTCTGGCCGTCGAACCCGCCGTCGCTATCGCCCTCAAGTTGACGAACGCCTCGCACGGACTGTTCGGGTCGCCGCTCGACCCCTGGCGGGCCGCGAAACCGGACCGATTCGCCGTCTCCGGCGCGGACTTCCTCGGTCCGTTCGGTCCGGACCTCGCGCTCGTCGCACACGCCGTGTACGGGTTCGGCGTCGCCGTCACCGGAGTGAGTGTCATCGCACGGACCTACCTCAAGAGTTCGAACATCCACCGGCGACAGGCCGGGTTTCTCTTCGTCGCCGGCGCGATTCCCCTCGCCGCGCTCGGCGGCGAGTTCTTCTTCCCGTTCCGAATCAACCCCGTTCCCGCCTCGGTCGGCGTCAGCTCGGTCGTCGTGCTCTGGGCGCTCTTCAGACACCAGCTGTTCGACATCACGCCCATCGCCCGCGACGCGATTCTCTCGGAGATGCGCGACGCCGTCGTCGTCCTCGACGAACAGGACCGAATCGTCGAATCGAACGGTGCCGCCTCGGAACTGCTGGCGCGACCGGTCGCCAACTGCATCGGCGAGTCCGTCCTCGAAAGCGTCCGCGTCCCGGCCGAGGTTCGGACGGTGCTGGAGGGCCGCGACAGAGCCGAAGCGGTCGTCGAGGACGGCGATAGCTGTCGGTATTTCGAGGTCCGCGCCGAGTCTCTCGGCGACCGGACGCACGACCGGGCGCGCTTGCTCCTCTTCTACGACGTGACGGAGCGCCGCCGCACCGAAGAGGAGTTCCGCGCGCTCATCGAGAACTCGCGAGACGTCATCACCGTCCTCGACGCGGACGGCGAACGGACCTACACGAGTCCCTCGATGACGGAGGTGCTCGGCTATCGGACCGAGGCGCTCGTCGGCGAGTCGGTGCTCGACCTCGTCCACCCCAAAGACAGAGACCGGGTCGCCGACTCGCTCGACGAAGTCATCACCGGCGACTCGCCCGTGCTCGCGGAGTTCAGAATCCGCCACAAGAACGGCACGTGGCGGCGGTTCGAGACGGTGGGCGTGAACCTCCTCGACGACCCCGCCGTCGGCGGTGTCGTGTTGAACTCGCGGGACGTGACGAGTCGGCACCGCTACGAACAGCGCCTCCGGGTGTTGAACCGCGTCCTTCGGCACGACCTCAGAAACGACATGAACGTCATCCTCGGCCACGCCGACCTCCTCCTCGACGAGCGCATCCCCGCCGAGTCGAAAGACCACGCCCGGACGATAAAGCGGAAGGCGTCGTCGCTGGTCGAACTCGGCGAGCAGACCCGGCACATCGACACGACGCTCACCCGCGAGTCGTCCGGCCTCGAACCCGTCGAGGTGGTCGAGCGCATCGAGACGCAGTTGGACGACGTCGAGTCCGACTACCCCGAGGCAATCGTCCATCGGAACCTGCCCGAGGAGATGTGGGTCTCCGCGGACGACCTCATCGAGTCGGCGCTCAAACACCTCATCGACAACGCGCTCGAACACAACGACCGCGTCATCCCGGAGGTCTCGGTCACCGTCGAGCGGAGTCAGACCTCGACCGACTACGTCGAGATTCGAATCGCCGACAACGGACCGGGCGTCCCCGACGCCGAGTTGTCCGTCCTCGAATCGGGAACCGAAACGCCGCTCCAGCACATAAGCGGGCTCGGCCTCTGGCTGGTCCAGTGGATAATCGACCGCTCGAACGGCCGGCTCCGGTTCGCTGAAAACGAGCCACGGGGGACCGTCGCAGTCGTCGGCCTCCGGAGCGCCGACCGCGCGGCCTCCGTCAGCGACGACGGCACGGTGACAAGCGAGTCAGAGACGGACTGACCGACGGGCGGAGGTACGCAGAAACGGTGGGGCCGCGTACGAACGGGGAGAACGGGAACCGAGAACCGAGAAAACGAGACGACCGGAGCACCGAGCGTTCAGGCCGCGTCCCGGAGTCGCACCGCGAGCCTGTGTGCGCCCTCGGCCGCGGCGGTCGTCGGGTCGTCGGGAGCGACCATCTCGACGGGCCGGTCGAGTTCCGCGGCGAGACGCGCTTCGAGCGCTTCGACCAGTCCGGGGATGCAGGCCATCCCGCCGGAGACGACGAGCGGGCGGGCGCGAGCGAGCTGATAGGTCTTCATGTGCGAGCTCGCCAACCGCGAGAAGAAGTCGCCGAGCTCGGCGACCGCGTCGTCGAGGTAGTCGTCAAGCGGTTCCATCACACCCCGTTCGACGGTGAACTCGCGTGTGCCCTCGCTCCCCTGTTCGACCGCGTCGGCGAAGGGTTCGAACCCGTCGAAGTCGGCGTGGTCCTCCTTGTACTCGCGGGCGGTTGCGGGGTCGATAGTCACTCGCCCGTCGGTCTCGGTTTCGACCGCCTCGGCGATGCGCCGGTCGACGCGGTCGCCGGACGCGTCCGCGGAGACGAACGGGAGTAGCCGCGTTCCGTGTCGGTACGCGCACGCTTCGAGGTTCGTCGCACCGAGGTTGACGGCGACGAAGACCTCGTCGACCGCCTCGATGCCGTCGCCGAGCGGCGGAATCGACGCGCACAGCGATTCGGGGACTCCGCGCGTGAGCGCCGCACCGAGACCGCACTCGCCGACCGCGGTCCCGAAGTTCGCGAGGCCGACTCTGTCGTCGACAGTCGGCATCGCGTACACGACGGCGCTCTCCGCGGGGAGGCCGTGTCGCTCGCAGAGTTCGCGGACGAACCGCTCGAACAACTCGGCGTCGCGGGCGGTCGCGGGCACGCCCGAGCGGAGCATGAACTCGCCTCGTTCGGGAGACCGTCCGACCGGTCTCTCGCCGTTGGGGCCGCTCCCGTCGCCGATGAGCGCGCCGTCGCCGTCGTCGTCATCGGCCAGACACGAAGGGAGGCAAACCGTCGTCTCCGCGTCGCAGTCGTCGAAGACGAGCGCCGTCCGGGAACTCCCGAACTTGACGCCGATGGCCGTCGGCACGTCGCGCTCGCCGGACTCGCGCGTCGCGCCGGCGCGGCTGGCCGCGGCCGCGTCGTTCGTCATACGGTATCAACTCGATTCGGACTCGGCGGGGTGATTCGCGCAGTCATGGAATTCACTCGGTTGTCGCAAGGAGAGACCGTGTTCGAGACCCGGCGGTCGGCGTCACACCATCGAGGAGAGACGGGCGACGTAGACCAGGCTCAGCAGGTGGTCGTCGACGTCGAGGTCGGTCGGTTCGTCGACGTCGGCGGAGAAGCCGAGGAGGTAGTCACGGAGCGTCTCCTCGACGCCCGGCGTGACCCAGTCGACCGTCTGGTAGTACCGGAGGGCGTCCATCGCCCGCTTGAACCCGCCTTTGAGGACGAGGAACTCCAGCCAGTCGAAGACGACGCGCTCTGCGCCGTACTTGTCCGGGAGCGAGGTGAGATACGGCTTTTCGACGCCGTCTTCCTCGCCGCGGGACTGGTGGACGAGCAGGTGTTCGAGCTGGCTCGACCGGAGCGCCTCGGACGCCTCCTGTCGACTCCGGTCGAAAAGCGGGTTGTCGAACCGGAACGGTCCCCGGTCGTCGAACCGGCCGTCGTCGTACCGACTATCCTCGAATCTACTGTCGTCGAATCGGCCGTCGCCGTTCCGTCTGGGCCGTGGGGCGTCACGCGCGATACGTCGGAGTTCGTCTGGGTCGTATTCGTCCGGGTCCAAGTACATAGGTCACCTCGTTCAAGACGGCACGACTCCCCGAGTCCCCCTGACTCAGGGCGGCGGAGAGCGCAGGGCGCTGTCCGGTGTGTCACACGTGTTGTCGTCCCGTTTCGGTGAAAGCATTCGAAGGAGGCGACATAAATCTATTCGAACCATTATCACAAATGATACTCTGAAGTCTCGGCGCTCGAAATCCGTCGTCCTCACCCGACCTCGGTGTCTCCGGTCGCCTACTCGGATGCCGGACACGGTTTCGACGCAACGTGCGGAACACGGTTTCGACACAACCGCACCGAGAAGAGAGAAACCCACTCAGAGAACGTGGGTGCCGCTTTTCGCGCTCCGCACGCGGAGGTCGCCGGTCTCGCTGTCGAGTTCCAACGAGCGGCCGTGGGAGCCGCCGACGTCCTCGGCGACGACGTCGATACCGAACCCGGCGAGCGCTGTTCGCGTCGCCGCGACGTTTCGGTCGCCGATACTGCCGTCGCCGTCGGCCGAGGTGAAGTCGAACATGGTGCTCCCCCCGGCGATTTTGGCGACGATTCGGTCGGTGTCCGCGCCGACCGCCCGCATCTCTGCGAGCAGGAGTTCGACGCTGGTGTCGACGAACTTCGCCGGCTCGCTGTCGTCGTCCGCGTTCGGGAGCATGGCGTGTGCGAGACCGGAGATGCCCGTCTCGGGGTCGTACAGCGCGACGCCGATACAGGAGCCGAGACCGCTCGTCGTCAGCGTGCTCTCGTCGCTGGAGACGGCGAAGTCGGCGATTCCGACCTTAATTCGACCGGAGCGGGCCGCGGGCGTGTCCGTTGTGTAAACTTGCATTGAGTTACCTCTACGGAGGGTTCACGCGGCGGGCGAGAGTTGCTTGAGCGCCTTGCGCAGTTCCGTCTCGTCGGGGAGCGCGTAGATGTCGCAGGTGAACTCGTCGTCGTCCGTTCGGATGGTCGAGTCGATGAGGAACGCGTACTCTTGAGACTGCGCGAGGTCCGTCGCGAGCGGGTCGATGATGGCTGACCCGATGTCGTGGACGTGCTTCGGCGGCGAGATGTCGATGGTCGTCTCGAGCGCGTTGGCCCAGCCGTCGAGGAAGCCGGAGGTCGTGATGTTTCCGATCTCCTGAATCGCGCTCTGGCGCATCGCCTCGTCGCCCTCCATGCCCGGCAGGAGACTGCTGGCGATGTTCTCCGCCGACGGCTCGTCGAAGAGGATGGCGATGTAGCCGCTCGGCGTTCCGCTGAACTCTAAGACGACGCCGCGACGGACCGCGTCTGTCAACGACATCGGCACCCCCTCGATGGGGACGAAGCTCAGCCGGCTCACCTCGACGGTCGTGTCGATGCCCGTCATCGCCGTGATGTCCTCCGAGGCCTGATTCGCGCCGTCGTTTATCATCTCGGAGAAGGCGGCGAACGACTCGACCGGGAGCGCGCCGTCCTCGCCGCTCGCCTCGACGATGGTCTCGATGGAGGAGGCGGTCGGCACCATGTACAGGTCGAACTCGATAGCGTTGTCCGCGGCCTCCAACTGGTTGCGGAAGACGAGGACGTGCTCGTCGTCGCCGCCGTTTTCGAACCCCTCGGCCTCGATGTGGTCGAGCGGCCCGTCGTTCTCGTCGTCGACGTAGGTCGGCGTCGTGATGTCGACGGTGGTGTCGAGGTAGTCGGCCCAGCCGTCGATGAAGCCGCCGAGCATGATGTTCGCGACTTCCTTGAGGCTACTCTCGGCGAGTTCGCCCTCGGCGTCGGTGGCGTCGATGCCCGGCATCAACGCGTCGACCAACCGCTCTGCGGACTCGGGCGAGAACGCCAACACGGTGTGGCCGTCCAAGCCACCCGAAAAGCCGATGTGGACGCTCACGAGGTCGCGTTCGGCGAACTCGTTTTCCACGTCCGACTTCGTCCCGAGCTCGACTTTGGTGACGTTGACGTACGTGTCGATGCCCGCGAGCGTGGTCAGAGAGTCCGCGGCTTTCTCCGCACCCGAGTGAGCGAGCCGACTGAACGTGCGAAGCGACCGGACGTCGAGATTCATGCCTCTGCCTGAATCACGTCGGCGATGGCCTGGAGCACGTTCGGCTTCTGGAACGGTTTCGTGATGTAGCCGTCGGCCCCCGCCTCGACCGCTTCGCGCATCTTCTCTTCCTGTCCGACCGACGTGCACATGATGACCGATGCGCCGGCGTCGAGCGACTTGATCTCGGACGTCGCTTCGATGCCGTTTCGAATCGGCATCACGACGTCCATCGTGACGACATCGGGTTCGAGTTCGCGGTAGAGTTCCACCGCTTCGACCCCGTTTTCGGCCTCGCCGACGACTTCGTGTTCACCCTCGAGGAGCTGTTTGAGGAGATTCCGCATGAACGCGGAGTCGTCTACGACCAGTACCTTGCTTGCCATACCTCCAGATTTCCGAAAATCACACCATAAACCCTTCCTCCCCATTATCAAGGCTGATACGGAATCTGAGGCGTCAATCGCCCACGTCACGCCGTGTCGACGCCGATTCTCGGAGAGCGCTCACAGAGCGTGTCACCGTCGTCAGCGTTGACGTGGTGGGAAGGAAGCCCCCGTCTCTTCGACGGCGTCGAGGAGGTCACCGATGCTGTCGTCGCGGCCGAGTCCGTTCGCGGCCGCGAGCGCCTCGACGGCCCGACTGGGGTAGGTGACCTGAACCTCCGAGGCTAAAAGCAGGATACCGAGCACCTCGTCGGGCGGCGTGTCGGCGCTACCGACGGCCTCGGCGTACCACGAGAGAAACGAGTGGACGACTTCGGTCACGTCGTCGGAGACGGTCTCGTGTCGGGCGACCTCGCCGTCGACGAGCGCGGTAGTGACGAGCGCATGGTCCGCGCGGACCGCCCCGACGCGCTCCGCGAGCAGACGGCGGGCGAGCACGGCCCGTTTTTTCGGGTCTTTCGGGAGGACGAGCTCGGGTGCGCTGGTGCCCGCGTCTTTCTCGTCGTCGTCACCAGCCGCCTCCGTATCGGGGTGGGCGGCCTCGTCGGAGTCGGAGTCAGAGTCGGAGGGGCCACTCCCGCCACCGGCCGCGTCGTCGACCGGTGTTGGTGGCCTGTTTTCCCCCGTCGAGATAACGTACCGACCCGTGTCCAGCGCCGCGACGTGCTCGTCGCGGCTGATATCGAGTTCGTCTGTCCCGACGACCCCCTGTTCCTCTGGGTGAGTGGGAGGACGTTCGTCCTCGTCGTCCATCGGCGAATGCTCGGTGCCGTGGCATATAATCCCATCGCCACCGCGCGTGACGATCTCACTACTACGACTGAGAACGTGGCAGATAGACAACCAACACATTGACAAGCGGCGCGTACTGATGAACCCCTATCTATGGAGTCTGACAGGACCCTCTCCGCGCTGGGGAACGAATACAACCCGGATATCCTCCGTGCCGCGGACGAGCCTCACTCGGCACAGGAGTTCAGCGAGATGTTGGATATCCCCATCGCGACCTGTTATCGCCGGATCGAGGAACTGACGGCCGCAGGCCTCCTCGAACTACACGACCGGGTTCTCTCCGACGAACACCGACGGACGAACGTCTACCGCCGCGAAGTCGATGAGATAGTCGTCCGCTTCGAGGGCGACGACTACGCCGTCAGCGTGACCGAGCGCCCGGAGGTGAAGAACAAACTCGACGACGTGTGGCGGAAGATTACGCAGGACTGAACCTGCTCCGGCTCCGGTCTTTTTTCCTACGGTTTCTGATACGAGCGCCGATTCAGCCCCGCGTGAGCGTGCGAAGGACCTTACTTATCGACGCACCTACTCACCAATATCAGTCTTGATACTGAGGGCCGTAGCGTTATGTAGGGCCTCTCCAAGTTGACGAGTGACGGTTCCCCGCTCTCCACAGAGTGTGGGACCAAACCCACGAAACCCATGTTCGAAAACATCAACGAAGACCGGGGTCAGGTCGGTATCGGGACCCTCATCGTCTTCATCGCGATGGTTCTGGTCGCCGCAATCGCGGCGGGCGTCCTCGTGAACACGGCTGGCTTCCTGCAAGCCACCGCCGAGGACGCTGGACAGCAATCCGTGAACAAGGTCACCAACCGCGTCGACGTCGTCAACGCCCACGGCCTGGTCAACCAGACCGGTGAGGAACGCACCGTCGACCAAGTCTTCCTGACGGTCCGCCTCGCGGCCGGCTCCGGGAGTGTCTCTCTCGAAGACACGACGGTCAAGTACCTGAGTGAGACGACCGCACGGACCCTCACGTACAACGACACCAACGACGCCAACGACCAAGCGGACCCCGCCAACCTAACGACCGGGAACAACTTCACCGCGGGCGTTCTCGAAGACGGCGACGGCTCCTTCGAGGTTCTCAACGAGCAGTCCGACCGCGCGGAGATCGTCATCAACACCTCCACGGTCGAAGGCTCCACCGCCAACGGGACGGCCACGGGCCAGACCGTCAAGCTCGACATCACCAGCCGCAACGGTGGCACGACGCAGGTCATCCTGACGATGCCCCAGCAACTCGCCGGCAAGGACAACAACGACCCCATCGCACTCTAGGAGATTCACATGTTCGACAACATTACTGACGACGACCGCGGTCAGGTCGGTATCGGGACCCTCATCGTCTTCATCGCGATGGTTCTGGTCGCCGCAATTGCGGCGGGCGTCCTCGTGAACACGGCTGGCTTCCTGCAAGCCACCGCCGAGGACGCCGGACAGCAATCCGTGAACAAGGTCACCAACCGCGTCGAAGTCCTCAACACGCACGGCACGGTCGGCGGCGAAGAGGACATCGACAACATCACGCTCACCGTTCGCCTCGCCGCCGGTTCCGACGCGGTGGACATGAACGAGACCTCGATTAAGTACCTCAGCGGCGATAGCGTCATCACCCTGACCAACCAGACGGTGACGACCGGAGCGAACTCCGCGGGGAACGACTCCGCGGAAGGCGTCGCAGACAGCGACGAGTTCGGCCTCGACAAAGTCACCGACGACGACGGCTCGTTCGGCGTCCTCAACAGCATGAACGACCGCTACGAGGTCACCATCGACACGGCCGCAATCGAAGACAGCAACGGCGACGACACCGACCTCGTCGGCGGCCTCTCGACGGGCGAGCAGGTCAGCCTCGAAATCACCTCCCGCACGGGCGGGACGACGCAGGTCATCCTGACGATGCCCCAGCAACTCGCCGGCAAGACGCAGGGCGAGCCCGTCGAACTGTAACCCGACTCCGCGGCTTTCCGTTCATTTTACCGACGCCGACTCCCGAGCGGCGGCACCGTCGTTTGTCCGAAGTACGCGGCTCACGGCACAACTCGGCCGAGGTGACGCTGTCGGACGCCGCGCTCACTCGGCGGGCAACCGCCGCGGCGGAGTCTTGACAGTGAAACGAGACGAACTGAAGGGAGACCGTAGCCGGTGAGACAGACACGAACGACGTCGACGAGTGCGGCGCGTTCTCGTGTGCGGGGGAGTCGAAACGGTCTGACGGCGAAAACAAGAACAGCGTCGCCCAGACTGGGGTCGCCGGCCGTCGAGACCGACCCGTTACTCGGTCTCTTCGCCGAACCACGGCGGCGATTCGCCGACCATCGAGAACCCGGCCGCCTGCTCGTATATCTTGATACCGCCCTGTGCGATTTCCAGTGGGAACATCGAGTTCTTGATGCTCTGCTTGCGCATCTTCGCCACCCAGACGTAGCGGTTGCTCGTCGCGCCCGCGGGACTCTGGATGAGGTAGATGTTACCGTCGGTCAGGAAGTTTTCGAGGCCGATGTCGGTCTCGGGGAAGATGGCCGACTGCTCGGTGGTCAGAAGCGAGGTGAGACCGCTGTCCTTCAGGATGTCGATGAACTTCAGGAGGTACTGGCGCTGTTCTTTCTCGTCGTCGAAAAACAGCTGGAACATCGTCAGCGAGTCGAGGACGAGCCGGTCGTAGTTGGTGTCTTGGAGGTCGCCGAGGATGCGGTCGAGCGTCGTCGAGAAGTCACCGTCGCGAAGGAGCGTCCGCTTGTCGTAGACCTTGATCTCGCCGGACTCGACATATTCGTGCCAGCGGTCGAAGCCGATTGACTCGGCCGCCTCGCGGATGTCGTCTTCCGTCTCTTCGAAGGTGAGATACAGACCGCCCTCGTCGAACTGATCGACGCCGTTGTAGAGATACTGGAGTCCGAGGATACTCTTGCCCGTCCCGGGATTGCCGCTTATGAGCACCGCGGCGTTCTTGACGATACCGCCGTTCAGGATGGAATCGAGCCCTTCGACACCGGTCTTGACTAGTTCTGTCATGATTGTGTTAAACCGTGTGTTGGCTGTCGGAGGAACGTCCGTGCCGACGCCGGATAATTCTTCTTACCGCCGCTACGGCGTCGTCTGACTTTCATTACACGTTTATCGGTGAGAAATCCAGATCCGCTCAAATATCGGGACTGATAACTGGACGGGAACTTTCTTGTACCGACTTACGTACCTTTGCACCAATGTTACCTGCTCCCCCGAGTCCGTCGGACCTCCCCGGCCGGTCCGCCGCTCGGCCGGGTGACAGGCCGTCGCTCCAACGAGCGACCCCGCAGACGGTGCGGAGGTGCTCGCTGCGAGCATGATGGAGTGGCAGAACGACGAAGACGCGGCCGACGCCGGGGACGAAACGACGGAAGGACAACACATGTCATCAGACGATGGACTTGGATTCGAGGAGGGGGTCGACGACCTCTCAGACGAGTTTGGTGACTTCGGCGACGACCTCGACGACGGATTCGACGACGACGAGTTCGGCGGATTCGGCGACGACAACAGCGAGGAACTCGCAGAGCTCGAAGATCGCATCGGCGAACTCGAGAACGAAGTAAGCGCCATCTCGTCGGGGATGAACACCGTCCGCGAAGAGAACAAACAGATCGGTGAGACAGTCGAAGAGCTCGACGACACGATTCGCAAACTGCTCGACATCTACGAGATGGTCACCCGCGGCATCAACCCGTTCGTCGACGACGCCCGCGAGATGGGCGGTCTCGACGGCGGCGGCGCGTTCGGCCTCTTCGAGGCGGAAGCCGAGGACGAAGAGCATCTCGACCCCGAGGTGGCGAACGCCGACGCCGAGTCGTTCTTCGACGACGACTTCGGTGAACTCGACGCCGAGGAGGGCGCGAAAGAAGCGGAACTCGCCGCCGAAGACGAACTCGTAGAAGCGGAGCGCGAGAGCCCCGCTGACGCCCTCGACGACGCCGATGGCGACGACGAGACCGACGAGGCCGACGACTCGGGCGGCGCGGGTGGCGCGAGCTTCGACGACCTCAAAGAACAGTACGAGGAGGGCGGTGGTTGGGACGAAGAAGACGACGCGGAGGCGGACGACGCCGAGACTGACCTCGACGACGACCTCGACGCCGGAACGGACCTCGACGACGAATTGGCCGACCGCGGAGACGAGAGCGAAGACGCGGCGCTCGACGACGTCGACCCGGTCGAGGCTGAGGCCGACGACGGCGAGGAAGCGGGCGTCGAAGCCGCCGACGACCTCGACGCCGGAACGGACCTCGACGACGAACCGCTCGATCCCGAATCCGAGGTCGAAGACGCCGACGGCGACGTCCGCAAGACGCTCGACGAACTGGAGGCCGAGTACGCCACCGCGGCGGGGGCCAACGACGAGCTCTCGGGCGACGACGAGGCGGCCGCCGAACCCGAGCCGTCCGCGTCGGACGCCTACCTGACGGGACTCCCGTCGAACTACGTCTCCGAGGTGCTCGTGCTCGAATGGGCCGAACACCTCGTCTCCGTCGGCGGCGCGCTCGGCGCGTCGCGCGCGCTCCGCCAGTATCGGGAGCAGGACTGGATATCGCGCGCCGTCGAGAGCGAGCTGAACGCCCACGTCGGGCAGATAGCGCCGTCGGTCGAGGACGCCGACGACCACGAACTCCGCATCGACGACCACCAGACGAGCCTCGCGTACGTCTGCCGACTCGCGGAGGACGTTCCGCGGGGACAGCTGTACGACGAGCTGGTCGCCTACGGGGGGAGATTCGATGGGATTCGGTGTTAGCGGCTCGACCGCCATCATCTTCCTCGGCGTCCTCGTCGCCACGGGGACGCTGTACACAGCGACGTCCAACGCGTCGGAGAACGTGCTCGAAGCGCAGGACGCCGACGCGGAGCGGACGCTCGAACGGACGAACACGGCCATCGCGGTCACGAACGCGAGCTACGACGCGAACAACACGAGCCTCACGGTGAACCTGACGAACGTCGGCTCGGAGACGCTGTCAGTGAGCGAGACCACTCTGCTCGTCGACAACGCCTACGTCGACGTGCCGTCGGCCAACGCGACCGTCGACGGCGACGCCGCGACCGACCTCTGGTACGCCGGCGAGCACCTCTCGTTCGTCGTGGACGCCGACCCCGCGCCCGCGCGGGTGAAAGTCGTCACCGGAAGCGGCGTCGCCGCGACGGAGGTGGTGAGCTAGATGGCCGACATCTCCGTTCCGAGCCTCATCCTGTTTATCGCCAGTATCGTCGTCGCCGCCGGCGTCTCGGGTGTCCTCATCGACACCGTGACCGGTATCAGCAGTTCGGTCGACGAGCGCGGCGGCGACGTGAGCACAGAGATCAGAACCGACATCGAAGTCATAAGCGACCCGCAGGCGGGCGTCTACGACGGCGCGAGCGACAACCTCTCGATATACGTCAAGAACACCGGCCTCAGGACGCTCCCGGCGACCAGCGGTGGCTTCGACATCATCGTCGGTGGACAGTATCAGACCAACGTCACGGTGAACGTCGTCGACGGCACCGAGTGGCGGCCGAGCAACGTCGTCGAACTCACGGTGACGGACATCGCGTTGACCTCGGGCGACTACCGGATGACCGTCGTCGTCGACGGTGACGAAGAGGTGTTCGAATTCCGCGTACCATGAGCAGTCAATTCTCTCTCGGGCTATCCGGGCACGACCGTCTCGAAAAGGAACTCGGCGGCGGCATCCCAAAGGGTGCAATCGTCCTCATCGAAGGGGATTACGGCGCCGGCAAAAGCGTGTTGTCGCAGCGGTTCAGCTACGGCTTCTGCGACGAGGAAACGGTGGTGACGCTCGTCTCGACCGAGCTGGGCGTCCGCGGCTTCCTCGACCAGATGCACTCGCTTTCGTACGACATCGTCAAGCATCTGCTCGACGAGCGAATCCTGTTCTTACAGGCCGAAATCGACAGTAGCGGCGCGCTCTCCGGCGGGAGCAGTCAGGAGGAGCGCAAACAGCTCCTCCGGCGACTGATGGACGCCGAGACGCTCTGGGACGCCGACGTCATCATCATCGACACGTTCGACGCCATCCTGCGTAACGACCCGCAGTTCGAGGCGCTGGTCCGGCAGAACGACGAGCGGCAGGCCGCCCTCGAAATCATCTCGTTTTTCCGCGAGCTGACGACGAAAGGCAAGACCATCATCATCACCGTCGACCCGTCGTCGGTCGACGAGGGCTCTATCGGGCCGTTCCGCTCTATCGCCGACGTCTACTTCGAACTGGAGATGGTGGAGGTCGGAAACGACGTTCGCCGGAACATCTTCGTGAAGCGCTTTGCGGGGATGGGCCAGCAGGTCGGCGACCGCGTCGGCTTCTCGGTCCGGTCGGGTATCGGGCTCGTCATCGAGTCGAGGAGCGTGGCGTAGATGGCGACCGAACACGGCTCCGCCAAGCTGTCGGACGATCTCAAGCGCCTCGCGATGCAGTGGCCGCACCTTCGGGACCACCTCAAGCGGTTCCGCCAGATCACCGGCGAGTTCCCGATGCTCGTCGACGAGCCGGGCGACTACGAATCCCGGCGTCCGAACATCATCTACCCGCTGGGCGGTCCCGTGTTCTGCCAGATATACGGCAACTTCGGCGAGACGACGAAGTACTACACCATCGAACCCGAGATGGACGACGACGAACTCGAGGTGTTCGCTCGGGTCAAGGACAAACTGCTCGAACGGAGCGTCTCGAAGCCGGCACCCGAAGAGAGCGCCGACTACGAAGAGCGCATCGAGGAACTGCTGTCCGAAATCGTCCACATCGAAGGCGACGACCGCGGCCCGCTCGGCTCGGTGGCGAAACGCCTCGACGTGGCCGGCATCGAGGTCTCGCAGACGACCTACGACAAGATTCAGTACCGACTCGTCCGCGACATCGTCGGTCTCGGCCCGCTCGAACCCATCATGCGCGACCCGGAGAACGAGGACATTCACGTCATCGGTCCCAGTCAGGTCGACGTCGACCACGGGACCTTCGGGCTGTTGGAGACGAGCGTCGAGTTCGACGACACGGAGCAGTTCGACAACTGGCTCCGCAACATGGGCGAACGCATCGGCGACCCCGTCTCAGACGCCCACCCCATCGTCGACTCCACGCTCCCAGACGGCTCGCGTATCAACATCATCTACTCCGACGACGTGTCGCTGAAGGGGTCGTCGCTCACCATCCGTCAGGGCGACGACGTGCCGCTTTCGATCTTCCAGATTACGAAGTGGGGCACGCTGTCGCCGGAGTTGGCCGCGTACCTCTGGATCGCGCTGGAGAACGAACGCACCATCTTCGTGGTCGGCGAGACGGCGTCGGGCAAGACCACGACGCTCAACGCCATTCTCTCGTTCATCCCGCAGGACTCGAAGATTTACACGGCGGAGGACACCGCCGAGGTGCTCCCGCCGCACGACACGTGGCAGCAACTCCTCACCCGCGAGGGCCGCGGCTCCGACTCCGAAGTCGACATGTTCGACCTCGTCGCGGCCGCGCTCCGCTCTCGCCCCGACTACATCATCGTCGGGGAGGTCCGTGGCGAGGAGGGGCGCATGGCGTTCCAGGCGGCGCAGACCGGCCACCCGGTGATGCTCACGTTCCACGCCTCCGACATCGTCTCGATGATTCAGCGCTTTACCGGCGACCCCATCAACGTCCCCGAGACGTTCATGGACAACTGCGACATCGCGCTGTTCCAGAACCGCGTCCGCCGGGGCAACGACATCCTCCGTCGGGTGACGAGCGTGCAGGAAATCGAGGGCTACTCGAAGGAGATGGGCGGCGTCGTCACCCGCGAGGCGTTCTACTGGGACCCCGTCCAAGACGAGATCGTCTTCCAGGGCATGAACAACTCCTTTATCATGGAACAGAAGGTGGCGACGCTCCTCGGCTACGACGACACGCGGAAGATATACGACGACATCCAGTTCCGCGCCGAACTCGTCCGCCGGGCGATTCAGGAGAACGTCCTCGGCTACCACGAGGTGAACGAACTCATCGAAGACTACCAGCGCGACGGCGTCGAGGGACTGCCGTTCGACATGGCGAGGGTGTAGCGAGATGGCAGGGGAACAGAGCGCGTCGATGCAGGCGGTGCAGGTTCGGGAGTTCGTCAGCGACATCATCGAGTCGTACGAGCAGATGCCGATGGAACTGTCGCGCTACCTGCTCGCGGTGCTCGGCCCCGCCATCGTGTTCTTCCTCCTCTCTGTGGCCGGGGCTATCGCGCTTCCGTTCCCCCTCCTCGTCCGCATCCCCGTGTTCCTCCTCGGCGTGTTGCTCCTTGGCGGGGCCGTCCTCTACCCGCGGCTCCTCGTCGAGCAGACCCGCCGCAGTCTGGAGAACCAGCTCCATCTCCTCATCACGCACATGACCGTGCTCTCGACGACGAACATCGACCGCGTCGCCGTGTTCCGAACGCTCGCGCGCGAAGAGGAATACGGCGAGTTGGCGACCGAGATGAACCGCATCGTCCAACTGGTCGACGCGTGGAACCAGTCGCTTGACGACGCCTGCCAGCGGCGGGCGCGGGAGGTGCCGTCGAAGCCCCTCGCGGACTTCCTCGACAGGCTCGCGTACTCCATCAACGCCGGCCAGAGCATCGACGACTTCCTCCTCGGCGAGCAGAACGCGATGATTCAGAAGTACATCACCGTCTACGAGAGCGCGCTGGGGAACCTGGAGGTCATGAAGGACCTCTATCTCTCGATGATTCTGTCGATGACGTTCGCAATCATCAACGCCATCGTGCTCCCCATCCTGACGGGGACCGACGCGACGATGACCATCGGCGCGGTCATCGTGCTCTTCGTCTTCGTCCAGCTGGGTTTTTACTTCGTCATCCGGACGATGTCGCCGTACGACCCGCTTTGGTTCCACCAGCCCGAGTACCGGACGAAGGCGAACCGGCAGATAGACATCACGCTGTACGGCGCGGTCGGCCTCTCTCTCACGATGGTGCTCGTGCTCGCGTTGGGCACGTTCGACCTGACCGCCGTCGGCGAGACGGTCCGACCCATCATGATCGAACTCCCGATTCCGCTCCTCATCTCGACGCCGCTGACGCCGCTTGCGGTCCCCGGCATCGTGGCGCGTCGCCACGAAAAGCGCATCGGCGAGCGCGACGAGGAGTACCCCGGCTTCATCCGCGCGCTCGGGGCCTCGGAGACGGCGAAACAGAGCACGACCACGGCCGTCCTGAAGACGCTCAAGACCAAGGACTTCGGCGTCCTCTCGCGGGAGATATCCCGGCTGTACACGCGACTCCGGATGCGCCTCGACCCCGACCGCTCGTGGTTCTTCTTCACCGCGGAGACGAACTCTTATCTCGTCCAGAAGTTCTCCGAGATGTACAACGTCGGCCGGTCGATGGGCGGCAAGCCGAAGCTCCTCGGCGAACTCATCAGCCGCAACATGAACGAGATAATCAAGCTCCGCCGACAGCGAAAGCAGTCGACCGTCACCCTCATCGGCGTCCTCTACGGCATCACGGCCTCCGCGTCGTTCGCCTTCTTCATCGGGCTGGAAGTCGTCGAGATTCTCGCGTCGTTTTCGACGCAGATGAACCTCGACAGCCTCCAGTTCGGGACGCTCATCTACGCCGGCGTCTACGACGTACCCTTCATCGAGTACATGCTCACGCTCATCATCCTGTTTAACGCCCTCCTGTCGTCGCTCATGATTCGGATGGTCGACGGCGGGCACAAGGCGAACGCCTACCTCCACTTCGTGATGCTCGTCTGGGTCGGCTCGCTGATGGCGGTCGCCACCTCGTCGCTCGCGGGAGCGCTGATTAGTGTATGACTGACGACGGACCACAGACCCGAGATACGATGCCAGACACAGGAGGCGAACAGACCGCACAGGAGGCCCGTTCCCGCGCGCCCGAAGGGGGCGACGTGGCGAAAAGCGACCTCCTGCAGGCGTACCGCCGGAAGAAGTCCGAACCGTCGGACGAACGCGAGGAGAAAGAGCGGGAGCGCTCGAAGAAGCAGACCGAAAAGCGGACCAGCGACGGCGAGTCTATCGTCGTCGATTTCGTCGCCAACTTCGTCGCCGGCGGCAACGCCTCGTTCGAACCCGTCAAGGGCCGCGTCCTGATGAGCCAACGGCGGCTCATCCTCGCCACGTCGAAGGCGAAGACCGTCATCCCCATCACCTCCATCTTCGACATCGCCGTCGGGCAGGTCCCCCCGGAGGTCGAGGAGTTCTTCGACTACACCGTGATGGTGGGCTACATCATCGGCCGCCAGCGCCGGACGACCGTCATCGGCGGCGACCGCGAGACCATCGAGAAGTTCTCGCTACTGCTGTTCCGCGCGGCGCTCAACGGCTCGCGCGCGCGGGTCACCCACCCGGCCCGCATCGGCGGGCGCGTCCTCGACACGGAGCGACAGCCCTCCGGCCTGCATCTCGACTACGAGGCCGTCACGTTCCCCGACGACGACGGCCCGCTCACGGAGAACGGCGAGCCGTTCCACATCGACCTCGCGAGCGTCATCTTCTTCGAGGTGCTCGAACGGACCGCCGACGGCGAAACGCGACTGGTGCTTTCGGTCCAGCACGTCAAGCAGGGACAGACGGTCACCTCCGAGATAACGCTCGACTCCCGGCGGAAGATGAACATCCTCGGGCGCTACCTCAGACTCGTCTACCACTGGATAAAGTCGGGCGTCCGCGACGTCGAGGTCACCGAACAGGGCCTCGAAGTCCTCGTCGGGCTGTACTCCGCCGGCGAGATGGCCGCAGAGGTCGACTTCAGCGAACTCCTCGGCGTCGAAGAGTCGGTCCTCGACGCGGAACTGGAGAAGCTCCACGAGGAGGAACTCATCGGCGATGACGAGCTTCCGACCTCGCTGACGCCGCAAGGCCGGTTCGTCGTCAACGAAGAAATCGAAGACGTGAACGTCTGAGAGAGACGTTTTCGAATCGACTGTCCGGTGGCGGGGGAGACCGACCACTCGGCCAACGAGTTCTGTTTCTCTGCGGCCTCGTAGTCGGCTTCATCGCTCACCGTTCGGCGACCGCACCGCAAAAATCGAACCCCGACTACTGCTCGTTGATGGCGTCCGAGGCGATACTGCGGCCGCGGGCGTTGAGTTGCACCTCGTGGCGCACGCGAATCTCCTCGACGACGTTGTGGTCGATGAGTCGCTGAAAGAGCTCTTCGACCTCGTCCACGTCGAGGCCGAGGAAGTTGGGGATGTCGAACGGCGAGACGCCGGAGTACAGCGCCGTGAGGACCTGCTTGTCCGTCTCGCTCAGGTCGATAGAGGTCTCGGAAAGCTCTTCGCCCTCTCGGAGGAGCGTGTAGAGGAAACTGATGGCGCGGTCGGAGCCGGAGATGTACGTCTGGAGGCTCGTCCCCTCGTCGTCGGAGTGTTCGACCTCGATGACGCTCCGGTGTTCGTCGACGATGGTCCGCTCGCCCGTCTTCACGTCGCCGATGTCGTCGAGGCGGATTTCGACGAACTTGCCGCCGACGGTCGCCATACTCACGGCCTCCGTCTCGACTTTGAGCCGGGATTTCTCCCACTCGGTGTTCTGGACGACGCCGCCGGCGACGGCAGGGTGTCGCGCGAGGAACTGCTCGGTGTTGAGGAGCGCGCCGAAGAAGTCCGTCTCGAACTCGTCGTAGTCGACGGGCGCGAGCAAGACGACGCCCGACGGGATGTGCACGCTGAAGTAGTCCGAGACGGTCGCGATGCGCTGGTTCACGTCGTACCGCCCGCCGAACTCCCGTATCTTCGAGAGCTGAATCGTCCGCTTGCCGCCGGTGCCGGCGAGGATGAGTCGCCTGTTCGAAAGCAGGATGCGGCCGCTCGTCCAGTCCACGTCGTGCATCTCCCGGCCGTTCTTGATGACCTGGAGGAACCGCCCGCGGGTGTCTCCGAGCTTTTGCTCACCGGGCTTCATCGCTCACCTCCCGACCGCGGTGTCGCTCGCGCGGTAGATGCGGAGTCGTTTCTCGACGGGGTCGAACTGCTGTCGACACGTCGGCGGGACGGTTTCGGTCATGCCGATGGTGAGGTAGCCGTCCGGCTTCAGCGCGGAGCCGAGCGTCTCGAAGACGGCCCGTTTCGACTCGGCGTTGATGTAGATGAACAGGTTCCGGCAGACGACGAGGTCGAACGTCCCCGGCGGCTCCTCGCGGATGAGGTCTCGCCGCTCGAAGCTGACCATGTCGGTGACGGGGTCTTTCACCCGGAAACTGTCGTCGTCGCGGTCGACGAAGCGCTCCCAGCGGCCGATGGGGTCGAGCTGTTCGGCCACGTCGTTCGTCTCGGAGGCGCGGTACTCGCCCGCTCTGGCGGCGCGGAGAATCTCGCGTTTGATGTCCGTGCCGACGATTTCGATGCGGCGCTCGTCGACGCGGTCGTCGTCGTGAGCGAGCATGCCGAGCGAGTAGGCCTCGCGGCCGTCCGAGCAGGCCGCGCTCCATATCTTGATGGGGTCGTGGCGGCTCCCCCGCGAACTCAGGTCGCGGAGCACCTCGCGGAGCGCCTCCCACACCTCGGGGTTCCGGAAGAAGCTCGTCACGTTGACCGACAGCGCGTCCAAAAGCGCCTGCTGTTCGTCCTCGTCGTCGGTGAGGAGGTCGTGGTACGTCCCGTAGTCGTCGACGCGTCGCCGCCGCATCCGGGCGGATATTCGGCGGTCGAGATAGGCGTCGTTGTACGAGCTCGTCTGGAACTGCAGGGCGTCTTCGATGTAGTCCAAGAGCCGGCCGAACGCCGGGTCGTCGGTCGCCGACGAGGGCATCAGTCGGCCGCCTCCTCGGCGGTGTCACCGAGTTGGCTCGGGTCGAACTCGCGCATCGCCTGCTCGCCGTCGGCCGGGAGTTCGAGCGTCGAGACGTCCAGAATCGGGATGACGTTCCCGTCGCCGATGACGGCCGTTCCCGACAGCCCGCCGACGCCCGACAGCGGCCCCTGTAGGGGAGTTACGACGACTTCCTCCTGTTTCGTCACGCCGTCGCAGTGGAGCGCGACCTGCCTGTCGTCGGGGCGGATGCGGACCACCATGCCGTCGTCGGGTTCCGGCGAGTCGATTTCGAGCGCCTCGCGGAGTCGAATCAAGGGGAAGATGGTCTCCTCGTGGACGATGACCTCCGCTCCGTTGACCGTCTGGACGCGGTCGCGGCGGCTAATCTCGTCGATGTACTTGATGGGGACGCCGAACTCGCGGTCTTCGACCTGCACGAAAAGCACCTTGATGATGGCGACCGACACCGGCAGGCGGATGTTGAACGTGCTCCCCTCGCCGGGTTCGCTCTCGACCGACACCGACCCATCGAGCGATTCGACGGTCGTCTTCACCACGTCCATGCCGACGCCGCGACCGGAGACGTCCGTGATTTCGTCGTTGGTCGAGAAGCCGGGATGGAAGATGTAGTCGTACACCTCGCTGTCGGGCATCTGGTCCAGTTCCTCGCGGGTCGCCACGCCCTTGTCGACCGCCTTCTCGCGGACGGCGTCGGCGTCGATACCGCTCCCGTCGTCCTCGACGGTCACGATGACAGTGTCGTGTTGGCGGCGCGCGGAGAGCCGGATGGTCCCCGTGCGGGACTTGCCGTTTGCCTCGCGCACGTCAGGGTCTTCGATGCCGTGGTCGACGGCGTTCCGGAGGACGTGCATCAGCGGGTCGGAAATCTCGTCGAGGATGGTTCGGTCGAGTTCGATATCCGCGCCCTCGACCTCGAACGAGACGCGCTTGTCCTGCTCGCGGGCGAGGTCGCGCACGAGCCGGGGGAACTTGTCGAACACCTTCTTCAGCGGGATGAGCCGCATGTCCATCACGGTGTTCTGGAGGTTCGACGAGATCTTGTCCAGTTCGTCGAGCGTGTCGAGCGCGGTCGTCTGGTCCACGTCGATGGCGTTTCTGAGCTTGATGCGACTCGTCACCAACTGCTCGACGAGCTCGTGGAGTTCGTCGAGTTGGTCGACGTCCACGCGGACGGACTTGACCGCCGAGATGGAGCGGGTCTCTTCTTTCTTCTCCGCGCCGTCGTTCGACGACTGCTCGGCGTCGTCGGTCGGTTCCTCGTCTGTCTCGGTCGACTCGGAGTCGGTCGATGCGGTCTCGGTCGGCTCGAAGTCGGTCGACGCGGTCTCGTTGGCGTCGCCTTCGGCCCCGTCGTCGCTCTCGGAAGCGGCGGCGACGTCCGCGTCGCCGTCGTCGGTGTCGTCAGCGTCGGCGGCCGGGGCGGCCTCGCCGCCGGCGGCGAGCGCGTCGGACACGTCGGTCGTCTCGACCGCGGCGACCTTCCAGAGGCCGTCGAGTTCGCTCTCGACGACCGCGGCGTCGCGTTCGGCGACGAACAGGTCGAAGCCGTCGCCGAACTCGCCGTCCTCGATGGCGTCGGGGCTCGGGTTCGCTCCGACCACGTCGAGGTCCTCGGGGATGCTACTGAGGAAGATGCCGGCGTCGACGCCCTTCATCTGGCCCGCGTCGAGTTCGACGTGGGCGTGAGTGAGCGTGGTCGCGTCGAGGGCGTCCGCGTCGACGCAGTCGGCGGCGAGCGTGTCGAGGTCGACCGACTCGCGGTCGGCCTCGTCAGACGCCGCCGTGTTCGAGTTTCCCGTGTCACCGCCGTCCTCGACGGCCGCGCGAATCTCCTCGACCGTGTCGGTCGGGTCGATGGTGGACTCGCCGTTTTCCTCGATGTCGTGGAGGATTTCCACGATGAGGTCCATCCCGTCGAAGACGAGGTCCATCCGTTCGGCCGTGACGTCGACTCGCTCGTGACGAATCTCGTCGAGGAGGTCCTCGACGGCGTGGGCGACCGTCGCGGCGTTGTCGAAGCCCATCGCGCCGAAGTTGCCCTTCAACGTGTGGGCCTGCCGGAAGATGTCGTCGATAGCGTCGGTGTCGTCCGGGTTCGACTCCAGCGACAGAAGCGAGTTGTTCAACTGCGTGATGCTCTCTTCGCTCTCGGTGATGAACGCTTGGTAGAGTTCTTCGTCCATGGTCAGGTAGTGAGCCCGCTGAGTGCTTCGTCTGCGATTCGCTCGTCGGCGGAGACGGTGTCGACACAGCCGGCCTCGACGGCCCGCTTCGGCATCCCGAAGATGGCGGACGTCTCCTCGTCCTGTGCGACCGTGTGGCCGCCCGCCCGCTTGATTCGGGACATCCCCTCGACGCCGTCGCGGCCCATGCCCGTCAGCAGGACGCCGGCCAGCGGCGCGTCGACCGCCTCCGCGGCCGACGCCATCGTGAGGTCGATGGCGGGTTTGACGCCGTGGAGCGGCTCGTCGTCGGAGAGTTCGAGCCGGAGGCGTCCGGCGCGGTCACCGGTCACGAGGAGGTGCGAGCCACCGGGGGCGATGCGGACCTGTCCGGGGCCGATTCGCTCGCCGTCTTCGGCCTCGCGGACCTCGTAGTCACAGCGGCCGTCGAGCCGGGCCGCAAAGCGCTTCGTGAACCCGGCCGGCATGTGCTGGACGACCAGCACGCGGAGCCCGGCCGCCGCGGGGAGCGCCGCGAGCAACCGCTCGACGACGTTCGGCCCGCCCGTGGACGCGCCGATGACCAGCGTCGAACCCTCGGTCGGAAGCGACTCGGCGGACGCCGCGGTCGAAGTCGTCGCCGCCGCGGTCGAGGTCGTCGCCGCCGACTGCTGTCCCGTCTTCGGCGGGCGAGAACCCCGGCGCGTCGCCGAGAGGTCGACCGCCGCGGCGGACTGAATCTTCTCGACCAGTTCCCGCTTGACGCGGGGCATCTCGGAGGTGACTTCGCCGCCCGGCTTCGTCACGAAGTCGACCGCGCCGCGGTCGAGCGCCTCGAACGTCACGTCGGCGTCCTCCTCGGCGTGCGCCGAGAGCATGAGGACGGGCGTCGGACACTCCGCCATGATGGCCTCGACCGCGTCGAGCCCGTTCATCTCGGGCATCTCGATGTCCATCGTCACCACGTCCGGTCGGTTCGACTCGACCACCGATACCGCCTCGCGGCCGTCGGCCGCCTCGGCGACGACCTCGACGTCGGCGTCTTCGAGGAGCGTGCGAATCAGCGTCCGCATGAACCGCGAGTCGTCGACGACGACCGCTCGCGTCGGCTCCGCCCCGGTGGCTGAACTCATCGCCCGCACCTCCCGGTGCGGGGACGACGGGCGCGACGGGTCGCCGAGCGGGCCTCCCGTCGAGGGGTCGGTGGATTGTTTCGTGTGCCGTTTCGTAGACCGCTCATCTACCCCGAGGTTCGGAAATCGGGTATATAAACACTCGGCGAGGATAATCACGGCTGATAATCGGGTACGTAGCTTTATAGGCTGAATCTCACCACTCTGAAGCGATCAGGTGGCGGCGCACGTCGCCGCCGGGGTTGACCATGCGACAAGATGCAATCACGACCGAGATGAGCGCGGACGAGACCGACGCGGAGGACTCCGCCGAAGAAGTACAGGTGCTGGAATTCCAACTCGGCCCGGAGACGTACTGCGTCGACATCGAGTACGTGAGCGAAATCGTCGACAAGGGCCAACTCACGGCGGTGCCGAACGCGCCGGACTACGTCGAGGGCGTGATGGACCTCCGCGGCCGGACCACGTCCATCATCAACCCGCAATCGCTTCTCAACATCGACGCCGAGGGCGAGTCGAAGCGCATCGTCATCTTCGACCCCAACAAGTTCGAAGACGAGGCGGCGACCGGCTGGCTCGTCGACGAGGTGTACCAGGTCGTGCGCGTCTCGATGGACGACGTAGAGGACCCGCCGCTCGAAAAGGACGACTCCATCGAGGGCGTCATCAAACGCGACGGCGACCTCGTCGTCTGGATATCGCCGGTGCACGCCATCGAGTAGAGCGGTTCGACGACCGACCCCGCTTTCGTTTTCGAGACGCTAGTCGGCGAGCGACTGCTCTCCCGCCGCGACGCCCCGACCGCCGGTGAGCAACACGACGACGAACGCACAGCCCACGACGACCCCCGCGAGACCGAAGGCGGCGACGTAGCCGGCGGCGTCGGCGACGAGGCCGCCGAGCGCGGAGCCGACCCCGCCGCCGAGGCTCGAAAGCGCCGTGTACGCGCCGAGGGCTTCCCCGCGAATCCGGTCGGGCGCGAGCCGCGTCACCAGCCCCGTCGCCGTCACCGCGATGACCGCCCACGTGACGCCGATGACGAGGAACGTCGCGCCGAGCGCGACGAGGCCGGCGAGCGCGGCGAACTGCGTGCCGACGACGGCGACCGCCGGGAAGGCGAGGCCGCGAGTCGCCAGCGCGCCGGCTTGGAGCCGCCGGGGGTCGTGTCGCGCCGCGAACGCGCCGACCTTCACGTAGCTCACCGCCGACCCCAGACTCGAAAGCACGAACAGGGCGAACACCTCGTCCGCGGTCCGCCCGGAGCCGACGAGGTACGCCGGGAGCGGCCCGAAGAACACCGAGAAACCGACGAAAAACAGCGTCGCGGCCGCGAGGTACCGGAGGAGTTCGGGGGTCATCCGCGCGCGGAGGTCGTCGATATCGAGGCTCTGGAGCGCCCAGTAGAGTCGCGAGGGCCCGTAGGGGACCGCGCGGACGGACCGCCCGACGAGGCCACTCTGCCGGCGGATGCTCGCCGAGACGCGGGCGAACCGCCGCGCCGACACCGTCGAGCGCTCGGGGTACCAGACGCGGACGAGGACGGCACCGAGGGCGGCGGCGACCGCGGCGGCGACGAGGAACCGTCGCTGGACCGACAGCGCGTCGAGCCCGAACAGCCGCGGGGCCGCCGCCGACCAGACCGCGCCGACGACGAGCCCGCCGAGCCAGCCGTAGCCCTGATAGTGGTTGAGGACGCCGAACCGGCGGTCCCACTCAGTCGAGGGGACGCCCTCGACGACGATGAGGTTCAACACCGGCGCGGCCGCGGCGACGACGAACCACAGGAGGGCGTTGGCGACGAGAACCGCGGCCGGCGACGATACGGCGGCCGTGAGAAAGAGCGCACCCGCGGTCGCCGCGAGCGCGACGAGAATGAACGGGCGTCTGCGCTTCGCGCGGGCCGCCAGTCGGCCCCAGAGCACCGCGCCCGGCGCGCCGGCGAAGGCGGCGGTCGCGGCGATGAGGCCGACGAACAGCGCGTTCGCACCCAGTTCGATGGCGTACAGCGGGACGACGAGCGACGACGCGCCCACCGCGGCGTAGCCCAGCGCCCAGCCGAACAGCCATCGGTCGCGACTTCTCGCCTCCGAACGCCCGTGTCGGTCGGTCACACGTCAGGAATGAGACCGGTGAAACAAAGTCGTTGCTCCCCGAAGGCGCGCGAAAAGCAGGACATATATAGTCTGAACAAAATCCTCGGACAACCATGCTCGGGAGCGAACCACCGCATACGGGGGGACGGTCGTGACGGACGACTCCTCGCCCTCCTCGTTCGTGCAGTACGGTATCGACGACAAACCACCCCTTCCGACCGCTCTCCTTCTCGGCGCCCAACACTATCTCACGATGGTGGGCGCGAACATCGCCGTCCCCCTCATCCTCGCCGGAGCCCTCGGCATGCCCGCCGACGTGGTGCCGCGGTTCGTCGGGACGTTCTTCGTCGTCTCCGGCATCGCGACGCTGATGCAGACGACGTTCGGGAACCGCTACCCCATCGTGCAGGGCGCGCCGTTTTCGATGCTCGCGCCGGCGCTCGCCGTCATCGGCGTGGCGACGGCGACCGGCCAGTCGGGCGTCGCGTGGCAGAGCGCGCTCCTGCAACTGCAGGGCGCGATTATCGTCGCGGCCGTCGTCGAGGTGTTCGTCGGCTACTTCGGCCTGCTCGGACGCCTCCGGAAGTTCATCTCGCCGGTCGTCATCGCGCCGACCATCGCGCTCATCGGGCTGTCGCTTTTCAACGCCCCGCAGGTCGCGTCGGCGACCAACAACTGGTGGCTCCTCGGCCTGACGCTCGCGCTCATCGTCCTGTTCTCGCAGTACCTCGACACCGCGCACCCGGCGTTCAAGCTGTTCCCGGTGTTGCTCGGCGTCATCGTCTCGTACGTCGTCGCCGCCGGCCTCTCGGTCGCGGGCGTCATCGCCCCCGGCGCGGCGGGCTACGTGAACCTCCAGACGGTCATCGAGGCCCCGGCGCTCATGCCCATCTACCCCCTACAGTGGGGCTTCGCGGGCGGCGCGGGGACGACGACCGTCGCGCTCCCCGTCGTGGGCTCGGTCGCGTTCGGCATCCCGCAGTTCACGACCTCCTTCATCATCGGGATGCTCGCGGGCGTCGCCGCCTCGATGGTCGAATCGTTCGGCGACTACCACGCCGTCGCCCGGCTCTCGGGCGTCGGCGCGCCATCCGAGCGCCGCATCAACCACGGTATCGGCATGGAGGGCGCGATGAACGTCTTTTCGGCCGTCATGGGCGGCAGTGGCTCGACCTCCTACTCCGAGAACATCGGCGCTATCGGCCTCACGGGCGTGGCTTCCCGCTACGTCGTCCAAATCGGTGCCGCCGTGATGCTCGTCATGGGCTTCGTCGGCTACTTCGGCCAGCTCATCGCGACGATTCCCGACCCCATCGTCGGCGGCCTCTACGTCGCCATGTTCGGCCAAATCGTCGCCGTCGGCCTCTCGAACCTGAAGTACGTCGACCTCGACTCCTCCCGTAACGTGTTCATCGTCGGCGTCGCCATGTTCGCGGGCCTCGCCGTCCCCGCCTACATGGGGAACGTCGGGAGCGCGGCGGCGTTCCGCGAGGGGATGCGACAGGTCGCGCTCGTCGGGCCCGTCCTCGGGACGCAACTCGTCGCCGACACGGTGTTCGTCATCGGCTCGACCGGCATGGCCGTCGGCGGCCTCATCGCCTTCTTCTTCGACAACACCATCGCGGGGACCCGCGCCGAGCGCGGCCTCGAAGAGTGGGAAGACACCGTCGAGGACGACAGCGACTTCGAGTCGGCGCTTGACCGCTTCCGCGGCGACGAGTCGGCGACGGCCGACTGAGCGACCGACGCACAGGCTTTTCGGCGCGCCTAAAAATCGATGCGTTTTTCTATAGTTAGGCGTGCCTAAAAACATGGACTACAGCAGACGGCGTCTCTTGCAGACGACGGGACTCGCAGTCGCGACCGCCGGACTCGCGGGCTGTAACGGGCAATCGACCGACGACACGACCGCCGCCGAGACCGATTCGGAGACGGAGGCTGGGGACGAGACGACCACCGAGGACGCCGAATCGTCGGTGAGCGTCGACGCCACCGTCGCCGTCGCGGCCGAGTGGAACGCGATGCGCGCTCGGCTCTACGACACCGTCGCGCTGGCCGCCGCGGGGCGACTGGGCACCGCCGCCCGCGTCGCCGGCGACGTGTTCGCCCGCTTCGAGCAGTCATCGGGCGAGTGGGGCGCACACGAGCAGTTGGAGGCGACGAACGAACGGAACTACGAGACGTTCGAATCGAACCTCGGCGGCGCGAGGGAGGCGTACGCCGCCGGCGACGCCGAGCGGGGTTCAGACCTCGCGGTGCAGGCGGCCGACAACCTGCTTGCGGCCCAGCGCGGCCGGGTCGACGCCGCCGTGGTCGACGCGCTGAACGTCCTGTTGTTCGGCGCTCGCGCCCGCGACGCCGGACTGCTCGCCGCGGCCGGCGAGGTCGACGCCGCGACCGAACTGGCGAACGCGGTGTACGAGGGCTTCGAAGACGCGCCCGCGCACTCGGCGCTTGAGTCCGCCTCGGACGAACTGTACGAGAGCTTCGAGGCGGCCGTCGAGGGCGCGGCCGACGCCGGTGACGCCGAGACGCTCGCCGCCTCGGCCCAGACTGCCGCCGCGGCGACGGTCGACGCGAGCTACGAGCTCGCCCCCGAGACGGTCGCGGGCGCGGGCCACCTCGCGCTCATGCAGGCGGTCGGCTTCGACGCCGAGGTGCTGGCCGGGCTCGGCGGTCCCGGCGACGAGTTCGCCCACGCGGCCGCGCTGTCGCTCTACCGCGCCCGCGCCGCCGACGTGCCCCGGTTGGTCGCCGCGGGCGAGGCCGACTTCGCCGCGACGGTGGCGAGCGACGTGTTCGCGCACTTCGAGGGCGCTCGGGCGCACGAGGCCTTAGAGGAGGCCGACCACGACGCCTACGAGGGCTTCGAGGGCGGGCTGGAGTCGCTGACTGAGGCCGCCGAGTCGGGCGACGCCGCGGCGGCCGAGGAGGCGGTGGCGACGGTGGACGAGAACCTGCTCGCGGGAATCTCGGCGCTCGTCGGCGGCGAGGCCGCGACGGTGCTCGAAGCGGCGTTCTTCCGCGCCCGCCTCGGCGACGCCCGCGAGCTGGTCGCGGTCGGCGAGACGGACCGCGCCGCCGCGGTCGGCGAATCCCTGTTCGCCCGCTTCGAGGAGAACGAGGCGAACCTCCACGAGTCAGTCGAAGAGGAGTCCGAAGAGCTCTACCACCGCTTCGAAGAGGAGCACCTCGCCGGCCTCGTCGAGGACGCGACCGCCGGCGACGCCGACGCCGCCGCGGCCCACGCCGAGGGCGCGATGGACGCGCTGTTCGAGTTCGAGGCGGCCGTCGGCGCGACCGCCGAGGTATCGGCCGCCGAGGCCGCGTTCTTCGGTGCCCGCGGGTTCGACGCCGCCGCGCTCGCCCGGGTCGGTGCGTCGGCCCGCGCCGCGGCGGTCGTCCAGTCCACCTTCGCCTTCTTCGAGGCCGGCGCGGGCGGCTACCACGAGACCTTAGAGGAGGCCGACCACGACCTCTACGAGTCGTTCGAGGGCGCGCTCGGCTCGGTCCGAACCGCGGCCGAGGAGGGCGGCGACGCCTACGGCGCGGCCAAGACCTACGGCCAGCGGGCGGTCGATTCGATGTACGCCGTCGTCGCCACCGCGGCCGCGGACGCCGGCCTCGGAGCCGCCGCCTCCGAGCGTATGAGCGGCGTCTTCCAGACGTTCGAGGAGGCTCGCGTCCACGAGGCCTTAGAGGGGGCCGACCACGACGCCTACGAGGGATTCGAGGCGGCGCTGTCGGACTACTCCGCCGCGTTAGAGGACGGAAGCGGGGTCGACGTCGCCGCGGAGACGTACGCGACGGCGACGGCCCGCGCCCAGTTCGCGGTCGTCGGCGAAGTCGGGAAGGCACCCGAGGCGGGCGACACCGAGGACGGCGGCTCCGCGGACGCCGCGCTGTCCGGCGGCCCGAACGTCGTCGAGGGCGTCCCCGAGGAGGCCGACCACGTCGTGAAGATGCGCGCCGTCGCGTTCGAGCCGGCCGAACTGACGGTGTCGGTCGGCGACACCGTCGCCTTCGAGCACGCCGCCGGCGATGCGCACTCGGTCACGGCCTCCGGCGACGAACTCCCCGAAGGCGCGGCGTACTGGGCCTCCGGCGGCTTCGAGTCCCAAGAGGCGGCCGAGACCGGCTGGGGCGAAGGCAAGGGCGCGGTCCAGTCGGGCCAGTCCTACGTCCACACCTTCGAGACGGCCGGCGAGCACCCGTACTACTGCGTGCCCCACGAGGCCGCGGGCATGACGGGTACTATCATCGTCGAGGAGTAGCGTCGTCGAGGAGTAGCGTCACTGTCGGGAAGCGGGCTCACTCCCCGTCGCGCCCGGTCCGCCCGAGCGCGACGAGCACGAGGTAGCCGACGAACCCGGCGGCGAACAGCAAGACGGGAATCACGAAGGGACCGAACGTCTCGATGAGCCCGTCCACGGGACCGAGTTGGAGCATATCCGAGCCACGGCCGCGCCGCGGATAACGTTCCCGGCGGCGACCGAAGCGCGCGCTCGTGGCGGGCGCACCCGGCGGGCGACGCCGCGCGCTCACTCGTCGTAGGCGCTGTCGTCTTCGTCCGGGTCTGCCGCCGCGTCCGGGTCCGCGACGTCGTCGGCCACCGCCTCATCGGCCGCCGCGTCGCGGGTGCGGGCCGGTCGCCGAGCCCCGCCGTTCGAGAGTCCGGCCGCGGGCGACTGCCGGGTCGCCTCGGCGTCAGCCGAGTGGACGTGGACGTCCCGCTGGGGGAACGGAATCCCGATAGCCGCGTCGTTCAGGCGCTTGTATATCTCGCGGTTGAGGTTGTGCGTCGCCTTCCCGCGTTTGAGCGGGCTGTTGACCCAACAGACGAGTTCGTACTCAAGGGCGTCGGGGCCGAACCGGCGGAACCGCGGCCGCGGTCGGGGGCTGTCGAGGACCAGTGGCTCGTCGAGGGCGATGTCGGTCAGGAGTTCCTCGAACTCGTCGACGTCGGTGCCGTAGGCGACGCCGACCGGGACCTTCAGCCGGCGGCGGCGGTTCGGCGCGGACTCGTTGATGATTTTGGCGGCGTTGAGCACCGAGTTCGGCACCGTCACGAGCAGTTCGTCGCGGGTGAGAAGCGTGGTCGAGCGGATGCCGACCTTGACGACGGTGCCCGCCTCGCCGGAGTCGAGGACGACGTAGTCGCCGATTTTGTAGGTGTCGTCGAAGTACAGCGCGATGCCGCCGAAGAAGTTGGCGACGGTGTCCTTGGCGGCGAAGCCGACGGCGATGCCGGCGATGCCCGCGCCGGCGAAAAGCGGCGTGATTTCGATGCCCCAGATGTACAGCAACGCGCCGATGGTGCCGACAGAGACTACGATGGTCCAGACGTTCGAGAAGACGGGCGCGAAGTCGTAGCGGCTTCCCTTGTCCTTGACCGCGTCGACGAGGCGGTTGACGAGGCGGTTGAGCGCCCACGCCCAGATGACGATGCCGACAGACAGCGACGGCAGGCCGAAGAAGTCGTTGAGCGTCGCCGCGTCGACGACGAGCGCCTCGGCGACCGCGGGCGCTCGGGAGAACAGGAAGACGCCGGTCAACGAGACCGTGACGACGATGGGCCACCGAAGCTCTTGGACGACGATGTTGTCGAGGGAGGTCTCGGTTCGGCTGGTGTACCGAAACAGGAGGCGGATGACCACCGTCTCCATGACGAACGCGCCGCCGACGGAGATGAGCAAGACGAGGGCCGTCACCTCAAGCGCCGACAGCCCCGAGAGGAACGACGAGAGGTGTTGGCTCATGCCGCTGAAATCGCGGCCATCGGGGATAACGATTGCTCCGCTGACGGTCGCGGCGGCCGAAAGGTTTTGTTCGCGGCGGGCGCGAGGGCACACCAGATGTACCGATTCGGTCACTGGGGCGTCTCGCTCCTCGTGTTCGCCCCGCTCGGCTTCGCGCTCGTGCAGGCCGGCCGCCCGGAACTCGCCTTCGCCGCCGGCGCGGCGATGTGCTGGCTCGCGATGCTTCCCGACTACGACATGCGCGTCCCCGGCATCTCCCACCGCGGGCCGACCCACACGGTCCTCTTTGCCGCCCTCGTCGGCGGCGGCGGCGGCGGCGGCGCGTACCTCCTCGCCAGCAACGCGGGCCAACCCGTGGCCGTGGCGACGACGCTCGGCGCGTTCGGCTTCGCCGTGGGCGCGCTCACCGTCCTCGCGCACCTCCTGGCCGACGTGCTCACGCCGGCCGGTATCCGCCCCCTGTGGCCGCTTTCGTCCCGGAAGTTCACGCTCTCGCTGTGGACCGCGGACAACACCGTCGCCAACTACGGCCTGTTCGCCGTCGGCGTGTTCGCCGTGGCCGCGGCGGCGTACCTCTCGGTCGCGCTCTGAGCACCCCGGAAGTCGGGACGGCGAGCGCCCCTCGAACCTGAGGAATCATTAAGGTCTGTCCGCGAGAGCGGAGACGCATGGACGACGACGCCATGCGCCGCTTCCCGGTGCCCGACCGCGACGACCTCCCGGCGGACCTCCGCGAGCGCATCGACGACGAGACCGACCGCGCCGGCTTCACGCCGAACGTCTTCGCCGCGTTCGCGTACAAGCCCTCGCACTTCCGGCCCTTTTTCGAGTACCACGACGCCCTCGTCGAAGACACCGACCTCGAACGCCACGAGGTGGAGATGATAATCGTGGCCGTCTCCGGCGTCAACCACTGCTACTACTGCAACGTCGCCCACGGCGCGCTGGTCCGCATCTACGCGAAAGACCCGCTCCTCGCGGACCAACTGGTCGCAAACTACCGAACCGCCGATATCCCCGAGAAGCACAAGACGATGCTCGACGTGGCGGTCAAACTCACCGAGTCGCCGGTCAACGTCGGCGAGGACGACCTCCAGCGACTCCGCGACGCCGGCTTCTCCGAGGAGGCGGTCTGGGACATCGGCGCGGTCACGGCCTTCTTCAACCTCAGCAACCGCATGGCGATGTTCGCCGATATGCGGCCGAACGAGGAGTTCCACACCCTCGGCCGAGAGCCGCGCGACGACTGACTCGCGGGAGCGCAACCAGTACCATGGTCATTGATATCAATTGCCGGAATCCTTATGCCGCCGACCGGCGAGGTTCGACACGCAATGGCGAAAGGTAAGGTTGCGTTCTTCAAGTCCTCCGGCGGCTACGGCTTCATCGAGACCGAAGACCACGACGACGACGTGTTCTTCCACATGGAGGACATCGGCGGCCCCGACCTCGAAGAGGGCCAAGAAGTGGAGTTCGACATCGAGCCGGCCGACAAAGGCCCGCGAGCGGCCAACGTCACGCGGCTCTGAGGCCGGGCGTTCCGACCGGCGACTCGACAGCGAACAGGGTTCTGCATTTTCAGCCCGTCAGCCGCGGCGCTCGGGGGTCGCGGTCGGCGGTCTCACGCGGTCGGCGGTCTCACGCGGTTGTGGTCGCGCTCAGGCGGTCGTGGTCGCGCGCAGTCGCTCCGGTCGCTCGCCTCAGAGCGTCCCCGCCCGCCCCATCCGCCGAATCTCGTCGGCCCGCGCCCGGATGGCTTCCCACTCCTCGTCGTCCTTGCGGTCGACGTGAGAGTACATGAGTCCCATCCGACCAGTCCCGCGGAGTCGTTCTTCGTTTTCCTTCAGGAAGTCCCAGTACAGCGCGTTGAACGGGCAGGCGTTCTCGCCGGTCGTCTTCGACACCGCGTAGGGACACGACGAGCAGTAGTCTGACATCTCGTTCACGTAGTTCCCCGACGAGGCGTAGGGCTTCGACGAGAGCACGTCGGTGGCGAACGACCCCATGGCGACTACGTTCGGCGTCGTCACCCAGTGGAAGGCGTCGACGAAGCCGAGGTGGAACCAGCGGTCGAGTTCCGCCGGGTCGACGCCGTAGACGAGCGCGAAGTTCGAAAGCACCATCAGGCGCTCGATGTGGTGGGCGTAGCCGTGGTCCCGAACGTGGCCCACGGCCTCGGACAGACAGCGCATATCGGTCTCGCCGGTCCAGTACGCCTCCGGGAGCGGTTCGGTCTGGTCGAGTTGGTTCGCCTCTGCCAGTTCGGGCATCGACCGTCGGTAGACGTGCCGCACGAACTCCCGCCAGCCGAGGACCTGTCGGACGAACCCCTCGACGCTGTTGAGCGGGGCGTCGCCCGCCTCGTAGGCCTCCTCGACCGCCTCGACCGCCTCGCGCGGGTGGAGCAGGCCGAGGTTGATGGCCGCCGAGAGCAGGGAGTGACAGAGCGCCCACTCGCCGTCGACCATCGCGTCCTGATACGGGCCGAACTCGGGGAGGCGGACCTCGACGAAGTGCGACAGCGCCTGTCTCGCCTCCTCGCGCGTCACCGGCCAGACGAACGGCTCGGGCGACCCCCACGCGTCGGGGTAGCGCTCGCGGACGAACTCGATGACCTCGCGCGTCGTCTCGTCCGGGTCGAACCGCGGTGCCTCGGGCGGCGTCCATCCCTCCGGCGGCGTCTCCCGGTTCTGGTCGTCGTAGTTCCACTCGCCGCCGGCGGGGTCGTCGCCGTCCATCAGGACGCCCGTCTCCCGGCGGGCGTGTCGGTACCAGTGTTCCTGTCGGTAGCTGTCGGCGTCGCCGGCCCAGTCGTCGAACTCCGCGGGCGTCGTGAGAAACAGGTCGTTCTCGACGAGCGTGAGCGACCCGCCGCGGGCGGAAACGAGTTCCCGAAGCCGCTCGCCCGCCCCGTGGCTCGGTGGGTCCATCACGACGAGGTCGTCGCCGGGCGCGGCGTCGAAGTAGCGGTCGAGCCCCTCGCCGAACGTCTCGGCTTCGACGTACGTCACCTCGTAGCCGCGCTCGCGGAGGTCGTCGCGGAAGTGCCGCATCGCCGAGAAGACGAGCGCGAGCTTCTGGGGGTGGTACGGCAGTCGGTCGCCGAAGGCGTGCGCCTCGATCATCAGCACGCGGTCGTCGGACTGGAGCGGCGCGGCCGACGGGTCGAGTTGGTCGCCGAGGACCCAGACGGTCATAGGCGTCTCTTCGGCGGCGGCGAAAAGAGCGTGTCGGCCAGTCGATGGGCCAGCGGTCGAACCCCGGAGAGGGCGTCGCGGGAGTTCCGCGTCGATGCCGCGTCAGCGACTCGTCAGCACCGCGTCAGCGACGCGAGCCCGGTTGGGGGTCGACGTGCGCGGGCGCGAACAGGTCCTCAATCGGTTGGTCGTCGAGCCACGACAGCAGGTGAACGAGCTGGTCGGCCGCGGCCTCGAACAGTTCTTCACCGGCCTCCGGCGAGGCGTCGGTCTGGTCGCCGAAGACGCCGTTTTCGGAGTTCTCGACGGCGTCGTAGAACGTCCGCGCGCCGTGTTCGCGGAGGTGGTCCTCGCTCAGGTCCGCGACGCCGCCGTCGCGTGCGGCGTCGAGTTCGCCCTCGCGGACGAGGTCGCGGGCGATGTGCATGATCATTGAGGTCTCCTTCGGCCCGCCGTGGGGACCGGGGTGGTCGAACAGGTCGGTCACGAGCTCCGGAATCGACTCGTCCCACATCCACTCGATGGCGTACATGGTGCCGTCGTCGCGGAGGCGGCGACCGACTTCTCGGAGGTGCTGGACGTTGCCGCCGTGGGCGTTGACGAACACGACCCGGTCGACGCCGTGGTACGCGAGGTTGCGCGTCATCGACTCCACGTAGTCGCGGAACTGCGGCGGGTCGACCCACATCGTCCCGTGAAACTGGCGGTGGTGGGGGCTGACGCCGACGTTGACGGTCGGCGTACAGAGGAAGCCGGTCCGGTCGGCCGCCTCGCGGGCCAACGCCTCCGCGATGAGGTGGTCGGTTGCGAGCGGGAGGTGCGGGCCGTGCTGTTCCGTCGAGCCGAGGGGGACGACCGCGAGCGACGATTCGGCCACGTAGTCACCGAGTTCGGGCCACGTCTGGTCCGCGATGTACATGGGTGCCACCAGGCGACGACGCCTAAAGAAAGGTGCCAAAGGGGAAATGGGTTCCCCGGGGACGCGGCTCAGTCCCGTTCTTGTGACCGCAGTTCGATGCGTCGAATCTTCCCCGAGGAGGTCTTCGGCAGTTCCGCGACGAACTCGATTTCGCGCGGGTACTTGTACGGGGCCGTCTGCTCTTTCATGAACGCCTGTAGCTCGTCGACGAGGTCGTCTGAACCCTCGTAGCCGTCGGTGAGGACGACGTACGCCTTGACGATACTGCCGCGCTCCTCGTGGGGGCTGGCGACCGCGGCGGCCTCGGCGACCGCCTCGTGGGAGACGAGCGCGTCTTCGACCTCGAAGGGGCCGATGCGGTAGCCCGCCGAGATGATGATGTCGTCGGCGCGGCCCTCGAAGAAGAAGTAGCCGTCCTCGTCGCGGGAGGCGAGGTCACCGGTGCGGTAGTAGTCGCCCGAGAACGTTTTCTCGTCGAGGTTCGGCTTCTCGTAGTAGCCGTCGAAGATGCCGGGACAGCCGACCGGGACGGCGATTTCGCCGATTTCGTCGACGCCCACCTCCGCCTCGTTCTCGTCGATGATGGTCGTGCCGAGGCCGGGCGTCGGCTTGCCCATACTGCCGGGTTTCACGTCGATGCCGGGGTAGTTCGTGAGGAGCGCGACCGTCTCGGTCTGACCGTAGCCGTCTCGCGGGGTGACGCCGAGCGCCTCGCGGAACGCCTCGATGGGTTCGCGGT
>Ga0207720_100174_pt1 | contig 59345 bp, 67 predicted proteins | sample A23P2SouthBayCA_2_FD_187751 | JGI IMG/M metagenome (GOLD analysis project Ga0207720, IMG submission 187751) | Aerobic enrichment media microbial communities from Eden Landing Ponds, California, USA - A23 E3 (2) (SPAdes) | ecosystem: Environmental > Aquatic > Marine > Unclassified | place... | reverse complement strand
CCGTTTCTTTGACTCGCTCGACGAGCTAACAACAGCGATCGACACCGCTCTCGACAAACTCTCTGTTCCTAAAGTGAGCAATTACTTCTAGTGTCTACTATAGAGACCGGGAACCGGATGGTCTGGTGTCAGCACAAACGCCGGGATCCCCTCAGTTTCGACACGTCACCACCGGGGAAATTTCAGATCTCGGCGATCCGTACGTACTCCTCGGGGAGGGCGGTGGCATCCTCGGGGAGCAGGGCGACGAGCAGGTAGCCGGTGTAGTCGGTCAGGTACTCGACGAGCGTCGCGATGCGTTCCAAGTCGATCGCCTCAAGCGAGTCGAGCAGGATGAACGGGACCTCCTCGTACACCTCGTGAGCGAGGTAGCTCGCGAGCGCGAACACGAAACCAGTGACCTCCCGCTCACTCTCGGACAGGTGGTGGATAGTGTCTTCGTAGGCAGTCCCGGACTCCGAGGTCCGGATGAGGTGGAACTCGAAGATGCTCTTGGTCACCTTGCGCCTGCCCTCCCTGACTTCGCGCTCGACCCGCTCGAGCCAGATGCGGTCGATGTTGGTGTAGTCGGGTATCTCGAGAACGGTCTCCATGTGCTCGTTGAACTGCTCGACGGCTCCCTGTTCGATACGTTCGATCTTCGTCCGCAGGTCCTCGATTTCTCCCCGCAGTTCGGCAAGCTGGTCCTCAACCTCTGCCTCGCTCTTGATCCGGTCCTCGAGCCGTCCGATCTTCGATTCGATGTCCTCGAGATCGCCCTCAAGCCGCCCGAGCTCGTACTCGAGCTGATTCGCCTCCTTGTGGAGGTGGAGCACCTCGCTGTAGTCCTCGCTCTCCAACTCCTCGACCTCGGCCTCGATGGCCTCAACCTCCGAGGTCAGCTCGTCCCGGCGCTCCCGGAGCTGCTCGATGGCGGCCTCCGTCTGCTCGATCTCGTTTTCGATCCCGGACTGTCGACGCTCGATGCGGTCCTGCTCCCGTTGGGACTGTTCGAGCTCTCGTTTCTCTTCCCGGATATCGCTGCTCAGGTCGTTCACCTCGGCCACCTTCGACTGACTGAGTTTGCGCAGCCGGTCGATGGTCGACTCGATCTGCTCCTGCTCGACACTACTCCCACAGGTCCAGCAGATCACGCCACGGTTCTAGACCAGTTGGTCGGTGGGATTCTCCGTGTCGCTCTCGGTCAGTTCCGCGAACGTGCCCGAGGCCCCCTCGTCCAGCATCTCCCCGTTAAACCCGATGACGCTCTGTAGCTCGTTCACATCGGCCACGAGCTGCTGTTTCTGCTGGCGGAGGCGGCGGATCTCGGCGTCGAGTTCGCTCATGTCGCCGACCGGCGTCTCGGGCAGATCGTCGCTCTCGTCTTCCAGCTCCCGCTGTTCCTGTTCGAGCCGCTGCCGCTCCCCGACCAGCTGGTCGATCTCGGTCTTGATCTGCTCGGTGTCGACCGGCCGCATGATGAGGTCACGAAGCTCATGTCCAGTCGTGACGGCTTGCCGGGCCTCATTGGACTCCAGCAGAAACGCGAACAGGTCGGCGAGCGTCGGGTCGTCGAGGTAAGGGTCGCCGTCGGCGAATATATCCTGTCCTTGCCGGGGGCGTGTTAAGTTAGGAATGAGGCGGTCGTTGGTTCGGATGGTTATGCCCGAAGTCGAACGCCTCAGCGGTCGTAGCTGATGGCTTGACTTGGCGTCTGTTGAGCGAGCGCGGACACCCGAGCCGATCATTGAACTCGGTATTCAGCTCCATCTTGCTTGACTATCACTCTCGAATACCAAACAGTATCTTGAGAGGTTGGGTGTCGAACGGAGTCGCACCGCCACCCACAACTGGGTGCAGCAGGCGAATCTACAGTCGACCAGCGACGGAGCTCCGAATCAGATCACGGTCGACGAGACCGTGATTCGGATCACCGATGAACGACACTGGCTGTACGCCGCCGTTGATCCTGAGACGAACGTATCCCTCACGTGCGGCTGTTTCAGACCAGAGCCACACAACGCACCGTGCTGTTTCTCTCCGAACTCCGCGACAAACAGCAGGTCGAACAGGCGACCTTCCTGGTCGATAGAGCACATCACCTCAACGCTGCACTATCGCGACTCGGCCTCCGATTTCAGATACGTCACCACGGAAATCGGAATGCTGTCGAACGTGTCTTTCCTGAGGTAAAACTCCGAACCTCTTCGTTTTCAAATGCGTTCAGCAACGTGGAGTCACCGACCGCCGAATCGTGGCTTCAAGCCTTTGTCGTCTGGTGGAATTAATGCTAAAGTCAACACGACAGCCTTAGATTTTCTCTAAACTATGGCCTTGAGTCGAAGTATTACCGATTATTGATAATAGAATGGTTTTGAACAGTATGGTGGACTAGAAATCAACTATTATAAGATTCAAATATCGGCGTCGGGGGACTCAGTCTCAATCAGAAGTGGGCATCAGACACGTCGATTAGCCAATTGTGTAGTCTGCAGTGTAGCCCGGCCCAGGGTATCGATTCCTCGTATCGATCGAAACAGTACCGCTCCCACCGATCCGATTCTTATCTCGACATTGTGATTCTATGGTATCAACTTTCACAATCGATACAGCTTATGCACATATGCGTATACAGTTATCTGAAGCATAAGATATTCCCTACGACACGAAAGCTAGTCGACATGAATCATCCCTATACGGGATCCCGAAGAAGGATTCATTTGTCTCAGCTGGAGTGTCTCCCGAACTGGTTGCTTTCCCCGAACTACTTCGCCGCAAGCTGCTCACGAAGCCGTTTGAGCGTCTGACCGACTGATCCGCTTCTGTTTTCTCGCGCGGCTGGTGTGGACTAATCCCTTCGACTCCATCCGGTCGACGAGTTCGGGCTGAATCACCCGCAGATGCGGTTCGTGCAGAACGCAACGCCCGGCAACGACGAGCAGGGCTACTCACAGGCGTTGCTCGGCGTCGACGGCGAGTGGCGCGGGATGGAGGTCCACGCCCTAGAGCAGGAACACGCCGTCACCGAGAACGACCTCGAGTCGGTGGCCGTGGGTAGGGAGAGTGACGTGGCGGAGTCGATGGAGACGACGGATGACTGACTCGCCGGTGCCGGCTGCCGACGAGTTGCCCACGTTACTCGTGAAGTGTGAGCAGTGGCTCTGTTGGCGCAGCGAGCAGCGCAACGGGAAGGCGACGAAGGTGCCGATCGAACCCGAGACGGACGCATATGCGTCGGCGACGGACTCCGAGACGTGGCGGTCGTTCGCGGCCGCTCGTGAGCACGCCGTTTTACGGGGTTGTGGTGTTGGCTTCGTGTTCACGGCCGACGATGCGGTCGTCGGCGTTGATTTGGACGACTGTCGCGAGCCCGACACCGGTATGCTCGATGCGCCGACTCGATCGATCGTCGACCGACTGGAGTCGTACACGGAGGTGAGTCCTTCAGGGACCGGCGTGCATGTGCTCGTGCTGGGGGCACTTCCGGCGGGGCGGCATCGTCGCGGCGACGTTGAGCTGTACGACGAGGCGCGCTTCTTCACCGTTACCGGAGAGCAACTCGCGGACGCACCGTCGAGTATCTCGCACCGTGCAAGCGAGCTCGTAGCGGTTCACGAGGAGTACGTTTCGACAGCCGACGACAGTGGCCACGCGTCGACAGGGCAGCCCACCAAGCAGCCACAGGGGACGGTCGAGACGGACGCGCCGGGCAACGACCTTGATGACAGCGAGGTGCTCGAGCGAGCGAAGGCGGCCGCGAACGGCGAGAAGTTTCGGCGATTGTGGCGCGGCTCGACGGCGGGCTACCCGAGTCAGTCGGAGGCGGATATGGCGCTGTGTGCACTGCTCGCGTTCTGGACCGGTGGCGACGCCGCTCAGATGGATCGGCTGTTCCGTGAGTCGGGGTTGCTGCGGCCGAAGTGGGACGAACAGCATTTCGCCGATGGAGCGACCTACGGAGAGCGGACGATTGAACGTGCCATCGCGGGAACTGACGAGTACTACTCGACCGAGGGCGCGGACGAGTGGCAGCCGCTGCCAGAACAGGGTCCAACTGCGGAGGCACGGTCACACTTTGACCCAGACCATCCAACCAATGGGGTGAATCCGTCACCAACGGCCGACCAGACGCTCAAACGGCTTCGCGAGCAGCTTACTGAACTCAAGAGTGAAAACGAACGGCTTCGGGCGGAACTCGCTGCGGAACGAACTCATGACGGTGATAGTAAGGGTGACCGTAAGTCGGAACGCGCGGACGGACTGTTCTCTCGGTTCTTGTGAGCAGCGGGGTCGACGCAGCTACGGGGACACATCTATAGTTTCGTAGTACGATAGTATTACCATGAAATACGCGAGCGTCAGTGTCAAGTTCCCGGTCGAGCTTGACGGCGAAATCGAGCGATTCATCGATGAAACGGGGGTCTATACGAACAAGAGCGAGTTCATCAAAGAGGCCTGCCGTGCACATCTCCGAGAACTCAATGACGACACAGCGATCGCCGCGCTGCGGCTAGAACAACTGCTGGCACAGGCCGAACAGAGCCGGCAGTCGGATACCGACATCGACGTAGCGCTCGCGGCACTCGGGGAAAACGTCGATTCGGATGACCTCGAACGGGCCGTCGAAGAAGCACGGAAGCAGACGTCGGAGCAGGTGTACAGGTCTGACACGTGAAGATTCTCGATACGAATCTGTGGGTTTTCGGGACGCTGCGAACCAACGAGCGGGCGACCGAATTGCTTGCCGAAATCGACCGTGGTGAGACAACGTCAGCGATCAACGCGTACATGGTCCACGAAGCACTGGCCGCATTCGACCGGACACAGAGCCTCTCTGCGGCGGATCGGGATGCCGTCAAAACCAACTATCTGATTCGACTCACACGGATGACTGGGCTTATCGAAGCGCCGTCTAGCCGTGATGTGAGTGAGTCGCTCCTGCGAGAGCAGCGATCAGCACCCACGGTGCAGACGCTCGCCCGCGTCTGTGGAATCCAACCCAAGGACGTTCCAATCCTCGTGCTGGCGTTTGAACACCGTGACCGCGAGCCGACCATTCTCACGAACGACGAATCGTTCGCTGAGTTTGAGCCTGCAGCACACTCACTCCCCGAGATATCCATCGAACACGTCTCCTGAGCAGGAGCCGTGTCGCTACGGGAGCAACCCTCTTGTCGTGGATCCGTTCGCTCGCGAGGACGGGTATGCGATGTTCACGGTCGAAGGGCTGAATCCGGGAAGTCGTACAGTGCGAAGTTGAACGTCATCCGGAGTCCCGACCAGGCTCCCACAGCGGAGCCCGATCAGGATACGGAATACTTCCCGAGGATACTCGTCCGCTGCCGGGTCCCCCCCGAGCTCTACATAGACGCGCTGCGGGACACGCAACGAGATATCTGTCTGTCGGAGTGCCCGACGGAGCCGTTGAAATTTGGCCTTGTCGGGTCCACCACACCGGACGAAAACGCCGGTATCAGCGATGTACGCCGTCGTCATACAGCGGCATCGGCATATTCAGTCGCAACGGGTTCAAGCGCCTGGAGGATGATTTCGGCTTCAAGCGGGGAAATGTCGAGTTCTCGGGCGGCAATCAAATGGTTGACCGTCCCATCGACGTACTCAGAGGCGTACTCGAGGGCGACAGCAAGCCCGTCGAGCCCATGCCGCTCGATGTAGACGTCGATGTCCTCGTTCTGGTCGCGGCGAGCCACGGCGACAAACAGTGCTGGGGTGATTGTTCGGGTCTCGCCGTCCGTCGAGAGCGTAAGTGCAATCCACTCGGCAGCGTATTCGTACGGGCGGTGCTCGCGAGTCTTCTCCACTACGCCAGCTGCTTCGAGGTTCTGCATATAGTCGTAGGCGGTCCCCTGGGGAATGTCAATTTCGTCGACGAGTTCGGCCACGGTGACCGGCCCATGTTGCAAGATGTGGGCATACAGCCGAGCGAGTGCCGGCATGTCGAGGAGATCAGCCACCGTCTGAAGTTGCTGAATGGGGGGTTGGCCTGACCGGGGCGGTGATTTGGCCATCTTACCACGAATTATAGATAATTCATAATGGTTCTTCCGGTGAAGGGCAACAGGGCTGTCAGGCTTCCTCGGGCTCGTACGGCTGGGCGTCGTCCACCGAGGGTGCGCCGATGGCGAGTACGCGAACTGCGTCGTCAGCGTCGTCGGGATTGTACGCCCGCTGTGGGCTGCCGGGGTCGACGAACAGCGCCTGGTCCGCGTCGACGACGTACTCGTCGTCGGGTGTTTCGACGTGGAGAGTGCCGTCGAGCACGTAGAACGCCTCGACCTGTTCGTCGTGGACGTGGTACGCCAAGCCGGACTGCTCGCCGGGTGCGAGCTCGTACACTCGCAGGCCGAGTTTCGAATTCTGGTACTCGTAGCCGGCGGCGACGCTCAGCGAGCGGACATCCGTCGGCCGGTCGTCCCACTGGTCTAGGTCGTCCGGGTCGAGGAGGTGGTAGCCCATGGGTGGGGGTTGTGGGACGAGATAATGAACTCTCGGTGTCGGTCGCGACTGGCGGGGTATGGGCGTGCAGTTGCGTATGTACGTGGTCGGGGACCGGTGCCGGCGGCCCAGCGAATGCCGTCCGCCTTCGGAGGCATCTACGACTGATCAGAAGCCTCGTCATCTCGCAGTGCCGTATCCGCTCGATAGAGCGGCATCTCTACCTGAAACATGGGTGGGGGATACGGTGGTTCGACATCTGGTTTTCCCGCATCGATCTCCTATCCCCCCAGAGAACGTTGCTATCCCGGTATTTCGGCACAGTATATAAGACACAAGCCGTAGATTCCCAAATACTCCCGACCCAGTATCCGCTTATATGGGCTGTACAGACGATGATACGACAAATCGGCTCAAGTCGATACGGATGACACGCCGACGAGCGACGCAGAAACCAACAGCTCAGATCATAGAACTGTGCTTTTAGCCGTTTTCGGTCCGCCTTCGGGCGTTCTCAAGCGGAGATGAGTCGACACGGCCGACGAAGTACTCGCTGATCACCGCCGCAAATCTCGTATCCCCCTGCGAACCGCATCGAGAGGTCAGCTATGAGTGAAGTCGTTCAATCGACGACGAACAGTACGTTCAGCCGCTACAATACCATAGAAAACCTGTAGACGGTCTGAATCACAGTATTTCTGTTCTACTCGTGCAGTGTTCGCTGTTTTGCTCCCGTCTCGTCGATATCAGAAATCGGTAGTTCACCTGTCGTATCCCCATCAGTTCAAGGAATACGACGAATCGGGCTGCTTTCGAACAGAGTCAGATTTATTAGCTGAGAGCTTTCGTCTGGTGATTCGAGAGTCGTGAGTACGGAATCCCCGTCGTCCGTGGCGAATCACCCACCGTTCAGCACCAGCAACCAGCGAAAACACAATAAAGCGGATACCTCTGGAGGGATAGCACCGCGTGGGCTTATGTGCAACCAACCGATTTTCCATATTTCGGGGGCTAACGCGGCTCTCTAACGGGATAGCAGACTAGAACGCCATATTTTCAGTGAGCAGACAAATATCCCGTCGAACTCGACCAATTCCCACCGTTTCATTTGGAATAGCGGCCCTATGGTTTCAGTGGATGTCGAGGTCGCGGAGGAGCATCCACGCGGTGTGCATGTCGGTGAAGCCCGGTTCGTTGATTCGCCAGCCACTCGGCGGCGAGCTCTCACTGTACGACTTCTCGACGCGTGGGGGGCCGTCGGCCGGCTCGTTGAGTGCCTGCAACACCGCGTGCGCTTCGTCTTGGCTCCGTGTCACCCAGATCGCCGCGTCGGGATCGGTCGCACTGAGTTTGTCGTAGTCGCTTGGAATCGCCTCGAACCGGTCGTTGTTCGGGCGCTCGGCCTCGCCAGCGACGACGATCTCGCCACCGGCGTCGAGACCGACCGCATCGTACCGGTACGTACTGTCAGGCGCGTCGTAGTAGCTGCGTGCAGTAACGACGTCTGAGCTCTCGTCGGCAACGAACGCTTGGTTAATGTGCTCTGTCAACAGGTCAACGAGCAGCGTGTGGAGGGACGACTCGGCAACGTCGCCTTCTCCGTGACCGTGGGCGTCACCCTCGCGGTGGGGTTCGGCCAAGCGGTCACGGCCCTCGGGTGTGACTGTGTACAGCGTGTGCGGGTGATCGGTATCGTGGCGCAACAGCCCGTCGTCGATGAGCTCCGTTACGGCCGCCTGATCGAGCCCACAGTCGTCACGCAAGCGATCCATGCCGTCGCGACGGATGTCGTAGGCGAGCGTGTCGAACCGGCCCTGCTGGGCCACATACACCGCTTGGAGGAAGAGGAGCTGCTGGTGGGTGTGATCGGCGTCGAGCCGTTCGCGCTCCGACAGCGTCAACGGCACGGCACAGATCGGAACGTCGTCGCGATCGAGCGCGTCCGCACAGCAGTCGGCGCCGCGGCGAATCCCACCGATCGACGGCTCGTAGCGGCCGTCACAGCGCTCGCAGACGATCGCATGTGCCGCCGGATCGTATTCGAGCTGCTCGGGCAGACGGTCCGTGTACGGGAGCGCGGAGTCGACTTCTCGGGTGGGCTGTGCGGACACGTCCGCGTCGCCGTCCGTGTCAGTGTCCGTCGCCTCAACCGGCACCCCGTACCGAGTGCGTGCCTGTCGCGTGAGCTGGGCACGTTCGGCATCGAAGGCGGTTTCGCGCACCTCGGAGAACGGCTCGGTGTCGGGATGGCCAGCCGGGAGCTCGGGCGACTCGACGACGAACGGCCGCGGCTCGGGTTCGTCAAACGGTGCTGGCAGCGAGACGACCCACTCGCCGCGAGAAAGCGCCCGCAGGCGGGTGCCGACCGCCTCGGACGGCATGTCGTCGGTGGCGAGCCGGCGCTGCAGCTGTGTGTCGACGGCGACGTTGCCCGTGACAACCGTCGAGACGTTGTTCATCAGCTCGGCGTATGCGTCGGGATTCGACTCGCGGAGCTGACCGGGGAACTGCATCGCGAGTGTCACCGCGAGGCCGAAGCTGCGCGATTGGGCGAGCAACTCCGAGAGCAGGTTCGACACGGCGAGTTCGGCGGCCTCCTCGAGATACAGGTTGACGAGCGGCGGATCGTCGGTTCCCGTGGCGCGTTTCCGCAGGGCGGTCCACAGCTGTGAGAGCACCACGAGCGCGAGGCCACGCTGGCTTTCGCTTCGCAGCCCGCCGGTGTCGACGATCACAAGCGCGTCCTCGTTGAGGACGTCTGCCAGCTGGAAGTGTGGCTCGTCGCCGTCTGGGAGGTGGTTGAACAGGCGTGCGAGCCGGTCGTCGACGGAGACCTTCTCGATACGATTCGCCACTCCCTGCATGATGTGGTCGAAGCTGCGGTCGTCGTTGGCAGCGACGCCGGCGAGCAGCTCACGCAGCTCCGGATCGTTGACGAGCGGCGGCTGTTGTTCCTCGCGGAAGCGGCGGACGGCCCGCTGGAGATCCCGATGCGTGAACGCGTCGGCACCGTACTCGGGATCGAACAGCGCCTTGACGAGATAGCGGATGATGTCGGGCGAGCGGACGGCGTTGTCGAACGGTTCGGTGCCGGTGAGTGTACGCACGAGTTCGATGTAGTGGTCGGTGATGTCCTGGACCGCGGTGGTCCGTGAGACGCCGGCTGCGAGCGCCGGGCGAATATCGAAAAAGGAGAGCGCGGGGACGAGCTCGCTGCAGTCGAAGTAGTAGACGTTCTCGAGGTCGCCGTGAACGGCGTAGTGGGCTCGAAGCAGCGTCGTCGCCATATCGTCGCCTTTCGGGAGGATGGCGATGTCGGCGCCGTTGGTGACCTGGTGGTTCGCGGTGATCGCGCGGGCGAGCATGGTGGATTTACCGGAGCCGGTTTTGCCGGCCACCAGCGCGTGGAGCGTCTGCAGGCCGGGCGGGAGCGCGACGGTCGTGTCGAGGGTGGTGCCGTCCGGCCGCTGTGGCGGGCCGAACGTCAGTCCGTGATCGTAGTGTGCGAGCGTCTCGTCGCTGGGCGGGGTGAAGCCGGTGCGTTCGCTGCGGCGCGTGCGCAGCGCCCGCCGGGCACGGTCCGTGAGCTCGGTCGCGTCGAACAGCGCGAAATGGGGGACGGTCGTGGAGTCGGCGACGATGCGTGGGGAGCGGTTGGGGACGAGCGGAAACTTTTGATAGACGTGCTGCCCCCACGAGCGTTCGCGGAGCTGGCGGGTACGGATCGCCTCCTGGAGGTCGTCGTCGGGGTCGTCGTGGACGTGGGGTCGAATGTCGTAGAAGTCGCCGCCGACGGCGGTGAACGCGGCGGCGAGGTCGGTGACGGTCGTCGCGGTGGTGTCGGGACCGGTGATGAGGCGTGCGTTAAGCCGGTAGCTGTTGCGTGCTGATTTCGCGAGGATGCCGTCGATGCGGGTGCCGGGGACGGAGCCGGCGTCGCCGCGGCGGTGGGCGGAGCGGCGTGGCGAGTGGCGCGCTCGCTGTTCGTCCTCGTTGTCGACGGCGCCGAAGAGGAACGTGAAGAGCCGCTGGCCGTAGGTGTCGCGGTGCCGTTCGAGCTGACGGACACGGAACTCGGCGTCGCCGGTCCAGTCCGGCTTCGGCTCGAGGAGTGCTTGGTACGCGACGGGGCCATCGGCGTCGGTGAAGCCCTCGATGACGGCGGCGAGCGGGAGGCCGGGCGCGGCCTCGACACGGGCGGTGTCGTGTTGTTCGGGCGCGTCGGCGATGCTCGGGGGGCGAAGGCGTGTCTGCCAGTCGCCGCGTCGCTCGCCGATGCCCTGGAGTTCGGCGACCGTATCGATGTCGTGGTCGGCAAGCGGGTTATCGTCGACGCAGTCGATGGCGTAGCCGTCGGGCAGCAGGCGTCTGGCGACACGGCGGAGCGTGGCGAGCCCCTCCGTGTCGATGCCGAGGTAGTACACGATCTCGCCGTCCCCGGCGGTTGTGAGCAGGAGCTCGATGATGTGGCCGGTGAGGCTCTGGTGGAGCTGCTCAAACTGTGCGGTGATGCGGTCGGCCGGGAGCGGGTCGTCGCTGGGGCGGACTCGGAGATATTCGTGTGGTGGTTCCTTGGAGCCGTCGGCGGAGGGGTCGTCGAGTGTCATCACACCCACTCCGGTGACGGGGCTGTTCTCGGGAGTATGCACGGGGCCGAACTGGTTTGATGGAGTGAACAGCCGGGCTTGTTTCCACCGTGCCGCGAGGAGCTGCGGTAGCAGTCAGGTATGTCAGTCCGTTCCGCCGCGTGGAGGCTTCAGCCGTCCCAAGCCGAGTTACACATTCTCGGGCGTGACGGAGTGGCATATGATTAACCTCATCGGGCGCCACAGTGCAGGTACTGCCCTGCTCAGCCCCCACCGCAGGCCTCCCCAACCAATGAATTCTGCTACCCAGCGCACGCTTGCACGGACGTTTCGTGACCGACACACTACGGCAGGCGCCGACCCACTCGTCCTTCCGAATGCGTGGGACGCTGCAAGCACGATCATCTACAAGGCCGCCGGGTTCGACGCCGTCGGGACCTCCAGCGCCGGGGTCGCGGCGGCACTCGGCGCTCCCGACGGTGAGCACGTGTCCCGCGACGAGATGCTGGCCGTCCTCGATCGCATCGCACACAGCGTCGACATCCCGGTGAGTGCCGACATCGAAGCCGGCTACGGAACGACTCCTCAGGCGGTCGCCGAGACGGTCCGACAAACGATCGATGCGGGAGCGGTCGGGATCAATCTCGAGGACGGTTACGACGAGGCGGCAGCCGGACTCGTCGACCGCGAGCACCATGTGGCGACGATTCGCGCCGCTCGCGAGACAGCGTCCGACGCCGAGGTTCCGATCGTAATCAACGGTCGGACCGACGTCTTCTGGCGAGCGGTCGGGCCGGAAGCCGACCGGGTCGACCGGGCTGTTGGACGCGCGAACGCGTACCTCGGCGCCGGGAGCGATTGTGCGTTCGTTCCCGGAGTGACCGATCTCGACACGATTGACGCGCTCGTCGACGGAATCGATGGACCGCTTAACGTCCTCGGTGGCCCCGGTGTCCCATCGATTCCTGCCCTCGCAGCGGTCGGGGTGGCTCGTGTCAGCGTCGGCTCCGGACCGATGCGTGCAACCCTCGGGTTGCTCCGGGAGATCAGTGACGAGTTGCGAACCAACGGCACCTACGATGGCATGGGAAATGCGATTCCGTACGACGAGCTTCACGAGTTGCTTGCCGACGCGGCTGCCGGGCGAGCCGAGTGAGTCAGTCGGTCGCCTGCCAAACGACAGTTGACGCAGGCATGTGAACCGTTAGCTCGTGGCTCCCTTCCCGTCCGTGTCGCGAACGGTTACAGCTGTGGGGTGGCAAAACCGGGCGCGGGACCGCCTTGATCGGCTCTCCGACCAGCTCGACGATGACTCATAGCTCGTGCAGTAGCGGATATCGTTCTTGTCGTTGCGTTCCGGCCCGCCCCGCGCGTCGGGCCGCCTTCCGCGTGCTCACGGCTCACAGCGTTCGCCGTTCGCATCGCGGCGCTCCCTGCGGTCGCGTCTCGCGTCGCTCGCGACCGACCCCTTTGGAGACACATTAATCAGCCCGCCGCCTCTTCGTTCAGATAGACCCCATGGCCACTGATCGCCGCGGAAGCGCCGTCGAGGACAAAAAAGAGCTTGCGACCACAATCGGGCTCTACGTCCTCGGCGAGATTTCGCTCGGCAAGGCCGCCGAGCGGACCGGCGTAACCCGCTGGGAAATGGAGGAAATCCTCCAGGAAGCCGGTGTCGAGCTGCGGCTCGGCCCGCAGTCCATGGACGAAATCGAGGACGAAGTCGATGTGGCACTCGATCTTGAATGAGCAAGCTGGTTTCCCAGCCTGTTGTGCTCGACGCAACAGTGCTCAGTAACTACGCAAGCACTGACTCCGTGACTTGGCTCACGACGACGCTTGATAACCTCCAGACAGTCCCCGCTGTCCAAGGCGAACTTGAGGAGGGCCGTGAGGTCGGCTATGCGTATTTAGAGCACGCCCTCGATGTTCTTGAGTCGGGACAAATCAGGATTGCTGAGACCGCACCAGAGCAGCTCCGGCAGGATTATTCGACGGTGCAGACCCGTCTCGATCCCGGCGAAGCCGAAGCCCTCGCGGCTGCGCACACGGCTGACGGGACGCTCGTGACGGATGACGGGCCTGCCCGGGCGCTCGCAACCGAGTACGACATTGCGCTCACCGGGTCGATCGGTTTGCTGGTTCGCGGCATCGCTCTTGAGGAACTGAGCGTCGAGACGGCGGATGAGTGGCTTCGGACGTGGATCGAGGAGCGGAACTACTACGCACCGGTCGAGAGCGTGGCTGCAGCCCTGCCTGACGACTTCGAGGGATAGCCCACCGGCGTAGTGACACACGAGCCCGGAAAGCAGGCCAGAGCGTACGAGCATGTCCGCTGATCAACATTGGTGAACCACCCCCCGAAAGCCCGCAGCCACTCAGCTGTTCTGCGTCCGATCAGGGCGGTAGCTAATTTGCCAAGCGGTATAGCTGGTTACCTAGTGTGCGTCCCGGCCCGCCCCGCGCGTCAGGCCGCCTTCCGCGTGCTCACGGCTCACTCCGTTCGCTGTTCGTCCGTCCCCGAGACTCTCACTACGTTCGCGTCTCGCACCGGTCGCACCGCGCTTCGCTCGCGACCGACCATTCCGGGCGTGCGGGCTGAAGTGGATGTGCCCTCGGCGCCAGCGGGCCCGAACGCTCGCGGAACAGGCCGAAGCACGCGGTGTAACGTCGGGCATCCATCCGGCCGGGGTCGCCGCGGCCTGTCTCTACAAGGCCGGTTACGAGGAGGGGCGATGGCTGACGCAATCCGAGGTTGCAGGAGCCGCTAACATCTCAATGACAACGATTCGGAATCATCGAGACACACTACACCAGCTGGACGATGAGCATAGAGTGGGCACCAAGGGCGATCCAGAGGAACGAGGAGCATCTGCAAAAAACAGAGGTTAGATAAGCGTTGTAACAGAAGATATCGATAATGGACGGGGACCCGGAGTCAGTCAGCTATTTATCGGCTGATGATATCCGTGACATCCACGAGTTGATCGTGGAGTCAAATGCGGAGACTGCAGCGGGCATCTCTTCACCGGGTGATATCGAATATACCGTCGAACATATCCAAGAAGGCCATTTCGGCCAGGTTCCTGAGTCGCTCCACGAGAAAGCATATCAGCTGCTACGACTCATTGCGGCGAATCATCCATTCGTCGATGGCAACAAGCGAACGGCGCTCATGTCGACTCGGATTTTCTACGCGCTGAATGGCCGCCGCTTTGACTACGATCGAGAGATCAAAGCGGTCCTGAAGGCGCTCGCGACGGATGAGAGCAGTGTCGATGAGGACGACGTGATCGAGTATCTACGAACGCACACAGAGCCGCTTGCTCCGGAGTACGAGGCGACCATCAACCTGTGGCTGACACGTATTGAGGGCACAGACAAGCTACCCACGGAGCACGACACAGTCGATCAGCAATCCAACGAACCGAACGATTATGACGATGACCCCCATAGTGAGGAGTAAGGATGGCCGCTGAAAGTGAGCAGCCCGAGATTCTCGATGAGCTGTCCGCCGAGGAGGCGCGGCAGTATCTCATCCGGTTCCTCGGTCGCCAAGAGCTCGACGAGCACGCGGATATCTACGAGGAACTCGCCACCGAATAGACGACGGCCGCCAGTCGCTCGGCGTTCACTCGTTCTTCGCTACTGCCTTTTTTAGCATCTCTCAATACCGACCTCAACAAGGACAGCTCAGAATACAGTGGGTACAGTACCCGGTAGTTCAGGTACAGATCCCCGAGGTGCATCAGGTATTTACCCCATGGTCGTTTACAAAGTCAGTCGCGAGTCGGGCCGATGGCTGACTCAATCAGAGGCGGAAACACGGCGAACGCGTCGACGCCGACTGTCTGGGCGCATCGAGCTATTGTAGAAAGAATAATTTCCTCAGGAAACTATTTGTTCTTCAAGCGCGTAGCACCTAGTATGACCGAGACTTGGGACGACGTTAACGAGCAAGTCAAGGCCGACTGGAAAGACGACACTACGCCGTTCGAGCGGGTGTACGAAATCGTCGAGCAAACTCACGATGGGCAGTCGGCGGCCGAGATAGCCGATCGAGCGCTCGTGAGCGAGCCGACGGCGCGTCGCCACTGCAAGACGCTCGTGAACACCGGGTTCGCCGAGACCGAACAGGATGGCCAAACAACGCTGTACAAGCGCAACAGCGACCGAGTGTTGATGTCCCGGATCCGTGAACTGCGTGAGGAAGTCGATCGGCCGGAGTTACTCGACAGCATCCAGGACATGAAGGCCAAGATCCGGCGCTACGAGGACCGCTACGACGTGGTGTCACCGGAGGAACTCGCCCAGCAACTCGACGCCGATGAGACGGAGGGCTGGGAGGATCTGACGGCGTGGCGAACGACGCGACAGAATCTCGCCGTCGCGCAAGCCGCCCTCGCCTACGATGAGGCCAGCCACCAGCTCGCCGTATGAACGGTAACGACCGCGCCGGCGAGTTCGGGGCGATCTATCTGCCGGCACTCCAGCGGATTCGTGACTGCTGGCTTGAGCTCGAACCGCTCGTCGACGCAACGGCGTACGACGACGTCGTCGTCCCCACGGAACTGCAGATCAGTCTCAGCGATGGGTTGGACGACGCCGAGAGCGCTCGGCTCGATATCCAGTGGAGCGAACTCGGGATGTATTCGTTCCACTACGTCGATAGCGACGGCGTCAACTGGCGCTTCGATCGCCACCCGAACACACACTCCCCCGAGATCCATTTCCACCCGCCGTCCGAGGCCGCAACGAAGGACGCCGAATCGTCCTGTATCGACGTGACCGAGGTCTCACTCGTCACGCGTGCCGTCCATGCGATGTGGCGGGCAGCGTACGAGGATGATGCACTGGATCGGCTGAATAGTGCGTCAAACCCACCGTAAGGATGGACGTACCCGGGGACGCAGTTCGGGACATCTGCACGGACGCAGTCTTCGAACGCGCCGACCGATACCGTTCTGAGGGTTGTATCCGCGAGATTCACCGCGTCGATACCACCGTCACGGCCGTCGTGAGTGGCAGCCGCCAGTACGATGTTCGTGTTGATCTCGCCACCGACGGGTTTGCTCCGTGGTGCGACTGTCCGTATGACGGGCCGGGAACGTGCAAGCACGTCGTCGCCGTGTTGCTTCGGTGTGTTGATGACCCACCGCCAGACGACGGCGATCGACTCGATGCCGCACTCGACGGCGCGGACGCCGACGAACTCCGCGCGTTCCTGCGTGACGAACTCTCGGCCGATGCGGATCTCCGCAATCGGTTTCTCGCCCGAGTCGGCGAGCCGACGAGACAGTCGGTTGACGAGCTTCGCGCTGCGATCGACCGGCGGTTCGAAGAGACGAACCCTGCGTACTACGTCGTCTTCGAGCCGATCGACTTCACGCAGTGGTTCGATCTCGCGAGCGAGTACCGCGAGCAGGGGCAATACGCGTCGGCAGCGACCATCTACCGGGCACTCGTCGAGTCGCTCGACGACAACATGGAGCGCGTCGACGGCGCGTACGACCATTTCTCGCGTGCATTCAGTCGGGCACTCGACGGGTATGTCGACTGTGTCGAGACCGCGGAGCGCGACGCTGCTGCCGTTACTGACGCCATCGCATTCCTCGACGAGCGAGCGACGTCGGGAACACCGCTCCTCGCGGAACACTTCGAGCAGGCCGCGGTCAAACTCCGGGAGAAAGGCGGTTGAGCAGTTCTGCGAGTAGCTGTGTCGCACTCGATGACGCCCGCACGTTCGAAGATCACGGAAATTAGCTTCTTACACGGTCAGCCACGTTGCTCCGCTGTTCGCGGGCGGCTTCGACGTCGGAGTAGAGTTCCAGTGCGTGCTTGATGAGGCGGCGGTCTTCCAGATTCACCTCCCACCGCGTGATCACGTCGCGGCGCTCGCGGAGTTCGTCACTTGCGAGGTCGCCGTCGGCGAGCGACTGTTCGAGCTCCTTCCACGTCTCGACGTCGTAGGTCGCCTGCCACTCCTCGATCTCCTCGGTAATCGCGGCCAATTCACTCCGCAGCTCCTCGCGGGTATTTTCCTCGATGAGCGTGCGGATCTCCTCGAAGAGCAGTCGCGTGTAGTCCGGCTGGTAGCGCGTGGTCTCGCCGGCCTCGACGCGACGTAGCTGGCCCTGGTCGACGAGATCCTGCAGTTCCTCGTTGGTCGTACTCCAAGCGGCGTCGGCCTGCTCGCTGATCCAGTTAACTGAGCGGGGTTCGCGAAGTGACTCGGCGACCGCCCGAATGCGGTCGCGGGCGCTCATCGACTCAGTCCACGATTGGACACCATCTCGCGAGGATTCGGTCATGGTTGGCACCTCTTGGGACAGTGTTCGCGCCCTGTTCTCATATATGTTTGTACTGTCTCGCATAATCAAGAGTGGGATGCGAGCGGAGGCGTCCGGACGTTGAAATGCGATACCGGCAGAAGTTGTGAATCAACCGATGTACGACCGATATTCTGACTTTGAGGAACTACGGCCGACCGGCGAGGCATCCCACATCCCGGACACGATGCTGGACGACGGGTGTGAGAGTGACATCCTGGCGGCAACGCGTCGCGACGAGCACTTGTGGCGACTCTGATGCGCCGACGACAGTTTCGTAAGGAGTCTTTCTGCGCCGGCGAGTGGTGAGGCGCTTCAAATGGACCCACGCAACACGCCCGGATATCGACTGCATCGCTCACTCACCAATCTCAAACGCATCGAGACGGCCGGACTCGACGACGCAGATCAGGAGCGGATCGAGGCAGCGAAGACACTCCTCCAGAACGTGAGTCTGCTCACCCAACCGCAACACAGTGGAGACGGCGATGCGCAGATCGAGCCTTGAATGGCATCGCAGCCCAGAATCCGGATGTCTCACTCCGGAGGCTGTTTATTGCCCCCCAGAAGGGGTGCGGGGAGAGATCCCCGAGGACACAGATGAACCACCTCACTGAACAATTCCATATTCCCAAGGAGTAACAACAAAGATGAATCACAGATGGACGACGCGCTACGACGCACGGTACGAATCAAACTCGACGTACCCAGAGAATGTCGTGGCGATCTCCATCAGACCAAGACCCAATTCCTCCACTGTGCTAACCGAACGAGCGGGTGGGCCTGGCGGTACGACGATGACTGTATCACCAGCAAGAGCAGGGCCGAACAGGCTCTATATGACGAGTTACGGGAGGAAACCGAACTCACCGCTAATCTCGTTCAGAAAGGTATTCGTCGTGCTATCGCAGCCGTCAGGGCCGGCGTCGAGAAATTGACGCAAGGTGAGAAGACCAGCCAACCCATATTCAACTCGTGGAGCATCGTGTACGACAAACGCTCCGCGACGTTCAACGACGACCACGCTACCCTCTCGACGCCGAATGGCAGAGTCACCGCCGAATACGTGCTTCCACCCGAAAATGAGCGAGAGAACACACCGTTCGGACGGTACTACGAGAGTGACAGCTGGAATGCGTCGAGTGCCATGCTCCAGTACGACGAGGATGAGGACACGTTCTACCTACACGTCACGCTGAAAAGATCCGACTACAGGAGTGACGGAACGGAACGCCAGGAAATCCAGTCAGGTGATGATAGCCCCGAGAACGGAGTGGTTCTCGGCGTGGACTTGAACGTGACTGGCGCGTTCGCCGTCCCCTCCACAGGCGAGTTCATCGGCAGTGCAGACCTCCTCACCCACAAGCGCAATCAGTACGAGCAACGCCGCGCCAAACTACAACAGACGGGTACACGGTCAGCGCATCTCACGATTCAGTCCATTGGTAGTCAGTTCAGCGAGTGGACAGTAGACTGGCTCCACAACCGCGCCAACGACCTCATCGCAGAAGCCCGTGACGCGGAGGTAGACGGGATTATTTTCGAGGATCTTACTCATATCCGCGAGCGCATTGCGAACGGCAGCAAGTTCCAGCAGTGGGCCTACGCGAAGTTCGTGGAACTCGTTGAGTACAAGGTCGAGTCCACTGAGTTGTTCGTGGACTTCGTGAATCCAGCGTACACGAGCCAGCGTTGCTCATATTGTGGGTGTACCCACGAGGATAATCGCGACGACAAGCAGTTCGAGTGCCAGTCATGTGGGTATGAGGTGAACGCGGATTACAACGCGGCGAAGAACATTGCAAACCGATACTGCAAGTATATCCATCGCGGGCAGAAGTCTCGCGGTGGATGGGCCACCAGTCAACTGGCCCTGAAGTCAGGGACGCTGAACGTGAAAGGCGAGTTTACGCCTTCCGCCGTGCGCGGATAGAGCGGGAGTCCACTGACAAGTCTCAGGGCTTGACCCAGAGACGGTTGACGAAGTGTCGCTTTCCCATACTGCCAAAACGGTACGTCGTTCGCGACGGCGAAGTCCTCCACGCGGACCTCAGTTCCCCCGACCCGATCGACGAGTAGCGTTGTTCGTCCCCCGGGAGGGGTGCGGGGCGATCCAGTCGCGGTCGCCCCGTGAGGTGATTGCTCGATGGGACACCGCGCACTTGTTGCGTACGAACGCACAAAGGGACAGTACACGCTCCACTACAGCCATTGGGGCGAAGTGACCCTGAAGCTCCAAGACCGAATCTCGGCTGAATTACCGTTCGGTGGTGAGGAGACAGACTCGAAGTGGGCGAAACAGCTGCTGGCGGAACTGGCCGATGGCCTCGAGGCAGATGCCGTCGACGGCTACCTCGCCGACGAGGATCGACCGTCGACGGTCGTCGAGCCGAAGCCCCGCGCCACCGGGCTCACCCTCGACGAGATCGTCGCTGACCATCTCGACTATCTCCACCACGAGGCGTTCTTCGTGGTGTCGACGTCGTTCGAGGTGACTGCCTATCGGACGCTGTGGTTCGGGCTGCAGTACGACTCAGAGACAGTCGAACAGGGAGAAACGGTCGGGAACGGCGCACTAGCGACGGTGCGTTGGTACGACGGCAAGCCTGTCGGCGACGGCCACCTGCAGGGGCAGTTCGCAGCCCTCAAAGACGTCGTCGCCGACATGCTCGACAAGGGCGTCTTCACGCCGTCGACGGCTCGCCAGTACCTGAAGCAGAAGCTGGGCGAGTGGGTCGGGGAGCGCCAGGAACTGCGTATCCCGGGCGATGAATCACCGTCTCCGGACGCGACACTCAGCCGCTCATAGGCCGGTCTGCGTCGACGCAGATCGTGGTTTTCCAGGGGCAGAAAGGGACGATCCCCACCATAGGCCCGTGGTTTGATGCCTGAGAAACCAGACGACAATCCATTCCACCATTGCGAGTTAGGTCCTGACGCAGTCCTCGGGACGCGCACCTTCCACGATGTCCTGTTCACCGACGACACCGAGACGCCCGTGAGCGTACTGACGGGCGAGACGCCCGCACATTCGCAGGCGACCGTCGAGGAAGCGAAGGCGTTCGCTGTGAGCATCGATACGGAGAGGCCTCAGATAGCGCTTCCCGCCTCTGTCGAGGCGCAGGTCGAAACACAGAGCAAGCCCTACACTGCGGCCGCGTTCTTCCATTTTAAGGCGACCGGATCGCTCGAACTACACCGTGCCTACCACGCCGCCTACGAATCCGGTGCGTTCAGCGTCGACTTTGAGGCCGACTACGAGTCGGGCGACCTGACGATCACCGTCGAGCGGACAGACGATTCCTGAACGCGATCTCCTGAACCAGGTTTTTCGAGCGCCGGCGATGGGTGCCGGCGCACCGAGCAGACAGCGCCGAGCGGCGCCCGGTGAGTCGGCACTCCGAAGTGATTGTGATTTATTGGGTGACTAGGGGGGTGTTATAACGTAGTGGTATCAGACTCAAACTTTCAGACCAAATATATATTCGTATTCGGCGTTTCTAATACCATATGATAGCATCGAAGCGACCGATTACTGCCGTTCAAGATTGTGGCTCCCTCGATCCCAATCGGTGTGACCGGTCGGATTCGACCCACATGTCGTATCCAGCGGCGGGTACGAGTCACAGTCCCGCCTCCGACACCAAGGTTCAGGTTTGATGATCAGTGGTGATTTGACTCCCGACGAGGCGCGGCAGCGGCTCTCCGAGATTATGGATCGTGAGCTGCCATTCACCGACAAGGCAGAAGAAGCACTCGAACTCGGGAAGGTGTTTTTGGGCGTCGAAAACGGGCATCTCACGAAGATTGACCCCCAGACCGACTACTGGGAGGCAATCAGCAGTACAGATGCGGAGGGGCCGCTTGCGGCCGGTCAGATATATAATCTCCGGAACACATACTGCCGGCGCACGCTCCAGCAGGACACCTCGATCGCACTCCATAACGTCCCAGCGCAAGGTTGGGGCGATGACCCCGCCTACGAGACCCACGGGCTCGACTGCTATCACGGGACAGAAATCACCATCGACAACGACACGTACGGGACGGTGTGTTTCGTCTCTGATGCGGCACGCGAGCCGTTCACAGCGGCTGAAACCATGTTCGCCGAACTCATCGCCCGCTCGCTCGAACACGACCTGCAACGTCGACAACAAAAGAACGAACTGACCCGGCAATCAAATCTCGCGACGGTTCTCAACCGCGTCCTTCGCCACAATCTCCGGAACAGCCTCACCGTGATTCGCGGGCGAGCCGAACGCATCGCCGAACAGTTCCCGGCCAGTGCAGAGACACAATCGCTTGTCAACCAAACCGACCGACTCCTCAACCTCAGCGAGAAGGCGCGCGTGCTCGAATCGGTTATCGCCGAGGAGTTCGACCGGGAGGAAACCAGTCTCTTGTCGCTCCTTGACCGCGTGATTCATGATGTCAGCCCCGAGTTTCCGGAGGCATCGATCACTCTCGAGGAGGCGGACGACGTGACGGTCGCCGTACGGCCCGGTCTGGAGCGGGCCCTGTACGAACTCATCGAAAACGCTGCCAAACATACGGGAGCGGCCCCCACTGTGACCGTCTCGGTGGAAGCGGTCCCGAATGCCGTGCGGATCCACATCGACGACAACGGCCCCGGCCTTGCCAAAATCGAACAGCAGGTGCTGACCAAGGGGACTGAGACGCCGCTCGAACACGGGACTGGGCTTGGACTCTGGCTGGCCTACTGGATCGTGACGAGTCACGACGGGACAATCGAGGCGACCGTTAACGATGGCACCTGTATGAGTATCGAGTTACCGCGAAACGCGGCTACCGCCGCACAGGACGCGCACGAACGTGATGAACCAACTCTCGCGCGTGTTCAAGATAAATTCCGAGCGGTGTTCGACGAAGCGTCCGACGCAATCTTGATCGTCGACGATCACGGCCGCCCTATCGAGGTAAACGAACGCGCAGCCGACCTGTTCGAACTCCCGAAACCGGCTCTTCTCGGCCGCTCGATCGGAGAGTTTGGCCCCGATGCGCTTTCCTTCGAGGAAAGCTGGGCGGAGTTTCAGGCGCCCGACCGGGACAGTGGGACGCTTTCGATTACCAGCGCAAACGGAAGCGAGCGGATCATCGAGTACAGCGCGAAGCCGAACGTCGTCCCCGGACAGCACCTCTTGATTCTCCGGGACGTTACCGAGCGAGAGCAACGGCGAGAAGCACTGCTCGAGGAACGGAGGTTTATCGACCAGGCACTGGACACGCTCACCGATGTTTTCTACGTGGTGGATCCGGACGGTGGGTTGCGTCGATGGAACCAACGATTCGAAGAGGTGACCGGCTACGATGAAGACACGCTCGCTGACATAGCGGCAGTCGAACTCTTTGCAGATGCCGATCGGGAGCGAATCGCCACTGCCATCGAGCAGACACTAGCGGGTGGGGACGTGTCGGTTGAAGCCGACTTCCTCACCGCCGACGGTAGGCGGGTCCCGTACGAGTTCACCGGGGCGCGTTTAACCGATACCCAGGGCACCGTGACCGGATTGGTCGGAGTTGGTCGTAACATCACCGAGCGGAACGAACACGAGCGGGAACTCGAATTGGCCGAAACCGTCTTCCAGAACAGCCAGGACGCGTTCTTCCTGATCGATGTCGTCGAGGACGACGAGTTCCGCGTCCAGCGCGTGAACAGCAGGTACGAGGAACTGACCGGACTCGCGGGTACCGAGATCCAGGGAAAGACCCCCCAGGAGATCGTCGGTGAGGAGGTCGGTGCCACCATCGAGTCGCAGTACCACCGGTGCGTCGACCGCCGGGAGACGATCCAGTACCCCGAGGAGATTCCGGTTGACGGTGACCAGCGATACTGGGAGACGAAGCTCACCCCCGTCATCGACGATGGTGAGGTCGTGAAGTTGGTCGGTGCGATGCGGGATGTCACGGCACGCCGCGAGCGCATCGAGGAACTTTCGCGACTCGATACCGCGTTAGAGACTGTTCTTGCGAATGTGCCAGGGGTCTTCTGGACGACCGACGACGAAGGCGTGTTCACCCGCTCGCAGGGGGGTGCGCTCGCAACACTCGGGCTGGAAGCGGGTGAGGTAGTCGGTGACTCGCTGTTCGATGTCTTCGATGACCATCCCGACATCAAAGCGCAGGCTCGGCGGGCGCTCGACGGGGCCGCGGTGACCGCGACCAACACCGTCGGCGACACCGTGTTCGAGATATGGTTTCAGCCGGTTCGGGACGACGACGGGACACTCGTCGGGACTGCAGGCCTCGCCTACGATGTGACGGATCGCGATCACCGGTCGGAGGCACACACGGAATGAGCGACCACGATCCGTGCGATGGCGTGCGACCGGGCGGGCGCGAGGCGACGCTATATGCTCGCCGCACGAGGAGGACCATCGTCGTCGAAGAACTGTGGTCTGCCTCACCGGGGACCACATGATATCGGCTCCTTTTGCGACGATGACACCGCTTTTTGCTGGGCTCGTCTCCGTCTTCGTCGCTGCGGCGGTCGCGTGCTTTGTGAGCGTCCGCCGTGCCCGCCACATCGAAGACCCGGACACGCGGTGGGGACTCGTGGCGCTCCTCGTGACGAGCGGCGGGTGGGCGTTCATCCAGGCCGTCTTCCTCGTCGTCCCGTCTCAGGAGCTTAAAACCGCGACATACGTCGTCGGGCTCATTGTTGGGTTCAGTACGATCGGCCCATGGCTGTATTTCTGTTCGGCGTACACCGGCCGGTCACTCCACCGGGACCGGACGGTCCAGCGCGTCGCCATCGGCCTGTTCCTCGCCGTCACCCTGGTCAAAGTCACAAACCCGCTCCACGGGCTCTACTTCACGGCGACGGTCGTCGCCACGCCGTTCCCACACCTCGCCGTCCAGAACGGGCTGCTCCATTGGGTTGTGGTAGGGTTCGCGTACGTGCTCGCCGCGGTCGGCTACTTCATGCTCTTGGAGTTGTTCTGGCAGGTCGACAGTGACACAACACCATTAGTCGTGCTGGTCGGGCTCACCGGCCTGCCGGTCATTCCCGACCTCGTCGGGGAGGTGAGTCCCCGACTTCCGGACATCACCTACGAACCCCTGGGTGTGGCGCTGTTTTCGCTCGGGGTGCTCTATCTCTATCTGGGGGAGTTCCAAGCCATTCAGCTCACTCAAGGGCGCGACGATCCGGTAATTATGCTTGACGACGACGACCGCATCCGCGAGTATAACGCGGCCGCGAGTGACCTGTTTCCCGAACTGGAGATGGGCAAGCAGATCGACACTGTCGTGCCGGGGTTCCCCGAGCGGCTCGCCGCTGACAACGGGATCGTCGAAGTCGAACGGGTCGGCGGGCTGCGGTATTACCAGCTCTCAGCTAACCCGTTCACGGCCGATTTGAGCCGCATGGGCCAGATGATCACACTGACCGACATCACCGACCGGGAGCAGTATCGGGCGGAACTAGAACGCCAGAACGAACGGCTCGAACAGTTCGCTAACACGGTGTCACACGACCTCCGGAACCCCCTCAACGTCGCGGCCGGGCGGCTCGAACTCGTCCGAGAAGAGGTCGACAACGAACACTTGGATACGATCGCCGATGCGCATACCCGGATGGAAGAGATAATTGCGGATATTCTCACGCTCGCACGTCAAGGTGAGCCCATCGGGGAGACGGAACCAGTGCAGGTGGCCGCACTCACTCGCGGGTGTTGGGAGGTAGTGGACACAACAGATGCAACCCTCCAGATTGAAGATGAGATGACGGTGACGGCAGATCGTGACCGGCTCCAGCAGCTCCTAGAGAACCTCCTCAGGAACGCGATCCAACACGGTGGCGACGCCGTTGCAATTCGGCTCGGTCCGCTTGGAGACAGATCGGGATTTTATGTCGAGGATGATGGAGATGGCATCGCTGCGACCGAGCGCGACCAAATTTTCGAGTCCGGCTATTCGACCGCGACAAACGGCACTGGCTTTGGGCTTGCAATCGTGGCAGAGATTGTCGATGCTCATGGGTGGACAATCGAGATAACCGAGAGCGACACCGGTGGTGCTCGGTTCGAGATTGAAACAGGTAGTCCATCGTGACTGCTCTCCTGTCGAGCAGCTCGAACACTTCAACGCTGGTGATTGACTCGCGTCCTGTATTCAGCACTGACTTTCTGGAAGATACAGATCAAGTCACAGCTCGATAGGGGATAGCCGTGTTCTGGATCGGACTGATTTAACTTCTAAATATAGAATATAAAGCCCGCCGTGTAGGCATATTGAACTACTGGTTCTCAGATGGGAGTCTATTCGCGCCGATGAGAGGCTGGCGCGCGTCGGAACGAGTCGACAGCACCGACGAGCGTCGGAGTGATACAGATGCACATGGTCATCTACGCGCTCGTAGAGGCATCGACAGAAAACGAAGCATTGGTGGCAGGGAAAACAGTGTTCAATCGATTGGTCGGCGCTGAGCCAGATTCCTGCGCAGTATTCGACTATTTTGTGACCTTCGACAAGGAGGACACCTCAGTTGCGGGGACGGCACGTTGGGGTGAGCTCCCGACGGCAGCCCCCGTCGACTCTGATGACGGCCGAGATCTCCTCGAGCGTGGCTGGGAAGCAACGAAGGAAGAGTTCGAGCGTAATCTCGACCGGGGGAAAGAGGCCATCGACGAGCTCTCCGACGAGGAGATCATACGCGACGAGGACCTCGCCCGCCACGCCTTCCACAAGGTCGGTGCATACGACGGCCCAACGATCTTCCTGTACACCGAACACGGAACGGGCATTCGTCACCGTGGACAGCTGGACAGACTCCTCGAGGAGAGTGAAGAGCTCTGGATCGTGCCCGCTGACGTCCACTTCTGAATAATGCCGCCCATCACCAACTGGCGACGCGAGAGCCGCTCGCCGACACTCGCGTATCGAAACACCGAGACCTGTGCGCGAGCCGTTCTACACCGGGCTCCGGATTCATACCGGTACAAGTGGCGCGGGGCGATCCTCGTCGACGACGACACCGAGCGGTCGAAACGCGAAGTCGAGGCCGAAGCCGTCGCGTACGTCGTCGGGCGGTACTGTGGGTTGGACACTAGCGGGTCGGCGTTCTACTTGGCCGCGTGGGAATCGGACGATCCCGAGATCGTTCGCGACCGTCTCGACCGGATCAGTTCCACAGCAGAAGAGCTCATCGACGTGCTCGAAGACGGCGCTTGAATCCTTAACCAACGCACGGTTCCACACCCCGATCCTGTTGGTTAAGTCTGCTCATCTCCGCCGTCCGCGGCAGTCGCAAGGCTAAAGCAGGCCCACGTTTATACTCTATGTAAGAAACGCAGGTATGGGTACCATAGAACAAACGCAAAATATACGCCAGGGTCTCTCGACTCGAGAAAGTCGACTCCTCGCACGACTCGCTGGCGCGGGTCACCAGATCATCTCCGTCGACGACATCGAGACGACGCTGGAGGTCCCCCCAAACACCGCCCGCGAGATTGCCTCCCGGCTCACCGAGAAGGGCTGGCTCGACCGGCTCTTCCCGGGCACGTATCTCATCATTCCACTCACCGCCGGCGAGGAGGCCGTGTACACGACCCACGAGTACCTCATCGCCGCCCACGTCGCCGAGCCGATGTACATCGGCTACTACAGCGCCCTCAGCCACCACGGGCTGACCGAACAGGTTCCCCGGACGGTGTACGTCGTCACGCCGACCCGAGCGCAAAGCCGAGAGATCCACAGTGTCCCGTACCGCGTCACGACAGTCACCGAGCGGAAGTTCTTCGGCTTTGAGCCGACATCCATCGAGGGTACGACCGTTCAGGTCAGCGACCTAGAGAAGACGCTGGTCGACTGTGCGGACCACCCCGAGTTCTGTGGTGGTCTTCGGAAACTTGCGACCGCGATGCGCACCGCCGACGAACGGGGTTGCGACTGGGACACGGTCGGCGAGTACCTCGAGCGCCTCGACAACGGCGCGGCGACCAAGCGGATCGTCTACCTCGCCGACCAGCTCGGCATCGACCTCCCGGCGCGTGAGACGCTCCTCAAGTCATTCACGAGCGGGTATCCGCTTCTCGACCCAACGCGAAGCGAACAGGGACGCTACGACAGTGAGTATTATCTCCGAATCAACGTCGACTGGGAGAGACTCGATTCGATGGAATCCTGATGCCAGGTCGGTCCGAAAGGTAGCGTGAATTAAGATGCTCCTCCAAGTACAGCGAATCAGGTAGATGGGTCACGTCTATTATCACCATCCGGGCGACAATCAGTTCTCTCTTGATTTTGTCCACGAGACTCCATCGGAGATCGTTGCCAGAATGGTCGAGTACGACGATGACGTGGCGGTGAAGGTTCGCAAGTACGATCTTGACAGCGAGTTCTTCGGTATCTATACCTCCCGCGTCGGTGGTGGGGACGTCGGCGATCTCGAATTCGATCTTGGCGAGGCACTCTCAGAGATGGGTGCTGATAACGGTACCATCGTTGCCCGGCTCCTCGAGATCTATCAAGCGCTCATAGCCCAGAACGAGGAAGAAGAAGGAGTTCCTGTTGAAGCGTACAAGAACATCGACATCGATGCACTCCCAGACGCGCTCAACCGGGTGTCGTGGGGGGGCAACGCGACTGATGTTGCAGGCCGTCTCGCCTCAAATCTCATTCTCAAACACGCGCTTCCGAATGCGAACCATCGGACTGCTGTTGCCCTGATTCAGTTCTACCTCCGTCGGATTGCTCCCGATTTCTCGATGCCAGAGACTTCCGTGGAAATCGACTCAGAGACTTACGACTGGCGGGAGTGGGTAAACGAGTATATTAACGAGTCAAAGCGTCTCTTGACGGTTCGTCGGAAGAATGTGCTCCTCAAACATCTCTCTGACTTCGGAGCGACAACGCTTGAGCGGAAACACGAGGTCCAGATCGACCTGACGGCATACGAGCTGGATATGTATCCCGCAGAAGCGAAAACAGTCTACGCAACAGCGCACGAGGAGCTCTGGGTCGAATTCGTCGAAGAGGCAGTTGAGCGCACCGACAACCCCGAGCTGATGGAGTCCCCTGGGCTATCGAAGGCGGAGTTCGCAGAGAAAATTCGGACCCTCAAGTAAGCGGCGTGCGCTAGTCTTGGAGTGTCGCGACCGTCCGGCCGGTTTCTTCGGCCTCTTCGCTCCGCGACATCCCGTATGTTGCGAGAGCCTCCTCAACCGCGTCGTCCAGACTCATTGGTCAGGTAAATCTTGGCTCTGCCGACGAATAAAGTCTCGCACGATTTGGGTTTAACGTTGCATCGGCTAACTCGCCAACCGAGCAGGACCGATCCCGCAAACAGTCGTTGACATCCTCCCCCGGCTAAAGCCGGAGGAATCCCGAGCGTTGGGATATTAGGGTTTGCAGTCTCCCTGCTCTCTCGTGTTGAACGACCCGCTCTCGCGGTCGAACAGGAAGACTCCGGGCTGTGCCAACCAGCCGTTACTCATATCCCCTGTCGGGGGACTCTGAGTTATCTTTCTGCGGATGTTCACCGCACCATTCACATCTGCATTCATCGTCGTCTCACATGACGAACAGACGTACAGCCCGCGCTCCACACGGTTGCCGTCACGAATCTGCCCGCAACACGAACACGTCTTGCTCGTGTTCGCTTCGTCTACGCGGTCAATGAGGATACCGTATTCCTCGGCCTTGTATCCGAGCAGACGGGCGAATCGGGCGAACTCCCAGCCGTGGAGTTTCTTGTTCCCCGACGCATCCCAGTTCCGCGAGTCGCCGTTCTCGTCTTCGCGGATGTCGCTGAGGTCGCCAACCACGATCCTCGCCACGCCTTCTTCAACACACCGCTCAACGATGTGTTTCGAGAGCGTGTGGAGGAAGTGGTCTTTGCGTCGGGACAGTTTCCGGCGAGCTTTCCGCGCCCGCTTACTTGGGCCATTCTGGCCTTCGGTCTGGTACTCCTTGCGGGTGAAGTAGTGTTTGTCCTCTTTCAGCACGTTCCCCGGATACAACTCTGAAGGGCCATCCTCGTAGTCGATGGCGAGGTAGTTGCTAATCCCGAGGTCGATACCCGCCGTTTTGTCTCCGGGTGCGTCTTTGACCGGGATCTCTTTCTTGCAGACGAGGTGGAGTTCCCACTCATCGCCGTTCCAGACGGCACGCACCTGTTGAATGTTCTCAACTTCTACGTCGGGGCGCGTTTCGTATTCTGCGAGGATGAAGTCTGACTGGCTCTCTTTCAGGTTGAATCCTTTCGAGAGGCGGAGGTGTCCGTGCTTGTTGTCGTGCTTGATGCCTTTCTGTTTCCACGTCACGGTGGAGCGTGGGTGGTCGTCGCCCCGTTTCCTGTAGCCCGGCGGGTTATTGCCGTCGTCAGAGTTGTACCAACCAGTGAACGCCTCAGCAAGTTCTTCTAGAACTCGCTGACTTGACTGAGAATGCAGGTCACTGTAGCGTTCGTGGTCTTTCAACTCCGACTTCAGTTCGGCCTCGGGAGGTATTTCACCGTCATCATTCCACCGTTGTTGGATGTAGTAGCGGCCGACATTCCACAGTTTGGATGCAGAGAACCCGCACTGGTCAAGGTCGTCACGAACCTGCTGGTGGTTCGTGATGCGGGCGACGTAGGTGCGAGTCGTCTCCAGCATCGTGGTGCGTTCATAATGAGTTATGAAATAAAGGGTATTAAAGCTCGCGTTTGGCATGGAATATCCGGTCCTGTCGGTATCGGTGGAAAGTATCACTGAGTGACGGCGCGTATCCACGGCCTGAAGGCCGTAGTATTGCGCCTGCTCCGCGTATAACCCGTAGCTCCGACCCCTTTCACAGATTCCAATCTCTCCGATGTATTCATAATCATATCGGGTAGAGTGGAATACAGACTCTTGGCGCTCAGATCGAGTCGTCAAATAGTGGGACGGTTGTGCAACCGTATTTCGGAGAGACAATTCGATCTGCGAGTTGAACTACTCGAGAGGCGACGTGAACAGGCGCCGATCCTCATCAAGCCACTCGATCTCGTGGTACGTCACGTCATTCTGAATGTCGTATTCAAGCGGAAGTGGATCCGAACGGTGGGTCGTGAACGTGAGGTTGATTTCGACACAGGGGCCGTGCTCTGAGACGCGCTCGAAGCCATCGTCAAAGGGGTATACAACACTAAACCAGCGAATCTGGAAACCAAAGTGGTCACACACATCTCTGACGACTGCAGCATCGCAATAGGGCGTGTGGACCCACAGCTCTCCGCCAGCGTACGCCTGATCTTTGACGCACCAGACTGCATCAAGGGAGCGCAGAAACTCCGCAGCGCGATTGTAGTGCGCTTCAGTCAGGCGATCCCACCAGTGGTACACCTCGACATCGTCAACGAGGAGCTGGAGGCAATCTCCACACACATCATACGCCCGCTCACCAAGGGAGACTTCGTGGAGTTTGTCGTACTGGGTGGTGTCACACGCATCGCACGGCGGGGAAGCACCACTACCCTGGCATCCGGTGGATGATCGGTGTTCGGTGTGGTTGGAACACCCGCTGTTTGCACTCCCTGGCTTCTGAGATTCGCTTGAGTCGGTATTCTCGGTCATTGGTATCTAACCGAGAACCGTCAGTCACGCCGTGTGACTGGGCTCCCGGCTCGAACCGGACCGACGATCGGCCACTCATCTATCGCCACAGAGAGCAGGTTAGTGTAATTCAGGGACGCGCTGAACCGGACCTGCGAGGTCAAACTCAGCGTGCCTGACGACGCAGAACCATCCCTTGATGAGACGTTCGAACAGTTCCGACAGGTAGCACAACACGTCGCAGACTACGGCTGGAGTATCGGTGCCATCCGAATTCGAGAGACGCCACAACGAAACCACATCGCGATCGACATAGATCGACTCCAGAAGGACGATCCCATTCTCGCCGTCTCACCGTCGGAGTTCCATGCACCGATCCGGGCATTCATTGACCGCGTGCAAGCCACGCTCACGGTGTACGGCAGCGGCGACCTCGACGCGCTCCGAAAGGAGGTCGTCGCCGATGAGTAGTACGCGAAGCGAGCACCTCATCGACACCGTGCACGCCGCGTTCGACCGCCGCTCAACAGACATCGAAGCCGGACTTGATGTCGAGGATGCCGCCCTCCTTCAGCTGCGGAAGGCCTGTCGCCTGACGCCGCTGGCCGAACAGTATGAGAAAACTCGCGTACGAGGAGTTTGGTGACGAACTATCGGGTTGTGCCACCATCGACGGCGTCGAGATCGGGCTCGTCAAACGCGAGTGCGTCCGCGACAGCAGCCGGAAGCTCTGGGCGGGGTGCCGATTCGTGGCGCTCGATTTTCTCCGTCTTCCGCGTGTTTTCGTAGAGAGCGCGTGCGACCGGAAGCCCACGGAGATACTTGTAGTCGTGGAGGACCTCGACGCCCCGCTCCGTGAATCCGTAGAACTGGGAGGGGAGATCACGTGTTCCCTCACTTGGGTCGTACGTGTAGCGTGCGAGGAGCCCGGCGTCGATCAGCGTCTCCAGCTGGTCTTTGATGGCTGCTTGGCTCTTCCCGGTCATATACTCGAGTTCGGCGAGCGACATCAGATGGGCGGGGTGGCCAAGCAACTCCTGGATGATGAGATGGCGCGTATCCTGGGACAGCAGCTTGAACAGCCGCTGCTGTTCCGCAAACGGCCCTGCATCGGCCGCGCCAGTGTTGGTTTCACTCATACATGATGGTACGAGGAGGGGGGCCATAATAGTTTGCCCTATCCAAGTTGGTTAATTCAGAAACAGCCAAAGTGGTACAGAACTGATAAGCTGCTGTAGTTTGAATCGACACACAATGCCCGATCCAAGCCCCCCGCCAGACGCAGGGGACATCATGACCGTCGTGCACGAGGCCGTCGGGGGCATCGAACTTGAACCAGCGGAGAAACGGGAGATCTGGCAGTTCGCCCAGCGTGAATTGCCGTATCTCTGGAGTCAGCGGTCGTCGTATTTCATCTTGGGGAGCTATCGCGACCCCTATGTCCGTCGGCTCCGCGCCGTCCAGAACGAACTCACGAAGCAGCTCGGGGCCTATCCGTTCATCATGGGTGATCTCCTCGAACTCCCGACTGACCGCCTCGATACGTTCGATATCATGTTTTCGTTGCTCGCGACGTACAGCGACTACATCGTCGGGGTCTTCGAGAAGGAGAGCGGTGGGGAGGCGCCTGAATTGGGCGAGATCGATGACCCCCCGTATTTCGACAAGTCGTACGTGTTCCCGCGTAATTACGCGTGGGTGACTGACGCGAACCTTGACTCGACACAGCACGTCATTCAGGCAGCCCTCGAGATCGCATTCACAGACGATTTGTCGGGGGATGACGTCAAAGCAAACGTCGAGTCGCTCATTAATCGCGCCCAAGAGAGCGGGCTTGACATCGGCGAACAGGAGGTGTGGGATGTGATCGACGACCGGACAGACGAGGGCGAAGCGCCGGCAACGTACAGTTGGGTCCATCGCAACAAGTTCCGTAAATTCGAACTCCACGAACGGTGCTTCCCGTGGACGACAGAGGACGAACTTCGAACTGCGGTTGACGAACTCCCCGCCCCGACACCACGTCCGGAATGGGAAGCGAGTGGGGAACGGTGAACTATCTTTCTGCGAGGAGAGAATCCCGCCGTTACAGTAGTTGCGACTGACAAAATCTATGCAGCACCTCGCTGTACTCCAAATTCAACCTTTCTTGTCCGCTATCCGACCAAATCTACCGGTTCACGGTTCTGTCCGGAACGTGACCGTCGTCGGCGATTTACGCGTTTTGTTAGGGAGAACAGATTCCCCCAACGGGAGTTCAAACCAGACTGTCGTGTCCGTTGCATCTATTGCGTATCGTAACGCAGTAAATTGTAACGATGAAGACGGTTACCACGCGTCTCCCGGAAGCCGACGAGGAGGCACTCGCAGAACTCGAGGACGAGATGAGTGCAGACCGGTCGGAGGTGCTCCGGCGCCTCATCCGGCAGGGTCTCGACGACTGGCGCACGGAGCGAGCACTCGACCAGCTCCGCGACCACAGCATCACCCTCCGGAAGGCGGCTGAACTCGCGGGCGTCTCGTACGTCGGGATGCTGACGCTCGCCGCCGAGGAGGGGATCGACGTCGGGTACACGACCGACGACCTTGAGCGCGATCTCGATCGCATCTGATGGTCGTCGTCGACTCCTCGGCACTGAGTCCGCTCGCGTGGGTCGGTCGGCTTGAGCTCATCCCGACCGCCTTCGACGAGATTCGGACAACCGAGAACGTTCGAGCGGAAGTCCTCGCCGAGGGAAAACGTGGAGCCGCGGCACTCGACGAGTTCTTGACGGATGTGACCAGTCACGACACGCCAGCCCGGGCCGATGATGTGGCGTCGATGGAGGGCATCGCGGTGGCCGACGCGTCCGTAATCCTGCTGGCAGAAGGCGACAAGGAGATCCTCCTCGCTAACGACAGGGGGCTGATCGCGGTCGCCCGGAGCCACGGCGTCGAGTGCTGGTGGGTGACGACGCTGTTGCTCAGCTGTACCAAGAACGGCGACCTGATGGCAGACGAGGCGACCAATCTCCTGTACGACCTTGTGGACGAGGGGATGAACTTGCATCCGAAGGTTTACTCGCAGGTGCAGAAGCGGCTCCGCGAATTCGGAGACTGACCGGGAGATCTCCATTATTGACTTCCTCCCACCCCTTCAGGGGCGGGCTTCCACTCGCATCATGCCAATCTACTGTTATACAGAGACAGCGAACGAAGACGAACTGTTCATCCTCCGTACCGGCATGGGCGGAGAAGTACGGACGGACGAGCAGGGGTGCGTGACCGAGAGATTGCACGATACCTCACTTATCGGTCGATTTTATTCGCCCCGTGACGGGCGAGGGGCGCTCAAAAGCGTGCCTCGTGAGTCGACATGCATCGGAGCGATGTGTACGAACGGCGGTACGACGAATCGACCGAACAGACAGCCGCGAACACCTGTCCCGAATGCGGCGGGCGGGTCACGATGACGACAGCCGAGACCGTCTGTGACGACTGCGGATTGGTGCTCGCCGACGGGCAAGTCGATCTCGGCGCGGAGTGGCGAGAGTTCGAGGACACCGACGGGCAACGGCGGCGCACCGGTGCGCGCCGGACGCCAGCCCGGCACGACCGTGGACCCTCGACGCGCATCGGCCGCGGTACCGACGCGAACGGGCGACGTGTCAGCGACCGAAAGCGACGACAGCTCCGTCGGTTCCGGCGTGAGCAACGCCGTGCGAAACTCGGCTCGAAAGCCGAACACAACCAGGCGTATGGACTGACGCAAATACGACGGATGGCGGGGGCACTCGGGCTCGGGACATCGCTTCGAGACCAGGCGTGTCAGCTGTTCCGAACGGCCCAGCAGGCGGACCTGCTGGTCGGGCGATCGATCGAAGCAATTGCCGGGGCAGCGATCTATCTGGCGTGTCGGTGCAATGAGACGCCATGGCAGCTGTCGGAGATCGCAACGGTGTCGCAGGTGGGGCAGGAGACGCTTCGCAACGGGGCGACCGTTCTGCGTCGTGAGCTTGAGTTACCTGTACCGCCGGTTCGTCCCGAACAGTACCTCGATCAAATCGCCTCGGCGGTCGGGGTTCCCCAACGGGTTCGACACGAAACGAAGGAGTATATCGACCAGCTTCGCGAGGCGGGGTACACAAACGGGTGCCATCCGGCGGGTGTCGCTGCGGGAGCGCTGTACACCGCGGTCGAGAAGAGCGACATCTCCGTAACTCAGGGACAACTTGCTGAGGTATCCGATGTCTCGGTCGTGACGCTCCGCTCCCGGTATCAGGAACTCCGGCGGTTGTGAGACGCAAGCACGGGTTTTTGTCTCCGGCAGTCCAATCGTGCGGCAGCACGATGGCTCTGGACCTGCGAATCGTCGGTGAAGACGTTCTCTTTGCTCATTGGCCCGTTGACGCGGCCGCGCTGGAAACCGTCGTTCCGGATGGGTTGTCGGTTGACACGTATGATGACTCCGGCTGGGTGTCTGCGCTCGCACATGAGGTCACGGCTGCAGGCGTCGATTCGTTGCCGCTCTCCCCGCTGCCGACGTTCGGGGAAGTCGAGTTTCGGACCTATGTGACACACAACGGCGAGCAAGGTGTGCATTTCTTCTCGTGTGATACCGGCCAAGAGCCGACCAGTACGCTCAGCAATCAGCTGTTCTCGCTTCCATATTATCCAGCCTCGATTGATGTCCGACGACACGCCGGCCAGATCACCGTCCGGAGTCGCCGAACGACGGAGTCAAACGCACGCTTCGATGTACAGTACCGACCAACAGGCGACACCTCCGAAGCGGAAGCGGGATCGCTTGCCGAATTCCTCGTCGAGCGGCATACGTATTTTGCGGCCGCAGATTCCGGAACGCTGGTCGTTGGAACTGTCGAGCGTGACCCCTGGCAGCTCGCGGAGGTCGATGCGACCATTCGAACTAACACCCTGTTTGAATCGATCGGACTTGACAAACCAGCTTCGGCACCGACGTTCCACTACAGCCCCGGCTTCGAATCACGCCTCGTTGGCCGCGAACGCCAACCACGCTGAGTTAGTCGCTCGCTGTCGAGAGCGTGGTGCCGAGCCACGATTGCAGTCGTTGCGATGGCCGGACGCTCTCATTCCAGATTGTCTCGAACGTCGCATCCGCCCACTCACGAAACTGCTCGCTGGACCCCGTCACGCCGGCTTCCTGATCGTGTACTGTTGAGCCGCCGAGCAAGACGGTGCCGTCGTAGATACCCAATCCGGTTTGGAGTGTGTCCGGATGGAGACGCACTTGAACGTTCGGGGCAACAAGCGCGCCAGCGAAGTAGTGGAGGTTTGCAGGCCGTGTCAGTTCGCTGTATGCCTGGTGGTCGAAAACGACTTCGAACTGCGTCCCGCGATCGACAAACTCGCCGAAGATATCAAACATCAACGGATCAAACAGCGGTGTAATGGACCGGACGTGTGATAATGTCCGGTCTCGGATGTTTGCTGCCTCGACTGCCGCATCCAACATCGCGTGTGGATCGTCGTTCCGTTTGACGACAAGCTCTGTGTCTGTGAGCACGTCCAGCGGCGGATCAGCCCACTCGGCAAGCAACCGCAAACACGGAGCCTTTTCGATTGCTTGTGTCATCGCCGCGTGTAGCCGCTTGTACTCCTCGTACGCCGCTATTGCCGGTTGGGTGAGCTGAAACGCTCCCTCATCTGTCCGTTGAATCCACCCATACTCGTCGAATTGTGCTATCACACGCTGAATCGTCGTTCGCGACGGGAGTAATTCATCGGCAGCAAGTGTCGCTTTCCGGGCCGGTGCGTCCGCAAGCCGGACGAGGAGCTGCGCGCGCGATTCTGAACCGACGAGATACGCGATCGTTGCATCACCCAGCTCGACAGCTGCACGCTGATATGCACCAGCAGCTTTCATCCCGGCACGCGTCGCCTCGAACTGGTCGCCGTCGAGGTCGACGACGAACTCGATATCTTTCAGATCGCCTAGCCGTCGATACACTGCTTCGCTGCTTGCATCGAACGTGTCGACGACTGTCGGACCAGGACGACTACGGTGAAGATACTCGAGGAGCGCGATCAAATCGAGGTGGTCTTCGTGCGTCCGTGATGCCGCGAACGCATGGATGACAGAATTCGCGTCCGCGTCCATCTGGAATTGTACTTATTCTTGGGGTCGATTAAGTATCCTGTGGCCGATCTGTTCAGAGGGCCAAGCTGACCTGACGCCGTGCATACAATCTTCTCTGCTCCGGATTGTGGGTCATGCCTGCGTACCAACCTACCCGACCGTCGCTGTCGGCGATTCGAGCAATCCGCGACACGGTTATTGAACAACATCGGGGCTGGAGTTCCTTCCAGCCGCCGACACCGGTATGGCAGGAGATCGGACGAGTAATCGCAGTCATCCTGTTGATGACGGTGGTCGCAACTACCCCTGCCGCTGCACAGGATGGAACTACAAACCCGGTCTGTGCCGACGAGTCGAACACACTCCCGGATATGATCGAAGGGTTCGTCCAGATCACCACCGGGCTCGGCATCATGGGCCTGCTCGTCGTCTGGCAGGCGGACGCGCTGATGGAGATGTTCACGATAGGTCGCGAGCAGAAGGCGAAGCTCAAACAGCACAAGCGAGGCGCGATGCGGTCGGCCGCCGTGCTCGTCTTGCTCGGGCCGCTGTTCACCGTTGGCGGTGCCGCGATGGGGCTTCCGATCGCCTCATGTGTCAACCTCATCCCGTTCTGAAATGAAACGCATACACATCGCCGCGGTCGTGGTTGCCGGGCTGCTCGTCGCGACGCTCACGACGAGTTCGACCGCTCGCCCACCGACGCCGCCGACGGCCGAAAACGGACTCACCGAAAACGAGTCCGCGACGCTGTGGAGCCGCGACGACGACACCGGCTACATCTCGAACGAGGCGTACCGGGACGCGTACGGCGAGTCGCGCTCGGCGGTCGCGCAGGTCGCGAACGCGACGGATCTCACGTTCAGGGAGCCGCCGGCAACGGCGGCGACGTGGACCCGCAACGACCACGCGGCGTTCGAGGGTGGCGGCCGCGACACGTCGGCGTATCCGCCCGATGCGAACCTAACCGGCGGCGAGTACATCGCCGCCGCCCACGCGACGGTGTTTGCCGTCGCGCCGTCGACGGTGACACACCGGACGCCAAACGAGACGCACCGCTACGTCGCGCCGAACGGCACGCTCCGCGGCATCGTCGATTATCGGGTCGACGTGCCGGCCGATGAGCGGTCCGACAGTCGAACTGTCGAGTACGAGCTGGCGACCAGTTCCGTCGAGGAGGCGCGCCTCTACGACGACGGCGATGATCGACTCCTCGCGACGGTGAACGGCTCGAAAACACCGGCCCTTCAGTATCGGCTGCCGTCGACTGTAGAGACCCTCCGGCTGGAAGCGGACATCAACGCCTCGGTCAACGTCACGGCGACGACCCGCGAAGAGGTGACCGTGGAGGGCCCGAACGGAACGACGGAGACGCGCACTCGGGTTCGGACGCGTACCGAAACACGCTCGGAGACGATCACGGCGACCGATCGCTACGCGGTGACACCGTACGACCCGTCTGTCCTGGTGACGACCGCGAGATATCCGGACGGCGACCGCGGCGTCGCCGCCTTCTACACACAGCCGTGGCAGGGGCTGGTTCTCACCCGAAACGGCTCCCAACGGGTGCGTGGCGTCTGGCGGTTTTACACCGCGCGTAATCCCCGATGGGACCGGCTCACGTACGCCTCCGAGAACACGACGGAGCAGCGACCGTCGCCGGTGTTGCCGGTCGCGGTGCACGCGTATCCCTCGCGGCTCGGTCCGCGGACAGATCCGGTCGCTCGCTCGCCGACGCTGTTGCGCGTGTGGGGCTCGCCGTACGAGACGCCGGCGCCGGCGCTTCCCGAGACGGTGCACGTCGACGTCGTCACCCAAGCGTACACCGCGTCGGACGGCCTCGCCGTCCGCACGGACGCCGGGCGGCATCAGGGACTGACCGTTCGCGGCATCGTCCGCGGCGTCAACGCGTCGATCCAACGGACAGGACCGCCTCAGGATATCCGTCCAACGACGCTGGACGTTCGCGTGCTTTCCCGAACGCCCGAGCAGATTCGCCTTCAGGTTACGCTCCAGAACGCGGCGACGGGCGAGCCGATTGGACTCCGGTCGCGACCGGGCTCGCGCTACGACTCGGTCACCGGCGGTCGGGCGGGATACATCGAGCTCGGCCCGCAGCGCGTGCAGACGAATCGGTCGGGGGAAGCGACGGTGACGCTCACCGAGCCGGGCGTGTACACCGCCCGGTACGTGCCCGGCTCGTGGGTCGAACACGATCCGGCGTACACGCGGGCGAAGGCGACCGTGCGGTGGCATCCGCTGACGACGGTCGACGGCTGGTTTGCGTTGCTTGTTCGGGGTCTGCAGTGGTTCCTGCCGTTCGCGTTGGCGCTGTATGCAGGTCGAAAGTTAGGGCAGGTGTTCTCGCGGTGGGGTGGATCGCTTTGACGGAGACGCCACGGTCGCGCCGGCGAGTGTTGCTCGGCATTACGGGGGCTGCGACGGTCGCACTCAGCGGCTGTTCCGAGGATGCGTCTCCACAGCCGGCCTCCACCGAGACAATCACCGACCTCACGACCACCGGAACCACACTCGAGGTGTCACTCGCAGAGGAGACTGCTGTAGACCAGATCACGGTCCTCACTCCGGAAGGGCGTACATACGCGACACGGGACGTCGCTCCTGGCGCGACACAGGCATCTGTCGAGTTGCCGTTTACGTACGATTCCGGCGACTTTGCGGTCGTTGCGGCTGCTGACGGGACGGAACTCGAGCGAGCGACGGTCGAACTCAGGCCGGACATCATGGTTCGTGAGCTGCGAACGGGACAGACAGTCGCTGATCCGCCGGAGACCCTCCCATATGCGGAAGAGCAACTCGTGGTGACGGTTGAGAATACCGGGAGCGGCCCGACGGCGACGACGGACCTGCGCATTGCCGGTGGCGTTCCGAACCCGACCGAGTCGGAGACGAAGCGAGCGAGCGGCATCCACGACCAACAAGACGGCTACGGCGCCGCTGACCGTGTTCCGCTTCCAGTCGGGGAGACACGTGTGCTCTGGTCGACGACATCGCCGTTCCTGTTTCCCGACGGTGGAGACAACTGCCCCGAGACCGAAACCCAACGAACCGCGACGAGTACCCTCGAGTTCACAACGGGACCTGCGGTTACCTCCTCGTTCTCTGTCGTGTACCAGCCGAGTGAGGACGGCGACTGTACCGTGACACTCGGAGGTGGCGACTGAATGCCCGAGCTTCCGTTTTCGGAGTTCGGGCTCAAGTGGTTCGAGGACATCGTTGCGAAGATCACCGAGTGGTTCGGCACACAGCTTCGCACTGGCTACGAAGCACTCGCCAACGAGCTGTTCGCGACACCGCTCCCGGCGGGCAGCGGCCTCGATGTCGTGTTCAGTGCGCCGGCGAGCGACGACACGCCGTGGCACAGCATCTACGAGGGCGTCGTCGGCGGTGAGGTGATGCTGCTTGCGCTTGTCCTGTTGTTCCTCACCGTGCAAGGACGGCACTTCGTCCGCATCTTCAACTTCGGCTCGCCGTACCGTGACCGCCGCACACGCCGGAACGCGTGGACGGGCGGCGTGCTCATCGTCGCGTGGTACTGGGTAGCCGTCCTCGCGCTGTACTTCGTCCGTGGCATCACGATCGGCATCATTCCCGATATCGCGACGGTCGCCGAAGCGCTGCTCGACATGCTGCCGGCCGCGGCTGGCAATCCAATGCTGACACTCATCCTCGCCGCGATCGGCGGGCTCGCGATGGCTCTGCTGAAGGCCGTTTTCTTCCTCCGGGATATCCTGCTGTACATCTACCTGTACGGGATGCCGATCGGGCTCGCCCTCGCCTTTGGAAACCTGCCAGTTGTCTCGCGAATCGCGACGCGGCTGTGTCAACAGTTCGTCCCGCTGGCGCTGTTGCCGCTGCCCGCAGCCGTGCTGTTTCGCGGCTACGCGCTGTTGTTCTCCGGTGACGTGCTCGTCGAGCCGGCGGACGCGTTTCTCAACTACTTCACGGTCGTCTCGCTGCCCGTCATCACGCTGTACGTGACGTGGAAGACGTTCCGGTACGCGAGCCCGCTCGTTGCCGGCGCGTACGAGCGGGTGGCGAAAGGAGCGGTGACGGTCGGCGCCGTCGCTGGCGCCGGCTACGTCGCCGGGACGAGCGCTGCCGTGACGACCGCCCGCTGGGGGCCGAAAGCCGGTGTCGGGCAGGCTGCCGTCTCACGGCTCACGACCGACGGCGGCAGCGACACGAACACTGACACATCGCCCTCGACCGCACAGGACAACCTTGCAACGACGGCGACCGGCGGCGTGCCCGCTTACCGGCGCCGCGAAAACGACCCTGCGTACTACTGATGGCACGAGACACCTCACCAGCGACACGACGGATCATGAATCAACTCGGCGAGGAGCGACGGATTCCGCTCATCGCCGTCTCGGAGGGTGACCTCGGCGTCCTACTCGGCTTCCCGCTTGCCGGCCTGCTGGGCGGGACGCTGCTCGGTGACGTGGTCGTCGTTCCGTTGGCGTTGCTCGGTGTCGTCCTCGGCGTCGCGTTCGTGTACGCCGCGCCGACGCACGTCACCGCGTGGACGTGGCTGCAAGACGTCGGGCGGTTCTATCTCCGACAGCCAAAGTATACGCTCTCGAAGCCGGCTGACGCGTCTCACGAGGGAACCGCTGGCAGCCAACTCACGTATTCGCCGTTCGTCCCGAGCGAGCGGACCCAAGAGCTGACGAGCGTCCGTCGTGCGTGGCCCGGCGTCGGCGTCATCGAGCGGGAGGACGGCTGTATGGAGGCATTCCTTGAGATCGAACCGGCGAACATGGACTTCGCGATGTCCGGCGACTGGGCACGAATCCAAGAGCTGTGCGAGGAGTTCGCGAACAGCGAATTGGAGTTTCCGCTCACGATGCACACCACCACAGAGTCGTTCCCGACAGATCGGCTGACCAGCCAACTCGACGCTCGCCTGGACGATCCGGCGGTCACCGAACAGCCGGCATTTCGTGAGTTAATTACCGAGTACCGCGAGCAGCGGCCGACGGAGCTCGCTGACACGCACCAGCATCGGTATTATCTGGGTGTCGAGGTCTCCGGACTCGATGTGCATCAGCGGGAACGAACGACGCCGACGCCCGCAGAGAAGCTCACTCAGCTTCCGATCGTGGGGCTCGCCTTCACCCCGTTCGTCACCCGACGGGGGGAGTTATCGGACGCGGAGCGTCGACAGGCGATGTTCGAGACGCTCGACGGTCGCATCCGAACCGTCCGGACGGAACTTGTCGAATCGGTGCCGGGCTGGTCCGCCCGGCGGTGCTCGACGCTCGAGCTGGTGTGTCGCAGCGCCGGCTTCTGGAACGGCGCCGAGTACGACGAGGCAGAGCGACTTCTCCGAACTGAGCCAGCCGTCGGTTCAACGACGACACGGAGGGACGCATGAGCGTCGCAGCACTCTCCGAGCTGCTCGGTGGGCTGCCGGCGCCGCTCTCACCGGCAGGCGTGTTCCTGTACGGGGTTGGTGGCGCTGTGCTCCTCATCGGCCTTGCCCGCTTGCAGCAGTGGCGCCGGAGTCGTCGACAGCAGGGTGTTGACCTTGCCGAGCTGCTGGAGGAGGAGACCGTGGAGGTTGGTCACGAGGAGGTGGCTGCATTCGACGACTTGGCCGAGCGCCAGCAGACGGCAATCGCCCCGGCGGCCGTCGAGTGGGACACGCGGGCGGCGAAGGTCGGTGACGAGTGGACGACGACACTCACCGTGGCGGCGTATCCAGACCATCCGACGGACGGCTATCTGAGCGGGCTGTTCGAGTTGACGGACGTGGCGTTCGACCTGACGGTGCATCTCGAGCCGCAGCCACAGGGCCACGCACGGGATACGCTCCAGAACGTCGCAGACGACCTGCAGGCGGATGCGAGTCTCGAACGGAGCGTCCGTGGGGCGTACCTTGAGGAGCGTGCTGCGGAGGCGACAGCGACGTACAAGGCCGTCGAGGAGGGCCAGCGTGTCTTCGAACAGTCGCTGTTCGTCACGGTGCGCGCTGATACGCGCGGCGAGCTGCGCGATGCCGTGGAGACGGTCCGGGCCACACTGCGGGAATCGCCGAGTCGGATCGAGCCGACGCCGGCGATCTGTCTCCAAGAGAAGGCGCTGGGCTCGGCGACACCGGTCGGTGGTGATCGGCTCGGTCGCGGCGCAACGGTGCTTGGCGGTGCCGTCGGGGCGCTGTTGGCGTCGCCGCATCGCTCGACGATCCTCGAGGAGGGTGGCGTGGAGTTCGGGCTCCACAAGGACACGCGGAGTCCCCTGGTTGTGGATCCGTTCGCCCGCGAGGACGGCTATGCGATGTTTACCGTGGGAGATCCGGGCTCCGGGAAGTCGTACAGCGCGAAGCTGAACTTCATCCGGAGTCTCGAACAGGACCCCGACCGCATCGGCGTCATCCTCGAGCCGCTGAACAATTGGTTGGGAGTGAATGACGCGCTGGACGGCCGCCGTATTACCGTCGGTGGGACGCTCGGGCTGAACCCCTTAGAAATCAAGCCGACGCCTGACCGGGTGCTGGACGCTCGTGGTGAGGACGCAAGCCCGCTCAAGGAGCGCAAAGAGCGGGCGTTGGCGTTCTTCACGAACTTCTTTGCGACGCGTGGGGTCGAGCTCGGCGACCGGCGGACCACGCTTGAACGTGCCTTCGACGAGGCGTACGATACGAAGGGGATTACCGACGACGTCGCGACCCACGACCGCGAGAGTCCGACGGTGCGTGACGTGTTGGACATTCTGGCGACGATGAGTACCGAGCCCGGCGAGTACGTCGTCCGCGCGGACGCAGAGGCGGAGAAGATCGCGGCGGACGCGGTGTGGCTGCTCGATCAGCTCCGGCCGTTTACCGAGACTGGACAGTTCGCGAACCTCGGCCGTGCCAGTGAGTTCGACATCCGCGACGAGTCGCTCATCTATCTGGACTTAGCGCAGCAGGGCGGGCAACTCGGCGGGCACACGAGCCTGCTGATGGAGCTGCTCATTTCGTTGGTGTACGAGCGGGCGAAGGAAACCGACCAGGAGGTCGTCTTCGTTATCGACGAGGCGCGGTATCTCATGAAGGATGCCGCGACGCTCCGCTATCTGGAGACGATTTTCAGACACCATCGGCACCACGACCTGTCGATTCGGCTCGTTACGCAGACGGTCGACGAGTTCTTCCAGCACGACGTCGCGGAGATGATACTCGATCAGTGTGCGATCAAGCAGTTCCACAAGCTCGATGGGATGGACGAGACGTGGGCTGACGAGTTCGGACTGAACCATCCGCAGATGCGGTTCGTGCAGGACGCGACCCCCGGCAACGACGAGCAGGGGTACTCGCAGGCGCTGCTCGGCGTCGACGGCGAGTGGCGCGGGATGGAGGTCCACGCGCTGGAGCAGGAACACGCCGTTATCGAGAACGATCTCGAATCGGTGGCTGTGGACAGTAATAGTGACGTGACGGAGTCCGTGGAGGCGACGGATGACTGAGTCGTCGGTGCCGGCTGCGGACGAACTGCCGACGCTGCTCGTGGAGTGTGAGCAGTGGCTGTGCTGGCGCAGTGAGGAACGCGATGGGAAGACGACGAAGGTGCCGATCGAACCCGAGACGGACGCATATGCGTCGGCGACGGACTCCGAGACGTGGCGGTCGTTCGCGGCCGCTCGTGAGCACGCGCTCGCGAGCGAGTGTGGTGTCGGTTTCGTGTTCACGGCTGACGATGCGTTCGTCGGCGTTGATTTGGACGACTGTCGTGATTCCGAGACCGGCACGCTCGATGCGGCGGCTCGGTCGATTGTCGATCGGCTGGATTCGTACACGGAGGTGAGTCCTTCAGGGACCGGCGTGCATGTGCTCGTGCTGGGTGCGCTGCCGGCGGGGCGGAATCGTCGCGGCGACGTTGAACTGTACGACGAGGCACGCTTCTTCACCGTTACCGGGGAGCGACTCGCGGGTGCGCCGTCGAGCATCTCGCACCGTGCGAGCGAACTCGTGGCAGTCCATGCGGAGTATATTGCACGCGACGACGATGCCGGTACTACGACGTCGACGAAGCTGTCGGCACACCAGCCGGATGGGCCGGACAAGACGAGTGCGTCGGGCAACGACCTCGATGACAGCGAGGTACTCGAGCGTGCGAAGGCGGCCGCGAACAGCGAGAAGTTTCGGCGGCTGTGGCGCGGCTCGACGGCGGGGTATCCGAGTCAATCCGAGGCGGATATGGCGCTGTGTGCGCTGCTCGCGTTCTGGACCGGTGGTGACGCCACCCAGATGGATCGGCTGTTCCGTGAGTCGGGGTTGCTGCGGCCGAAATGGGACGAACAGCATTTCGCCGACGGAGCGACGTACGGTGAGCGGACGATCGAACGTGCCATCGCGGGAACTGACGAGTACTACTCGACCGAGAGCCCGGATGAGTGGCAGCCGGTGCCGAGACGGACGCAGCGTGAGGCGTCCGGGTCGAGTTCCGACTCGCCGCAAGCGGCGGGTGAGGCGACTCCGGCATCGGCTGGCGACACGACTGAGAATCTGGACCAACTCCGTGAGCAGCTGGCTGAACTTGAAGCCGAAAACGAACGACTCCGTGCGGAACTTGCGGCGGAACGAAGGCGCACCGACGACCGTGCTGTCGAGGAGACGTCCGGGCAGGAGGAGGGGTTCTTTTCTCGACTCCTGTGAGGAGATTACCTTCGATTATTTGCCTTCCACTCAACCCTTCAGGGGTGGGCTTCCGCTACCCTATATCAACCACGGAGGCCGTCTTCCGCGATCCGGTCGATGACTCCACGCTGTTCGCTCCGAAGGGTGTCGCGTTGCTCGGCGAACGTCGCCTCTGTTTCCGTCTTGAACTGCTCGAACGCGTGGGCATCATCACAGACGAGGACTCCGTTGACAGCGTCGTGTGTGACGTCTAGCGGAAGGGATTCGATATCCGAGATGTCAATAAAGGGTGCGTCCTCCCGTTGGAGGGCTCCCGACAGGAAACACCGCTTTTCGAATCGGTCGCTCCCGGACAGTTCGTCAGCGAACTTGACTGCAAGGTCGAGGTCGGAGGCGTGGGTTTCCCCACCCGTAATCTGAGAGCCGAACGCCACCACGAAGTCGATGCCCGAATCAGCGCACACTGATTCTTCGAGGGCGGCGGCCAGCTCCGATCCGACATCGCCCGTGTGCATACACAAAGCGACGGCGTATCGTCACAAAAGAATTCCGTCGTAGTGGCTGCGGGCCGTTATTTACCGAACAGGTCGTGTGGCGAAAGCTCGCCGCCGCCGAGCACTTCGAAGGCGCCGACGATGTCGTTCTGTTCGGCGCCGTCGGTCGTGGTGTTGCATCGGTCTTGAATGCCTAGGAGCAGATCCGCATACGGGCACGTCGAGAGAACCCTTATTAGACACAGGGCGGTACGCGCTCACATGAGCACCGGGCGCGAGATCCGCCTCGTCGAAGAAGACGACGGCTGGTGGTCAGCCATCGACGAGGATACTGGGGTGGCGAGCCAAGGAGAGAGCCGCGAGGCGGCCCTGCAGAACCTCGACGAGGCGGTCGCGGTGACCACGCAAGCCCGTGCGGCCGACACGCCTGCTCCCGAACCGAACGCACCGTGGTTCGACAACGCCTGACTGGTCTCGCGGGACGTCTCCGGCCGGGACATCGTCACCGTTCGTCGGACGTTCGGCTCTCGCCACGACAGAACCCGCGGCGACCACGCCGTGCTGAAGTACACCCATCCCGTTACTGAAGAGAAACGAACGGTTACTGTCCCACTCCACGACCGTGTTCGCATCGGGACCCTCCAGAACATCGCCGAGCAGTGTGGGGCGAACGACTTCCGGGAGTGGTGTCAGTGGATCGATGACCACCGGTAGCTGAGTCGGGACTGCCGTTCTCTCGGCTCCAGTGATCAGCAGGGTCTATTGCACCGACAGCAGCTCGCTGCGGTGCGAGCTGATTAGCGAGCCTCTAATTGCGTCAGCTCAGCTGACCAATCTGTACAGACAGATACTCCTGAAGAGCAGTGACCGTTTCTTCTGAGATAGCTGAGGCTCCGAAGTCACTTCGAAATCCGTGCTTGAGTTCGTCGCTCTCGACAATCTCTAGTCCCCGTTCAAGTTGCTCCCGGAGTGCATCGTCGTCCCCTCGTCGCAGGTGGGGCGTGACACTGTCGAGGTCGATCTCTTCTGCGACTGCCAGGACGTCCCGAAGATCCGTCTCGCGCCCACTGTGGAGCTTCGCTGCAATGAGGACGGCTCCATCGATGACTCTGGCTGTCGTCGCCACGGTTCCGCCGCTCACCTCCTGTTGGTGGCTGTGGTCGTACAGATAGTCGAACGACCACTGTGCCTCCGTCTGGCGACACCCGAGTCCGTTCACCAGGAGATCGAAGCCGATCGGCTGTTGCGGTGTGAGCCGCTTTTCGTACTCGATCACCTCAGTGTCGTAGAACCACTCCTTGGCGTGGCTGTCCGTTTTCCCGAAGCCTCGATGCTCGAGGAGGTCGACGAGGGCAGCTTTGGCCTCCGGCGCGACGACGATATCGAGGTCGGTAGAGAACCGCGCGTTGAACGCTGAGACAGCGTACCCGCCGACGAGAACGTACTCGTGGCCCGCTTCGGTGAGCTCCTCAAGCAGTTCGATGAGCGCGTCACTTCGGTTGTTGAAGCTCATGGCTGTGCCCGGTCCGTCTCTCGGTAGCTACCGCCGATGTCGAGGTCCTCGTACATCCGGTCGAGCAGCGCCAGCGCCGACTGAAACTGCGCGTAGTGCTCGCGCATGTACTCGATCGTCTCGGCTCTCGGAATCACCGGGTACCCCTCGACGTGGTCGACGTCGAGTGAGGAGCGAGGTTCGAGAACGATCTGCAGCGGGCCGTCCAACTCGTCCCGGGACTGTCGTTCGAACGCGGTGGGGAGGTCGAACGACTCGAAGAACGCTGCCCAGGCATCGACTTCCTGCTTACAAACGGCAATGAATAGCGGATAGTCATCCGGATTCCGCCCAACCTGGTAGCCACCTTGTGTCCACACGTAGACGGCGTCGATTCGCGTGAACGCGAATGGCCAGTCACCGAACTGTGGAATGACGTAGGCTTCCTCGATGGAGGGCGGACTGACACGGGCGCTGGCAGCGACGAGCTCGCGTGCTGCGTCGCGGACGCGCTCGTCGACGACAGTGAGGCCGTCGTCATAGATGACGTAGCCCGCGTCTTCGAGCCGGTTGACAGCTTGTCGGACCGTCTCGTACGGCGTGTGGAGCTGTTGGGCAACACGGCGGATGGAGTCGCCGCTCTCGGTGGCGAGGACCGTCTGTGCCGCCGTGTCGTCTAACACCTCGTACATCTGGTGGTTACCACTAATCTGGTAATTATTATAAATATTACTAGAGCACGGAGCGACGACTCGCCGTCTCCGTCAGCAGCGTCGGGGTTCGAAGCATGCGGCCGCCGTGTGCACGTCATGAGGTATGTGCGGTTTGGTGACGCTCTCCTGTGTACGACAAAACGCGGTCAGATCCGGACACAGTGACTGCGAGCCATCTCACTCGTCGGCGGGCTCGTACGGCTGGGCGTCGTCCACCGAGGGTGCGCCGATGGCGAGCACCCGGACGGCATCGTCGGCGTCCTCGGGGTTGTACGCCCGCTGTGGGCTGCCGGGGTCGATGAACAGCGCCTGGTCCGTCTCGACGACGTACTCTTGCTCGGGCGTTTCGACGTGGAGCGTGCCCTCAAGCACGTAGAACACCTCGACCTGTTCGTCGTGGACGTGGTACGCCAGCCCGGACTGCTCGCCGGGTGCGAGTTCGTACACTCGCAGGCCGAGTTTCGAATTCTGGTACTCGTAGCCGGCGACGACGCTCAGCGAGCGGACGTCCGTCGGCCGGTCGTCCCACTGGTCGAGGGCGTCGGGGTCGAGGAGGTGGTAGCCCATGGCTGGGGGTTGTCGTACGGGGTTATGAAAGCCGATGTCGTTGGTTGGGGTGGTGAGGAATCGAGGAACTAACGACGGTCCGCGACGCGACTTGGCGTATGACCGAGGCGTGGATTCCGGACGATGAGTGGCGGACGATCGTCGCGAACGTGCCGATCGTCTCCGTTGACCTGTTGATTCGGACTGACGATGGGCTGTTGTTCGGCAAGCGGACGAACGAGCCAGCCAAAGGGTATTGGTTCCCACCGGGTGGGCGGGTTCGAAAGTTCGAGACGCGCGAAGAGGCCGTGCATCGGGTGGCGCGTGAGGAGTGTGGGCTTAAGATGGAGATCGTCGAGTCGCTCGGTGCGTTCGAGCACGTGTACGAGACGGCCGATGCATCGGATGTAACGGCAAACACTATTTGGTGAACGACTACGTGGTTGGCCATGTCGGCTGTGACTTCCCGCTCGTCCGGTACGATGCGGTTCGCGACTTCGGGTCGGCTCCGGATTCTCTTGTATAAGTATGTCGCGGCGTATCTTGACCCCCAATGTCGCGCTCTCGGTGGCTGTAATCGTACTAGGTAAAAACTTTGACAAGTACTCGATTAAAAGCGTTCAGAGCATAAATTACTACATTCTAAAATCGTATCGAAGGAGAGCGCCCGACAATCGGAATCCAATACTGAACTTTATCAACTCGCTCGTGAGTTGCTTTCGCTCTACAGGCTCTAACCCCATTCAGTCGTCACAGCCGCCGGTGTGCGGTTTTTCTCGAGGAAAAACCCAACTACGTTATCACCCCCTTTGGTTTTGACTGAACACGATGCGTTCATTTGAGATCAGTTTAATATCCGATCATTTTAGTTGCTATCGAATAGCCTAACTGTTCATCAATTCGCTTAGCAAGTTCAGCATCTTCTTTGCTAAATCCTCCAACAGTTCTTAGACCGATTAGGTAGACTACAATCACAAGTATCGGCAATAGAATCAAGACTATTAGTCCTTGAGTATGATGGACAAGATACCACCCTATTCCGAGGGGCCCCAAGGCCGCAATCCATACTCTAAATAAATCCATACTGACAGGTACAATTCTACGCAGGTAGTAGATCTCGATCACGCCTGCAAACCCTGCAATAGTGAGCGCGGCTCCCGTTGCGATTCCGGCCCCGAGAATCCCCAGTCTCGGGACGAGAAGGATGTCAAGAACCCCATTTGTGCTAACTAGAATGAACGTATTGAGCAGGGTCAACCGAGTGTGTCCCAACCCCTCCAGTATCATGCCCTCGGGACCGAACGATGAATTGAGCAAATATCCGATTGACAGAGCTACCACGGCTGCACTCGCTTCTGTGTACGCCTCGGTGAATAGCAGACTGAGGTATAATTCAGGTGCGAGTATAAGTGTAAGTGCTAAAGGCAGTGTAAGCATAGTAACCCACCGAGTCGTGAGCTGATATCTGCTCTCGAGAAGGTCGCTGTCCGTTCGATTCTCGGCTACTATCGGTTTGAACACCGGTGTGATTGCACTCAGAACGATCAGAAGATTAGCAGCGAGGAGAAATGCGACACGGTACTGGCCGACATCAGAGGTGTTCAGAAAGAATCCTATGGCAAAGTAATCAATCTGCCCGACCAGCGCGTAAATAACTCCCGCAAGAACTAGTGGCAATGAGTAGGAGACCAGGGAACGTGTCGACACTTGTTCAGCTGACGAGCTTCTCAACCAGTCGGCCTCCTTTATCAAAAAGAGTCCTCCAAAGAGTACTGCAACTACGAGGCCAAGCAGATAACCACCAACCAAGCCGAGTACTCCAGCCCCACTGGCAACAAGAGCTACAGCAGCTACAATCCTTATAAGTGGGTTAATTATGTTTTTGACTAATACTCTAAATTTCATATTTTTTATACTATTGAAGCATGCGAGGAGAGTTCGATTGAGCGTCTGCAGCGGAATCAAGAAAACGAATGGGACCAAGACCACCAGAAGTAGAGATTCGTTGAAGACGGAACCAATCTGGTTTCGTGTGAGATACACAGCAAGTGCGCCGACAACCGAAGTTGCAGTACCAATTAAAAATACGTCATAAAGGGCTTGTTTTGCCTTCCCATACTCCGAATTCGAAAGAAATTGGGGGATGAAGTAATCGACCGACCGATAGATGTTCAGCCCCGCAAACCCCTGTACGAACGTCACAAGCGAGAGGGCTAGTGTAAAAACGCCATACTCTGTGGGCGTCACTAGACGCGTTGCTATCGCAACGAACAGGAAGCCCAGCGCTTTTCCAGCGATATTCCCGACGAGCGTGATTCCACCCTGCGTAGCGAGGATGAAGACATCACCATCGGTTTCCTCACTCATCGAACTACCCGAGGTAGCCCATGTCACTCAACCGATCTTCGAGCTCCTGTTCCTCGTCTGCATTCCACCGCCGTTTCTCAGTATTTGTCCGCCCGTACTCGTCAGTGTACTCCAGATTCCGCTCTGAACGAGCCTCGTCTGTAAATATCTCATCGATAACGTTCCCATCGATACTACTTGGTACCGGACACCTCTGGAGATAGAGGAGGGTCGGTGCGATGTCCAGAACACTAGCTCCTTGGTACGTCCCACCCGAGAAGGACGGACCACTGGCAACGAATATTCCGTCTGTCCGGTGATCCCCGGAGCGGTCGTGTCCGTTCTGTGCCGAGGACTGCAACAGCGACTCCGAACGGCCGCCCTTAATCGTGTACTCCGGTTTCGAACGAACGATGAGGTCCGGGGCGTCGTCAAGTGCCCAGCCCTCGAACTCCTTGTCACTCCGGACGACCTCCTCTATCAAATACTCTCCTGTCTCAGGGTGACGCATCGACTGTAGTGACTCTCGAACCTCACCCACGACGCGCTCGTACTCCTCTGAAGAAACAGTACCGTTGACGAACCGATCTTCCAAATTGACAAAAAGCGCCTGACCCGACAGCGTACCAAAGAACGTCTGGGTTTGGTTCCACTTGATGTCTCTGTGTGCGTCATCCTGAAGCTGTTTCCCGAAATCAAACCACGATGACGGTAGGATTGATTTCACCTGCTCGGCCAAATTCGCTTTCCGGACTGCATTCCATCCCTTCTCAACCGTTAGCGCCACCACGTCAGTAAGTTGCTCCTGTGGGTCGTCGACAGTCTGTCTCGTCAGGAATCCTTCGTCCTCTAACCATTCATCGATACTGATGTCGTGTGACAGTGGTCCGAATCCGTGATCTGAGATTATGATGACGTCACACGGCGAGTCTATCGTTTCCAAAATCCTGCCAAGTCCCTTGTCTACAACTCGATAGTATTGTTCAATCGCTCCTGCGAGACGCGAATCGGGCTCGAACCTGGGATGCGCCTCGTCAAAATATTTCCAGAAGAAGTGCTGAATACGGTCTGACCCATCATACACTGTCATCGCGAGGTCCGTATCGTATTCAGTCAGCAGATCGAGGAACAGCTCTGTTTGCCGATTGGCCACCTCGATTAGATTCTGTTTGAACGCGTCGTAGTCGCCTGCCTGCTGATAGCTCCAGTCCTCGAAGAGATCATCGGCCGGGCCTACGCTTTCAGCAATCGATTCGGGCTTCGCGAAGTCGTTCACCTGACTCGGCGTTGGAAAGCCCGTCACCATGAACCCAGATACCTCGTCTGGTGGGTACGTGAATGGGATTTTGAACAGCCCAGTGGTCACTCCCTCGTCGTTCATCACTCGCCAGAACGGTGTCGCCTGACGGTCCGACGTATTGACCGACCGTCGGACGTATTCCTCGTCGAATTTGCTGAAGTCGAAGATACCATGCTTCCCCGGATTGGTCCCAGTCTGAATCGAGTTCCACGCAGGCGGGGAAACCGGTGGGGTAATCGATTCGAGTGGTCCAGAGATACCATCCGCTTGCAACGATGCCAGATTCGGCAGTTCCCCGTTCTCGATCATCGGGTCTATGACATCCCATTCCCCACCATCGAGACCGAATACGAGCGTATCCATATACAAGCCCGGTGGGTCACCCACTACAAGAACCTTCAGAAAGCCACCGAAGAGACAAGTCCTCCGCACGGTTGACTTAGGTAATGATTGGCGGTGTAGAGGTCCGCAACCTCCAAGCCAATGCAGACGACGGTGGCCACCTCGTTGAAGTGTTCCACGACGTCTGGAAAATCTACGACTCCACCCCGGCGATGTCGTAATAGTCATTCGGCTATCCAGGCATCGTCCAAAGCTGGCAGAGACACACTCGCGGACAGGTCCACCACTTCGTTCGCCTGAGTGGATGAATCTCGTTCGCCTGAGTGGATGAATCAAAATCGCCAGCCACGACGATTGCGAGGGGTCACCAACTCTGCGGGAGGTCAATCAGTTTGTCATCAGCCAGTACACCCAGCAGGCAATCTGTATTTCCGGGAACTGCTGGCACCGCTTCAAACTAGTCGACAACAGGCAGGCAACCCTAATCAACTTCCCAACGAAGCTTTACGATTATGACGACTATAACAAAGAATGACGCCCGCCACACACTGATGAAATCCCCATGGACTGGGATAAGCGACCACACTAACCGATGAAGGGTGTACTACTATCCGGTGGGACCGGTACTCGCCTTCGATCAATAACGCACACTGAACTCAAGTAACTCGCTCCCGTCGCTAACAAACCGGTCCCGGGGCCGCGATCGAGGACCTCAAGGCCGCTGGCATCAGGGAAATTGGAATCGTGCTCGTGAATAAAGCTCGTAAGGATATCCAAGAACTGCCTGGCGAGTAGACTGAGTACGGTATTCATATTATATACATCGGGAAAGGAAATCTCCTTGGATTGGGCCATACAGTCGGGTGTGCAGGGATTTTGTCGGCAAAGATGATTCTCTTAGTCGAGATAGTGCTCGACTGTCCGCTCTAATCCTATCTCGAAGGTGTACTCCGGCGTCCATCCGAGTCTGTTGATTTTCGTGGAGTCAAGCGCGTATCGCTGGTCATGGCCGGCGCGATCGTCGACGAACTCAATGAGGTCATCGTCGGCCCCAACGGCCTCAAGAATCGCTTCGGTTACGTCGAGATTCGTCTTTTCCGCGTTGCTACCGATGTTGTAGATCTCACCAACCTCGCCGTCGCGGAGAACTACATCGAGTGCGCGACAGTTGTCCTCGACATAGATCCACTCTCTGACGTTCGAGCCGTCTCCGTACACGGGAAGCGCATCACCGGCAGCGGCGTTCTGGATGAACTTCGGAATGAGCTTTTCGGGATGCTGACGCGGGCCGAAGTTGTTGCAGGTGCGCGTGATGAGCACCGGGAGGTCGTGCGTCGTCTGGTAGCTTTGTGCGAGAAGGTCCGCTCCGGCTTTCGTCGCTGCGTAGGGGTTTCGAGGGTTCAGCGGATCGCTCTCAGAGAACGTTCCGTCGAGAATCTGTCCATACACTTCGTCGGTCGAAATCTGGAGAAACCGATCGACATCGGCGTTGGTCGCCGCATCAAGCAGTGTCTGTGTTCCCTCCACGTTTGTCGTGACGAAGGGTTTCGCACCCTCGATCGACCTATCTACGTGGGACTCGGCCGCGAAGTTGACGACAGCGTCGACATCATCGACGAGGTCCGCCACGAGTTCGCGATTACGGATATCCCCCTCGACGAACTCGTGTCGTGGGTCGTCGAGAACGCCATCGAGATTCGCTTTCGAGCCGGCATAGGTGAGTGCGTCGAGGGTGACGACTTCGTCTTCGTCGTGTTCGTTGAGTACATACTGGACGAAGTTCGATCCGATGAAGCCGGCGCCGCCGGTGACGAGAATTCTCATGCGATAGCGTTGAGAGACGGCACCTATTTACTTTCTTGTCGGAACGTTCTGGGTATGCGGTTACTCGTCCTCGGCGCGAACGGCCTACTCGGAAGCAATGTCGTTCACGCAGGGCTCCGACGGAAGTGGGACGTTTGCGGGACCTATCACTCAGCAGAACCGGATTTCGACATCCCGCTCGTGCAACTCTCACTCGAAGCAACCGAAGAGTTCGACGAGTTGCTTGTCGATTATGCGCCTGATGTCGTCGTCAATTGTGCTGCGATGACAGACGTCGACGCCTGTGAGCAGCATCCTGAGCAGGCAAGACTAATAAATGGCGACGCACCGGGGCGGCTCGCGGCCAGTTGTGCGGCAGCAGATATCGAGTTGGTTCATGTTTCCACGGATTACGTTTTCGATGGGACGGAACGCACTCCATATTTAGAATCCACAGAACCGAATCCGATACAAGCGTACGGGGAGTCAAAGTTAGTTGGTGAACAGGAAGTCCGAGACAAGCATTCGTCCGCGTTGGTCCCTCGGCTCTCTTTCGTCTGGGGGATTCACAGAGGCTCTAACGAACTTGAGGGATTTCCTGCATGGGTCCTTGAGCAACTTCGTGCGGGCGAGTCCATTCCGCTGTTCACGGATCAGTGGGTCACACCGACGCGAGCCGGACAAGCTGCTGAGACGATTCTTGACCTGATTGAAGCAGACGCCGCTGGCCGCTATCACGTCGCCTGTACATCTTGTGTGACGCCCTACGAGTTCGGAGAACGGCTGGCAGCGCGGGCGGGTATTAGTCAGAAGCTGCTTACCGGGGGGACTACCAATGACGTGGATCGCGATGCGGCACGGCCAAAGTACAGCTGTCTCGAAGTTGCTGCCGTCGAGGACGAACTCGGATGCACTCAGCCCACGTTGGCCGAGGACATCGACTCCATTTGGGGCGACGTAGGTTAGATTTGGTACTGCTCTTTGTGTTCGAGGAAGTACTCACGTGCTTCCTCGGGAAGGTCCTCGAAGCGCACGACTTCCTTACAACCGAGTCCCGGGCACTTCATGACGCGATTGTCCTCGAGTTCGTTCGCCGCGACGATCGTTCCGCAGGTGGGGCAGGTGTGTGTGATAATCCGCATGGTTACAGTTTGAGTTGCGAGTTTTCGCCCACTACGAGTCGACGGCCCTCCGGGAGGAGTTCGTCGGCGCTCTCGACGTTCGCGTTTCGCCCGAGCAGGCTGTCGACGATGCGCCCCGATGCGGTGAGTCTCGACCCACCGATGACGACACTGTTCTCGATGTGAATATTCTCCAGCGTGGAGTCCGCGCCGATCGACGTGTACGGGCCCACGTACGTCCCGTCCTTGATAATCACGTTCTCAGCGATCGAGACGGGACCGCGAACGACGGCACCATCCTCGACGACCGCGGATTCCGCGAGCTCGATACGACCGTCCGTCTTTGCGCCCTCCTCGATGATACCCTCAGTTAGGAGGTCTTTGTCTTCCAGCACAAGCCGGTTCGCTTCGAGGATGTCCTCCGGTTTCCCGGTGTCTTTCCACCAACCCGTCACGATCTGAGAATCAATCTCGTAGCCGTCCTCCAGAAGCGACTGAATCGCGTCGGTGATCTCGAGTTCGCCCCGCCACGACGGCTCAAGCTCGTCGATGGCGTCGAACACCGCCGGGGAGAAGACGTACATCCCGATCAGTGCGAGGTTCGTCGGCGGATCGTCGGGCTTCTCGACTAGTTGGGTCACGTTCCCGGACTCGTCGATGTCGGCGATCCCGAACGCCTGCGGGTCGTCGACCTCTTGGAGCGCGATTCCCGCACCGTACTCGCCGCTCTCGAAGCTCTCGACGAGATCCGTAATCCCGGACTTGAGGATGTTGTCCCCCAGGTACATCACGAAGTCGTCGTCGCCGACGAAGTCCCGCGCGCACCCGGCAGCGTGTGCGAGCCCGAGCGGCTCTCCTTGGACGATGTAGGTGATGTCGACGCCGTACTCAGACCCGTCACCGAGGAGTTCCTGAATCTCGTCACGACCTTTGTGGCCGAGAACGACGCCGATCTCGGTGATGCCCGCCTCCTTGAAGTCCTCGACGGCGTACTTGAGGACGGGCTTGTTCGCGACGGGGACAAGCTGCTTCGGTCCCGTGTGCGTGATCGGACGGAGCCGGGACCCAGTTCCACCAGAGAGGAGGACTCCCTTCATTATCAGTACGGTTGCTCGTCCCAGTCCATGGGTATTTCGTCTGTGTCCGGTGGGAGGCGTTCCTCGTCAGGATCCTCGTAGTCGTAGAGGTTCGTCGGGAAGTTGAGCAGGATTGCCTGCTCGTTCCCGAGAACTTTGAAGCCATGCCAACACTCGCCCGGGATGCGGATCGCCTGTTGGTTGTGTTCGCCGATGATGAACTCGTTCACTTCGCCCTGGGTCGGGGAGTCGTCGCGGTCGTCGTAGATGCCGACCTTGATTCGCCCCTTGGGGCAGATGAAGTGGTCCACTTGCCCGCGTGTGTGGCGGTGCCAGGCGCGGATGACGCCGGGGTAACTGAGGGAGTAGTAGGACATTGCCGGCTCGGGGTCGTACTCGTCCCAATCCTCACGGAAGACTTCAACGAGGTGGCCGCGCTCGTCAGCGTTTACTTGGAGGTCGCGGATCTCTACGTCATGTATCATCTACTGAGGAATTGCTGGACAGGAGTAATGGGTTCTTCGATGCCTTTCACGAGATTCATATGCGTCGATACTGTCTCGGAAAATATGGATATCCTTGTTATCGGCCTCGATGGTGGGGAGTGGGATGTCATCGATCCCATGATCAAGCGTGGCGAACTACCCCATCTCGCTCAGATTAAAAACAAGGGTGTTTCTGGAGATTTGCAATCGATTACACCCCCAGTTTCTCCGCCAGCATGGAACTCCATACAGACCGGAACAAATCCTGGAAAGCACGGCGTTTTCGACTTCAGTACTTTCGACGAGAATTACAGTCGCCGTTTAGTGAACTTATCTGACCGAAGTGCAGAGCCGTTCCGGAACATTCAAAACCGACGTAATCTCCCGATTCACTACGAACATTCCTATAGAACGGCATGAATCTAATAGCCATTATTGTTAGTATAGTCAATAAAATATAAGCGGCTGGTGTACATCCACCATACAAGAGAATGGCATTTATGGATCCCTCTGTTTCAATTATATTACTGAACTGGAATACCGACGAAGAAACTATTGAATGTCTTGAATCACTATTTGATATAAAATATAACAACTACCATGTCATAGTGGTAGATAATGATTCTGAGGAAGAAAGTCTAACCAATATCAAGGAGTATCTTAACGGCAATATTAAAGTTAAATCCAATTTTGTAGAGTATGACGAGGAAAGCAAGCCTGTTGAATGGAAATCCTACAATGAGGCTGAAATCAGAAACAGTGCTGGTTCTCTCACATTTCCGCATGATGGTTCGGTCTCAATAATTGAGAATGATTCTAATTATGGGTTTCCTGGAGGGAATAATATTGGAGTTAAATATGCGCTTGAAGGTCAGTCAGATTATATTCTCTACCTGAATAATGATACAGTAGTAGACAACGAATTCCTCAGTAATCTAGTTGACACAGCAGAGAGTGACGAGTCTATAGGAATTGTTGGGTCCAAAATTTACTATTACGACGATCCACAAAGAGTCCAAAGTTTCGGGGGAGATATGGTCTGGTGGATGTTTAAACCGATAGACTATGGTATGGGAGAGACTGACTCTGGACAATATTCTGATACAGAAAAAAGAGATTTTGCATGGGCTACCTCACAATTAGTTGATTCTGAGGTCTTGAAGGAAGTTGGATTGATGGATGAGAAATTTTTCTTTGGAATAGAAGAATATGACCTGTGTGATCGCGCCAAAAAGGGAGGCTACGACGTGGTTGTTGAACCAACGTCTCATGTTTGGCACAAGGGGCATGCTAGTGCAAATAAGCTTGAAGAATTTACTGACACAAGAAAGAAAATAAATAGTGAATCTGGTCTACTGAATTACAAGCTAATTCGGCACGTACTAAGAAAGCACTATGGTCCAATTAAGTGGATTGTCCCATTTTTGCTGAGGTATATTTGGGTTCTATCCATGTTTTTGTATAAAAAGATGCGTCCGGGAATTAGCAAATATGAAGTAAACAAAAAACATCAAAAAGACAATATATAAGCCACGCAATCAGGTCCCGATCCTTGCTGACATCTTTCTATTGAGAAATTGGGCCGGTCTCTGATAGTTGTAGCAACGGACAGGCTGTTCAAGGAATTCGCGTGCTCTCGGCTTCCTTTTCGCTGTCACGCGGTTCTCATCTTAGCTAAAGACGGATGTCCTGATAGCAGCTTCGTCAACGAAGACCCACTTCGGAGTCCCTCAAACGGATTTCCAACGCTATCAGATTACGCGATGTACCACAGGAAATCGCTTGATGAGAGCGTTTCCCACTGAATAGCGGAGAGTTTCTCGTGGCCCTCTAACCAAATGCCACATTTATGTATAGTAGGGTCTAAGCTTAATTGATATATTGGTCTTCAAAACACTATAGTAACCGTTAGAATTTTTTACTCAGAGATTGTTGTAAGAGATAATGAATCATCTCGATGAGATTTCTGTCGAGGAATTGCAAGACGCTCTCGACAACGTG